>Ga0187784_10003660_pt1 | contig 12414 bp, 16 predicted proteins | sample 1015_SJ02_MP15_2_FD_132964 | JGI IMG/M metagenome (GOLD analysis project Ga0187784, IMG submission 132964) | Tropical peat soil microbial communities from peatlands in Department of Meta, Colombia - 1015_SJ02_MP15_20_MG | ecosystem: Environmental > Terrestrial > Soil > Wetlands > Peat | place... | reverse complement strand
GATGATCGAATTCCAGCGCACCCGCGGCAACCCAATGGGTCAAGCCACGGGGGAAATATCGGTGATGGCTCTTCTGAAAGGCGTGGCGTCTGACGCGTTCTATAGACAGAAGGAGGCGCTCAGCGCTCATTCCATAGGCATCCGTCTGGAATAGGGAACCGATGTTCGTACTTCACTTTGGCGGCAGCAGGATTCTCGAACTTCTTAAGTGCCTGCTCATATTCCTCTGCCCATACGTCTGAGAGTCTCTTGAAGAACAAGAGCGGGAGCATGTAGTCTCCGTATTTTTCCGGTCTAACGGCTCCTCTGAGGATATCGGCAGCTTTCCATAGGTAGGATTCTAAATTAGTTTGGGTGAGTTGTTCTTCGGTAGGTTTGGTGTGTGTGGTCATGGGTCACACGCAGATGAGCTGCGCCCTATCCATGTAGCACAATGTTTGTTGCCTAGCGAATATAGATTGATGTGTGCTGTAAGGCTCTGGTCACATTGGTTCCAGCAGAAGTTGGAGCAGCCTCTCTTCTGTGAATTGACTAGACATTTCGGGCATGGCTTTTCGAAGTGGAATAGGCAATGCATCGCTAATCCGTAGAAGGGCGAAGAGGAGCAATTCATTTCTCGGATTGTCCACCGACTTGAATTTTGGATGCTTGCAGATTCTCCGAAACACTTCAAGTCTACTGTTATCGTCGATAAGCTGAGTTTGACTGTAGTAGAGAGTTGCGCCAAGCCCGAATGCCGTCACGGCGCCAATTATTAGGGTCCAACTGAGAATCGGAGATATTTGTGTTGAAGTCCAAAGCAAAGCTACTCCCAGAAGCATTACCGACAAAGTGGTGAGATGGTAAGGCAGGGTAAGCCGCCCTGGTAGGTGTGACCCTTCAGCAATATCGTCGTCAACAAGGTCAACTAAGAGTTCCAACGTCTTGTCTCCTTTCGTCCGTTCATGAGACATGAGCAAGCGCTATTTACACTCAGTTACTAGAATGTAAGTGCTCGATTCCTGTTCTGACAACTGAATTAGAACTTCAGACAAAGCGTTCGAGTCTATGCGCGGCGTCTTGGTGCGAATTACATGTGAATTACTCGGACGCGGAGTTCTTACGCGTAACTCCCACACAACAAATGCGATGACTTAAATCGCATCGAATCTTTATGCTAACGAAACTCTTTGTCACTCGAATCGCACGAAGAACTTGGAAGTATAGCCAAAGGAAAGCAGGCCGAGCTAATAGTCTTCGGCGAGCTACTCAAACGAGGGTATCTACTATAGGGAGCCTGTCACAACCGGCGGCATTCGCTGGAAAGACACGACTGAGTGGGCTATCTCCAATTTGAAAGCCCGAGGATTGATTATCGCGAAAGGTAGAAATCAGTATGTCATCAGCGACGCAGGCAAACGATACCTCTACGAGGCTTCACACAGCGCTGAGGTTTAGCTGCAAACGTTGCATGTATAGTTCGCATTGTTGAAGTGTTTGTGCTGGCGGTGGCGGTGCGTATGGCGCTCATGTGCAAGCCGCCTTAATTGTAGGTGAAGCAGTGTAGCCGTTTATCGCGACAGCATTCCTAACCAGCTTCGCAAATACGCGGACTACGCGCACGAACGCACCACCAACCTGCGATTCCGAACGCATGGAGCCACCGTTAGGTGTCGCGCGTGGACATTTACGAAGCATTTACGCGCGTAGCATGAAACCGCGTACGCGTAGCGCGCGATGGTACTCTACCAACGGCCAACTGTTAACCGCTCGCCTAAACCACAAACAGTAACCCACTAACCACTCACTCGCAATTTCCTGGGGGGGGCGGAGCGGCTGGTGCGGGCAAGCAGAATTGTACGCGGACATTTTGCATTGCGTCGCCATCACAGTCTTTTGCTAGTTCAGCAGTGTGAACGCCAATGGTATTTAAGACGGGCGCGTGCGTGCGGGCCGCGGTGATTCGGCTCTCCGCTCGCGAATTTGGGTTCAAATCTTATCCCTGATGCACCGTGCCTAAGGGGCCATCTTTATCGCGGAGCCCGCATCAGTAGGGTTGAGGAAAAGGGTTTGAGAACAGCTTCATTTGCTTTATTGAGTACCATCATCGGCATCGCGCTCACGCTGAGCGCAGTTGCCGGCGCCTCATCTCAGGCGTACCCAGAGTTTGCCGCGTTCTACTGGTTGGGAGCTTGCGGAATTATGCTGTTAGTTTCCGGACTGTTAGTCCTGGGTCACTCCAGCGGCATGTTCCGGTGAGAAGGAGTCCTTCCCCCACTGCGTGCCGTTGCAGAATCCTGCTTTGATTCTGATGATCGATTCCAACTCTGGTCGTATCTCGATGCCGACGCTGTTTCGCTTCAGCTCTCTTGCGACCTTCGTCACCGTTCCACTTCCGGCAAATGGATCGAGAACCGTCTCGGTAGGAAATGAGTAGAGTTTGATCAGTCTGCGAGGGATTTCATCGGGGAAGGCAGCGACCTCCTTCTCCAAGCGCCCCTTCGTGGGCAGGCAGTTGGTTATGCGCCACGCGTTCGAAGACCACTGTTGCCACTCGTCTCTGTCAATTTGCGCCATCATTTTCAATTCGATCGGAAGGCGCGCGAAGAACCCATCGTAATCGAACCTGCCCTTCTCTAGAATCAGAATAGTTTCCTTGCGGTTGTCGAGGTATGCGTACATGGGGAATGGATGCTGTATGAGCACCCCGCTGCGTCGGCTGGTTCGAATATAGCCCTCGGGCTTCAGCCACGCAATCTCGTCACGCTTCCGGAATCCCACTTCCTCCATCACCCTATTCACGTCGGCAACTACTGGGTACAGACGGCGCTTGATTCGAACGTCGTCGACAACGAGCGCCGCAATTCTTCCCGTCTCCAAGACGCGGTAAAGCTCGCCAGCCACGCGCCTCATCAACTCCAGGAAAGCCTCGTATGAAGGAAAAAGGTCCGGGAAGCCTAGTTGTCCGTTAAAATAAGGCGGCGAGCTAATTATGAGGTTGATGCTGCGAGTGGGAACTTTATTCAACATTTCGGAGCAATCGCCGACGATCAATCTATGAGTAGTCGACCTGAGGCTTACGGCGCCCCCACCCGCGAGAGCTGGTGAATCCTTGACTTCTGCGATCGGTTCGCGCCGGATTACCGGACTGGTCGACATGATGATTTATGCTAACAGAGTTTTAAAAGGCCCAGAGGACTGAAAACAGGAATTCTTGGCGTCAGACTGGCAGCCCGGTCCCTAGCTAGCTAGCGCGTCATTTGCGTTTTCTTGTCTGACGCAGCGGTTTGAGCTCGGGCTTGCGTTTTACAGTCTCCTCCTCGGCCGCTTTCTGCTGGATCAGCTGAAGCGCATGCCCGCTGCGCAGCTCGCTGAGGTCCTTCAGGCCCGTGCGTTGAACGATAGTTTCCCTCGAGAATCCAGCAAGGAGCAGGTGCCTGTATGCAAGTTCTGCCTCCACAAGCCTTGCCGTCTCTGCATCGGATGTTGGTCTTGCCTCTCCTCCCTTTGACGCGCCTCCTTTCATGTTCGGAGCCCTTGATGCGCTCTTTGCCGGGCCCCCAGGTTTTTGGGTTTGCGTCGGTATCGCCGGCACAGGTCGAATCATGTAGCCCGGCGGCCTTGGCGCGAGCCTCGTACCGGTCCAGCCCCCCATCGATTTCCGGAAGACGACGCGTACCTGGTGCCTCCGCGTCCGTCTCGTGTCTCTGCTGCTCAGGCAGTATGTGCAGTTGTAGGCGCAGTATTTCTCGGTCTTCTTCCCGCTCGTCCTTACCTCGGGGCACACATACTCTCCTGGCTGTATGGTCTTCTGGCTCACTTCGTCGACGCGAGCGTAGTCGTCGCGCCTCGTCTTTATGCGAGAATCGTACTTTCCACCGAACGACCTGATCAAGGTGACGTTTGGAAGACGCGACAACGCCCCGAGATCGAGATGCAAGCTCTTCGTGTAGCAGTAGAAAGTCGTTTCAGGGCAACGTCTAGCTATGCGCCGCCACTGGTTCACGTAATTCTGGTCGAAAAAGTCGCCGCTGTCGTGTGGCCTGCACACCTTGATCCTGTTCGCCTTGATTAACGCGACCGCCCCTCTCCCCACCATTCCTGCTTCATCGCGTAGCAGTACTTGATGCATTCCCCCGCCCCCGGGCAGGTCGTGACCACCGGAAGGTCAAAGAGGGCTACGGAGTCGTCGATCTTCGCGTTGCCCATGGACACGTACAGCGGAGTCGACATGCATCTCATCCTGCGTGATGTTTCTCGCGAAACTCCTAGGAGCTCGCACACCGTTTATGTTCGGGCCCCCGCCACTTGGACTCTGTGTTTCCTGACTCCCGCAATCCCGGTTACATGAGGGCGGATGCGCCGAGGGCGTAGTTAGCTAACGGCTATCTGCGCGCTGCGTTTCACTGATCCATTTCTCGCCCTATTAGGACCCGCTGGAACCGAACGTCCAGCTCATCCCAGGGCTTTTGCAGGAGTGCGAGTGCGCGCCCAATTCTCCATCCATCCCCGACAAGCCACCGTCTCAGCGTTTGCTTATCCTCTTCCGTTCCGCTGAAGAAGAATGTTAGCTCATTATCTAGCTCTGTGAGCAGTTCCTGAATTCTTGTCGCCCTGGCGACCGCGGCCTTGCGTTTGCGCAGTGAGGGCGGAAGCTGCGCGCCTGGGGTTAGAGCGACAGGTGGTCGTTTTGGCTCCGGATATTTGGGTCCGTCCACAAACCAGAACAGGATGTAGGTGAAAAAATATGCGTATTCTTTGCCGATCATTTTGCGCAGAACGTCGCGGTCCGAAACCGCACCGTCGAAGAAGAAGCGAGCGGCCCGCCCTAAGGCAAGGACCAATCGCCTCACCCTCCTCGCCCTCGCCATGACCTCCGAACTCGTCGCGCTCATGTCGACTCGTACCTCTCAGAGCGGCCTTCCGTCTAGGTTTTAAAAGGGCGAATCCGCAAAAACTTCGAACTTCCGCTGCGGGCTACCGCGCCCCCACCCTGGCCACTCCGCCCGCGCCCCCCGAAACGGACCGGGTGCGAGAACCGGCTCGTCGTGCACGTGGCGCATGACGCGACGCGCACGCGCCCGCGCGGTTGAATATTGCAAACGTGCCGGCTTAGGGTGACGGGAGCAGGTGTCAGTTATGGGGGCGCTGGAAAGCAAGTAAAGCGAAGAGGGGAGAGAGCGGGGTAGCCAAGACACGTAAAGCGAACAGAGAGCAAAAGCGCTGAGGCCTGTTGTCTTAATCCTACTATTCACGGTCGTGTCCCAGCACAGCTCGCGCGCGAATTTTGCTTCACCTGATGTGACGGAAGGGAATGCGATAAGAGGCCCCGGCGAGCACAGGAATTAGCAAAGCTGGGAAATCTCTCGGAAGGCTGAAACGGTCCTGGTAGGATTAATCCAAGACGCAGTTGCGAGAAACGGAGAGTATGCGTACTCTCTGACACTCCCCTAGAGCGTCAGAAAGCTAGCGTCGTCAATTACCCCGCACCGACCGAGGGCCGGTGCGGGGCGATCCCAAGGCAGGCAGACCCGTAGGAAAGGGCCTGCGATGCTTTCGTGTGTGGGGATGTGGTGCATGGAGGGATTCGTGAGCGTGTTGGAGGAGGGAGGCTGCTTTCTTCGCCGGCCAGCAATCAGAGGATCACTTGTGTTGCAAGCTTACGTGATGTCTGGGGTCCTTCAACAGACGCCCCTCCTTCCATCGACTGCGTTTGCTCATCGAAGGGAGGATCGGGATTGCAACTTGTACTATGTCTTTGAACTCTGCGTTAATGTGCTCTCGCATGGGGTGCATTGTATGGTCCCTCCGTCGCTGACTGTGCTGACTGCGCTCTGTCGTGGGGGAGGCTTCGTTTGCGTCAGAAAAGAGTGTTCTGTTGCGGGATGGCCGAAGGCGTCGACCTCCTTACAACGCCTCTGTTTGGCACGCCAAAAGGAAATCGAGAGTAGACGCGATGACCGCGGTGACATTGGAGGCTACATGATTTCACCAATGGCCTCGTACTTCTCAGAGCCCATCGCTCTGTTCTCGGCTTCCACGATGTGTGGGCTCTCCCACGTAAGAGCGATTCGGGTCTTGCGACCGCAATGAACACAGGTCGTGCCGAAGGATATCCATCTTGTTTGTCGCTGCATTACTTTGGTTACGAAGTTGGTGGCGGTGAACGCCTTGACCTCCTCCCCTACACAGTTCATGTAGAGTCGGAGGATTGTCTGCTCGCTTGTAGGGGAATGCCGAGAATATTCTCTAATGTTCTTGCTCTCCCACGTGGAGAGTAAGTGCTCCAATTCGTCTTCAGGCATCTTTAGCTCCCCAATAGCGTTGTGGAGTCCAATGTACTTTGCCATATGCTCGTTGGTTATGTCGAAGGGAATCGTACTGCGCCCTGAGCTCGCGATCTGGTCGAGAATCTCGTGCGCGGTTTCAGCGGTCGTGGCAATTATTCTCGCCACATCGGTAGCCGTGATGATGCTGTGTTCTGGCAATTTGCAGACTTGCTTTATTTTCCCCTCCGTAAGTTTGCCCGTCCGAATCTTTCTACGTTGTTTCATCTCTTCTCTCACCTCCTAGCAGATTCCTCTCAATCGGCTCACGGGCATTCGTTCAAGAAACTACGTCGGTAGAAGTCAGTCGTCGCAGCGGAAGTTCAGACGAGATACCTTTGTTTGAACGCGCTCCAACCTCCGAGGTGGTGGACGAACGCAGTGAGGGTTGCGACGACTTCTCTGTCAAGGTATGGGTGGACGAAATCGATGACGATCGGTCTGTGCCCCCAATCCGAACAGAAATGTAAGGCCTCGTGAACTAACACGTGGACATTGTAGTCTGAAAGCCTTGTCTCAAGGGCTGCCGACGCCAACACTGGGTCTTGAATGAAGGTCACTAGGTCGTAGTGTAACGCTACGGAGGCAAGCTCGGCGTCAAAATTGACCAGCTCCATCATTCTTGCAATTTCAGGCCTCTGGTCAATGTCTGCATGGATCCAGCCTCTCGGAGTCAGCACGTCCCAGGCGAAACTCCATGCATCACAACCTAGCCAGCCGGTTGCCGAGGCTTCCATGGAAGTGTGGCGACTGACTTGAAACAAATCAACCCACCTGCCGGGGTCGGTGACGTGCACCACGATGCACCTCCAATTTCTCGTAGTTTTGGAAACGTAACGCCTTGATGCGAAATGTAGGACATCTTGTTCGAACTCTGTTTCCTTTCCGGGTTGGAATGATACCATTTGAAATCCCATTTTTTTCACCTCCTAGCGGGTTTGCTCAATCAGGTCGGGTGCGGAAGACGGTCAGACATACCACGAAAAAGTAGAACCGCCGAAAGGCTGCTCGTTTGTCAGCTGGTGTATGCAGTGACTGAAAACAATCCGAGTATGACTGCTGTCATGAAAGTTGGGCTGGCTGATCTGTTCTTGCAGTCATTAATCAGCGTCTTCAGGTCTTTCTTCTGCCAACCGTATGGTAAAACGGCGAACGCGTTGTCAGCGTGAACTACGGTGAATGCGCCTTTCGCCAGGGTAAGTAATCTGCGATGCACCTGATTTGGGTGGCAGTGAAGTAATTTGGCGAGGTCGATTCGGCTGCGCCAGCTGTGATCGAGCAGATAAAGAACATATCTCGGCGATGCGTCTGTTCTAATTCTCTTCAAAAATTCACCTCCTCTTGCTTTTGCTGATCGGGCTCGATGAGGGCGGAGCGGCGTGTGAAAACTGTGAAAAACTGTTACTAAACAAAAAGTGCCCGGAAACCGCGGAAATTGCTCAAGGCAGAAAGCCCGCTAACCACGCCGAGCCCCCATCGGGCAGTACGCGAACGTCGGAACGGAAACCATTTCGCTGAGCTCACGAACGAGTCGCGAAGATGGTGGAGATCCAAACCGGCGAAAGCAGATAAAGAGTGGGGTTTTTCACCTCGCCGTCGATGACGGGGAAAGCCGGCGCGCTCCCTAACCGTCTGGAGTTGATTAAACCAAAAAGCGCCCCGAAACTTGCCGATACAGACCATTGTTGAGCTGACAACGACTTTAGTCACTTCACTTGCTAGCACTAAAATATGCTCTATCATTTCCTCGTGGGATCGCGTGACACGGATCGCACCGGGCTAAGATTCGCAGGAAGTTTCTCGCTCGTGGCGAGCAAATTTGCATTCGACAACCACCGCGGGCTGTGAGAAGAGTGCAAGGGCTCCGCTTCGGTGGCAAATGTAGGGGAGAAATCTTGATCCGCTATCTTAAGTGCAAAAATCAGCAAGGGCCGAATATGCAATGAACGCAAATACCTATCGCAAAAACCCCTAAGAATATCGGCGAGGATCGACTGGAGTCTGTGTCCTGTTATCTGAGCGCAGATCGTTCTGTACAACCGCTTTGGCGAGAAGATCGGCTAGCCTTTCAGTGGCATCCGCTACCTTCAACACGGCTTCCGAAATGACCGTCATCTTTCCCTCAATCGAATTCAGCTTTGTCTCTTGGTGAACTTGGGAAAGTTGGATTCGATCAAGTTGACGGGGGGTCTCGAATACGGCTCTTACGTATGTTTTTGCCAACTCGGCACCCCGCTTACCTCGAAAGTCAATTTCCCCCGCCTTCTTCCGGGGACTATCATCCATGACAAAATCAGCCGTGCGCACTTGATGGTTGGCATCGACAAAGGCCTTGACAGCTGGATCCGCGACATCCGGCGCCCACTCTCCTGCGGCGGGTTCAATGGGCTTTGGGTGGTCTAGGTCGAGACGCATTTGGTATTTTTCTTGCAAGTGATGCGCAAGGAGGTCGCATGTTTTTCGAGCGAGGACAATTAGTTCCTGGTCAGTTTCTCCCTCTACTGGTCCCGAATAGATGATGAGTTGTGCGCCGTTCTTGGTCACGTGGAGTTCGACTTTGCGCACGATTCCCCTGAATTCTTCCTTGAGAATGAAATCATCCCAGTTACGTACGTTTTGCACCTTTCGCCAATCAATCGTCTTTTTCTCTCTCTCAATGACCCTATACTTCCATCCGCCGTGTTCATGCCGAATCGTAACGCCGCTGGATATCTCGCCGTTTTTCACTCTATCAAGAAAAGCCAGTGCTGGTTGCAGCAGATCATAGCCCGCCCACCGACCGTTATTCCTGAGATAGCCCAGCTTTTCGAGGCGCCTTGCCCAGTGACCAGCCGTCTGCCAAGACCAGCCCAAGTTTTTTGCCGCCTTGGTAAGCATCTCGCCCCGCATGAGCCTGAGCAGGAGTGGGATTACTCGTTTACGGAGCATACGTGGGGTGAAGGATGCTTCGGTTTCCATCGTACGTATGCTCCACTAGGGCTTCTCAGCGCAAATTAAAAGGCGGAGGGCGGTTTTTTCGTGACTTCGAAAAAGTCACCCTTCAACGCGCCGCTTCTGTCCCAATTTGGAATGCGACGCCAAAATGTCGTAGTCCAATTTTTGGAGTGTCCGGCGCTTTTTATTTGCAGAAAACAGACCTTCGTCATCTAAGGAGAGCCTGCATTGGTACTAGATGCTCTTCAAACAAGTTTGAGGTGATACGATGTGAAGAAGTTGCAGGTCGACAATGACGCGCTAAAGGCCGCGCTAAGCGATCGCTGCTACAAATGTGGAGAACGGGAGGTTGTGTCCAGCGTCTCGCGGATGAACAAAAGATCAATAGTCCTGTTGGGCTGGGTTTGCAAACCTTGCTATCGCGTAATATCAAAAGACATCCTCAACGAGTTACGAGACAAAAAAACGCAAGAAACCGTCCTTGGAAATGAGGGATTCGTGGACGAGGACCTAACGGTGTGGGACCTCGTCGCATCGAATCCGCGCCCGGTCTAAGCGATGCATCTTGGCGTAATCATCTCTGAGTTGTTGGTCAGTAAGCCCCCACCAAGGCCCTAGCATACGACGACCAAACTCGTAGGTTCCACCAGTGCGAGGAAGAACCGCCGCCAATTGCGCCGAAGAGAGGGCGTTACAGAGCGCAACAAAGGCGGCGATCATTAAAGAAACCAGTAGAGCAGGCCCGACGATGGCTGCGGCGGGCGCGATAACCGCAAAGATGCCCGCTCCCAAGATCGCAGCCAGACCCGTAGAGACCGCGTCGAACAGGTTCAGTTGTGGTCGCCTCACATCTTGCTTCGCTTCGCTTACACTCATACGTCTCGCCGCGAGAGTCACGTGTCCCTTATGCGCACGAAACATGTCTTTTAATGTTATCGCCTAACGATATCGCTAACCGTTAATATAGTACGCTAACATCAGGTTGCTGGAAGCGTTACGTGAGGGAAAGACCGAATGATGATGCGAGACTTCTTCGTGGGCTTCATCAAGATCCATATCATTTACCATGCAAGTAAAGCGCCAATCTATGGCGTCGAGATCATGAACGAGCTGAAAAGGCACGGCTACTCCATCAGCCCAGGAACGCTATACCCTACCCTGCAGAGTCTCGAGAAAGAGGGCTACCTTGCTAGAGAGAGAAAGGTCATCAGTGGAAGAATGAAAATATACTATCGAACAACCCCTAAAGGAAACAAAGCGTTAGGGCAGTCGAGGAAGAAGATCAAGGAACTCGTCGAAGAAGTGTTGCAGGAATAGACTACGCTCAGTGATTGCTAGAACAATTGAATCCCGTAGAGTATAGCAGTTCTCGAGTTTCCGTGAGTATGAGGCGACTCCTATGGGAGTACCATGAAATCCTAACTAACTCGGCTTCTGAGCCATCCATGCGACGCTCTTGACTTGAAGCCCCTTCTCCTTCATTTCTTCGTTTGTTGGATGCGTTTCGTCCAATGATTCAACTTCTCTGAACCCGGTCTCTTCAAGAAGGTCTCTGTATTCCTTGAATGTGATCGCCCCTGAGACGCATTCGGCCCATTCTTCGGGGTTGATTGTTTTCGTGGTTTCTTGTGTTGCAACCATGTCTGAGATGGAAATCCTGCCACCGGGTTTGAGGACACGATAAATCTCCTTGAACGCCCCTCGTTTGTCAGGAACTAAACAGAGAACGCAGTTGCTGATTACCAAATCCACGGAGTCGCTTTCGATGGGCATGTGTTCTATCTCGCCGAGTCGGAATTTCACGTTACGGTAATCATGCTTCTTGGCGGTTTCACGTGCCCTGAAGATCATCTCAGGCGTAGCATCAAGCCCGATTACCCTACCGCTCTCACCCACAAGTTTTGAGGCCTGGAAAACGTCAACCCCGCCTCCACTTCCCAAGTCGAGTACTACTTCGCCTTCTTTGATTTTCGTATGGGCTAATGGACTTCCACAGCTAGCACCTGGTATGATCGACTCAGACGGGGCGTCAATTGCCCTGTCGGCGGTGCAACAACTGGTATCGCAACATGCTTCGTTGATTACGGCTAGTTCGCTGTAGTGTTTCCTTACGGCGCTTTTGATCTGTTCCTCACTCAAACTCACGTTAGCTCACACCTCGAACCTAATGAGGCAACATATTTAAGAATGTTGATGTGTATTTATGAACTTGGTCAACTTGAGTAAGACAATCGCCCAAGCGAGGGTACAGCGGCTGGTAAGTCTAGGTCTGGCGGACACGAGTTGCACTGCCTCTGAACGTATTACCCAACTAAGATCAAGAATAGGAGAGGAGGAGACCGATTACAGGTCGTTGGAAGCGTTCTTCGCCGCTCTTGGCGACGCCACCCGGTTGAAGATGCTCAAGCTTATCGCAGATGAGGAACTATGCTCCTGCGAAGTAATGGCTGCCCTTGAGCTGACGCAGCCAACCACGTCCCACCATCTAGGGATACTCGAACGAGCTGGACTTCTAACTTCGAAAAGAAACGGGAAGTGGGTGTTCTACAAGATAGCGAACTCTAGAGTTCAAAACCTAATCAACAGAGGCTTCAGCATGATGGAGGAAAACGACTCTTGAAGAAAGTGCTTTTCGTCTGCGTAGAGAACGCAGGCAGAAGCCAGATGGCCGAAGCCGTTGCACGGGCTTACGGAATCGATGCCAGCAGTGCCGGAATCGTTCCGGCTCCAACCGTGAACCCCACTGTGGTGCAGCTTTTGCGAGAAAGAGGAATGAGCGCGCCCTCCAAGCCTAAGATGTTAACCACTCAAATGATTCAGGAGGCGGACTTTGTCGTGACGATGGGTTGCAATGTGGAGTCTGTCTGCCCCGCACCTATGGTCGCTGAGATGCAGAAGAAACTGGTTGATTGGCACATTGACGATCCGAAGGGAAAGTCTGTGGATGAAGTCAGAAAGATCATGAGCCAAATAGAAAACAACGTATTGGGGCTAACCAGAAAAAGCTAGAACGTTCTAACACAGGGATGCTTTCAGTTCGGAAAGAGCAAACATAGAGTCCGACGAAGAATGGTGACGGTTCCCTGCTCGCAATGCAAGCGAGAGTGTTCGGCCGAGTTTGTCGGAACTTACCTGCTCGTTCTCTTCGGTGCGGGCTCCGTAATGGTCAGTACCG
>Ga0187784_10003659_pt1 | contig 12415 bp, 8 predicted proteins | sample 1015_SJ02_MP15_2_FD_132964 | JGI IMG/M metagenome (GOLD analysis project Ga0187784, IMG submission 132964) | Tropical peat soil microbial communities from peatlands in Department of Meta, Colombia - 1015_SJ02_MP15_20_MG | ecosystem: Environmental > Terrestrial > Soil > Wetlands > Peat | place... | reverse complement strand
CCGGAGGAAAAGTGCATTTGATCGGGCACAGCCTGGGAGGAGTGATTGCCCGTTCGGTTTCGGGTCAGAGGCCGGGAGACGTGGCCTCGGTGACCACGCTGGCGGCGCCCATCCGGGGCACGGTGGCGAATCGAGCGGTTCTGCGCGCGGCCGAGGCGGTACGACTTCAAATCCTTAGCGAGCACGGCCGCGGAGTGCTGCCGAACTGCTATACCGGGCAGTGCACCTGCAATTTCCTGAATTCGCTGCGGCGCAAGGTTCCCGCCTCGATCGTCGAAACCGCCATCTATACGCGCCACGATGGCGTGGTGGACTGGCGCTACTGCATGACCATGAACCCCGAAGTGGACGTGGAAGTTCCGGGCACGCACATCGGAATGGCATTCAATCCGGCGGCTTATACGGTAGTGGCCGAGCGGCTGGCGGCGACGCATTCGGGAAAATAATTCAGCTCATGATCTTTCAGCCGACAGTCTTTCAGCCAGTGATTTCGAGCACGGCGCCGCTGAGGGTCTCGAGTCGTTCGGCCGGTCTGCCTGCGCCTTCCAGCAAAAGTGACGCCGAGGCGAGGCTGTTGTTGGCAACTTCGAAGGTACCCGTGCAGTCCGTCTTTATATAAGGAAGGCGATGCAGGCTGGGTCCGCGCCCGTCGATTGTCGCCTGAAGCCTACTCCCGTCTCGTGCCTCACAGGAAAACTCCCACTGCATCGCCTCACGGTCGCCCGTTTCCTTCAGTTTGCGGAACACGTACGGCTGCCCATCGTGCCAGAGCACGGCTTTGCGAAAGACCAGACCGAATGGCATCTCGTAGGTCAAAGCTTCCAAGGTAGTGGCGGGTTTGCCGGCTCGAGGAAAGTAAGCGTGAGCCCAAGTCCAGAAGTTGCGATGCCGGTATCCGCAGTTGTGTCCCTGCACTCCGAATCCCAGCGGATCGCCCGCGAAGTTCCGGCCATCGAGCGTGATCTGGCCGGAGAAGAGAGCATCGGAGTGTGGCGTGCGCGAGAAACCAATCCAGCCCTTGCTGCTGAGAGTGGTGCGAAACGTGGAACGATAGCGAAGGCTCCAGGTGACCTGGTGTCCGTCAACATGCAGGGCACCGCGGCAGGAGTCTTCTTCGATGACATTTTCCCCAACTCTGAAGTGAAAGGGGGCCTGGCCTTTCTGGCTGAGATCGAGTTGCTCCAGAGGAAATTGTTGAATGAAGCTCTGCGGCTTGCCGCTCTGCGGGAACCACGTGGCCCACACTTGAACCGGCGTGGCCTTTGGGATGGCGGGGCAACCGCCTTGTCCGGGATTCATCAACAGATAACGAAACCACCACGCGCCGCTGCCATCGGCCAGTCCCACGCGCAGAAACCAGACCTCATACCGCCGCCGGACCGACAACCTGGAGAACACTTCGTTGAGAGTAGGCACGACTTCTCTTCATCGCCACGACGGTTCATCGCCTCGACGTTCGTTGGCCCGAGGTCATGGCGAAAGCAAAACCACTATCTCACAGAATTTGGGACGCTCTGGTGATGGTGGTCACTGCGCCGACTGCGGTGGGCGGAGATAGTGGAAGAGGCAGGTCCCCTCAATGCTGGCTGCATCACCGATGGCAGCGGGCTTTGGCCAGCTCGCACCCGAGCAACTACGCACCGCTCTGGAGAATTTTCTCCCGAAGGGCTCAACCGCGGAAAGAGTCCGGGCCATTGAAGAGGGATTGCGCAGCCCACTGGGTCAGTCGCTGCGCGAAGCGATGGCGCGATGGATTGTGGATGGGATCGTACCGGTCGATGCGCTGGTGCCGGAATCCTATGTGAAGTGGCGTCCGCCGGTGCGCGACGCCATGATGTACGTGGTGGCACACCTCTCGCCCGGGCGGCTGGCTCCCAAGCTGCTGGAGCAGATTGAGCTGCCCGCTACGACGCCCGCCGAAGTGCGGCTGCTGCGGCTGATTGCGAAGGTTCCCGGGCTGCAGAAACTGGGCCAGGTGATCGCGCGCAACCAGCATCTCCGTCCGGCGTTGCGCAGCGCGCTGGCCAAGCTGGAAAACGGAATTCGCGACGTCAAACCGGAGGACATGCGCGCTCTCATTGAGCAAGGTCTTGGGGAAAGGCTGAAGACCTTCGAGGCGAGAATCGCTCCGGCCATTCTGTCGGAAGCCAGTGTCAGCGCGGTCATTCGCTTCACCTGGAAAAATTCCGAGACGGGCCAGCGCGAGCGTGGGGTTTTTAAGGTCCTGAAGCCGCATATCCCTGAGTACTTTGCCGAAGACATGGATTATTTGCAGGGCTTGGCGCAGTACTTTGGCGAGCAGCACCATACGTATGGATTTGAAGCCGATCTCATCCCCGATACATTTCGGAAAGTGCAGCGGTTGCTGCGGCACGAAGTGAATTTCGTACGCGAACAAAAGACGCTGCTCGAAGCGCGGACTCTGTATCGATCCATCCCCGGGGTGCGTGTGCCGCGAGTGATCAAGCCGCTGTGTACGTCAACCATCACGGCACTGACTGAGGAAGCGGGAAGCAAGGTGACCAGCGCAGCTGCGCGTTTGGCCCCCGCTGGCCGCCAAAAGCTAGCCGAGCAACTGGTCGAAGCGCTGGTTGCTGTGCCCCTGTTTGCGGCCGCACCTAATGCGATATTCCATGGCGACCCGCACGCCGGAAACCTGCTTTACAACCGTCACACCAGCGAACTCACCATCATCGACTGGGCACTGCGGGAAAGGCTGGATCGCGAGCAGCGCCGGCACCTTGCCCTCCTATTCCTGATGGTCAGCTTGCGCGATCCCGTGGGCACATCCCAAGAGATTATGGCGCTGAGTCAACATCGCATCCGCATGAGCTCGCCACGTGGGCGGATGGTGCGAAGGCTGGCGACGGAGTTTATCGATCAATTGCCGGCAGGGCGTCTGCCCAGCGGGGCGGATGCGATGCGGCTTCTGGAACGCGTGGCGATCAAGGGGGTGAAGTTTCCCAGTTCCCTGATCATGCTGTCGAAGGTGATGTTTACGCTGGAAGGCATACTGGGCGACATCATGGGCTCGGACACGGGAATGGGTTTCACCCTGGCGCGGCAAGTCGCCCAGCATTGGCTTTCGAATCGATCCGCGTTCCGCTCGCCGCTGCGGACGCGGGACTGGCTCACGCTGCAATGCAGCGCCTTGCTCTACACCGGCCGCTTGTGGGTGCAGTTGGAACAGGCAATGTTGAATCGCCTGCTCAAACGTAATCCGCCGCCCGCGCCTGCGCCCTTGCGAGCGCAGGCGTAATTCTGCGGCTGGGAATCTTCCTCCGCCGCAATTCCAGCGAAGTTAGACTGGCACAGTCTGGCGCCGACGTGCCGCGCGGGCCCGCTTCGGTTTCGGAGGGCCGACGACCTTCTTGGGTTTAATGAATGACCCAAGCAGTGACGTTTCTGCGTTCACGAAGTCCCGCACACCTTCTCCGGTACGGCTGGCGACGGGAACCAGGCGGGAGGGCGAGATGAACTCCAGCGCGCGCGTGGTCACATCCAGGTTGACGTTCATCTGCTGACCCATCACATCGAGCAGACGCTTCTGCGCCTCCACAAAGGCGTTCCCGGCTTCACGCGCCAGATCCGCCAGTTCGGTTTTCTTCCCGGTCTTGCCCTCGGGTTCTTTCTTGCCGCTGGTGGCCTTCTCAGCCTCTTGCGCGACTACTTCCAGGAACTTCTTCTGAGCGCGAGCGAAGGTCTCCACGCCCTCACGGGCAAACTCAGCCAGATGAGCAGCACGCTTGCCTTTGCCGGTTTTTTTCGATTGCAGCCAGTCCAGCGTCTGCTTGCTGGTGGTGGTCAGCAACTCTTGCTGCATTCCGAGAAGAGTGTCGAGGCTGCGCCGAACGAGATCGGTCATGGCAACTGCGGGTACGAAGCCACCGATCCGTTCTTTTACTCCATTGAGGATGATGTCGTTTTCCTGGTGAGCCAGGTTGAGAAGAGTGCGTTGTACTTCCACGAGACTGGACGTGCCTTCGACCGCAAGTTCGGTCAGAATGTCCAGGGGAGAGTGCTCATCGTGGGGCTTGGTATGGGTTGGCATGGTGGCCTCCGATTGCTGCATTGCAGCATTCAGATTCACTATAGTATTCACCGCGCCTGCAGTCAACGAATGTCTTAGCATTGTGCGCCGCATCAACGCGAAATGTGATTGCAATCACTCACGATCAGCGGGACGCGAACGCAACATATTTGCAGGAACAGCTCTTAGCTCTAGCTGTTAGCTCTGAGTCCGGAAGGCCCGATGGAAAAGATACCTGCTGTCGAAACTGCAAAAACCGTGATGACTGAAGCCGTGGCATGGTCGGTGATGAAATGGCTGCGCGAAAAGAAAACGGTGCGGAAGCTTGCCGACCAGGCCAATGCCGCCCTGGATCAATTGAACCGGGCGACGAAAGATCGCTGGCCCGGCGAGGTTAGGGCCGCTTACGAAGCGCTGGCCATGCCGGCGGGCGGGAACACGAAGGCGCATGGGCCAAATGGATCGAATTCGCCAGCGACCAGTCCCCAGGCAATGCTGGTCGCCAGGAAGATCAAAGAAGCCGACGAGGAAGCTTACCGCGCCCGAATGGACGCGGAAGAGACCTTCGACACGGCCGAGAAACAACTCAGCACTGCGATCGCGCGGGAGGGATGCCGAAAAGCGATCCGCTCCTGGGAGCTGCACGAAAAGGCGATTCGCAAAGCAGAGGACCTGATTCCTGCACCGTAGACATCGATGATTTGTCAGGCCAGGGAGGCAACCTCTTCGGCGGTCCGGTACAACTCATCGATCTGCTTACGGTAGCGTTCGTCAATGGTTCTGCGGCGGAGTTTGAAAGTCGGCGTAAGGGTTCCGTCGTTGGGGGTAAATTCGTCGGGAACAAGAAGAACTCTTTTCAGGGTCTCGTAGCGCGCCAAACCGCGGTTGACCTCGGCGACGATGCCCTCGTAGAGCGCCTTGACTTTCGGGTCGGCGACCAATTCTTTGCGCGAAGAAAACGATACCTCGTTGGCCCGGGCCCACTCTTCGAGTTGGGGAAAGTCCGGGGAAATAATCACCGAGGCAAACTTGCGACGGTCCCCCAAGACCACCGCAGTGCCGATCAGGGGATTCAGTTTGATGGAATTCTCGATGGGCTGCGGGGCAATGAATTTTCCACCCGAGGTCTTCAGCAGATCCTTTTTGCGATCGGTCACCGACAAAAAACCATCCTCGTCGAGGTTGCCGATGTCTCCGGTTTTGAACCACCCGTCCACAAAAGCGTTTTCGCTTTCCTCCGGACGGTTCCAGTAGCCGCTAAAAACAGACGGTCCACGTACGAGGATTTCCGAGTCCTCGGCGATGCGGACCTCGACGTTGGCTAGCGGACGTCCCACCGTACCGATCTTGTGAGCGCGAGGCGTATTGATGGCGATCACCGGCGAGGTTTCGGTGAGTCCGTAGCCTTCGTGGATGCGAATGCCTATGCTCGCATACCAGGACGCGAGTTCCTTGCCCAGAGGCGCTCCTCCGGAAACGAAGGTTGCGACTTTGCCGCCCATGCGAGCGCGCACTTGCGAATAGACCAGCTTGTCAGCCAGTTTCCAACTCAGCGCTTTCGGTCTTTTGCCAACCAGAATTTCTGGACTATGAGCGCGGCCTACAGATAGGGCCCAGCGATAAATTGCGCGTTTCGTAGACCGATTGGCCTGCTGTTCCACCCGGCTGTGGATCTTTTCGTACACGCGCGGCACTGCGATGAAAATGGTAGGCAGCACCTCGAGCAGGGTCTGAGGCAGTTGTTCGAAGAATGGGCAATAGGCGAGCGTCACACCGCGGTAGAGCAAGGCGAAATCCGCATGACGTGCGGTTACGTGCGACAGCGGCAGAAAAGAAACACTGATCTCTTGCGGGCCCACATCAAAACCGTTAAGCGAATTCAGCACATTCGAAGTCAAGTTGCCGTGACTGAGTTGCACGCCCTTGGAAGTGCCCGTGGTTCCCGAGGTGTAAATGATCGAGGCCAGGTCGTCAGCGGAGATCGCGCGCGCCCGGGCCTCCAGGTCTGGATCACGCTCCGATGGGCCCTCGTGCATAAGGCGCTGCATGGGCTCGGCATGAGCGCTGTTCACGGCATCCATGACGACCACGCGTTCTACGGCTGTATGGTCTTTTATCGGGAGGACTTTCTCCAACTGCTCCTGCGTGGAAACCACAACCACTCTTGCTCCGGAATCGGTGAGAATATAGGCCGTCTGGGGTGCAGTCAGAGTCGAGTAGATCGGCACCACCGCAACACCCAACAAGAGAGACGCAAAGTCGGTGATGGTCCACTCGGGCCGATTTTCGCTCAGGATGGCGAGACGATCTCCCTTGTTTAGCCCCCATCGCCGAAGCGCCCGTGCCATGCCGGCCACATTGCGATAAAACTCTTGCGTACTGACGGGAGTCCAGCGGGATGCGTCGCGAACAAGCATGACGCGTTCCTGGCCGCGTTCCACAATGGCGAAGAAGATGTCGTTGAGGGTTTTAGGCGTCATGGTCAGGGTCCTGGTGACTCTGCGAGAAAAGGAAGATATTCCGCTCTCCCGGAACTCGCTCGAGGCCGACGTCGTTTTGACAAATGGCTGTTCCGCCTACTCCGAACGGCGGCTGTAGACGGTTGCCGCGCGTGTGACTGTGGGACCGGCTCTATTCCTTCAAAAAGCGTGGATGTTTGCAGTGATGCCCGTCACTGTGGCAGAGATATCGCACGAAGAGGTGTGACCCCGATCACTGCGGTTTTACGGCAGACGCCTCACCATGCTTGGGAAAAAGTTTGTCTCTGCATCACGAAGTCTTCCAAAAAGACCAAGCTGGTGCGCAGGAGGCTCAAGATGGATCGGAGCACAGATTGGCCCTGGAGTTGGGAAGAAGAAGTAGAGTGGAAGGCGGACCTGGAAGAAAGAGACTATGACTTTCTCCAGGAACAAATCGAAAACGCCGTCGAGGATGGAACAAAGGATCCGCGGATCTTTCTTGGGCCTGCCCCGGAAGAGACGGCTGAGGATGCCAAGGCCGAGGACTACCTAGTCACGGCCTGATTGCGCGTGGACTCAGATTCTCCAACTTACAATCAATCAGGATGGGAGTGTGCGCGGAGGGTGTGCCGCGACGCGATGTACTACGCTATTTGAATCCCCAGGCTCACAGCCCATCATGACGGTATGACGAATTCCCGCAATCTCCGGTTACGTTTGTAGGGCGGGTAACGCACGCCGCCAAAGTCGAGAAGTGTGCTGTGATAGAGAACGCCGCGCGCATGGGTGTAGGCGCGAAATCCCCACTCGCCGTGATACTTGCCCATCCCGGAGTTACCCACGCCTCCGAAAGGCAGGTCGTGAATGATCGGTTGCAGGGTGCAGTCGTTCACCACAGCGCCCCCGGAGGTCGTCGAATTCAGAATTCGCTCGGTGACCGAGCGCCGTTCGGAAAAAACATACAGGCCCAGCGGACTCGGCCGCGCGTTGACGAACTCAATCGCTTCCGGCACGTCGCTCACCTCAAGCACCGGCAGGATGGGACCGAAAATCTCTTCCTGCATCGCCGGTGAGGCGGGCGAGACATCGACCAGCACCGTGGGCGCTAAGAAACGGTCGGTCCGGTCGTGCTGACCGCCGTGGTAAATGGTCCCGCTGGGGAGCAGCTGCATCAGACGATCAAAATGATGGAAGTTCACGATGCGCCCGTAGTCCGGGCTTTGTTGGGGGTCTTTTCCGTAAAGCTGCAGCAGCGTTTCTTTCAGGTGCCGCAGAAATTCCTGGGCAACATCTTTGAAGACGAGAACATAGTCGGGCGCGGTGCAGGTTTGGCCGGCATTGAAGCAGCGCCCAAAGGCGATGCGACGAGCCGCAATCCGTAGATTGGCAGAAGAGTGAAGGATGGCCGGACTCTTTCCGCCCAGTTCGAGAACCACCGGCGTCAATCGTTTCGCGGCTGCAGTCATGACCAGCTTGGCGACAGTCGCTCCGCCGGTATAGAAGATGTGGTCCCATTGCTGTTCCAGCAGGGCGGTGGTCTCGGGAACTCCGCCGAGGACTACGGAAAACGCATTGCGGTCCAAATATTCTGGAATGAGGCGCGCGATTAACTCAGCGGTGGCGGCGGCGACCTCCGAAGGCTTGATGACCGCAGCGTTGCCTGCGGAAATTGCGGCGATGAGGGGAGACAACGTCAGCATGATGGGATAGTTCCACGTTCCGATAATGAGGCAGACGCCGAGAGGATCAAATTGCACCTGCGCGCGCGACGGTGTCAGTACGAGGGGCGTGTTCACCGACAACGGCATCATCCAGCGGCGCAGGTTGGCGAGCGCGTGATTGACCGCGCTGGTCATGTATTTGACATCGACCCAGTCCGCCTCCAGTTTGTTGCGGCGAAGATCCGCCCACAGGGAGGCGTAGAAGTCGTCGGCATGATCTTTGATCATCGTCCGCAAGGCGATGAGCTGGCTCTCTCGCCAATCGAGGGAGCGAGTGGCGCCTGATCGGAAGTAGTTGCGATGAAGGCTCACGAGGCTGGCGAAATCTGGCGTGTTCATGATCGAAGCTTGCTCAACTCCGTCCCTTGTCGCAGTCGATTGAAGACGACCGTCCGCACCATGCCGTTCGCGCATTGCCACCACCCGTGGAGAATCTGGGTATCAGTGTAGCGAACGAACAGGGGAGACCAGCCTGTACAAATATTCAGGCGGGAGACTTCCGTCGGCGGTGGAGGCGCAAAGGTTGGGCTCACATCCAGAAGCATAGTATCAAGTCGAAGGCCCACGCGCATGGCTTTGAGCGCGCTCTCTTTCGCGCTCCACAGAAGCGTGGCGAGGAGGGAGCGCTCGTCTGGAAGTGCGTTGTCCATTAACTTGCGCTCGTTCCCGGTGAAGAAGTCGGCAACGAACGAATTATCGCGCGCCTCGACCAGTTCCAAGTCACAGCCCAGGCTTGCCGCAGAGGACCCGATGACGCAGAATGCCCGACCGGCGCGATGGCTGAGAGAAAGGCTGACGGCGGCCCTTTGGTTGAATAGGAAGACTTCAGGAGCTCCGGACGGCGCGGCGTGTATCTCGATCTCTCGCAGAGAGTGAATGTCACCGGAAAGATGCAGGCAGGAGGCCAAGGCGCGTTTCGCGGTCCAGCGCCCGAGTCTCCAGTCGGCGCGCCGCTTGGCAAAGCGCAGGGAGGCCAGGCGCGACGTTTCTCGCGCGCTCAGCCAGTAGTTCGAGGCCGGCACGTCAGCAGCCGTCTGCTCCAGCCAGTATGCGTTCATAGCGCCAGTCATGCCCGTTTCCCAAGAAATCAGCCTTAGGCGGCTTTGGCCATCTTACGATCTGCGGCGCTTCGCTTCGCGCCGTCCTCGACTTTCATTCCGCGCTCCACCGCTTGAATGAGATAGGGACGGAGGGTTGCGGGCGGAATGATGCAGCTCAGGGCGCCAACGCTGAGAGCGCGGTGCACGCTGTGAATGCGGTCAAATTGGTTGGCGATTTCCCCTAACTTTTCGGAATACACCGCCTTGAATAGTTCGTTCGACTGAGCGCGCAGCCTGGCTTTTTCGCCGCCTTCGGCCTGAAGCATCGCCAGGTTCAAAGCCTGCAAGCGCTCATCTTTCCGAGTCCTGGCCTCGACCTCACCGGCGAAGACGACGGCGGCTGCGGGAGCGCCTCCGATAACGGAGGCATAGGTTCCCTCCAAGGCCGCCACTTCGAGTTGGTCATTCAAGGCACGTGAGAATACAACGTAAGCCCCACCGTGGTACCGCGAGATGACACAAAACACGATCGGGCCCTTAAAGTTGACCACGGCCCGGCCAATTTCCGCACCGTACTCCAGTTGCAAGCGCCGCATCGATTCCGGGGAACCGTCGAACCCGGATAGATTGGCGAGAATCACGACCGGGCGATTGTTGCTGGCGGCATTCATCGCGCGCGCCACCTTCTTGGAGGATTGCGGGAAGAGCGTTCCGGCGGACCATTGATCGGGCCCGTCCGCCGGGACGAACCCCAGCCGGGGCACCGAGCGCGATTCAAAGCCGATGAGGCACACCGGGTAACCGCCCAAGTGGGCATCCCAGACCACGGCAGTTTCGGCGGCGCGCATGCCTGCCCAACGCTCGAGGGGCGGGTGGTCCTGGTCGATGACCGCCATCATGACGCGACGAATGTCGAAGGGCTTCTTGCGGCCAGGATTGGTTTCATCCGACAGGATTTCCCCCACCCAGGCGAAACCTTCCTCCCCATTCTCGCTGTGAGGATAACTCTGCACGTTGCGCTCGACGGGATCGGTGGTCTCGGCTCGCCGCGGGAAGCGCTCGCCGGGCAAAACGTAGGTGTGTTCGTAATGGCGAAACAGAATGTGGCAGGCTTCGTTAATATCGCGCGCCCAATACTGGGCTTGGCCGTTGACCCCCATAATGCGGTCATAGCCGCCAATTCCTTGATTGTCCTCGGCCGAAATGCCGCCCGAATAATCCAGCGCGCGTTTGCCAGTGAGCACCATCGCGGCCTTGGGCGTCATGACCAGGATGCCGCGGGTGTGCATGAGCATGGTGGCCTCGGCGTTCCAGTAGGGTTGAGCGCCGACATTGATTCCGTTCACGATGAGATTGACCTCGCCGCCGGCTTGTGTGAACTCTACCAGGCGCCTTAGCACGCGGGCGATCCAGTCCATGTTTTCCACGCCGCTTTCCATCGAGATCTTCGCCCCCGCGGAAATCGGGAACCATTCCAACGGGACCTGCATCTCCTCGGCCAGATCCAGAGCCGCAGTGATGAGGCTGCATTCGGCCTCGGCCAAAGCTCCCAAATCCCGGCTCGGATCTCCCAGCAGCAGAACCCGCGTCATTCCTTCCGGGTATCGACGCGTGAAGTTGCGAATGACTCCAACAATGATGTTGGCGCGGTTCTGACCATGAGGCCGGGTTACCGGAACCAGCCGGCCCTCGGCGTTGAGATCATGTTCCACGAACTCCCCAGGAGGAAACTCGGCTCTGGTGTCTTCTCGGGCCGGAGTGAGCATCCGGATGATCTCGTAGGGATACACCATGCCGCGTTGACGGACGCGGATGACCTTCTGGTCGTAAGGGGTGAGGGCCTTGAGCGGGAGAAGCTTATCGGCGGGACGGAACGTGATCAGCAGGCCGCTGCCGATGGGGCTGGAAATGCGCACGACCATCTCACGCAATTCTCCGGTGGCAGGATTGGGGATGCGGGCGCGCACCACGACCTGTTCCAACCCCAGGCCTTCGGTCGCGGGCGCGAGTTTGCGCACAATCTCCTGGAGTTCGGTTTGCTTCAGATTCAGAGGAGGCCACACGTAAAGAAATACGCGATTCCAGTAGAGGCGTTCCTGGGGACGGCGACGCGATTGGAACAAGCGGATGGCCGCCAGGGCTTCCATCAGCATGCGTTCCAGATGCGGCAACTGCACAACGCGTCCGGATTCATCGCGCACCGGAGTGACATCGCGGACCTCCGCCGCGGCAAACACACGCTCGTCTTTGGGGTTGTCGCGGGCGATGGCGTGGATCAGATAAACGTCTTCGACCGAAGGCAGGCGCTCGATGTGAAAATTGCTGAGCCTCCAGAGATGCAACCGCTTCCCCATCATGGGATGCAATCCACGGTACAGCTTCTCCTCCTGGAAACCATCGTCACTTGGGCGATAGGTGAAAAACTGCATGCCGCTCACCCGTAAACCCTGGCTGGCCCCGGCAGCGCAGACGACGATTCGCCGAATCGGACGAGGGAAGCGGACCTGATTCAGCATGGACTGGACTTCGTGTTCGGTAGCGTCCGGGTGCGCCAGCCTACGGGAATGGCAAACATGGAAATCGATGACGATGTCGTGACGGGCAGGCACTTCCGCGATCACGGGAAGCAGGGCCTGCGCCGCGGCAGACAGGCCATCGTAGGCAGCGTACATCGCGAAGACATGAATGCGCTTTCCCTCGAAGTCGTACTCGTCAGAGACGTAGCAGTGCCCGTCCGTGACTGCGGATTTCGGATTCAGGAGCTTGCGAATCATGTAGTACCTGCAAGTGAGCACCTCGAGCATGGTGTGACGCAGGCTGGGATCGGCAGCCGGGAAACGGCGAGCGAAAAGGCCCGCCAGCAGGTGGGGACAGCCGATCAGCGCATGGATTCTCGCCTTGCCATCCTCAGCATCGGGGTGGGCTGCAAGATAGTCGAGATGGCCTTCTGCTTCTTCGTAGACTCGGGTCCGGGAACGCTCGAATGAGGGTTGATCGAAATAGCGATAACGCAATTCCCGGGCAAGGTCGCTCACCGAAGGATAGGGTTCGTGCGTGATGGTGATGATGCGATCCAGCAGGGCCCGGAATGATCCGTTCGGGCGCGACTCCCCGGCTTTGATGTGCCGCATCCGGCGTCCGAGAATGTCGAAAATGCACGCGGCT
>Ga0187784_10003658_pt1 | contig 12416 bp, 6 predicted proteins | sample 1015_SJ02_MP15_2_FD_132964 | JGI IMG/M metagenome (GOLD analysis project Ga0187784, IMG submission 132964) | Tropical peat soil microbial communities from peatlands in Department of Meta, Colombia - 1015_SJ02_MP15_20_MG | ecosystem: Environmental > Terrestrial > Soil > Wetlands > Peat | place... | reverse complement strand
GGCGAGCCATTGATCGATGGCGGCGTCACTCCGCCGCGCCCCTGGTTGCCGGGGCGGCGCGTGGTACTGGTATTTGGGCGATTCCGGATAAACCCGAGGGTCGTTGCCATTAAATCCGGCAAGCAGTATGCCTTTGTCGCCGACATACATAATCCCCTCGTTCTCCTCGCCGCCCGTGAACAGTCTCTGGTCGCGTTCTTTGAGGCCCGCAGGGCGCGGAGGCCACAGGCCGCCGTCATACCACGACATGCGCAATCCTGGGCGGTTGCCATCGGCGGGGAAAGTCAGGTGGACCATGGAGGCTTTGGGGAAAGTCTCCTCCCAGCTTTCGCTGGAGCTGGCCTCGACCGAGACGGGCGGAGTGAGGTTGAGAATCTTGAACACACCGGCAAAGCTGTAACACCCCATATCGCCGAAAGAGCCGCAGCCGAAGTCATGCCAGCCGCGCCAGACAAAGGGCAGATACGCCTTGCTGAAGGGCCGCTCCGCCGCCGGTCCCAACCACATGTCCCAATCGAGCCCATCGGGGATGGAGTCGGCGTTCTCCGGCCGGCCGACGCCTTGCGGCCAGAAGGGGCGGCTCGACCAATTGTGGACTTCGCGCACCGTCCCAATCGCGCCGTCGGCAAGCCACTCCGAGATGATGCGTGTAGGTTCGATGGAGGGATTGTTGACGGGCAGCGACGTCGCCACTTTCATCTCGCGGGCTGTGCTGGCCATGCGGCGCGCCTCGCCAATGGTGCGCGTCATGGGTTTCTGACACAGGACGTGCTTATGCCGGCGCATCGCCGTCAGCGATATGGCGGCGTGCCAGTGGTCGGGGGTAGCCACATAAACGGCGTCCAGGTCCTTCTCCTTTTCGAGGAGTTCGCGCCAATCGCCGTAGACGGTGCAGCCGTGATAGGCGCCGGAGGCGGAACCCTTGCGTGAACCGTAATAGGCTTCCACCAGCCGCTTGGCCGGCTCGCGACCGCCGATCCCCACGCTCGTGCGGAAGGTGTGGGTGAGTTGGGCTTGGCCCGGCGACACCAAATCCGCGCTCCAGTTTTCGTATCCTGGGCCGAGTAACCTCCGCGCCGAGTTTATGACGGCATTGTCGTCGTACTCGACGTAGACCTTACTGCTCTTGTTACAATCGCACACCGCGATGACCTGAACGTCGGGGCGAGCCAGAAGATTCATTGTGACCTCGAACCCTTGGTGCCCCATACCAATCGAGGCCAGCGTAATCTGGTCGCTGGGCGGAACATAACCCGGCCCTCCAAGTACATGGCGTGGAACGATCATGAATGCGGACGCCGTAGAAACAAATTCGCGGCGCGTCAGCAGATTGGTTTTCTTATTGCCCATGGCGTTTCTCCCGGCGCGAGACTATAACCTATAGCCTCTAAAAACTCAAATTAACTCGCTACTTATCCACGGTTCACACATTGGCAGTGGATTCCCGCTTTCGCGGGAATGACCGCGACTTGCCATGAATGTGCTTTGGGCCGAAGTGGATTCCCGCTTTCGCGGGAATGACCGTGACTCGCGATGCACGTGCTTTGGGCCGAAGTGGATTCCCGCTTTCGCGGGAATGACGGCGCCGGGGACGGGTGCCCTGAGTATCGTCATTCCCGCGAAAGCGGGAATCCACTGCCGGAGGCTAAGCGTAGGTTACTTATACCCGCCCTCAATTCTGTAACCATAATTGACCTTTCCACGTGGGAACGCCTTCTGGACGAGTTCGATTTTTGCCAGGTTCTTGACATGGACGCTATACCCAGCCGGAACGTCGAGTTGGTAGGTGAGGGAGTCCGAGGATTTGTTCCAGCGCATGAACACGAACCCCTCGGGCGTGGGAATCCGTCCCTCGCACCATTCCAGGGATAATGGAGTGAAGCGCACGTGAACGGCCTTGCGCACTGTGTCCACCTGATAGAGGCCGAGAATATCCCGATAAAGCGCCGTCACGATGTTCGCTTCAAAAGCGTGGTTCATGCTGGCCTCATCACTGGTGTTCTCCCAGAGGGTGCCGGTGAGTTCCGCCATGTAGAGCAGGTTGGCGATGGCTTCGCGCGCCAGTTGATTCGTGAGGCCGGCGCGCGACAGGAGTTCGAGCCGCAGGACGTTGCCCATGAAGGCATTCGAGGGCGCGATGTCGGGATAAGCTCCCGTCTTCCTCCTCTGTGGGCCGAAGACGGCGTGCAGCGTCTGCCAAAGCTGGCGATATCTTTCCGGCGAGGCGATGTCGAAATAAAACGCATAGTACTGGCAGGTTTCCGTCCGGTTGTGGGTGGGAACGAGTTTCCCGCCCTGGCGCACCGCATTGTCGACGAAGAATTGACCGTCGTAGGACTGGCGACGGATGACTTGCCGCAGCGCTTCTGCCTGCTCGACGAATGGCGGCAGATTGTAAATTCGCCCCGCCGCAGCGAGCGCCGCCGCATAAAGCATATTGGTGGGATAGCTCACGTTCTGCACATAGTCGTTGGATTTTGACCATTCGACGAAGACCCAGCCCTTCAGGTCCTCGAGAAGCCCATCGGCATTTTGGAAGGGCTTGAAGTAGTCGAACAGCTTCAGCACGCGCGGCCGAAGCGCGGCGACCATCTCACTGTCGCCGCTGCGCTCCAGGTACTGTTCCAGTTGAAGGACGAACCAGAGAGGCCAGTTCGGAAGGAAGCCGCCGCCGTAATGGTCCGCGGGATAGCACATGGGCAGCATCCCGTCCGGAATATCGGCGAAACGATCGGGCAGTAGGTAATTCTCAAACAAATTCTTTTCGACCTTGTTATGCCCGCAGAGCAGGGGAGCGGCTCTCGCCGTAAAAAGGGAATCACACAGCCATCCGCCGCGCTCACGTGAGGGGTTATCCTGGAAGGTATCGATGGCATTCGCTCGGTAGGATTCTCGGCCCGCCGCGAAAAGCTGGTTGAGTCCTTGCTCACTGGAGTGAAAGTCAGCCGTCCAGACATCGGGAGCTGCGTATTCGCGCAGGTAGACATGATCGACCTCGCACTCTCCCTCCAGAACCATCAACTTGAGGAAGCGCAACCCGTAGGGCTCGAAGGTTTCGAGTTGGTAGACGCTGGGGGCCAGCGTGTAGGCGACGATGTTGACGCACATAAGGCGCTTGAAGTCCACATCGCCGTCGATCAGGGTCTCATCAAAGGTGAAGTAGAGCTTCGTGGTCGCCTGGACCGAAACGCGCGCGCCGAAGAATCCGGCCAGATTCGTGCCAAAATCAAGCGTCTTGAACTGCCCCGCACTCAGCCGAACCGGCTGGGCCGGGATATAGGGTTCATCGGTGCGATGGTTGATTGTGGTTTTGGTCTTTTGCAACTCGAGGTAGGGAATCTCGGTCAGTTCTGACTCCGTGTAACCAAGCAGATTGGGCCCGATCCGCGCGGCAGAGGGAATCGAAGGGTCCGCGGCCAGGCTCTTCGGAGCGGTGGCTCCCCACTCGAACGACCCTTCCGCGGCGATCAACTCAGGTTGGCGTTTTGCGTAGGTGGGGTACGGAACTCGACGTGGAATCAACTTTCGCGCCGCCGAAACCGCGCACATCACAGGCTTGAAAGGAGCGTCGAGGTGTTCGCGCCACTGGGCAGATTGCGAATCCAGGTGATACACCTCGGAGAAAGCGCGCTGAAAGGTGTAGCGCTGCACCTTCTGCACCCGCTGGGGAAGAAGCGTGGCCTCAAAGGGCTGCCCGCCTCCTCCGGTCGATGCCAGCACCTCTGAATCCGTGGCTACTTCCGCTTGCAGGAAAGAAGGTTGGTTCAGAATATAGTAACTATTGATATTGTAGCCCGCCACTTCCACGCAGACGGAATTCCTGCCCTTCACCAACCGCGGAGTAATGTCCCAGAGATCGACCCGGTAGTGGTCATGAGGGCCGCGCGCCGGGCCCCAGGCGAAAAACTCTCCGTTGAGATAGGCCCGGTAAAGCGTGGAGCCGGCCATGCGCAGATAGATATTCTTCCCCGAGGGAGGTTCAAAAGCGGCGCGGAATCCCACCCAGAGATTCATCTCCTTTTCTCGCCCCTGCGGCCAAATGGCCTGAGCTGAGCGAAAAGCAATCTCGGGCGGTTCTGTGGCGAAGCTCTGGTCTGTACTCTCCGCCGTGCGAGCCGGCAGATTTTCCGGCAGCGCAATCGAGGCAACCGTCGCAGCCACAGAGCCGGTGAGAAAGGTGCGGCGGCTCAAGGCTTCTTTCCTGTCCTGGTATCTCAAGGTGAAGCTCCTTTCGCCCTCGAAGGTAGCGCGGGCAGCCTGCCCCGACCTGTCGGGGTCTCGCCCGCTGTGGTAGGAGCGCCCCGCTCCTGCCGGCAGAGAGCTTAATTAAGCCTCGGCCGATGACGTCCACCCCCGGCAGCATACGGGGCGAGTCCGTGCGGTTCAATTAAGATTGCTCACAAAGAAACTTAGAGCGAGGGCGGCGGCGCGGGCGTGAATGGCATCCCGGTCCACACCGGGAGCGTCGGCGCAGATCAGTGGCGCGGATTGCTTCGCCGCCGCGGTGCAGGTGTCCAGGAAGACGTAATGGCCAACGCCCCCCGGCAAGATAGTGAGCTTTGCGCCGCGAATGTGGGCGGCGAAGAATTTGGCGCTGGACTCAATGGGCACGTTTACGTCGCGGTCGCCTGCCACAATTTCCACCGGAATCGAGATCTTTTCGAGACTCCCAGGCGTGAGGGCTGGCCCCAGCGCCGGCGCCATGGCGAATACAGCGCGAATGCGCGGGTCGCGGTAAGAGTCGCCGGCGTGGCGAAGCGCTTCCTGGAACTCCGCATCATGCTTACTCAGCTCATCGAACTGCTCGGTCAGTTTGGGAAATTCCGGCGGGGATTTGCAAATAGCATCGGCGCGTGGAGATTGGCAAAAGGCCATGAATTCCGCCGGATCGGTGATGCCGCCCGCAATCTCGATCATAGTGTAGCCGCCCAGGGAAAAGCCCGCCGCTCCGATCCGGCCGGAGTCAATGCGCGCACCGAAGGTCGGGTCGGCCAGCATGGCGTCGATGACGGTGCTCAAGTCGCGGGCACGCTCCCACCACGTCGAGAAACCTTGCGCTGTGGTGCCGTCATATCCGTTGTTGCCGGGATGATTGACGGCAGCGGCGATGTACCCCCGTGAGGCCAGCACGGTGCCCAGCCACGCCATTTGCAGAGCGGAGCCTCCCGTTCCGTGCGACAGGACGATCAGCGGCAACTTGGCTGGAGTCGAGACCATTGCGGCGTCCCGCGCGGCTTTCCCCGCACTGGCAAACGCCTGGCCGGTGGGCGGAATCCATTGCGGCTGCTCGACGGCCGTCGCCACCGCAGGATACCAAACCGTGGTGAGGAGCGCGTGAGTCTTTGCCCCGCGCCAATTGTAGGCCTTATTGGGTTTAAAGGCACGCTCGGCTGCGCCTACTTTGTACTCGGGGACGTCGCTCGGTGGGCTGGCGGAAAACAAGGAAGGGAATGAAGTGAGGGCCGCTGCCAGCATCAGCACCGCGCCCCGCGATCTGTGTCTCTGCAATGGGTATTCGCCCCGCGCCATTGCCATAACCAATCCAAGTATAGCAGCAAATGGGTGAGACTCCTTTCGCCCTCGAAAGTAGCGCCGGCACCCTGCCCGCTCTACAGGATTCTCGCCCAAGCTTCCAGCAAGGGCTGGAGCGGTCTACTTCAATGTCGTGCGCCACTTGTCAAGCTTCTCAGGACATGGGAAAAGGAATATAATGGAAGCTAGTATTCAACGCTGGGAGGCATGTGAATTCAATGGTCTAACACCGAAGCCCCCCACCTCGAGCTTGGCAGTTTTTGTACTTCATGGACAACCGAATACTCATGCGAAAACATAGACTTCTGATATTGGGTGCGGCGGGAAGGGATTTTCACAATTTCAACGTTGTCTATAGAAAAGACCGGCATGTGGAGGTGGTGGCTTTTACGGCGAGCCAGATTCCCGGCATAGCTGGACGCAGGTATCCGCCGTCCTTGGCCGGCAGATTATACCCGGAAGGAATTCCGATTGAAGAAGAGAAGAATTTGGAGAAGCTGATCAAGGAGAAGGCGGTAGATGAGTGTGTTTTGTCTTACAGCGACCTTTCCTATTACACCGTGATGCACCTTGCGTCGCGCGTGCTTGCGGCCGGCGCCAAATTCTCCATGCTGGGCGCCCGGCAGACGATGCTAAAAAGTTCGAAGCCCGTGGTGGCGGTTGTGGCGGTGCGCACGGGATGCGGCAAAAGCCAAACCGCGCGGCGAGTGGTGCAAATCCTGCGCGAGGCCGGAAAGAAAGTTGTTTCGGTGCGCCACCCCATGCCCTATGGCGACTTGGAAAAAGAAAGGATGCAAAGATATAAAACGCTCCACGACCTCGAAAAATACGAGTGCACGATCGAGGAGATGGAAGAGTATGAGCCCCACATCATGATGGGCAGCGTCATTTACACCGGCGCCGATTACGGGGCAATCTTGAAAAAGGTCGAAAAGGAGGCCGATGTCGTTGTCTGGGATGGCGGCAACAACGACACCTCATTCTACATGCCGGATGTCACTATAACGGTCGCGGATCCCTTGCGCGCCGGGCACGAGATTTCTTATTATCCGGGTGAAGTGAACTTCCGGCTTGCCGATGCGATCGTAATCAATAAAATCGACTCCGCCCAGCCTGCCGCCGTTCAAGAAATAATCGAAAACGCCGAGAAGTATAATGATTCGGCGCGCATCATTAAAGCCGAGTCGGTGATTGAAATTGAGAAACCCGAGCTGGTAAGAAACAAAAGGGTCTTAGTCGTGGAAGACGGCCCCACCCTCACTCACGGTGACATGAAAACAGGCGCGGGTGTTGTGGCGGCCCAGCGCGGCGGCGCGGCGGAGATCATTGACCCGCGGCCCTGGGTCATCGGAACAATTAAAGAGACTTTCGACCGTTATCCTGGAATTGGCCCGCTTCTGCCGGCAATGGGTTACGGGGAAGCGCAGAGGCGCGATTTGGAGGAAACGATAAACAGGGTTGATTGTGATTCGGTGGTCATCGGCACGCCGATCAATCTCGGCCGATTCATCAAGATCGCCAAGCCCTCAACACGCGTCCGATACGAGTTGGCGGAATCGGCCAAAGAAGAATTGCGGGACGTGTTGCGCCAAAAACAGATTATTTATTGAACGCGGCAAATGCGGGTGGCACGACCCCCTCACCCCCGCCCCTCTCCCCCAAGGGGGAGAGGGGCGCGCAACACGGAATTCACCCCCTCTCCCCTTTGGGGGAGAGGACGTCCGCCAATCTGAATGGCGGACAGGTGAGGGGGTTGCTCAGTCACCGTATGATGGAGTTGTCTGAAAACGTAGTCTGATGGGGCGAAATTCCGTGGCCAAGCGCAGGGGCACGCCAAGTATTCAGATTGGGTTTATGTTTAGGAAACAGCGAATGGTCATTGCGTTGGGGGGAAACGTTCTGGAGGAAAGTGGCGAGCGGGGCACATACGAGGAGCAGATGCAACACATGGCGCGAGCCGCGCAGGGGCTCCGCGGAGTTTTGCTGGACAAGCGTTATGAAGTTGCGATTACACATGGCAACGGTCCGCAAGTCGGAAATATTCTTTTGCAAAACGATGCGGCGCGCCGTTTTACTCCGCCCATGCCGATGTTCCTATGCGGCGCTATGAGCCAGGGGGAGATCGGCTATATCCTGGGCCGGGCAATTGCCGACGAATGCGCCGGAAACGACTCGCTACCCAGAATTGCCACCATCGTCACCTCCGTTGAGGTTTCCAAACACGACCCCGCGTTTAGGAGTCCTTCTAAGCCGGTCGGCCCGTTTTGCACCAAAAGCGAAGCGGAAAAGATCGCCAAACAAACCGGATATGTGTTCAGGGAGGACGCGGGACGCGGCTACAGGCGCGTTGTGCCATCGCCCGAACCACTACGAATTCTGGAGATTGACGCGATATGCCAAATGCTTGACGATGGCATGATTCCCATTGCTTGCGGCGGCGGCGGAATTCCGGTGGTGCGCAACAGGCACGGCGGGTTTTCGGGCATTGACGCGGTGATTGACAAAGATAAAGCGGCGGCCCTGCTGGCCCATCTTATCGAGGCCGACTGTTTGGTGATTCTGACGGCTGTAGAAAAAGTCCTCTTGAATTTCGGCACTGACAAAGAAACGCCGATTGACGAGATGAGCGCCAAAGAAGCGAAAAAGCTTCTGGGCGAGGGTCAGTTCGCCGAGGGCAGCATGAAGCCGAAAATCGAAGCGGCGGCGCGATTTGTGGCAAAAAGCTCCTCGAGGCGCGCCCTAATCACACATTCACAAACGTTTATGGAAGCGCTGGAAGGAAAAAACGGCACCTGGATAAAGCACTATTAGCGAGTTTTTCGCTTCATCTACCGGTTCGCGAAGGGTTCTTCCAGTGATGCACTCTGCCCCGTGAAAAGCTCGGCGCCGTTTTCTCTCACGTGCATGTCGTCTTCCAGGCGGATGCCGAACTCACCGCGGATGTAGATCCCCGGCTCATCGCTGAACGTCATGTTCGGCTCCAGCTTGAGAGTGTCACCGCGGACCAAGTACGGCCACTCGTGCATGTCCATCCCCATGCCGTGGCCGAGGCGGTGCTTGAAGTACTTGTAATCCGGGCCATAGCCGGCGTCGGCGATCAGCTTGCGCGCCGCCGCGTCCACCGCCTGAGCTTCGACCCCGGGACGAGCGGCTTCAAGCGCGGCCTTCTGCGCCTGATGGACGATGTCAAAGACTTGCCGCATCTTGTCGGTGGGCTTGCCGAGCACGAAAGTCCGCGTGATGTCGGAAAAATAGCCTTCCACGGGGCACCCGTCGTCGATGATCACGATCTCGCCCTCGTGGATGGTCTGCGGCTGAAGCGATCCGTGCGGCAGGGCCGAGTACTGGCCGACGTTGACGCTGACCCAGCCGGGAAATCCGAGCTGGGTGTTGGCGGCGTGAATAAGCTGCTCGAGTTGGTGCTGCGTCATGCCCGGTGTGAGAGCCCGCCATGCCGCCTCATACGCGGTGATGGTCACTTGCGCCGCGAGCCGCATCAACTCGATTTCGTGGTCGGTTTTGCGCATTCGGCATCCGGCGGTCACCGGCGTGCCGCTCACAATGCTCATGGCCGGCGCCGCCTTGCCCACGCCGTCGCTGAAGACAAAGTGGACCGTCTCTTCCATCCCCAGGCGGCCGCTGGAAAGGCCGCGGTCCCTCAGCCCCTCGGCAACCCGCAAGTAGGGGCTCTCATCCTCCTCCCAGATGCGGACGTCGCCGCTTCCGGCGAAGGGGCTGAGGGCGATCTGCTCCTCGACGCGATCGCGCTCGAAGGCGGGGCACACGAAGAAAGGTTCGGCCTTCGCCGGCAGAATCAAAGCGAACAGCCGCTCCCCACCTCCGAAGCGGAGGTTGCTGAAGTAGACCAGCGATGTGCCGCCCATCAGCATCAGCGCGTCTATCCGGTGCTCGGCCATCAAACGCCGTGCCTGCTCGATTCGCGCCTGGCGCTCCTCGGCTGCGATTGGCTTCGCTCGGTCTTTCATCGACTTGAGGGCGGCGATGGAAGGCGGCAAGGGGGCCGGAGAATTGGACGCGCCAACGCCCTGCCCAACGAGCGCGCCCGGCGTCAGGAGAGAAGCCAATCCGGGGCTAACAGCAAGGCCGGCGCCGGCGTGGCGTAAGAATCTTCGTCGAGAAGGCATCTTGTCCTCCGACTCACACGTGCATCTTGACCCAGGCCTCCTCGGGTTGAAGCGCGCCGATGGCCCGCGGATGAATCTTCCGGTACACCTGGGCGGGAAGCGAAGGCTTTCCAGCGACCTCAAGCAGTCGCGCCACAGGAATTCCAAACAACCGCTCATTTTCTTCCAGGAAGGGATGGATCACCGCCCAGTCACGATCTTCGAGCGGGCTAAACTCGCCGCCGTTGAGTTGCTCCTCAGAAACTTTCCCTTGCGGGTCGCGAAGGTAAATTGCGCCGCCGGAAGCAAGCGAAAACAAATTGCCGCCGGGATAGGGAGTATCCAACTCGACGACCTCCCCTTGATCACTCAAAGCGATTCCATTAAGGACCACAAAGCCGCCGCCGTCGAGTGGGTCGCCGGCCATGAACGATTCGGCCAAATAATCGAGGCAGGTGCCATTGATGACCACGCGGGGCTTGCCGACGGCGTTGATGAGAGGACGCCCGGCGGCGTTCCCCAGCACGAAGGCGTGCCCGCCTTTGCCTGCATAGAGGAACGTCTGGCCGACACTGCCATAGACGACGAGCGTGCCGTCTTTCATGATCTGGGCCAGTTGATCCTGAGCGTCGCCGTGAACCACCACCTCCGCTCCGTCGATGCCTGAGGCGAGATAGTCTCCTGAGGAGCCGTAGACGTCGATACGGACGCCTTTGGCGTCGGCGCCTAGGCCGTTGGCGATAAAGCGATGTCCCTTGACGTGAGCCAGCAAGAGATTGCGAAAGCCGCGCTGGTAAAGCCGAACGATGGTGCGGGCCAGCGAGCGTTCACCCTCGACCGCAAAGCCGCGCGCGTCGAGAACGACCGTTTGTGCCTGCCCCGAAGGGCTTGGCAAGGAGCTCGAATCGTCCGCGAAGACATACGCTTCAGAAGGGGACCGGCGCACCGACTCGACGATCGCGCCCAGGCTCTGGTCGAAGAGCGAAAGCAAATTGCTGCGTCGCATCCCGCCCGTGGGATAGCGGCGGTCCATCAGCCGGGTGACGATTTCCAAGGCACGCCTGCGGTCATTGTCGCTCGCGGCCGTGCGCTCCAGCGCCTTGAGAAAGGTAAGCAGATTTTCGTAGTCCCAGCGCGGCACCCGCTCCTTGACCCATGCGAACAGCTCGGCAGCGGGAAGGCTGGGCAGCGCCATGTCTGTCCGCACCGCGATGGCACGCCCATAGTATGGCTTCTGTACGGCGCCGGACGTGATTCCCCTGCCGAACTTGTCCGTGCATTGCAGCTTGGCCTGACCATCCCCGTTGGCATGAACAGTGAAAATGAACGCACCGCCGTCCGTGTGACTACCTCCACGCGCGTTCCAGTAGCGATCGGCGTGCGACCAGAATCGCGGATCTTCCCGCGCCAGGCTCTCCAAAGCCGCGTCGATGGCCTGCTTCTCCGAGGCTGCGAATCCGACAGAGACCGGACCTTCCTGCAAGGCAAAAACCTGCGGACGCAGCATGCTGGTGTCGGTGATCCCGATCAAGCGGTACTCGCCTTGAGCCGGGGAAGAATGGGCGATAAGGAAGAACCAGGGGCCATCCGGCGAGCCGTGAATATGCACGGTTTGTAACTGCTGATAGATGGCCTGCCTTCCTTCAGGCAACAGTGCGAAGTCTCGCTCCGTGGTAGGGGCCAGAGACTCGATAACGTACTCGAGCGGGTAAGCGTAGGTGCGGTGGAAAAGGTCGAAGAGGAGAACGGAAACTTCCGTATCCGTCAGGAAGAGCGGGTAGATGTTCCGCTGCGCCAGGTACTCGCAGATCGAGGCATAGTTGGCGAAGTCACCGTTGTGCACCAGAGCTTCGTGAAGTCCGACGAAGGGATGCGCGCCGCCCGGATGCCACACCTTGCCCTTGGTAGGGTAGCGATGGTGGCCGATCCAGACGTGGGCGCGCGCATTCTCCAATTGGTAATAGCGAATCACGTCGTCACCGTAGCCGACCATCTTGAGCACTATCATGTTCTTGCCGTGCGATAAGACGAAAGCGCGCTTCTCGCCCGTGGAGGCGTAAAAGGCGCGGTTCAAGCGATAGCTGCTCTGGTAGACGATTTCGTCCTCAATGCTTCCCGGGGAGGTGGGCGGCGCCACAGCAGACTCCAGGCCATTTCTTTTTTTGAACCCTTCTATGGCCTCGGGTCTCACTCGACCAAAGTACAAGAATACTTCCGGAGGTTTGACCTCGAGCTGCGCAAGGCTGTGCACGTCATGGGTGCAGGGCAGAGCTTGGGCATGGTGGATCTCGAAAGTCGGCTCGAGATAGCTTCGTTCGACTTCCGACCTGGCGCTCGATTCGAGATAAGCGAGGGTGAGCAGGTAGTCGTTTTCCAGAATCTCCCGCGTGACACCCCATTCCTCGGGGACCAGCCCTATGGCTGCGATGCCCCCTCCTTTGCCGTTGCCTCGGTTGCGCATTTGCTCCAAGGCTTGGAACAGATGGCGTCCCGGAATCCTCTCGCTGGAAGCGATCCCGATGACGCCGCACCCACCTTCGGCTTCAGTTTTGCGCGGGGTCGAATGTGCGTCACTTACAGGGATTAGAGACTTCCTGGAGGCGAGGATTTTTTCGATCGTTTCTGGTGAGATCATCACCGCACTCCCGCACCACCGCGATAAATAAGCAAATCAGTTCTGCCCACGAGATCGCGAATGCTGGCGAGCCCCAGTGCGCGCAGCAGATGGCTGAGTTGCCATTGGAAGGACCGATACAGGTT
>Ga0187784_10003657_pt1 | contig 12417 bp, 14 predicted proteins | sample 1015_SJ02_MP15_2_FD_132964 | JGI IMG/M metagenome (GOLD analysis project Ga0187784, IMG submission 132964) | Tropical peat soil microbial communities from peatlands in Department of Meta, Colombia - 1015_SJ02_MP15_20_MG | ecosystem: Environmental > Terrestrial > Soil > Wetlands > Peat | place... | reverse complement strand
TTCAGCGGGCCACCACCATCCGCACGGTGCGGCCGGTGCCGGACTCGGTGCGGGCGTCGCGCACGCAGGCGCGGTCGAGGTAGGGCCAGGATTGCTGCTTGCAGGCGAGGCGAGCCTCCATGTCGAGCCGATCGCCCTTGCCGCTTGCCGTATGGGTGATTTCGCCGCGCGTCGAAGCCGAAACCGGGTTCAGGCTGGGCGCCAGCACGGCCGCGCCAGCGATCAACGCTGCGCCGGCTATGATGCTGTAAATCTTGATCATTTTCCGCTCCCTGCGTCGCTTGTCCCACGGCCGCGACGCCCCTTCTGGCTATTAGACGCGAAATGGGGGCAGAAGGTTCAAAGCCAAATGCAAGATTTCATGAGCCATCCGTGATCGGTTTGATCTGCGTCAGTCCCGCGCTGATTTCCGCCTTGCGAGCCGGTAGGCATGCGGGCTAGACCGCGCCAATGCCCCGCATCGCCCTCTATGCCGGCTCTTTCGATCCCGTCACCAATGGCCATCTCGACGTGGTGCGGCAGGCCGCCGGCCTGTGCGACCGGCTGGTGCTGGCGATCGGCGTCCATCCCGGCAAGACGCCGCTGTTTGCGTTCGAGGAGCGCCTGGCAATGCTGACCGAGATCTGCGGGCCGATCGCCAAGGCCGCCGGGATCGCGCTCGCCTGCACGAGTTTCGACGACCTGGTCGTCACGGCGGCGCAACGGGAGAAGGCCACCATCCTGATCCGTGGCCTGCGCGACGGCAGCGACTTCGACTACGAGATGCAAATGGCGGGAATGAATGGCACCATGGCGCCGGCGATCCAGACCGTCTTTCTGCCCGCGAGTCCCGCGGTGCGTCCGATCACTGCCACGCTGGTGCGCCAGATCGCCAGGATGGGTGGCGACGTTTCGGCGTTCGTGCCGGCCGTCGTCGCGGCCAAATTGAAAGCGAAATTCGCCGGTAAAACCGGAGCCTAGAAGTTGGAGCCCAAGATGATCCGCGTGTTGGCCATCCTCGGCGCGTTGCTGCTTGCCGTCCCCGCGCTCGCGCAGCCGGTGAAGCTCCCGCCCGGCGCCGATCCGCAGAACACCCTGGTGGTCGACACCACGCAGGGCCGCATCATCATCAAGCTGCGCAACGACATCGCGCCGGGCCATGCGGCGCGGCTGAAGCAGCTCGCGCGCGAGGGCTTCTACAACAACGTGCCGTTTCATCGCGTGATCGCCGGCTTCATGGCGCAGACCGGCGACGGGCAGAGAGGGGACGGCACCGGCGGCTCGAAATATCCGGACCTGAAGGCCGAGTTTTCGAACGTGTCGTTCCAGCGTGGCATCGTCGGCATGGCGCGCAAGGGCAACAGCAACGACTCGGCGAACAGCCAGTGGTTCATCTGTTACGGCGATGCATCGTTCCTGAACGGGCAGTACACCGTCATCGGCGAGGTGCTGTCGGGCATGGATGTGGTCGACAAGCTCAGGAAGGGCGAGCCGGTGCAGAACCCCGACAAGATGATCCGGGTGCAGGTCGCGGCGGACGCAAAATGAGCGCCCGCGCCACGGCGGCGCTGCTCGGCGCGACCTGCCTGCTGCTCGCGCCGCTCGCGCACGTGCCGCAGGCCAACGCGCAGTCGACGCGCTTCTGCAGCGTCTTCCACCGGGGCCCATGCGTGCCGTCGTTCTGCAGCGTGTTCGGGCACGGCGCGTGCCTTCCGGACTACGGCTTCCCGATCGGGCAGGACCTGCGGCTCACGATCGAGACCAACACGCCGCCGCCGGAGAAGCCCGACGGCGACATCAACACGATCGCCTCGCTGTTCCGGATGCTGCGCGCGTGCTTCGTGCCGCCGGCCGGCGAGAAGGCGCGCGCCGGGACGCAGGTCGCGATCCGCTTGAGCTTCAAGCGCAGCGGCGAGATGATGCCCTCGCCGCGCTGGACCTACACGTCGCCGGATACGCCAAGCGAGACGCGCGCGCTCTACCGCGATGCCGTCACCGCCTCGCTGGCGCAATGCGCGCCGCTGCACTTCAGCCAAGGCATGGCCGGCGCCATTGCGGGGCGGCCGATCGCGATCCGCTATGTGGAAAATCGCGAATTGCCCCATGAGGAGCCGAAACCGTGACCGCCCGGACCCTATGGCAGGCGCGCGTCCTCATTTGGGGAGCGCTCGGCGCGCTCGCCCTGAGCGGCGCCGACGCGCAGACGGCGAAAGTCAACACGATCGAGGAGGTCGGACGCGCGCTCGGTGCATGCTGGATCCCGCCGCCGCTGGAAAAATCGCGCCCCGGCACCCAGATCACGGTGCTGATCACCTTCACGCGCAGCGGCGAGGTCATGGGCGAGCCGAAATTCACCTACATCACGCCGGGAATTCCGCAGGAGGTGCGGGCTGCCTATCAGATGTCGGTCGCGGACGCGATCTCGCGCTGCGTGCCGCTGCCATTCACGCCGGGGCTTGGCAATGCCGTGGCGGGGCACCCGTTCGCGATGCGCTATGACGACAACCGAGGACAAAAAGGAATTTGAGGATGGCTGACGAAAATCTTCTGACGCTGGAGACGACCCAAGGACCGGTCGTGATCGAGATGCGTCCCGACCTTGCGCCCAAGCATGTCGAGCGGATCAGGATGCTGGTCAGCGAAGGCTTCTACGACGGGATCGTGTTCCATCGCGTGATCGAGGGTTTCATGGCGCAGACCGGATGTCCGCACGGCACCGGCACCGGCGGCTCCGACTACCCGAACCTGCCGGCGGAGTTCAATCCCGAGCCGCACGTGCGCGGCACCGCCTCGATGGCGCGCGCGCAGAGCCCGAACAGCGCGAACAGCCAGTTCTTCATCTGCTTCGACGACGCGCGCTTCCTTGACGAGCAATACACCGTCTGGGGCCGGGTGATCGAAGGCATGGAGAACGTCGACAAGATCAAGCGTGGCGAGCCGGTCGAGGACCCCGACAAGATCGTGAAGGCAACGATCGGCTGAGGCTGAGGTCGCGGCGCATATCGTTCAGCCCGGCGCGGTGTGATGCTGGACCAGCCGAAACCCGAGGAGTGCGAGCGCTGATAGCACCATCGCGGCGGCGGCGACCAGGATCGGGGCCGCCGCGCTGTGCGCGATGTCGCGCGCGCTGCCGGCGAGCGCGGGCCAGACCGCCATCGCGGCGAAGTGCCACGTGTAGAACACGCCCATGCCGGTGGCGCGGTTTTCCGCCCGCACCGCCTCGGCCGGCAGCGACATGATCAGGCCCGCCGGAACCGCGATCACGATCAGGATCACGGCGAACGGGACGGATGGCGTACTCACCGCCGGCAAGGCGGCGATGGCGGCCGCGACGACCACAAAGCCGCCGCTCATGAGCAGGTTTGGCCGTCGCAGACGCTCGGCGACGTAGCCGGCGGCCGGCACGATGATGATCACCGCCCAGGCGAGCAGGCTGACCATGCGCCCGGCTTCGGCGAGCGAATAGTCGCGCAGCGTGAACAGATCCGGCAGGAAGCTCACCAGCACCACATAGCCGGCGTTGAAGCTGCCCCAGATCAACCCGGCGAGCGAGATCAAGAGCCATTCGCGGCGCGTCAGGTCGAGCTGCAGATTGCCGCCGCGCTCGACCGGCGCGTCCGGTGGCGGGCGATAGCTCAGCGCAACGAGAACAAACGAGATCGCAACCACCGCGGCAGTGAGGACCATCACGGCGGGAGCGCCGGCGCGCGCCGCGAGCGGCGGAAACGAGATCAGGCCGAGCGCGAGGCCGAGCGGCCAGCTCGACACGAACACCGCCATCGCGGGAACGATATCGCGATCCGCGAACCAGTCGGTGACCATCTTGGTCATCAGCACGTTGACGAAGACCGCGCCGAGCCCGCTGATCAGCCGGCCGGCGAAGACCAGGAAGCCCCCATCGGCGCCCATCATGGCGCCGCCGATCACCATCAGCACCAGCCCGGTCAACACCATGCGTTCGGTCCCGAAGGCACGCGCGAGCAGGCCGCCGGGCAGGGCGACGACGATGCCGGGCAACATATAGAGGCCGATCAGCGTTCCGAGCTCGGCGAAGCTGATGCCGAGATCCTCGATCAGAAACGGTCCGGCGGAGGGAACGGTCTGGAACTGGTATGCCATCGCGGTGCGGGCAAGAAACAGCACCAACAGCATCCGCCAGCGGGTTGGGACGTTGGGCATGCGCGCGGGGACCGTGGGCTAGGCTTGCGGGCGGCCGGTTGGCGATCCTGCGCGGCACGCTCCGGCGCGAGCTTCAGGGTCGAAGGACACTGGCAAACCTTATGATTCAACCGGCCTTTTCGAGCCTGAAGGCGGCAACGCAATTGGCCGCTTTGAGCGTAACGATCTTCAGAGTCAGAGGCGCCGTGGCGTGACGGGAGGGGCGTTGGTGGCGCGTCTTAGACCACGGAGCGTGGCAACCGTCCAGCACAACCGATAAGCAATCGCACGCAACCAACACCAGGGGCCGGAAGAAACCAAATATTCATCGTATCCGTCTAATTCGGTTCCAGGCGACGGCGTGTGGGGTTTTGACCGTCCATGTCTGCTTTGAAGCGTCTGATCTGGATCGGGCACGACCGCAAGCTGCCCACCGAAATCTACACTTCCCTCGTGGCCTCGCTGTTCAGCGACCCGCGCACGCTCCTGGTCGGCGGACTCGGTGGGGTCAGCGCGGCCATCGTCTCCGCCTGGAAGACCGGCGAGCTGACGCTCATTATTTGTGCAATCGGAATGATCCTGGTCACGCTGGCGCGCGCCTTCGACATGCACGCCTTCGGCCGCCGGCGCAGCGGGCCGCTCAGTCGGGCCGACGCGGTGCGCTGGGAGCTGCGCTACATCGTCGGCGCCTCGTCCTATATCGCGCTGATGGGAGCCTGGTGCTTCTTTGCGTTCGCGCGCACGAGCGACCCGGTTGCCCAGCTGCTCGCCTTCTCCACCATCCTCGGCAACATGATCGGGGTCGCGGGGCGCAATTTCGGCAGCAAGCTTCTGGTCAACGCGCAGCTCGTCTGCGCCGGCGTTCCGATGGCTGCCGCGCTATTCCTGATGGGCGACGCCTATCTGGCGGTCTTTCTCTGCGTGCTGGTGCCCTTCTTCGTCGCGATGAAGTCCATCGCCGACAGCCTGCGCAGCACGTTGCGCAACGCGGTCGTGTCGGCACGCGACGTCACGCTGCTGGCGGCGCGTTTCGACACCGCGCTCAACAACATGCCGCACGGCCTGTGCATGCTCAATCCGCGCCGCCGCCTGGTCGTGGCCAACAAGCGCCTCGCCGAGATGCTGCACGTGTCGCCAATCGAGCGCGGCATCTCGCTGCGCGAATTGCTGCGCCGCGCCGTCGCCTCGGGCACCCTGAACGAGGCCTCGATGGAGCGGCTGCTCTCGGATCTCGAGAGCCGCATCGCCGAGTCGTTCGACGGCGAGCTCGCGATCGACACCGAGGACGGCCGCGCGCTCACGCTCGACCTCGAGCCGATGGAAAACGGCGGCGTCGTGGTGCTGGTCGAGGACGTGACCGAGCGCAAGAACGCCGAAGCCAAGATCCACCATCTGGCGCGCTACGACGCGCTGACCGGCCTGCCGAACCGCACCTTCTTCCATGACCAGATGGAATGGGCGCTCGCCAATTTGCGGCGCGACGCGAATTGCGCGGTTCTGTTCGTCGACCTCGATCAATTCAAGCAGGTGAACGATACGCTCGGGCATCCGGCCGGCGACGCGCTGTTGTGCGCGGTGGCCGAGCGGCTGCGCAATATTGCGCGCGACACCGATTTCGTCGCGCGGTTCGGCGGCGACGAGTTCGTGATGCTGCAGAATCCGGTGCGCGGCGCCGACGGCGCGGCCTCGCTCGCGCGGCGCATCGTGGAGGAAGTGAGCGAGAGCTACGACATCGAGGGGCATCGCGTCGTCATCGGCGCCAGCGTCGGGATCGCGATCGCGCCGCGCGACGGGGCGCAGGTGGACCTGCTGTTGAAGAACGCCGACATGGCGCTCTACCGCGCGAAGTCGGAAGGGCGCGGCCTGTGGCGTTTCTTCGAGCCGGACATGGACATCAAGGCGCAGGCGCGCCGCAGCCTGGAGCTCGATCTGCGCCAGGCGGTCGCGACCGGCGCGTTCATGCTGCACTACCAGCCGCTGGTCAATCTCAAGACCAATCGGATCTCGACCTGCGAGGCGCTGCTGCGCTGGTCGCATCCGGAGCGCGGCATGATCTCGCCGGCGACCTTCATCCCGATCGCCGAGGAGATGGGGCTGATCGTGGACATCGGGAACTGGGTGCTGCGCCGTGCCTGTCTCGATTGCGCGCAATGGCCCGACGACGTCAGGGTTGCGGTGAATCTGTCGCCGATCCAGTTCCGCCATGGCGACGTGCTGCCGTCGGTCGCCGCCGCGCTCGCGGATTCCGGATTGGCGCCCTCGCGGCTGGAGATCGAGATCACCGAGTCGGTCCTGCTCCACGACACCGAGGCGACGCGGGCGGTCCTGGAGGAGCTGCGCGCGCTTGGCGTGCGCATCTCGCTTGACGATTTCGGCACCGGCTATTCGAGCCTGAGCTATCTGCACAATTTCCCCCTGCACAAGGTGAAGATCGATCGCTCGTTCCTTTCAGGGATCGGCGAAAACAAGCGTGCCTCGCCGCTGTTGCGCAACGTGGCGCGGCTGATCACCGAGCTTGGTCTGTCGGTGACGATGGAGGGCGTCGAGACGCATGAGCAGCTCGAGCTGATCGCCGCCGAGGGAACTTTCGACGAGGCGCAGGGCTTTCTGTTCAGCCCCGCAATCCCGGCGGGTGAGATTTCCGTGCTGCTCGCCCCTGCATTGATGCGCTCGTTCATTTCCAACGCGGTCACGCGCAAGGTCGCTTAGCGCACGCGCAATCGGCGCCGCTTGACGCGGCGCGCGCGACGTACCTCGCTCGCATGATTACGTTGCGGCAACGCGCCGCAGTTCTTCACACTGATCTCACAATCGAATTCGACAGGGCGGCGCGCCAGCGCGCGCGCTCGTTTCGCATTTCTACCTACCCGTGCAAGTTAACCTTGATGAATGGTTAAGCTTTACTTCGATTAAGAGTTTGTTAACCTTTGATTGTGGGCGCAGCGGCGGCTCCGACGGGAGTTTTTTGTATGAGCGTGTTGGCGGTGGAGGCACCAGAAAGCTTCGTCGATCGCGTTGATCGACTACTCGAGCGGGTCGATTATCGGCGTGCCGATTCTACCGAGGAGCGTACTGCGATTTTCCGCCTTCGCCACGAAGCGTATCTGCGCGAAGGCGCGATCGCGCCGCGGCTTTCCGGGGAATTCAGCGATCCGTTCGACGACAACGAGAACACCTGGATCTTTGGCGTCTACGTGGACGGGGAGCTCGCGAGCTCCATCCGGTTGAACATCACGTTGCCCGAGGAAAGCAGCTTTCCGACGCTCGACGTGTTTCCCGACGTGCTCGGCGCCGCCGTGCATGCCGGCAAATGTTTCGTCGATCCGACACGCTTCGTGGCGGATCGCGCCGCTTCCAGACGCTATCCGGAGCTGCCCTATGTCACGGTGCGCCTGCCGTGGATGGCGTCGGAATACTTCAAGGCGGATTTCCTGCTCGCGGCGGTGCGGCCGGAGCATCAGGCTTTCTACAAACGGCTCCTCGGTCACCAGGTGGTCTGTGAACCGCGGCCCTACCCAAACCTGCAGAAGCCGATCAGCCTGATGTCGCTCGACTACGCCTCGGCGCGCGAGCGCGTGCATCGGCGTTATCCGTTCTTCCGCTCGACCTATTTCGAGCGACGCATGCTGTTCGAGCGCGGGCTCGATTTGGCGCAACGCACCCGTCGCGACCTCTCGTCACGCCGCGAGCTAGGGTTCGACGCACCGCGCTACCTGATTGGGCGTGGTGCGCTCATGCCGTCCGGCGTCGGGCCGACTCCGGGGCGCAGTGGCTTGGATGCCGCGCCGCTAGCGCCACACCGGCGCCCGGCCTGAATGACGGCGGTGGACGGCCGGTCTATGATTCCGGAGGCCGATGGCTTTCCGCGAACCATAGCATGCGCACCGACCTGTTCGACTTCGTCCTGCCTCCGGACCGGATCGCGCTGCGCCCGGCGCGGCCGCGCGATAGCGCGCGGCTTCTCGTCGTAAGGCCGGACATCCTTGAGGATCGCGCCGTGCGCGATCTGCCGGACTTGCTGCAAGCCGGCGATCAGCTCGTCGTCAACGACACGCGCGTGATCGCGGCGAGCTTGTCCGGCCGCCGCATCGGCCGCCCTCCGCAAACCCGGATCGAGGCGACGCTGATCCGGCGGCTTGACGGCTCGCGCTGGGTCGCGCTCGCGAAGCCCGGCAAGCGCCTCACTGTCGGCGACACCGTGCGCTTCGGCGACGAGGGCAAGGTGTGTTTTCTCGGCCAGCTCGACGCGACCGTGAAGGCGAAGGCGGAAAGCGGCGAAGTGACGCTGTCGTTCGCCTTTCACGGACCGGCGCTCGATCAGGCGATCGCCGAGCGCGGCGCCATGCCGCTGCCGCCCTATATCGCGTCGCGCCGCGCCGCCGACGAGGAGGACCGCGACGACTACCAGACCCTGTTCGCGCATGAGGAAGGCTCGGTCGCGGCACCGACCGCGGGCCTGCACTTCACCGCGGACCTCGTCGCGGCGCTGCAGGCTCGCGGCGTCGGCCTGCAGACCGTGACCTTGCATGTCGGGGCCGGCACCTTTCTGCCGGTCAAGGCGGAAGACACTGCCGATCACAAGATGCATGCCGAGCACGGTCTCGTGACCGCCGCGACCGCCGCTGCGCTCAACGCGGCGCGGCGCGCGGGCGGGCGGATCGTCGCGGTCGGCTCCACCTCGCTGCGCCTGCTCGAGAGCGCGGCCGCCGCGGACGGCACGATCAAGCCCTTCGCCGGCGAGACCGCGATCTTCATTACGCCGCCCTACCGCTTCCGCGCGGTCGACCTGATGCTTACCAATTTCCACCTGCCGCGCTCGACCCTGTTCATGCTGGTCGCGGCCTTCGCCGGCCTCGAGCGGATGCAGCAGGCCTATGCGCACGCCATCGCGCACAATTATCGGTTCTATTCCTACGGCGACGCCTGCCTGCTGTTTCCCGCACAAACTTGAATCGGATTGCGGGAAAATCCGCTTTGGCCGGATAACGCAGCGGCAATCGGCCTGCCGCATACCTGACCCTACGCCGGGGGCATGGCAGCATAGCAAGGTGGAAGGAGACCAAGATGCTTCACGAGTATGCGGCGATCGATCCGATGGCGCTGCTGTTTCCCTCGCGGCTTTACGTCTCGCTCGCGGAGCGGCTGCACCCGCAGGTGCCGAAATCGGCCGAGATCAAGGATGCGCTCGGCCGCCTCACCGCGGAGGAGCGGCTCTACATTCTGACCCGCGCCAAGATGCTGGCGAATTTCAGCAAGGCGGTCGAGGAGGCGGTCGGCAGCATGAAGCTGTGAGCGGCCTGCGCCAGCGAAAATCCTGATACGGCGCGGGAGCAAGATCTGCGCTAAGACCCGCGCATGGATACCGCGCCGGCCTTCAGCTTCCGCGTCTGTGCCACCGACGGTGCCGCGCGCCAGGGCGAAATCACCACGGCGCACGGCGTCATCCGCACGCCCGCCTTCATGCCGGTCGGCACGCAGGCGGCGATCAAGGGCGTGCAGCTCGCTGCGGTGCGCGCCGCCGGCGCCGACATCGTGCTCGCGAACACCTATCACCTGATGCTGCGGCCGGGCGCGGAGCGCGTCGCTCGGCTGGGCGGCCTGCACCGCTTCATGAACTGGCCCAATCCGATCATTACCGACTCCGGCGGATTCCAGGTCATGTCGCTTGCCGAGCTGCGCAAGCTCGACGCGAATGGCGTGACGTTCCGCTCGCATGTCGATGGCGCGCTGATTGCGCTGACGCCGGAGCGCGCCATCGAGGTGCAGAACCTGCTCGGCTCCGACATCGTGATGCAGCTCGACGAGTGCCTGAAGCTGCCGGCCTCGCGCGACGAGATCGCGCGCGCGATGCAGCTGTCGATCGGCTGGGCGGAGCGCTGCAAGCGCGCGTTCGAAGGCGCGGGCGCGGGCAGGGCGCTCTACGGCATCGTGCAGGGCGGCGACGACGCGCGGCTGCGTGTCGAAAGCGCGCGCGCACTCGTCGACATCGGCTTTCCGGGCTACGCGATCGGCGGGCTTGCGGTCGGCGAGCCGCAGGCCGTGATGCTGAAGATGGTCGAAGAGGTGGTGCCGGCGCTGCCGTCGGACCGGCCGCGCTATCTGATGGGCGTCGGCACGCCCGAGGACCTCATCGAGTCGGTCGCGCGCGGCATCGACATGTTCGACTGCGTGATGCCGACCCGCGACGGACGCCATGGCCGCGCCTTCACGCGCTTCGGGGCGATCAATCTGCGCAATGCGCGCCATGCCGAGGACCCGCGCCCGCTCGACGGGGAGAGCCCGTGCGCGGCCGCGCGCATCCATTCGCGCGCCTATCTGCATCACCTGATCCGGGCGGAAGAGATGCTCGGCGCGATGCTGCTGTCGGAGATCAACTTGGCCTATTACCAGCAGCTGATGGCGGAGATGCGCGCGGCGATCGGCACGGGTCGCTTCGCTCACTTTCGCGCCGCGACCCGCGAAGCATGGGAGCGCGGCGATATCGCGCCATTGTGAGAAGCGAACCCTCTCGACGGTTCCCCGTTGGGGTCTAGAATGACGCCTTGCACGGCGATATGCGCCGAAGCTTGGAGGGATCGCGATGGCGATCAGCCTGAAAGTGAACGGGGTGACGCGCGCCGTGCCGGCCGAGCCGGACACGCCGCTGCTCTACGTGCTGCGCAACGATTTCGAGCTGAACGGCGCCAAGTTCGGCTGCGGGCTCGCGCAGTGCGGCGCCTGCACGGTGCTGGTGAACGGGGCAGCGACGCGCTCCTGCGTGACGCCGATCGATTCGCTTGACGGCGCCGAGGTGGTGACGCTCGAAGGCCTCGGCACGCTGGAGAAGCCGCATGCGCTGCAACGGGCCTTCATGGCCGAGCAGGCGGCGCAATGCGGCTACTGCATCAACGGCATGATCATGACCGCCAAGGCGTTGCTCGACCGCAACGCCAAGCCGACCGAGCGCGAGGTGCGCGAAGCGCTCGCCGCCAATCTCTGCCGCTGCGGGACGCACAATCGCATCGTGCGCGCGGTCCTGCGCGCCGCCGAGGAAATCGGGAGGACGTGACATGAGCGTCGCTCTCCCCAGACGCGATCCTGCCAAGGGCTGGCCCGGCATCGTGCGCGCGGTCCTGCGCGCCGTCTCCATAGAGATCGGGAGGACGTGACATGGACGTTGCCCTCACAAGACGCGATTTCGCCAAGCACATGTCTGGTATCGTGCGCGCGATCCTGCGCGCCGTCGCCATAGTTGGGGAGGACGTGACATGAACGTTGCCCTCAACCGGCGCGATTTCACCAAGGGGATCGGCGGCATCGTGCTTGCCTTCACGCTCGACCCTGCGCTTGGGCAACCGGCAAGGCCGCTGCCCGGCAGTCTTGCCAACAACCGGATGCTGGATGCCTGGATCCGCATCAGCGCGGACGGCACCGCCACCGTGTTCACCGGCAAGGTCGAGCTCGGGCAAGGTGCCGTGACGGCGCTGGCGCAGATCGCCGCCGAGGAGCTCGACCTGCCGCTGGCGCGCCTCACGATGGTGTCCGGCGATACCGGCCGTACGCCGAACGAGGGCTTCACGTCGGGATCACAGTCGATCGAGTATTCCGGCACCGCGCTGCGGCTGGCGGCCGCGGAGGTACACGCGATCCTGCTCGAAGTCGCGGCGCCGAAACTTGCGGCGAGCATGGAGCAGCTCAGCGCTGCGGACGGCGTCATCACGGCGCCGAACGGCAACAAGATCAGCTATGGCGAGCTCGCCGCCGCGATCGACCTGCATCGCGAGGCGAGCGGCACCGCCAAGGTGAAGCCCGCGAGCACGCACGCGATCGTCGGGCAGCCGGTCGCGCGCTTCGACATTCCCGGCAAGGTGACCGGCAAGCCGGCCTATGTGCAGGACCTGCGCCTGCCCGGCATGGTGCACGGGCGCGTGGTGCGCCCGCCGATGTATGGCGCAACGCTGAAGGCCGTCGATGCGGCGACGGTGAAGGCGATGCCGGGGGTGATCGCGGTGGTGCGCGACGGCTCGTTTCTCGGCGTCATCGCGGCGCGCGAGGAGCAGGCCGTCAAGGCGCGTATCGCGCTCGCCGAGGCGGCGCAATGGACGGCGGGTCCGGACCTGCCCGATCCCGACCATATCTTCGAGCACCTGAAGGCGCTGCCGACCAAGGTCGAAACCATCAGCACCAAGCAGGCGCCGTTGCCGGCCGGCACGCCGAAGACGCTCGAGGCGAGCTACAGCAGGCCCTACATGGCGCACGCCTCGATCGGGCCGTCGGCCGCGGTCGCGGAATTCAAGGACG
>Ga0187784_10003656_pt1 | contig 12423 bp, 12 predicted proteins | sample 1015_SJ02_MP15_2_FD_132964 | JGI IMG/M metagenome (GOLD analysis project Ga0187784, IMG submission 132964) | Tropical peat soil microbial communities from peatlands in Department of Meta, Colombia - 1015_SJ02_MP15_20_MG | ecosystem: Environmental > Terrestrial > Soil > Wetlands > Peat | place... | reverse complement strand
GAGGGCCTTGCGCAACGGTGCCCTGAGCGGGTGGGAGAGCAGAAAATGCCCGCCCACAAAGAGGGTGGTGGCGAGCGCCAATGCCGCAGTCGAGCCGATCATCTCGCCCTCCTAAATCCCGGCAGCGCCATTGCTCTCCCTTAAAGGCAAGGGAGATATAGCGAGTGCGCTGACGATCTCCCGCCTCACGCGAAGGATCACGACGGAAGTGCTATTCCGGCCTGCCGGCAAGCGGCGGTCACGGTGTTGCGCAGGAGGCAGGCGATCGTCATCGGTCCCACCCCGCCCGGCACCGGGGTCACCGCGCCCGCGACCTTGACCGCCTCGGCAAAGGCGACGTCGCCGACGAGCCGCGGCTTGCCCCCGCTTTCGGCCGCGACGCGGTTGATGCCCACGTCGATCACGGTTGCCCCCGGCTTGATCCAGTCGCCGCGCACGAGCTCGGGCTTGCCGACCGCGGCGACCAGGATGTCGGCGCGACGGCACTCGTCTCTGAGATCGCGGGTGCGCGAATGCGCGATCGTCACCGTGCAGCTCCGGCTCACCAGGAGTGCTGCTGTAGGCTTGCCCACGATGTTGGAGCGTCCGATCACGACGGCGCTGAGGCCGGCGAGTTGAGGCAGGTTTGCCTCCAAGAGCAGAAGACAGCCGAGCGGCGTGCAAGGCACCATGCCCTCGCCCCCCGTCCACAGCCGGCCCACGTTCTCGGTGTGGAAGCCGTCCACGTCCTTCCTCGGATCGAGGGCATCGATCACCGCCGCCTCGCGGATGTGCGGCGGCAAGGGGAGCTGGACGAGAATGCCGTGCACCGAGGCGTCGTCGTTGAGCCTACGGAGCTCCGCCAATAGTGCTGCCTCGCTCGTCTCGCGCGGAAGATTGCGCTCGATCGAGTGCATGCCGACCTCGACCGTCATCTTGCGCTTGCTGCCGACGTAGACCTGGCTCGCCGGATTGTCGCCGACGAGGATCACGGCAAGGCCGGGGACGAGGCCGTCGCGTGCCGTGATCTGCCGCACCTGCTCTGCCACGCGGGCCCGCAAGCCTGCGGCGAAGGCCTTGCCGTCGATGATGCGCGCACCCCGCGCCGTCTCAACCATGAAGCCCCCTGAGCCAAGTCTCGAGCCGGGCGAGAAGCGCTCGCGGCTCGCCTGCGAGGTGAAGGATTTTGCGCCGCTCGCCGGCACCGCGGACGAGCGAGATGCTCGACTTGGGCAGCTTCCACGCCTTGGCGAGGAGCTTGACCAGCGCCTCATTGGCCTTGCCCTCGACCGGGGCCGCGCTGACGGCGCACCTGAGCGAGGGCGAGCCGTCCGCCTCGAAGGCGATCCCCTGGATGCGGTCCGTTGCCGCCCTGGGCGTCAAGCGCACCGCGACGCGCACGCCTTCCGCGCCCAAGCTGAAGGGCGAGCCCGACTCAGAGGCCAAGCTTGTAGCGGATGTTGCCAAGGACCATCTCGGCGAAATAGAGCACGAGGATGAGCACCACCGGCGAGATGTCGATGCCGCCCAGGTTGGGCAGGAAGCGCCGGAACGGCCTGAGCGCCGGCTCGGTCATGCGATAGAGGAAGTCGTTGATGACATAGACGACGCGGTTGTAGGTATTGACCACGCCGAAAGCAATCAGCCAGCTCATGATCGCGGCCGCGATCACCACCCAGATGTAAAGGTGGAGCGCGATCTGCAGGACCGTCAGGAGCGGGTCAAGAATGACATCCATTGCTGCGCCTGATGTGGTTGACGGGCGGGGCGCTAAAACCTATCCGTTGTCAGAAGGCGAGGCAAGCCCGGCACCCCTCGCCCGCCCGCTTCGTAGCCCCTCGGCAGAGTGAGGAAGCTGAGGCGCCATGGGGCGCCGAGCCTTGACAGGGCCGGGGACGGCCCACATTATCCGGCCCACCCGAATTTCGACCCAGTCCCATGGGGCCGTAGCTCAGCTGGGAGAGCGCCGCGTTCGCAATGCGGAGGTCAGGGGTTCGATCCCCCTCGGCTCCACCAAACTCCTGTGCAAATTCCCGCGATAGAGGACCGCTTCCGGCCGATGATCTTGCGCCGCGCGCCGAGGCGCGCCCGCGCTAGAGCATGTGCCGTTGATTTGGAAGCAGCCCCCTCACCCTACCCTCTCCCCCCGGAGGGAGGGGGAGAGGGTTGCGTAGGCCTGGCAAGACGAAGTCGACCCCGGACTTGATCCGGGGTGGGTGAGGGGGTGATCCCGCGCCATCGGAACATGCTTTAGGGGCTCTGCGCACCCTCGGGTCCGATGTAGAGCGTAGCAAGGATGAAGACCGGAGTGCGGACGATGCGCAAGGGCAGCGGCTGGAATGGCATGGTGTTCTCTATCGCGTCCGCACCGGCGCGGTCGAGGGCGGGAGAGCCCGACGATTGCACCATCGCGAGTCCAAGCATGAAGCCCTGACGGTTCATCACGATCTCGTACTTGGCGATACCGGCCATGCCGTGCGCAGAGGCAGGATAGATCAGGTTGCTGAGAATGGCGTCGCGCAAGGCGTTGAGATAGCGGTCGCCCCCGCCCTCGCCGCGCCGCTCGCGGTCGCTCCATTTGGGGGCGGAGAGCTCGCTCACGGCCGGGCCTGCGGACGCTGCCGCAGGCGGCCTCGGTGCCGTGCGCGCGGGCGGTAGCGAGGCCACCTGGGGCGGTGTGTTGGCGCTCGCCGGGGCCGCCGGTGGCAGCCGCGCCACTTGCCCTTTCGCCGCCGTGGGCGGAGGCGGCTTGGCACCCGAGATCGCCTCGGCGGGAGGCTCGGGCGGGAGCGGCTCGACGGCTGGCAGCGCTGGCGCCGGTGCCTGAGCCGCAGACGCGGCCGGCGCTTCGCTTGTCGCTGGTTGCGCCGGTGCCGGCTTTTGCTCCGCTTGCGCCTCGGCGGGGAGTGAGGTGGCCTTGGGCGCGGCCGGTGCGCCGGAACTCAGCTCGGGGCTGCCGCCCGACTCGAGATGCGGCACGTCCGGCTGCGGCTGCGGCGAGGCCTTGGGTTGCGGCTGCGGTGCGGGCTCGGGCCGCGCCCGGGGCGGGCGCTCGGCCTTCATCGGCGGGGCCTCGAGCACGAGCTCGATGGGGATCACCGGCGGCTCGACGGGCGGCATCGTCCACACGGGCCCGAGCACGAAGAACGCAAGCACGAGGACATGCAGCACCAATGCGGCAAAGCGCGCAAAGGCGCGGCGCAAGCCCTCCCACGTGTCGCGCGAGGGCACTATCTCCGGGGCACCTTCCCAGTTGAAGGCGCTGGCAGCCCAATCCTCGGATACGCTCACCGTCTCTCAGTCCGTTCCGTCAACCGGGATAGCCCTCGATTAGCTCAAAGCGCCGCCCTCGCGCGTTGCGCGGCGAGTGATCGCAGAACGGCCCTCTATAACATGATACGAGGGTGGCATCGTTGTCCGAAGAGCCGGGCGAGGAGGGGACGGAGCGGCGTTATCCGCTCATGCGGAGGGCTCTTCCGGCGCAAGTGCCACCGCCGTGACCGCGCCATCGCGGAAGAGCTCGACAAGGGCGGCGGCCAGATCGAAGTCCGCATCTTCCGCGAGCGCGCGCTCGGTCGCAGCACCGAGCGCCTCGCCCGCCTTGAGGGCGGCGTGGAAGGCAAAGGGTGCCGCAGGCAGCGCGCGCATCACCACATCGCTGCCGCTTCGCCTCACCTCAAGCCGAGCGCCGGCAGCATCGAGGTCGATCTCCTCGCTGCTCTCCACCCCAGCGCGGTTGGCGCGCCAGATGCGGTCGATCGGCCAGGAAGACGCGATGAGCCCCAGCGAGGGATGGAGGCTGAGAAGGAGCCGCGGGGTCTCCTCGGGACGCACGCGCTCGAGCGCCTGCGGCGGCAGCGCCGCCGCATCCGGCGCTTGTGCCGCCGCATGCATGAGCCACTCGAGACGCGCTACGTCGGCAAGATAGACGAGTTCGCGGCACGCCGGAAAAGCCGCGAGGAACTCGGCAAAGCCTGCGCCGTAATCGGCGAGGCAGGCGCGCGCGGGCGGCTGCCGGGTGAGGAACTCATGCGCCGCATAGGCGAAGAAACGCTCATCCACCAGGCGGCGGACCGCCGGGAAGACTTGCTCCAAGAGCGCCGTGAGCGACGACGTCACGTTGTTGCGGTAGACGGCGAGCCGCTCCGCCGCGGTGAGGCCGTCGGCGCGAACGTGGGGTAGGACGACCGCCTCCTCTCCCTCGAGGAGCGCCGCGCGCATTGAGCGCTGCAGCTCAGCCAGCGTCGGCATCGGCTGCCATTATGCTTTCGGCCACTTCCAGCGCGCGCCTCGCCTCGGCGAGGAGGGCGGCCCACGGCGGCAGGTTCTTGTCCCACTCGATGAGCGTGGGGACCATGCCGAAGCGCTCGAGTGCCAGGCGATAGAGCGCCCAGACCTCGTCGCTCACCTGAGCGCCATGATCGTCGATGAGGAGCGCACGCCCGCGCCGCTCGCTGCGGAAATGGCCGGAAAGGTGAATCTCGCCTACCGCCTCGCTCGGGAGCGCGGCGAGATAAGCCGCTGTGTCCTCCGCGAAATTGGTGCAGCTCACGTAGATGTTGTTCACGTCGCAGAGCAGGCCGCAGCCCGTCCTCCGCACGAGCTCGGCGAGGAACTCGGGCTCGGGGATCGCGCTATGGCGGAAGCGGAGATAGCTCGACGGATTCTCGATGAGAACGCGCCGCCCGAGCGTCTCCTGCATCAGCGCGATGTTGCGGCTCACCACCGCGAGCGTCTCCTCGGTCAAGGGCAGCGGAAGGAGGTCGTTGAGATAGACGCCGCCGGTGACGCTCCACGAGAGATGCTCGGAGACGAGAAAGGGCTCGCTCCGCTCCACCAGCTCCTTGAGCTCGTAGAGATGCGCGCGATCGAGCCCCTCCGCCGTGCCGAGCGAGAGGCCCACGCCGTGAAGGCTCAAGGGATAGTCGCGGCGCACTTTCATAAGGGCGGCGAAGCCCGGGCCGCGCCCCATGTAGTTCTCGGAATGGACCTCGAACCAGCCGATGGCGGGGCGGGAGGCGAGAACCTCGGCAATATGCGGCGCGCGCAAGCCGACCCCTATGTGCGCCGCGATACTGCCTGCAACAGGCCGTGCCCGCTCCATCTCCCGCTCCCGCCTCGGAGGGCCGAATTTACGCCTTCGGCGCCAAGCTGCCACCTTGAATCTTGGCGCAAGTGCCGACCGGCACGTAAATCCAGGACTTCGGATCGTTTGCCGTCGTGGCCTGGCCGGCACAGGAGTGGCTGCCGGCCGCGGCGCAATCGTTCTTGCCCGGGGCATTGACGCCGTAGCATTTTTCCGTCTCCGAGCCCGGCGTCGGCGCGGACGCGGCATTGGCGAGAAGCGGGAGTGCGACGGTCGCGGCGACCGCCGAAGCGACGAGAAGCGAGGTCTTCATGTTGGCCTCCGAGGGTTGACACAGGACGCGAGGCGCTTACGCCCGCACCTCTTGACGCACGCACCCTAGCAGCGGCGCTGCTCACGCATCTATCAGCAGTTCGTGAATTTGCGGAGATGTGCGGGCGCGTGAGCGACGGTACCGATCACGAGCGCACGCTGCGGTGCCGCCACAAGGCGGCCTGATAGGAAGACGGGCCTCCTCACGCGCCGACGATGTAATTGCGCAGCAGGTCGCTCTCGGCGGAGAGCTCCTCGAGGCGGTTCTTCACCACGTCGCCGATCGAGATGATGCCGACGAGCCGGCCGCCATCGAGAACGGGAATATGGCGTATGCGCCGGTTGGTCATCTCGCGCATGATCTCCTCGACCGTGTTGTCGGGCGAGCATGTCACGACCGCCTTGGTCATGACATCGGAGACGCGCATATCGAGCACGCGCTGGCCGTGCTCGGCAAGCCCATGAATGACGTCGCGCTCCGAGAGGATGCCGTCGACCTTGTCCTCGCCGCCCATCACGAGCACGGCGCCGATGCGGCGGCGCGAAAGCGTACGAACCGCCTCCGCGATCCGCACATCCGAGGCGACGGTGGTGACCGCCCCGCCCTTGCTCTTCAGGATCTGTGCGACTTGCATAGCATCAACCCCCTCTCCGACGGTGCCGTATGGCTCGACTCATAGGGACCGCCCGGTTCTCGGGCTCGGTTGTTCTAGGCCACGCATTATCGCACCCCCCCGCGGGCTCTGCCAGATAAAAGCGCCATTTTCAGCGGTCCCGGTGCAAGCCCCCCCAATGAGGCGCGCATCGGCCGCCGGGCGTGCTCACTCGACCGCTTGCCGCAGCGCGGCAGCGCTCGCCCACGGCGAAAGAACAAGGGCGCCGAGGAAAAGCCCGACCAGAACCATGAGATGGGGACGCATCGGGAAGCCGGCGACGGCTCCATCCACCGCTGCGACGCCGAAGATCAGCACGGGCACATAGAGCGGCAGAACGAGCAGCGAGATCAGCACGCCGCCGCGCCGCGCTCCCAGCACAAGCGCAGCGCCGATCGCTCCCACCAAGGTGAGCGTCGGCGTGCCCAAGAGCATGGCGAGGAGGAGGCCGCCCAAGCCGTCGGCGGGCAGGTCGAGGAAAACCGCCAAGAGCGGTGCCGCCACGATGAGCGGCACGCCGGTCGTGAGCCAATGCGCGAGGCATTTGGCCAGCACCGTGCTTTCCAGCCCGACGGGCGAGAGGACGAGCAAGTCGAGCCCGCCGTCCTCGTAATCCGTCTGGAAAAGGCGCTCGAGGGAGAGCAGCGAGGCGAGGAGGGCGGTCACCCAGATGACGCCGGAGGCGATGCGGGCGAGCACTTCGGGCTCGGGGCCGACGCCGAAGGGAAAGAGCGTCACGGTGAGCACGAAGAAGAGCACCACGACGAGGGTGTCCGCCCCTTGGCGCAAGGCGAGGCGCAAGTCGCGCTTGAGAATGGCAAGAAGCGCCGTCACGCCGCGGCTTCCGTGCTCGCATAGTGCGCCAAGCCGAGCTCGCTGGCACCTGCGAGCGCGAGCGGCAGATGGGTGGCAATGAGGAGAAGCCCGCCCTCTCTGCGGTGCGCCGCGAGCACGGCCTCGAGGGTTGCGACCGAGCCTTTGTCGAGGCCGACCGTGGGCTCGTCGAGGAGCCAGAGCGACGCCGGTGCGGAGAGGAGACGCGCCAGGTTGAGCCGGCGCCGCTCGCCGGCCGAGAGCATGCGCCCCGGCACGTCCGCGAGTGCCGAGAGGCCAAAGCGCTCGAGCGCGTGGGAGACCGCTTTGTCCGCTCCGCCCTTGAGCCGCGTCCAGAAAACCAGGTTCTCGCGCACGCTCAAGACCGGCTTCACCGGGTCCTGATGGCCGACGTAAGCGAGCCGGCCGCGATGCGCTTGAGGATCGTCGGCGATGGGGCTGTGCTGCCAGAGAATGCGCCCCGCGGCTGGACGCAAGAGCCCGGCCAAGAGACGCAAGAGGCTCGATTTGCCGCTGCCGTTGGGGCCGGAAAGCACCAGCGCCTCGCCCGGCTCGAGGGCGAGGCTCAAGCCGGCGAACACCGTGCGCTCGCCACGCACGCAAACCAGATCCTGGGCCTCGAAGAGCGCCATGGGCTCCTTGAATAGCGGCCGCCGCGGCCGCCGTCACAGGAATTCGTGGGGTGCGGAGGAACGAGAGGCCAAAAAAATGCAGCCAGCGGTTTGAGCCGCTGGCTGCAAGGGGGTTCCGGGTCTTGGCGACCCGAACCGGAGGCTGAGGGGGCAGCCTCTGGCAAAGAGGGGAGGTCTTTACCGAGGATGATATTTAGCGCCGAATGTGACCCGCCTGGGCCGGAAATAGGGCAATAGTGTGATTTTTGTCACTAAGGCCAGGCGGCGCCCTAAATTCTTAAGGCATTGAAATTGCTGCATTTTATTATCAACAGCTTAGGCTGGGCGCGCGCGAGGCGCGCCTTACGGGCTGCAGCATCCGGGCCTTTGTCGCCCGCAACCCCCTACTCGGGCAAGCCTGCCTCCCGAAGCGCTTCGGTGAAACGCGCCGCGTCCGCCGGCCGTCTGAAGGGCAACCAACTGAGATCGGCAATCCGGGCCTTGGGAAAGGCGAAGAGATAGGCGTCGCGCGCGGCGCCGGCCTCTTGCCGCCGGCCTGCAAGTGCTAGGCTCGCGATCAGGACCGCATGACCGAGAAACCAATCCGCCTTTTGGTTTGCCACCAGGGCCGCCCATTTGGCTGCCTCGTCATGACGGCCGGCGGCGAAATGGGCCAATGCCTGTCCCATATGCCGGAAAAAATTCGACGGATCGCGCGGGTTCAGGCGAAGCGCGGTTTCGGACTCCCGGAGACTCCGCTCCGCCTCCCCGGCCCACGCCAAAATCGATCCGAGCGTGCCATGTCCGAGGGCGAAATTTGGGTTCAATTCGATTGCGCGTTCCAAAGCCCCGATGCCGCGGTCGTGCTGTCCGAGATAGGCGCTGAGCAGTCCCAAGATCCAATACGAATATTCGTCGCGCGGGTTGCCGGACACCGATTTTTCGGCATAGGAGAGACCCCGCGATAGTTGCGCCGGATCGCTCGAGTAGCCGAGCCAAAATTCATGAAATTCCACCGTGGCGGCGATTTGGTTGACCCGCGGATCGTCCGGCGCAAGCGCGAGCGCCCGGCTCGCGAAGCTGCGTGCGTCACGCAGGCCGCTTCGCGTCAATTTGTATAAATTTCTCCAAGCCAAATTCACGAGATCGTTGACGCTGGGCTCCGCCGACGATCGTTCCGATAGGGCCCCCTCATAAGCCTTGATCTCGGCCTGCACTGCCGCCGATATGGTCTCGGTGACGACGTCCTGGATCGCGAAGATGTCCGTGGCATCGTGGTCGTATTTCTCCGCCCAGACGTGATGCCCCGAGGCGCTGTCGATCAATTGAGCCGTGATGCGGAGGCGCATCCCGGAACGGCGGACGCTGCCCTCGAGCACGTAGCGAACGCCGAGCTCCTGTGCAGCCCGCTTAACCTCGACGGGCTTTCCCTTATAAAGAAAGGTCGAGTTTCGCGCGGCAACCAGGAGTCCGGCGACGCGGGAGAGCGCCGTAATGATGTCCTCGGTGAGGCCGTCGGCAATGGCTTCGTCGTCTGCGCCGCCATGGATCACGGTGAACGGCAGAACGGCAATGGAAGGTTTGTCGACAAGGGTCGGCGAAGGGACGGCGGGCGCCTTTGGCGCAGCGCGTGCGCTCTCGGTCAGGACCCGGTAGACATGAATGGGCCGCGCGATGTTTTTGAGGCGCTGCTCGCCCATGTCCTCGCAGCGCAGCTCGAGCTTGCCGATCACCCCCTCATAGACCGCGCCGGAAATGCAAATCCCGCCAGGGTGCGCCAACCCCTCGAGCCTGGCCGCGACATTGACGCCGTCGCCGTGAATGTCGTCGCCGTCGATGATGATGTCGCCCAGGTTGAGACCGACGCGAAATTCGATTCGATTCTCCGTTGGCACGCCCGCATTCCTCACCGTCATGCCCTGCTGGACCTCAAGGGCGCAGCGGATCGCGTCGACGACGCTGGAAAACTCCACCAGCATGCCGTCGCCCGTGGTCTTCACGATCCGGCCGCGATGCTGCGCGATCTTGTCGTCCACAAGCGCGCGCCGATGCGCTTTCAATCGCGCAAGCGTCCCTTCCTCGTCCGCCCCCATCAACCGGCTGTAACCGGAGACGTCGGCGGCAAGAATGGCGGCTAGCCTGCGCTCGACGCGCGGCGGGTCGAGTGGCTCCATGGCGCCTGCCCCTCGTTGGCGACTTTACGCCAAGTTTCAGTCGGGGTGAATTGCGCGTCGACGGCGCTATTCGTATTTGCGCGCGTCGTCGATCACCTTGCCGTCGTTGGGCAACGTGCCAAGGGCCACGAGCGTGACCGTGGCGCGCAGCTTGGCGATCGCGAGGAAGCTCTCGGCGATCGCCTGGGCGAGCGCAGGCGCGCCTGCGCCCCTCACCTCGCAACGGAGCGTTGCGACATCGAGGCGGTCCTTCTGGTCGACGACGAGGCGGGCCTTCACGATCTCGCCGTGGCGCTTGGCGAGCTCGGCGATCTGGCTCGGGCGCACGAACATGCCGCGCACCTTTGTCGTCTGGTCGGCGCGGCCCATCCAGCCCTTGATGCGGGGCCCCGTGCGGCCGCAGGGGCTCGGGCCCGGAAGGAGGGCGGAGAGATCGCCGAGTGCGAAGCGGATCAGCGGGTAGACGGGATTGAGGACGCTCACCACCACCTCGCCGACCTCGCCCTCGGCCACGGGATCGCCGGTGCCGGGGCGCACCAGCTCGAGGATGACGCCCTCGTCCACGATCATGCCCTCCTTGGCCTCGGACTCGTAGGCGATGAGGCCGAGGTCGGCGGTCGCATAGCATTGCAGCACGCGGACGCCGTGGCCTTCGAGCTCGGCACGCAGGGAAGGCGGCAGCGCCTCGGCCCCGACGAGTGCGCGCTTGAGCGAGCCGATGTCGGCCGAGAGCTCGCTCGCCTTGTCGAAGAGGATCTTGAGAAAGGACGGCGTTCCCGTATAGCCGTTGGGCTTGAGGTCGGCGATGGTCTTGACCTGGAGCTCGCTCTGGCCGACCCCGCCCGGGATGACCGCGCAGCCGAGCGCTGCCGCACCGTCCTCGAGCATCGCCCCCGCCGGCGTCAGATGATAGGAGAAGCTGTTGTGCACGAGATCGCCCGCGCGGAAGCCGGCGGCGAAGAGCGCGCGTGCCAAGCGCCAATAGTCGTGCGCTACCCCCTCGGCATCGTAGATGGGACCGGGGGAGGAGAAGATGCGGCGCAACGCGCCTGGCGCGCGCGTGACGAGGCCGCCCAAGGGGGGCGCCGCGCGTTGCAGCTCGCCGAGCTCGGACTTGCGCGTGAGCGGGAGGGTGGCAAGTGCGGCGCGGTCGCGCACGAGTTGCGGATCGACGCCCTCGAGGATGCGCGCCCAGCCGGGCGCCTTCGCTTTGGCCTCTCGGATGAGGGCGCGCAAGGCCGCGAACTGCGCACCCTCGCGCTGCGCGGGGTCGCGCGTCTCGAGCTCGTCGTAATGGAGGGCGGCCTTGGCCATCACGCCTCCCCGGTCGCGCGCGGCGTTGAGGCGTGCAAGGACGCCTCCTTCACGCGAGCCAGCGCTTGCGCCGCTTGTAGTGCTTGACCTCGCGGTAGCTTCGCCGCCGCTCGCCGGCGAGACCGAGATAGAACTCCTTGACGTCCTCGTTTTCGCGCAGCTTCTCGGCCGGGCCGTCGAGCACGATGCGGCCGTTCTCGAGGATGTAGCCGTAATCGGCAAAGCGCAGCGCCTGGTTGGTGTTCTGCTCGGCGAGCAGCAGGCTCACCTTCTCCTTCTCGTTGAGCTGCTTGACGATCTCGAAGATCTCCTCGACCAGCTGCGGCGCCAGGCCCATGGAGGGCTCGTCGAGCAGCATCATCGTGGGCCGCGACATGAGCGCCCGGCCGATCGCGATCATTTGCTGCTCGCCGCCGGAGGTGTAGCCGGCTTGGGATTTGCGGCGCTCCTTGAGGCGCGGGAAGTAGCGATAGACCAGCTCGAGGTCGCGCGCGATGTTGGCGCGGCCGTCGCGGCGCGTGAAGGCGCCGGCGAGGAGATTCTCCTCCACGCTCAAGTGGCCGAAGCAGTGGCGGCCCTCCATCACCTGGATGACGCCGCGCCGCACGAGCTCGTTCGGCGATAAGCGATCGACGCGCGCGCCCTTGAACTCGATGGTGCCTTTGGTGACCTCCCCGCGCTCGGCGCGCAGGAGGTTGGAGATCGCCTTGAGCGTCGTGGTCTTGCCGGCGCCGTTGGCCCCGAGGAGAGCGACGATGCCCCCCTCGGGAACCTGGAGCGAGACGCCCTTGAGCACGAGGATCACGTGGTCGTAGATGACCTCGACGTTGTTGACCTCGAGCAGGGCCCGCTCGCGCTCCACGGCTTGGCGCCCGCTTGCCGACACTGGATCAGGCGTTACTTCGCCGCGAGCTCCTTGGCGCAGTCGCGCGGCTTGATGCCCTTCTCCTTGGCGTAGGCAAGCGCCGACTCCTTGTACATCTCGCGCAGCATGCCGCGCTCCGGCACGATCCAGCCGCTGATGGTCTTCCAGTGCTGCCCGTCCCACTCTTGGATCTTGACGTTGCCGGCACCCTCGTGGTCCTCGCAGGAGAGCTTCACCGCGGTCAGGAGGCCGTCGGCGCCGAGCTCCTTGATGCGCGCTTCGGTCAGGTTGAGGTTCTCGAAGCCCCAGCGCACCTGCTCGCCCGTGAGCGGCTTCTTGCCGTACTTGCCTTGCGCCGTGCGAATGGCCTCGCTGTCGTAGAACGCGTTCACCACGCCGCGGTCGTAAAGCACCTCGCCGACCTTCTCCTTCGTGGTGTGGCCGCCGCCCTTGGCATAGACGTACTTGAGGATGTCCTGGATGACCGGGAAGTCAGCGCCGACGCCGGTGAAGTTGGCGGCGAGATAACCCTTGGCCGCGGCCCCTGCCGGCTCCACGTCGGGCTCGGCACCCGACCACCAGATGCCGATGAAGT
>Ga0187784_10003655_pt1 | contig 12423 bp, 6 predicted proteins | sample 1015_SJ02_MP15_2_FD_132964 | JGI IMG/M metagenome (GOLD analysis project Ga0187784, IMG submission 132964) | Tropical peat soil microbial communities from peatlands in Department of Meta, Colombia - 1015_SJ02_MP15_20_MG | ecosystem: Environmental > Terrestrial > Soil > Wetlands > Peat | place... | reverse complement strand
AGTTCTTCATCCTTGTTATAGCCCGCCTCCCACACGCTGAGCGGAATCTGCACCAATGCACCGATCACCCCGAGCTTCAAATTGCGCAGCTTCGCTTCCACCTGCATGCGTTCGGCGCAGTGATAATGATCGATGTGTTCGATTTCATGTCCGAGAACCGACGCAAGCTCATCTTCGCTGGTCATCAGATCGAGCAGGCCTTCCCCGACGTAAACCGGGCCTCCGGGCAAAGAAAAGGCATTGATCATCGACCGGTTGGGCAGAAGGTGAAAGGAATACGGAAGGTGCCGGTGGGCATGCGAGGCTACCCTGCCTCCCACCCGACGAATGTAGCTATCGAGCGCCAGTTCTTCAGGGCTCATCTTGGCGCTGTTAATGGAGTATTGCTCAGCAAGTTCATTACCGACGGCGATTTCTTCCTCCTCGGAAAGCCGCGTAAACCGCATTGGGACACGACTTAGATCGCGTTGCGCATCGGCAGCGACCTCCACGATGGCGTTCGCCGAGACAGGGGTCGAATCGTGCCGCCGCTCGCTGAAGTAGATGGCCGATAGGGCGACCAGGAGCACGCCGATGAACAAACCGATTCGCTTCATAGGAACTGCCGGATCGTTTCGCGATACTTGCTGTAAAGGAACGATACCAACAGCAATGCGGCTCCAAGGATGATGAAAGTGATGTAACGATCCCGAGGAGCCAGCCCCCAGGCGTCGCGCACCATGATCTTCCCCACACACACCAATAGCAGGATCAGCCCCGTGAGCCGGAAGCTACGCTCGTTGACGGCAAGCGCCAGGAACATAATCAGGACTCCTTCAATGCCCCATGCGACCGTCACCATTCCGGCGCGCATCTTGAGTGCAAGCATCAGGGTTAGCAGAAGCACAGGTGCAAAGAACATGAACTGTTCTGGACGGTGGACCAGAACAGCCAGCCAACGGAACCTGAGAGTCCGCTGTTTACTGCGCTCGCGCAGCCGAAACGCAAGCGGCAGACATGCCAATAGAACAGCCACAGCCGAACCTAGCACGAAGTATCGTCCCGTCCAGTCGCCGCCGCTGAAATAACTGCCTCCGAAAAGATTGTGCATGATGCCGCGAACGCACGTACCGACTGTTAAAAGGATCCCCTGATGCAGGAAGATCGAGCGATCCAGAAATAGTGCCGCTCCGAAAAGGACAAACGCGAGGACAGCCCACGCCGTTACCAACCAATCGCTGGCAAATTGGAAATACAGCAGGGCAACCACACTCGCCGTTCCCAAGTAGCAAATAAGAACAGGGAAGTGCAGGCGACGGTCATCATCGGTATCCCTATCTTCGGTTGCCAACTGCGCGTACACAAAAAAGAAGATGAGCGCAAGAGGCAAGACAGTGTAGATTCGGGGTCCCCAGAACTCGTCGGGATTTCCGGCCGCGAGGTTCGCAAAGAAAATCCGCGCGAAGGCGGCAGTCAATGCGAGATAGGCCTGGAACCGGAACTGTCTCGTCTTGCGCAGCAGCCCATATTCAAAAAGAACAAGCCCGAATACTGCCCAACCGTCAGCCACACTCAAAGGCTGCAGCTCATACCACATCAGGAGTGAAACCAGCACCGATGCCGCCCACGAATAGATGTGATGAAACTCTCGCGCACGCAATTCCTCCGGCATGCGGATAATTTGGGCGAGCACGTACATAACAACCGTTACTACCGCCACCGACAGCAAGCGGAGGCTGAATCCGTGCCAGTTTTCATTTATGCCAAGGTTGAAGCTGACGCCGCGCAGCATGGCCAGTGCGGCGAGTGCATGCGACTGCCAACGAAGGTCATCCAGCTCAAATCGGCGATCTACCAGAGCCAGAGTGAGAGCGAATATCGCCCATACCGAGGCGAGCCACGCCCCCGGTGCTTCATACCACGCCAAGAACGCAAGCAATGCGGTTGCGGCAAATGTGTGCAGATAGGTAATCGCTGGCTGCGATTGGGAATCGGCGATCGTCGCTTTTCGAGAGAGGAAATAGAGCCCAGCCGCGACAATCGAAACGGTGATAAGTCGAAGAGAAAAGCCACTCCACACAATCTGTTCCAGAGTGAAATTCGCCGTGTAGGCGCGTCCTACCGCACACGCTGCGACGACATTCGCCTGCCATGCGAGTTGCCGATAACCAATTCTTCGCATGACGAGTGCGATGACAACCGCAAATGCGATCCATGAAACCGCGACCCACGGCAGCGTGATGGCCTCGTTCAGAACCCACAGCATCAAACCTGTTCCAGCCCAGCTATACCCCATACGAGCCATATTGACTTGCTGGGTATCAGGCAGAACGATACGCTTGGCGATCCAGTACAACCCCACGACCACAGGCAAGGCGCCCAAGGCGTGGAGTGGCACGTCGTGCCAGCGCCGAGCGCCAGCCCGATCGGCAGTAAGTGCTGCCAGAACCGCCAGTCCACTCAGCAAATGAGCATGCCAGGCGAGTGTGCGGTAGCCGATCGATCGACCGACCTCCAGCAGAGCCACGGCGAACACAATGGCTGCCACCGGCTGCCAAAGATCGGGTACTTCGTAGTAGATCAGTGCAGTGAGAAGGGCTGTGCCCGCAAGTGCAAACAGGCCTCGAAACACGCGTTGATTGGAATCATCTCGGAGCTGAGAAAACTTGGCAGCGGCATAAAACATCGCAGCCACTATTGGCAGCGTGATCAGCCTGGCGGAGATGTGCACATGCGGCGCCGCTTCATTGTGGAGATTGACAACTGCGACTCGATAGGCAGCCAGTGCGCCAATTACACCGTACTGTACCTGCAGATGAAGTGAATTGAACTTGTGCCCAAGCACAGCTAGCACAAGCATGATGCCTGCGAAAGCGAGTGCAGTCCAGTCTCGCGAGCACAGCGCCCAACCAGCCGAGACAGCAGCAAACGCTCCGAGGTAGGAGTGGCCGCACAACAATTGGCTGTCTGGGACCTCGACAAAGAACGGCCTCCACCATTTTCCAATGAGCAGCGCGTTAAGATACAAGACGGTTGCGCACAGGGCGAACATGACGCCGGCGGTCAAGAAAAGTTCTTCGCTGTTCTGTCTAACCGCCATAAGCTGGCGGAAATCGATACCAGCCAGGTGCAACCCAACCAGCATCCCTGCGAACAAGCCCAATCGGCGGAAAACAACTTCGCTGAACAAGACGCCCGCCACAAGCAATGCTTCGCCGCCAATCAGCCATAGAATGGCGACATTGTTTCCGGAATAGCGGAACGGTACTGCGGTAATCATGAGCGCCGCACCAAGCACGCTCAGAACAATGAAGGCCTCACGGCGACGTCTCGTGATCGGCAGTTGTCCAAGGACGAATTCCATAGCACCAATGATGAACAAGGCGACGAATGCCAGCTCCGGTTGCACAGACTGGAACTTCATCGTCCCGAGCAAGAGGAGTGTATTCAGCAGAGCTGCAGCCGTGGATACATGCTCGGCGCCGAGAGACTTGGCTTTTCGGACAATGTAGGAAATTCGGAAAATCAACCAATAGAACAAGAGCAGAGCGGTGCTCGCGTGGTATTCGGGAAACGCATGCCCATGCGCGCCTTCAGGGCCTAGCAAGCGATACAGCCAATAAAGGTGATTGAGATAGCTCGAGAGAATGCCGAAAACTTCAAGCTCGAACCATCCCATCTTGATGACGATGCTGACAAGGCCGATAGCGAGAATTGCGCCGGAGGAAAGGCTGTAAACGTCGTCATGGCTTAGAGAGACCGTAGTGTAAGCCAGCAGAAATGCGAGCCCTGTCACCAATTGCGAGCGGTAACCCAACGTGTGGGCGACCATCACTAACGCGACAGCAAGCATGCAGATGAGATCGGCATTCTCTGAACTCATCACACGCATCGCCTGAACGTGATTGAGAGCGTATGTGGTGAAAAATAGCAGAGCCCAGCCGCCACCGATCAGCGTGTGGCCGAGCACGCGATAGCGCTCGCGTCTCTCGAAGAACACACCTCCTGCGAGAAGTGCTAATGAGACAACATATGAGAGCCCGACCTTGCCTGCCGGACCCAGTTGGCCGAGTTCATAGATTCCAAAAAGAGCAAGCCCCAGGACAAGAATCGTGATACCCAGCTTATTCAGCCAGTTCGTGCCCAGTGTCTCTTCGAGCGCAAATACGGACTTCATCCTCTGTTGGGCAGTCGGCTTTTGAGTCGTCGATCGTAACGTCGCGAATTGCGGTGGCTCTGCAACACGACCACTGGCTGGAGGCTCAACTGGAATTCGCCGAGGTACGTCATGAGCGATGGGCGGAGGAGGTGCTGACGTAGGTGGAATTGTCGGAGTTCTTGGAACTTGAGGCGCCAACGGAGTCTTCGGCGCATCGTGAACAGGCTGGACTGTCTTGGCAACTTCTGTTGCACCAGGCTTCTTGGCAGGGGAAGTGTTTTCTGGGGTCTGATCCGCGACCGGCGCCTTTAATTCCATTGGAATCGAGGTCCGCACAGGCACCTCTACTCTCCGAGCAATTACGGGCGGAGGCGCGACTTCTGCTCCCGGCGTTTCTGTCGCTTGAGAGACTGACTTGGCAGCAGGACAGTTGCTGACCCCTCCCGCATGCACTGTGCTGCACCAGGGACAAAGGACAGGCTCAGTTTTGGCCGCTGGCGCCGGTGCAGGCGCCGTGATCGGCTCGGTTGGCTTCCCTTTGATCGCCGGTTCAGGAGTTCGTTCCGTGACGACGGGCTGGGTTGGCTTGGATGGAGTGACAGACACCGTCGGCTGGGCTGCCTCTGGACGAGGCGTTGGACTAGCCGGTTGAGAGATCGCACTTATCTGTCTCCGAAGTCCCAGAAGTTCACGGTGCAATGCGTCGTTCTGCTGTGATGTCTGGTGAGCCAGTTCTTCGATCCGAAGGCGCAGCTTCCGCTGCCGCCAAACTGCGGAGATGGCGAGGACGGGAGTGGCTAAGACTAACAGCGCTAACAATACGGCGAGAAGCTCCAAGGGCTACCCCGTATATACGTAGTTCTGCAAGCCTAAATAGTAGAACGAAGGCCTATCCCCGTCTTGCGCTTTATTGTTGCCTGCAAACTCGGAAGTAACGACCGTTCTTTGCATTGCAGTTGGAACCGCGGTCACATTGTGACAAGATGTGCCGAACTCCCGGATATTTAGGCGTTTATCGCAGACTCTTATGAGCGAAGCTACTCCTCTCGCCGTGCTGGAACAGCCCGTCACTCCCTGCTCCGAAGATCCAGAAAAACCTGTTGTCCCGCCCTCGTGGAAACCTGGCTTTTGGTCGCTGGTAGTCACCCAGTTTCAAGGCGCGTTCAATGACAACGCATATAAGAATCTCGTCGTCTTCATCATTCTCGGCACGGGGCTAGCGACGGCGGATCGTGACCGCCTCGTCCTGGTCGCCGGTGCGCTGTTTTCAATTCCATTCATTCTGTTCTCGATGACCGGCGGCTTTCTCGCGGATCGTTTCAGCAAACGCACTGTCACGATCGGGACAAAAGTCTTTGAGATTGCTGTCATGTTGCTCGCGGCTGCCGGACTCGTTTGGCAGAATCTGCATCTGGAAATGGCTGCCATCTTTCTGGCCAGCACACAGGCGGCATTTTTTGGACCATCGAAATATGGATTGCTGCCAGAACTGCTGCCCGAACCCAAACTTTCTTGGGGCAATGGCGTCATCGAACTAGGGACCTTCCTCGCGGCCATCGCGGGGCTCGTTTCCGGTGCGTTCCTTGCGGATGTTTTTCATGGACGCCAGGGCTGGTCGGGGCTGATCTTCATCGGCCTGTCGCTGCTCGGATTAGTCATCAGCCTTGGGATCACAAAGGTTCCGGCTGCCGATTCCACGAAGAAATATCGAGCAAACCCGCTTGCCGATCTTTGGGAGCAGGTACGTTTGATCCGTAAAGATCGCGTCCTCTGGCTCGCCGTTCTTGGCAACACGTATTTCTGGTTTCTCGGGGCCTTGCTATCGGCCAACATCGTGTTCTACGGCGAAGATGTACTGCACAGCACTTCTACCCGCACCGGGATCTTGCAGGCTGCGGTCGCGATTGGCATTGGTTTCGGAAGCCTGGCCGCTGGCTATCTTTCGAGCGGTAAAGTCGAGTACGGACTGATCCCCCTCGGTTCCGTCGGCATGACTGTGCTGGGGATTCTGCTCTCTGCCCGTGATCTTTCGTTCACGCCTGTGTTGATCCTGCTCTCTGCTCTTGGCTTCTCCGCGGGATTCTTCGCTGTGCCCGTCAATGCACTGATTCAGCATCGGCCCGACGAAAAAGACAAGGGCGGAGTCATCGCGGCTGCGAACCTGCTTTCATTCGTTGGCATCGGCGGAGCGGCGGGCGTTTACTACGTTTTCCAACATTTCGCGCATTTCAGCCCGCCCACGATTTTCCTGTCTGTTTCGCTGGTAACGGTCGCGGCGACGATTTATGTCTTGTATCTGCTGCCCGACGCACTGCTCCGCCTATTACTCTGGATCGCCACTCACACTCTGTACCGCATTCATGTGGAAGGGCGCGAAAATGTCCCCTCCAAAGGTGGAGCGCTGCTGGTTCCGAATCACGTTTCCATGGTAGATGCGGTTCTGCTAATGGCTTCCGTCGATCGCCCGATTAGGTTCCTAATGTTCAAGGGCTCCTATGACCACCCGCTGGTGAAGCCCTTTGCGAAGATCATGCGAGTCATTCCAATATCGTCGCAACTTCGCCCGCGCGAGCTGATCACCTCGCTTCGTACTGCAACGCAAGCCTTGAAAGATGGCGAGGTCGTATGCATTTTCCCGGAAGGCCAGATGACGCGAATTGGGCAGATGTTGCCATTCCGTCGCGGTATGGAGCGAATCGTGAAAGGCGTGGACGTGCCGATCATTCCGGTCAACCTCGGCGGAGTGTGGGGTTCGATCTTCAGTTTCGACCGCGGAAGATTCTTGTGGAAGCTCCCGCGAAAACTCCCCTATCCGGTTACAGTGACGTTCGGCAAACCGATGCCGTCCAGCAGCAGCGCGCAAAATGTACGGCAAGCCGTGCAGGAACTCGGCGCGGAGGCTTATAAGTTCCGCAAGCGATATATGCGGCCGTTGCATCGCTCGTTCGCCCAAACGGCTCGCCGCCATCCATTTCGTTTTGCGATGGCCGATGGCCGCACGCCGAAGCTCCGTTTCGGCCCAGCGCTCACGCGCACCGTCTTTTTGGCACGCCGACTACGGCTGGTTTGGCGCGACCAGAAGATGGTTGGTATTTTGCTTCCCCCTTCCGTTCCTGGTGCGCTAGTGAACCTGGCCGCGCTTCTGATGGGAAGAGTTCCTGTCAATTTGAACTACACAGCTTCGAACGAAGTGCTCGCCTCGTGTGCGCAGCAGTGCGACTTGCAGACTGTGATTACGTCCAAGGCGTTCCTGGAACGGGTCCATATCCAGCCACCCGCGCAGGCGGTCATGTTGGAAGATCTCGCTGATAGGCCGCGCTTCCTGGAGCGTGGCGCCGCAGCTTTGATTTCTTGGTTCTTTCCGGTCCGGCTTATCGAGAAATCTGTTGGTGGTGCAAAAAAGCCGAGCCTCGACGATACCGCGACAATTATTTTCTCCAGCGGCAGTACCGGCGACCCCAAGGGGGTCATCCTTAGTCACTACAACGTTGCCTCGAATGTCGAACAGCTCAACCAAGTCTTCATGCTGGGCCGCAACGACAAGATCCTAGGCATCTTGCCGTTCTTTCACTCGTTCGGCTTTACCGGTACCCTTTGCTTACCGATGACGATTGGAATGGGAGTAGTCTTCCATCCCAATCCGCTGGAGGCTCGCGCGATCGGTGCCCTAGTCAGTCAATACGGCATCACGTTTCTGCTCGCGACACCAACATTCCTGCAATCGTACATGCGGCGTTGCTCGCCTGAAGACTTTGGCAGCTTGCAGTACGTGATGGCTGGGGCGGAGAAACTACCAGAGCGAGTTTCGGTTGCTTTCGAAGATCGCTTCGGAATCCGACCTCTGGAAGGATATGGCTGCACCGAATGCTCACCGGCAGTCACGGTCAATACCCGAGATTTTCGTGCGGCGCAATTTCGGCAGGTTGGAGCAAAGCGAGCAAGCATCGGTCATCCTTTGCCGGGAATCAGCGTCAGGATCGTGGACCCTGAAACAATGGCTCCGTTATCCCAAGGTGAAACGGGATTGCTGCTGGTTCGCGGACCAAACGTGATGCAAGGCTATTTGAATCGGCCGGACAAGACGGGGGAAGTCCTGCGGGACGGGTGGTACAACACGGGCGATATCGCGTCTATGGACGAGGACGGATTCGTGCGCATCACTGACCGACTCAGCCGGTTCAGCAAGATTGGCGGAGAAATGGTTCCTCACATCAAGGTTGAAGACAAGCTTCACGAAATCGCCGGAGCTACCGAACAGATCTTCGCGGTAACTGCCGTACCCGATGAGAAGAAAGGCGAGCGCTTAATGATCCTTCATACGCTGCCTGATGAACGGCTGCAGGAATGTCTCTCGCAGCTAAGCAAATCCGACCTGCCGCCCCTCTGGAAGCCTCGATCCGATCAGTTCATACATGTGCAGTCGCTGCCCTATCTTGGTACAGGCAAGCTCGATCTAAGAAAGTTGCGGGAAACTGCACTGGGTGCTGCGGCGATGCCATAGCCATGACAGGAACAGCGATAAAGGACGATGTCGTACATCAGGAGCAGCCCGCCTGGACCGGAGTATCTTTTTTCACTCGTCTTACGGTTACCGGTATCGCGCTGATCGTATGGTTCTGGACTCAGAAGTTGATTGGTGCACGGAGTGCTCCGAATCTGGTTATTGGCGACCGGTTGCACACGCTTACGGCTTCTGCCAATCTCTACCTGCACGATCACTCTTCGGCCGCAAATTTCCTCTTGATCGTGAGCTCCGCAATCATAGATTTGCTAGGCATCTTTCTCTTAGCGAGATGGATTGTCAGAGCGTCGATCCGACCATTCCTGGGTCTGGTAATCGTGCTGGGTTTGCGGCAAATCATGCAGTTGCTGGTAGCCCTTCCTGCGCCGCCGAACGCGATCTGGCACTATCCCGGATTCCCCTCACTGCTTGTGACCTATAGCGTAAGCAACGATTACTTCTTTTCCGGCCACACCGCCATCGCCGTTCTCGCCGTTAGCGAAATTGCTCGCATGGGCAAGCGCTGGCTAACCGCGCTCGGCGTAGTAATCACATTATTTGAAATCGCAACCGTGTTAATCCTCAGAGCACACTACACGATGGACGTGTTCGCCGGCATTGTGACTGGTCTCTATGCCTCCAATCTCGCCAGCTGTATTTCGGACTCGGCGTGCCGCATGAAGAGCAGCCCGGACATACATTAACTTTCAACCTGCTTTTTTCCTCTACGCCTTGAATGCCGTCCTCAGAAACGCCCGTTTCGTATCCCTCAATGACCGAGGATGTGGGAGTCAAAGTCATCGTCGGATGTTGAAAAGCTTGGAAGTCCAGTTGGTCGGATTGGGGAGAAGCTTCGAGAACTTACGGTTTGCATCAGCGGCGGAAACAGGCTTTTCCATCCCCCCAATGATGTAGTGATAATACGTACTATCTCACAAAGCGCAGTGTAGAAGCACCACAAACGCACCACGACTCACGCTGTAAACTGCTGAAAAATCGACTCAGAGCGGCCGGGGATTGCAAGAAAAGTTCGTAAATCGTCCTCTAGGGCCGACCAATCGTTTCCATCAAGGACATCGTGGGCTTTGGTTCGACTTTTGTTGACGCCCCAGACCAAGCTTCGAGTTCGAAAGAGACTTAAATATCGTCGACTTTGGCAATTGGGCACACAATCGGGGCATCTCATAGGCGATGACTTACACGCGTGTGAGCTGAGGAAGGACGTCGAAGTGCGCGTCTCGAGCAAATAGGACGAGCGAATGCTGCAGGACGAGGGCTGCGATCCACATATCGTTCGTCGGGATGGGGGTGCCTTGCTTACGCAGTTGCCTGTAAATAGCGGCGTAGTGATGCGTCGTCTGCTCGTCGGCATAGAGCAAGCTGACACCGGACTTCAGGAGAAAACGGCGTAGGACGGCTTCGTTGCGCGGTCCCTGGCTCCCTACAGCAAAACCGGCCCGCAACTCTCCCAGCACAATGAAGGGCAACCAGACTTCATCGGCGAGCTCGACCGTCTCGACCACGGGTGCATTGCCCCGACAAAGGTCGGTGTAACGGTTGGTGTCGAGCGCCAGCCTCATTTCCACATCTCTTCGTCAATGGTGTCCTGCGCGTCCAGGGCGCTGTCAAAAGCAGGATCTTTGCGCCAGGTGCCTGCGATATCTTTGAGATCGCGCTGTCTACCGCGCTCCCCGCTAACGCCAGCACCACGGGCGAGGGCTTCAATTGCTACTTCGTTCAGGCTTTTGCCCCGCTCACGGGCAACCCGGCGAAGGGCTTCGTCCAAAGTATCCGGCACGTTGCGGATGGTATATTGCATGCAGATATTGTAGGCACTGCAGGCTATGAATGCAAGCACAAAGGGTGTCGGTTCGCCCAGCGGGGCAGCTGCCAGATGGACCGGTCATTGAGCTTACGCCAAGGGTTCTAGTACCGTCCGTTGCGTGTAGAAATCGAGGCCAATATCGACCAGGCTCCGATTTTTTCAACTTGGCTCCATGTTGGCTCCAATAACCAGGCCGAATCAGGCAGATATGTTTGAGCTAAGTGTTGCAGAGTCAGCAGATAGCACTGAGAGGTCCCCACCTGAAAAGGCTGGCGTCGGCGGTTCAACTTCGTCCCTGGCCACCATCCTTTTCACAATCGTTTAGCAAACCGGCCCGAAATTTCACACCTTCTTCCGCTCGAGTCGCGGAAACAAGTAAAATCCTGGGTTTCGCATAACCAATGTCCTGATCGATTTCATAAGGGATCTTTTCCCGCCCATTCATGCGAATTACAGCCAAATGGAATGGGATCGTACCACCGACGAAACGAGCCGGTTGCACCGTCGTTTTGAGCTTCTTTGCTTTCTTTCTTCCACACCTGTCGGGGCAACAGGCCGCTCCCGCCATGCCGATGCAGGCAAGCTACGAAGACGGTGCTGAATTTCGGTGGTTGCATAAGAAAGTTCTCGACTCCCGCTTGTTGGACGGTATGGATAACTTCGCGTCATGGTCCTTCGCAGGCCATGGCGAGATGAAGTTGATAGAAGTCAACGCGCCCAGGCCATGGCATTCCGGTCCGACCGCCAACTCTCACGTGCTACGCATTCAGTCCACTACCAATATTGCGGAGGTGGAGGGAGCGGGAGAATGGGAAGACCTCGTCGCCACTAGAAAATTTCCGGGCGAGGATTGGAACAAATTCAATCGCATTTCGCTTTGGGTCTATCCCGATATTGCCGGGGCTCCAGCCATCTCTTGTTCTTTAGTGCTCCACAATGATGGCGCTCATCAACTGCCCGACCACTACAACGAGGGTCGCCATGAATCGATCATTCTCAAAAATCACACGTGGAATCAGGTTGTCTGGGAGATCGCACCGCTCGACCGCGACCGCGTGACCGCACTCGATTTTGCCTACAGCCTGCCGAAGAAATTTCCTGATCCTGGCGACCGAACCATTCTCGATATCGCCCACCTCGAACTGCAAAGCGTGGTGGCCGATCATACAGAGGGCTGGGATGTGGCCACCGGCAAAATCGCCTTCAGCCATAGCGGATACACGATCGGCACGTCGAAGTCAGCCATTGCCAGCGATTTGACCTCTCGCGAGTTTTCAGTCATCGACCAGCAAACAGGGCAGGCAGTTCTTACCAAACCGGTCCAGCAAGTGACTACGCGACTGGGGACATATCAGGTCCTCGATTTCTCCGAGATCCGCCAACTTGGAACGTACGCGATCAAAGCCGGAGACACGATCACCCGTCCTTTCCGAATCAGCGATGACGCCTGGAAGAGCAGCATCTGGAAGGCGATCAATTTCATGTACAGCGAACGCTGCGGGACCGAAATCGCGGGCATTCATGGTCGATGCCACCAGGATATCTACACGACGCATGGCGACAAGCGAATCGTGGTGAATGGCGGATATCACGATGCCGGTGACTTGAGCGCCACCGGGCACACGCCGGCCATGGCATATGCTCTGTTCTCGCTCGCTGCGAGTCTGCAGCGACAACACGAAGACCCAGTCCTTACCGATCGCCTGTTCGAAGAAGCGCGCTGGGGGCTGAACTGGGTTCTGAAGACACGCTTTGGCGACGGATACCGCAGCACCGGGCAGCTCGTCAGCTACTGGACCGACGGCGTTATGGGCGACGGGGATGACCGATTCGGGCAGGCGGTGAACGATCCAGAGTGGAATTTCCGCGTCAGCGCAGTAGAAGCGCTGGCCTCGCGGGTGCTGAAAGACAGCGATCCGGAACTGGGCAACCGTGCTTTGATCATCGCGCAAGAAGATT
>Ga0187784_10003654_pt1 | contig 12423 bp, 13 predicted proteins | sample 1015_SJ02_MP15_2_FD_132964 | JGI IMG/M metagenome (GOLD analysis project Ga0187784, IMG submission 132964) | Tropical peat soil microbial communities from peatlands in Department of Meta, Colombia - 1015_SJ02_MP15_20_MG | ecosystem: Environmental > Terrestrial > Soil > Wetlands > Peat | place... | reverse complement strand
TCATGCCGTGGCGCTCCTTCAGGTCGCCGCCGGCGCAGAACGCCTTGTCGCCGGTGCCGGTCAGCACGATGCAGCGGATGTCGGTCGGCGCCGCAAAACGCGCGAACAGGTCGAGCATGTCGATGCCGACCTGCGTCGAGATCGCGTTGCGCACCTCGGGGCGATTGAAGCGTACGATCAGCAGATGCTCGGCCGGTTGCTCGAGCGCGAGCGTTGCGTATTGCAGGTCTTGCATCCGGCGTTTCCCAATGTCTTGACGCGGCATTCCAACGCCTTGCCGGGCTTGGCGCAAGGTCCTAGCCTTTCCGGACGGCATTGAGCAATTCCCCGACAAGAATGCGTGCCATGCGCGCGACACGAGGAAACGTCATGACGCGAATGAGCCTGCTCCTGGCTCCAGGTCTGGCTGCAGGTCTGGCCGCGGGCCTGGCCGCGGCGCTGGCGGCGCCCGCCAGTGCGCAGGAGATCCGCATCGCGCGCCAGTTCTCGATGGGCTACCTGCAGTTCAACGTGATGGAGCACGAGCAGCTGCTCGAAAAGCACGCCGCGGCGCTCGGGCTGAAGGACGTGAAGATCAGCTGGGCGATCTTCAACGGCCCGGACGCGATGAACAATGCGCTGATCTCGGACTCGGTCGACATCGTGGCGGGCGGCGTGCCCGGCCTGCTCACGCTCTGGAGCCGCACGCGTGGCACCGCCAACGAGGTGAAGGGCATCGCGGCGCTCTCCTCGCAACCCTTTCTGTTGAACACGCGCAGCGAGACGATCAAGTCGATCGCCGACCTCAAGGATAGCGACCGCATCGCGCTTCCGGCCGTGAAGGTCTCGGTGCAGGCGGTCACCTTGCAGATGGCCGCCGCGCAGCAGTTCGGCGCGAAGAATTTCGCCAGGCTCGATCCGCTCACCGTCTCGATGTCGCCGCCCGACTCGACCATCGCGCTGCTGTCGGGCTCGGGCGAGATCGATTGCGTGTTCGGCGTGCCGCCGTTCCAGCAGCAGCAACTCGAGAAGCCCGGGATCCACACCATCCTCAACTCCTACGACGTGATGGGCGGTCCGCACAGCTTCACGGTGGCGTGGACCTCGTCGCGCTTCCGCGACCGCAACCCGGTGCTCTATCGCGCGCTGATCGCGGCGCTGAAGGAAGCGACCGCGATCGTCGACAAGAACCGCGCGCGCGCCGCTACCTACTGGATCGAGGACGTCAAGTCGAAGCTGCCGCTCGAGAAGGTGACCGAGGTGATCTCCGGCCCGCAGGTCGAGTGGACCATGACGCCGCTCAACACCATGAAATACGCGACCTTCATGGCGAGCGTCGGCTCGCTCAAGCAGGCGCCGCAGTCGTGGAAGGACCTGTTCTTCCCCGAGGTGCACGACCTGCCGGGGAGTTGAGCGGGCATGATCTCCCGATATCCGCTCGTCCCCGCGGACGCGGGGACCCAGTTCTTCTGGATGCGCATTTGGCTCTGGATTCCCGCTTTCGCGGGAATGAGCGGAATTCGAGCTCGCCGCATGGTGGCAACAGCACGAGGACAATAATGGAAAGACTGACCTTCGCCGACCCGCGCCTCGCGGCGCTCGACGGCTTTCGCGTCGAGATCGATGTCGCGCGAGAACGCGCGGATGTCATTCTCGACCGACCGCCCTTCAACATCGTCTCGATGCCGCAGCGCGACCAGTTGCGCCTCGTCTTCGAGGCGCTCGACGAGGACGCGCGCGTACGCGTGATCGTGCTGCGCGCGGTCGGCGAGCATTTCTCCTCCGGCGGCAACATCAAGGGCTTCATGGAGGCGACGCCGGAAACCGTATCGCGGCTCGCCTGGAACATCGCGGCGCCGGCGCGCTGCGCCAAGCCCGTGATCGTCGCGAACCGCGGCTTCACCTTCGGGGTCGGCTTCGAGCTGTCGCTCGCCTGCGATTTCCGCATCGTCTCGGAGACCTGCTTCTACGCGCTGCCCGAGCAGCGGCTCGGGCAGATCCCGGGCTCGGGCGGCTCGGCGCGGCTGCAGAAGATCGTCGGCATCACGCGCACCAAGGACATCGTGATGCGCTCGAAGCGCATTGCGGGACGCCAGGCCCACGACTGGGGCATCGCGACCGAATGCGTGCCCGATGCCGCGCTCGAGCAGGCGACCGACGCGCTGGTCGACGAGTTGCGCAGCTTCTCGCCGCTCGCGCAGCGCACCGCCAAGAAGCTGCTCAACGACACCGAGGACTCGACGCTCTCGATCGCGATCGAGCTCGAGGGCCACTGTTACAGCCGCCTGCGCCAGTCGGATGACTTCAAGGAGGGCGTCGAGGCGTTCCACGCCAAGCGTCCGGCCAAGTTCAAGGGTGCGTGATCCCGAAAAGTGGATACCGGTTTTCGGATAAGATCACGCACAAAGGAAAGAACCTGATCATGAAGTGGTGCCGCTTCACGGCGAATGGCGAGACCTCGTTCGGCCTGATCGAGGGCGAGCGCGTGCGGCGCGCCGACGCCGCGCCGTGGGGACCGCACAAGCTTGGCGCGCAAAGCTTCGCGCTGCAGGACGTAAAGCTCGAGCTGCCGGTGATCCCGAGCACGTTCTTCTGCGTCGGGGTCAACTACCGCGACCATGTCGAGCGCATGGCGGCGCGGCGCGGCGTGAAGCCGTCGTTCCCGCCGCGTCCCGACATCGGCTACCGGGCGAACAATGCGCTGATCGCCCACGAAGAGAGCATCGTGAAGCCGCGCGATGCGACCGAGCAATTCCAGTACGAGGGCGAGCTCGTCGCGGTGTTCGGCAAGCGCTGCCGCAACGTCGCGAAGGAGGACGCGCTCTCTTATGTGTTCGGCTGGACCATCGGCAACGACGTCAGCGAGCGCACCTGGCAGGCGAACGACCGCACGCTCTGGCGCGCCAAGAACTGCGACACGTTCAAGCCGATGGGCCCGTGGATCGTGACCGGCGCCGACCTCGACGCGATGGTCACGACCATCCGCCTCAACGGCCGCGTGACTGAAACGTTCAAGACCAACAACATGATCTTCGACGCGCCAACTTACATTGCCGAGGTCAGCCGCTACTGCACCATCGAGCCGGGCGACGTGATGTGGATGGGCACCGACGGCATCCCCGAGAACATGCAGGTCGGTGACGTGTGCGAGATCGAGATTTCCGGGATCGGAGTGCTGCGCAACCGGGTGGTGGGGGAGTGACACAAACCGCGCCACACACTCGGCCTGTTCCCCTCCCCCCATAGCCCGTCGAAGACGGGCGTGAACGCCCTTTCGTGGGGAGGGGCTAGGGGTGGGGGTGGGAGTTTTTTGCACCGACAGGTCGACAAACTCCGACCCCCACCCCGCCCGCTTCGCGGTCGACCCTCCCCACAAGGGGGAGGGAGCGCGCTGAGTTTGCGGCACGCGTGTTCACGACCCCGGCAACCCCCGCACCCACGCGGCGATCGCCTGCACCACGGCGTCCGGTTGCTCCGGCAACAGCGCGTGGCTCGCGTTCGGGATGATCGCGACCGTCACGCGGTCGGGGAACTCGTCCTTCAGCTCGTTCTCGGTGCCCTTCGGCTTGAACGGATCGGACGCGGCCTGCAAATCGAGCAATGGCACGCCGCCCGCCGCCCACCAGTCGGATTGCTTCACATTCGCGGCGGCGACGCGTTGCGCCTCGCTGCCCTCGGCCCACCAGCCCTGCAGCCAGACCTTCGGGTCGTTGCCGGGGGCAAAGAAGAGCTCCTGGATGATCTTCAGCCGCTCAGGCTCGGGCAGCGACAGGTCGGCGCTCTTGCCGACCAGCTCGCTCAAGCGCGGCGGATACTTCTTGGCGGCCGCCGCCGCCAGCACCACGCCGCGCACCAGCTTCGGATAGTCGACCGCGGTCATGCGCGCGACCCAATTTCCGTACGCGTGACCGACGATCACCGCGGGACCGGCATTCTCGCGCTCGATGACGGTCGCGACGTCGCGCGCGAGATCGTGCAGCGTGATGTCCTTCAACGGGCCCCTGCTCGCCAGCATGCCGCGCGGCTGCGGCCGCAGCACGCGGAAGCCTTGCTTCGCCAGCCCCGCCGCGACCGCGTCATAGTCCTCCGAGTCGCGCCCGCGCGAGGGCAACAGCACGATCAGCGGCCCTTTTCCCTCGATGATCGTGTCGATCTGCACGTTGTCGTATTTGACGAGGATGCGCGTGCGCTCTTGAGCCGATGCGAGGCTGCTCATCAGAATGGCTCCCGTGGCAAGCGACAGAACGAGTGTCCGCATGTGTTTCCTCCGCCGCGACCCTAGCGCATGTCCCGGAAAAGTGGACCCCGGTTTTCCGAAAAGGACATGCGCCGGAAACGCCGAAGGGCCGCGCATGCGCACCATGCTTCCACGCTATGTTGATCCGCCCGCTTCGCGCGGGCTAGAAAAGTGGGCAGGGAGAAAACGATGCCCAACGACTCAACGTCGCCTTACGCGACCTACGTTTCGCACCTCGAAAAAGGCGAGCTCGCCTACCAGTTCAGCCCGGCGGCGAACCGCGCGGTGTTCTTTCCACGGCTGATCTGCCCCTATACCGGCAGCGACCAGCTCGAATGGCGCGTGAGCCAAGGGCGCGGCACCGTCTATGCGACCACCGTCGTGCATCCGGCCGAGGGCGCGCCGTTCAACGTGGCGCTGATCGATTGCGACGAAGGCTTTCGGCTGATGAGCCGGGTCGAGGACGTGGCGCCGATGGACGTGAAGATCGGCATGCGGGTGAAATTCCGCGTGCATCGTCCGGGGGGTGAGGAAGATCCGGTCGCGGTGTTTACCCCGGAGGCCGCGTGATGGAAAACCTGAAGCGCGGCGCGGCCGCGATCGTCGGCGTGGCGGAGTCCGATCTCGGACAGGTGGCCGACGGCATGAGCCCGATGGATCTCAGCGCGCAGGCCATCATGCGCGCGCTCGCCGACTGCGGGCTGACGCTGAAGGACGTCGACGGGCTGTTCTGCGCCATGACGCAGCAGCGCATGTCGATCGTGTCGCTGATCGAATATCTCGGCGTCGCGCCGAAGTTCATCGGCTCGTCGATGACCGGCGGCTCGTCGTTCGAGTTCCACGTCGCGCAGGCGGCGGCCGCGATCGACGCGGGCCTCTGCAATGTCGCGGTGATCGCCTATGGCTCGACCCAGCGCAGCGTCGGCCGCAAGCAGGCGTCCGCGCGCGAGGTCAACCCGTATGAGACGCCGTTCAAGCCGTTCCTGCCGACCAGCGCGTATGCTTTGGCGGCCTCGCGCCACATGCATCAGTTCGGCACCACGCGCGAGCAGCTTGCCGAGGTCGCGGTCGCGGCGCGCAAATGGGCGCAGCTCAATCCGGTCGCCTGGGAGAAGAAGCCGCTCACGGTCGAGGACGTCTTGAAGTCGCGCATGATCTCGTACCCGTTCACGGTGCGCGACTGCTGCCTCGTCACCGATGGCGGCGGCGCCATCGTTATGACCTCGGCGGCGCAGGCGAAGTCGCTGAAGAAGCCTCCTGCGTTTGTGCTCGGCTGCGGCCACGGCGTGACGCACATGAACATCTCGTCGATGCCGGACCTCACCGTCACCGGCGCGAAAGCCGCGGGCGAAGCCGCCTACCGGATGGCGAAGCTTTCGGCGAAAGACATCGACGTGGTCGAGCTCTACGACGCCTTCACCATCAACACCATCCTGTTCCTCGAGGACCTCGGCTTCTGCCGCAAGGGCGAGGGCGGCGCCTTCGTGTCGGGCGGCAATATCGCGCCCGGCGGCAGGCTGCCGGTGAACACCAATGGCGGCGGGCTCTCCTACTGCCATCCCGGCATGTACGGCCTGTTGATCCTGATCGAGGGCGTGCGCCAGCTGCGCGGCGAATGCGGCGCGCGGCAGGTCAAGAAGCACGACACCGCGATGGTGCACGGCAATGGCGGCGTGCTCTCCGCGCAGGCGAGCGTGATTTTGGGGACAAGCGCGACGGTGTAGGACTGTGTCCCGGACGCGGTGCAGCGTGTAGGGCGGATTAGCCGCGCAGCGGCGTAATCCGCCGAACCACATGGCGAGTCAGCCGGCGGGTTACGCGCCCGCAAGTGCGGGCGCTAACCCGCCCTACAGCACCTTCGCCAAAAACCCCTCGATCTCCGCCGCCATCAACTCGGGCCGCTGCAGGCCCGCATAGTGGCCGACGGGGAGCACCCTGAAGGTCGCGCCCGGGATCGCCTGCGCGATCGGCTCGACCCGCGCCGGCGGGCGGCCGCGGTCGAACGCGCCGCCGATCACCAGCACCGGGCACCTGATCTGCGGCAGCTCGGGAGCGAGATCCATGTTGGCGAGCATGCGGTAGATCGCCGCGAAGCTCGACGGATCGTTGGCGAGCCAGCGCGCGCGGAATCCTTCGAAGCGCGTCCGATCGGTGCGCAGCTCTTCCGGGTAGCCGTTCGCCGCGGTCTCGTCGGCAACGACGCGCACGCCCTCGGCCTCGAATTTGGCGACGCGCGCCAGCACTACGTCGCGGTTCGCCGGCGGGATCGAGGTGGCGGGACTCGTCACGATCGCGGCCGCGATCCGCTCGGGATGACGGAACGCCGTATGCAGCGCAATCGCGCCGCCGACCGCGGTGCCGACCAGCGCGACTTGCTCCACGATGCCGAGCCGATCGAGGAGCGCGATCAGGTCCTCGGTCATCGTGTCGATCTTGAGCGTGCCGCGGATCTTCTCGGAGAATCCCGCGCCGCGCGTGTCGTAGCGCACCACGCGACGCTTCGCCGCAAGCAGCGGCGCGAGCAGGCCCCAGCTCTCCATCGTGCCGCCCATCTCGTGGATGAGCACGACTGGCTTGCCTTTGCCCTCCGCCGGCCCCTCGACCGCGTAGCGCAGCGAGACGCCGTTCGCCTCGATGAAGTTCATGGTTACCGCCGTCACTTCTCAATCCCGCTCGTCCCCACGGAAGTGGGGACCCAGCACTTTGGCCTCAGTCTCCGGCCGCTGGATTCCCGCTTTCGCGGGAATGAGCGGAGAGTGCGCTAATCCGGCAATGCGATCGGCGGCGCGACGAGCGGCTTGCAGTCCGGCGCGAAGGCGAGCTTCGCGCCGCTCTTGGCTTGCAGCGCGTCGCGGCTGATCCCGTCGACGAGCTCGCGCACCACGAATCCGTTCGCCCCGACGTCCACCACCGCCAGGTCGGTGTAGACCCGCTTGACGCACTTCACGGCGGTCAGCGGCAGCGCGCATTTCTCCAGGAGCCGCGGCGCGCCCTTGCGCGTCACGTGCTCCATGATGACCCACACTTCCTTCGCGCAGGCCGCAAGATCCATCGCGCCGCCGACCAGCGGACCGCGGTTGGGCACGCGCATGTCCCAGTTGGCGAGGTCGCCATTCGCCGCGACCTCGAATGCGCCGAGGATGGTGACGTCGATGTGGCCGCCGCGGATCATCGCGAACGACCAGGAGGAGTCGACGATCGCGGCGCCCGGGCGCAAGGTGATGCGGCGCGAGCCGGCATCGACCAGGTCGGTGTCGGCCTTGTCCTTGGCGGCGAGCGGCCCGACGCCGATGATGCCGTTCTCCGACTGCAGGATGACGTCGACCTCGGGACGCAGATAGTCGGAGCAATGCACCGGCAACCCGATGCCGAGGTTGACGACTTCGCCGTCCTTGATGTCCTGCGCGGCGCGCCAGGTGATCTGCAGCCGGTTGAGCGCGCTCATGACACCGCCACCACGCGATCCACATAGACGCCGGGAAGCTGCACGCGCTCGTACGGCAGCGGCGCATCGCTGATCGCGCGCACCTCCGCGACGGCAAGCTTCGCGGCGGTCGCCATCACCGGGCCGAAGTTCATTTGCGCATAGCGAAAGGTGAGATTGCCGGTCCGGTCGGCGGTGTCGGCGCGAAGGAGCGCAAGATCGCCGGTGATCGCCGTCTCGAGCACGTAGTCGCGGTCGCCGAAGCGGCGCACCTCCTTGCCCTCGGCGAGCTCGGTGCCGAAGCCGACCGGCGTGTAGAATGCCGGGATGCCGGCACCGCCCGCGCGGATGCGCTCGGTGAACGTTCCCTGCGGCACCATTTCGAGCTCGATGCGGTTTGCCATCCAGCGCGTCTCGAACGGCGAGGGCTCCTTGTCGTGCCCGCGCGCCGCGGTGCAGATCACCTTGCGCACCTGGTCATTGGCGATCAGCTCGTGGGTCAGCGAGTAACGGTGCGTCGCCGAATTGACCACCAGAGTCAGGTTTTTCGGTCCGCGCTCGCGCAGCGCGCGAATGAGCTTGTTGGGAAAGCCGGCCCCGCCGAAGCCGGTGATGAAGACTGTCGCACCGTCCGAGACACCGCCCAGAGCCTCCGCGGTCGAGTTCACGCGCTTGTCGATTGGCATTCCGTCCCTGCCTGAATTTTTTTAAAGGTAGCATCGGACCGGGAGACGGGCCATGTCCAATCCGGGGAAGTGCCATGAAGGGGTCATGCCTTTCCCATCGCCCCGATTGGTGCCAAGCTTTGATCAATTCGGGGAACGCCAGGGAAGCGGAGATGACAGCGAAAATGCTGCTGCACTGGTCGCCGCGCTCGCCCTTCGTGCGCAAGGTGATGATCTTCGCGCACGAGGTCGGCATCGCGGACCGGATCGAGACCGTCCGCACCGTGGTCGCGGCCTCGGAGCCGAACGTCTGCCTGATGAAGGAAAACCCGCAGAGCCGGCTGCCGACCTTGCGGCTTCCCGACGGCACCGTGGTCTATGACTCTCCGGTGATCTGCGAATATTTCGACACCCTGCACAACGGCGAGAAGCTGTTCCCGGCGGCGTGGCCGGAGCGGCTGGTGGCGCTGCGCCGCCAATCGCTCGGCGACGGCATGCTCGACACCATGCTGATGTGGCGCGGCGAGCAGCTGCGCCCGCCCGCGAACCAGTCGATCAAGCACATGCAGGCCTGGAAGCTGAAGACCAATGTGTCGGTCGACATGCTGGAGGAGGATGCCGAGGCGCTTGCCGCCGCGCGCTATTCGGTCGGTCACATCGCGCTCGGGGTCGCGCTCGGCTACATCGATTTCCGCTTCCCGCAACTCGACTGGCGCAAGGGTCATCCCAAGCTCGCCGCCTGGCACAAGAGCTTCGAGGCACGCCCGGCCGTGAAGGCGAACGAGCCGGTAGACGAGCCGTGATCCACCGCCACCGTATCGGCGACGCGCACATCACCGGCGTGATCGAATATTCCGGACCGACGCATGATCCGGCTTTCCTCTATCCGGCAGTCGACAAGGCCGCGCGGGACGCGGCACTGAAGGCCAATACCGGCTGGCTCGCGCCGCACCACTATGCGCCGCGCATCGACCGGCTGATCGTGACGATCCAGCTCTGGGTGGTGCAGGCCGGCGGCAACGTGATCATCGTCGACACCGGCGTCGGCAACCGCAAGGTGCGCGCCGCGGCGGCGCGCATGGACCGGCTCAACACGCTGGTGCTGCCGTGGCTCGAGTCGATCGGCGCCGGGCCCGCGCAGGTCACGCATGTGGTGATGACGCACCTGCACACCGACCATGTCGGCTGGAACACGGTCGACGAGGACGGCAAATGGGTGCCGACCTTCCCGAAGGCGCGCTATCTCTTTCCGAAGGAGGAGTTCGACTACTGGAAGGCGCAGTACGACAAGGGCGACAGGGAGGTCAATCAAGGCTCCTTCGTCGACAGCGTGCTGCCGATCCTCGACGCCGGACTCGCGGATTTCATGGACGGCAAGTCCGAGGTCGCGGGTTGTCTCGCACCGGAGCCGGTGCCCGGCCACGCGCCCGGCATGCTGTCGTTTCGCATCCGCTCGCGCGGCGAGGAAGGTCTGTTCACCGCCGACGTGATGCACAACGCGATCCAGATTGCGCATCCCGAATGGAACGACCGCTACTGCGTCTGGCCCGACAAGGCACTGCAATCCCGCGCCGCCGTGCTCGCGCGCGCCGCCGAGCGCGGCGCGCTGATCATGCCGATGCATCTCGGCTATCCCTATTGCGGCTATGTGCGTCGGCAGGGCGCCGGCTACGCCTTCGAGCCTGCCACATGAGTGCGCTTGTGATCCGCAACAGCGTGCAGGAGCGCCTTGCGCGCGGCGAGGTCGCCGCCTCGATGACGGTGCGACTCACGCGCGGCATCGAGATCGCCGGGCTTGCGGCGAGCGCCGGCTTCGACTCGCTCTATGTCGATCTCGAGCATTCGAGCCTGTCGCTCGAAACCACCAGCCAGATCTGCATTGCGGCGCTCAACGTCGGCCTCGCGCCGTTCGTGCGCGTGCCGCAGCTCGACATGGTCGGGCGCATTCTCGATGGCGGCGCGCTCGGCATCATCGTGCCGGACGTGCGCAATGCCGCAGAGGCGCAGGCGGCCGTCAAGGCTGCCAAATATCCGCCGCTTGGCGCGCGCGGCTTTGCGAGCGCGCTGCCGCATTTCGGCTTCCGCAATCTTGCGGCAAGAGAGTTCTGCCCCGCGCTCGACGCCGCCACGATGGTGATCGTGCAGTTCGAGAGCGCCGCGGCGGTCGACAATGCCGACGCGATCTTCGCGGTCGAGGGCGTCGACATGGCGCTGTTCGGCACCAATGATCTCACCGCCGACATGGGAATTGCGGGCGACTACGAAAACCCGCGCGTACGCGACGCCTATGCGCGCGCGATCGCGGCGGCGAGGAAGCACGGCAAGCATGTCGGCATCGGCGGGCTCGGCTCGAAGCCGAAGCTTACCGCCGAGCTCGTGAAGATGGGTGCGCGCTACGTCTCGACCGGCACCGACCTCGGCTTTCTGCTTGCGGCCGCGACCGCGCAGGCGCGGCAGGTGCGCGCGCTGGAGACGTGATGGGGCGCTGCAGGGCGGGTTAGCGCGCAGCACGTAACCCGCCGCGACGGCATTCCGCTCGCGAAGGCGGCGGGTTACGGCCTTCGGCCTAACCCGCCCTACGACGTCCGCGCTGGCACGTCTCCCGCTTCCTCGTTAAGCTTTCCGGCAAGCCAACAAGCCTGAAGGGGATCTACCCATGCGCAAACTGCTTTTGACCGCGGCCGCCGCCGTGCTGGCCGCCGCGGCCGCCGCCGCACCGGCGGCCGCCCAGACGCTCGAGAAGATCAAGCAGCGCGGCGTGCTCGTCGTCGGCAGCAAGGCCGACTACAAGCCGTTCGGCTTCCGCGACGCCTCCGGCGCGATCGTCGGCTTCGAGCCGGACATCGCGCGACTCGTCGCCGACAGACTCGGCGTGAAGCTCGAGATCGAGCCGGTCGTTTCCTCCAACCGCATGCAGTTCCTGCAGCAAGGCAAGATCGACCTGATGATCGCGACGATGAACGACACGCCGGACCGCCGCAAGGTGGTCGGCATCGTCGAGCCGCTCTATTACGCCTCCGGCGTCAACGTGCTCTCGAACAAGAAGGCCGCGCTCAAGAGCTGGGAGCAGCTCAAGGACCAGAAGATCTGCGGCATTCAGGGCGCCTGGTACAACAAGCCGGTGGCCGAGAAATACGGCGCCGACATCGTGGCGTTCAAAGGCCAGACCGAGGCGGAGGTCGCGCTGCTGCAGGGCAACTGCGTCGGCTGGGTGTATGACGATACGGCGTTCGCCGACCGTCTCGCCGATCCGAAATGGTCCGGCTTCGAGATGGCGCTGCCGACCATCATGGAGGAGCCGTGGGCGCTCGCGGTGAAGCTCGAGGAGCGCGACGGCGAGTGGGGCAAGTTCATCTCCGCGCTGCTCGAAGAGTGGCACCGCACCGGCAAGCTGATCGAGCTCGAGAAGAAGTGGAACATTCCGGCGTCCGCCTTCCTGAAGAAGATGCACGAGCAGTATTCGAAGAAGGCGAGTTGATGGCTGGTCATTCCGGGGCCCGAGCGCGGCGCAGCTGCGCGAGGGAGCCCGGAATCCATAACCACGAACGGTGAGTATGGATTCCGGGCTCGCGGCGGACCTTCGGTCCGCGCGCCCCGGAATGACGCACTTTCTTTGGTCCCGCGACGATGAACCTCCAACCTCTCTGGGACTGGTTCCGGGCGCTCTACGACACGTCCGGCATCAAGCTCACGATCTTCTACGACGCGTTCGACCGCGCGCGCTTCTTCGACAGCTTCCTGACCTCGGTGCGGCTGGCGGCGCTCTGCCTCGTCGCAAGCGTGGTGATCGGCGTGGTCGGCGCCTGGATCCAGGGATCGCGGCTGCGCGCGCTGCGTCTCGTCACGCAAGGCTACATCCAGTTCTTCCGCAACACGCCGCCGCTGGTGCAGCTCTATTTCTTCTATTTCGCGCTCGGCTCCTACCTGAAAATCACCGCAGCGAACGGCATCGCGGTGCCGATCGTGTCGAACTTCAGCTGGGCGGTGATCTGCCTGTCGTTCTATGCCGGAGCCTTCAACGTCGAGATCTTTCGCGCCGGCATCGAGGCGGTGCCGCGCGAGACCCTGGAGGCGGCCGAGAGCCTCGGCTACTCGCGGCTCAAGGCCTACATCTACGT
>Ga0187784_10003653_pt1 | contig 12426 bp, 9 predicted proteins | sample 1015_SJ02_MP15_2_FD_132964 | JGI IMG/M metagenome (GOLD analysis project Ga0187784, IMG submission 132964) | Tropical peat soil microbial communities from peatlands in Department of Meta, Colombia - 1015_SJ02_MP15_20_MG | ecosystem: Environmental > Terrestrial > Soil > Wetlands > Peat | place... | reverse complement strand
GCTCCGGTCGCCGCGCCGGCGCCGCTGCTTGCGGTCGAGAAGGTGAGCGTCCGTTATGGCCGTTCGTCGCTGCTTGCGCGGCTCGCCGGCCGGGCCAACGACACCGTCGCGGGCAATCGCGACATCACCCTGTCGATCCGGCCGGGCGAGATCCTCGGCATCGTCGGCGAATCCGGCTCCGGCAAGTCGACGCTCGCCAGGGCTCTCACCGGGCTGAACGCCTTCACCGGCGAGATCCGCTTTGCCGGGCGGACGCTGCGGCGGGCGGCCGACATCAATGGCGCCTATCGGCGCGACGTCCAGATCGTCTTCCAGCACCCCGACGCCTCGCTCAATCCGCGCCAGAAGATCGGCGCGATCCTCTCGCGCCCGCTCAAGCTCTATCGGCTGGCGCAGGCCGATGCGGTGAAAGAGCGTGTCGCCGCGTTGCTCGAATCCGTGCGCCTCCCGGCGAGCTATGCGGCGCGCTATCCGCATCAGCTCTCCGGCGGAGAGAAACAGCGCGTCGCGATCGCGCGCGCCTTCGCGTCGCAGCCGAAGCTCGTCATCTGCGACGAGATCACCTCCGCGCTCGACGTGTCGGTGCAGGCGTCCGTGGTCGAGCTCCTGCTCGATCTGCGGCGCCGCTTCGGCACCGCCTACCTGTTCATCACCCATGACCTCAACCTGGTCCGCCAGGTCGCGCATCGGATCGCCGTCATGTATCGCGGCGACCTCGTCGAGGTCATCGCGGCCGAGGATCTGAAACAGGGGCCGCGCCACCCCTATACCCGTTCGCTGATCGAAGCCGTGCCGGCTCCGGTCGGTCTCTCGGCGTGAGAACAACAGCGTGGAGACATCATGGACCGCAAAGCACTCCTCACCCGCATCGACCGGAAGGCCTGTCTCGACTTCCTTTCGACGATGGTGAAGCAGAAGAGCTACTCCGAGACCGCTGGCGAGATCGCGCTGACGGCCTGGATGGTCGATCGGTTGCGCGAGCTCGGCCTCGAGGCCGAGCTGCAGCGCTTCGAAGGGGAGCGCGCCAATGCGATCGGCCGCTGGAAGGGCAGCGGCGGGGGGAAAAGCCTCCTGTTCAACGGCCATCTCGACACCAATCCGGCGACCGAAGGCTGGACGGTCGATCCCTGGGGCGGCCTGGTCGACGCCGATTTCATCTACGGCATCGGCGTCTCCAATATGAAGGCGGGCGACGCGGCCTACTTCTGCGCCGTGAAGACCCTGCGTGATGCCGGCGTGAAACTGAAGGGCGACGTCATCCTCTCGTTCGTCGTCGGCGAGCTGCAAGGCGGGGTCGGCACGCTCGCGGCGATCAGGAAAGGGCTGCGGGCGGACTACTTCATCAACAGCGAGCCCTCGGATCTGACCGCCATCACGATGCATGCCTGCGCGTTCACCTTCGTGATCGAGCTCACCGGCAACACCCGCCATCTCTCCAAACGCGAGGAAGCCGTCGATGCCATCGTGGCGGCCTGCGATCTCATTCCGCGCCTCAACGCGATGACGTTCTCCGGCGCCCTGAGCGACGAGCATCAGTCGATCAACCGGGTTCACGTCGGCGTCGTTCACGGCGCGCTCGGCAAGGAGCTGCATGAGTGGCGCGCGCCGCAGGTTGCGGATTTCGTCCGGATCAAGGGCTCGGGCCGCTATGCGCCCGGGCAGACCGAGGCCGGCGCGATCGCCGACATGCGCAAGGTTCTCGACGCGCTGGAGCGGCGGTTTCCGGGACTGAAGGCGACGATCCGCACCGAGCAGCGGGAGGGTCACCAGCTGATGCCGGCCTTCGAGGTAGCGAAGACGGCGCGCATCGTGCAGACGATCAATGCCGCCTATCAGGAGGTTCGCGGCAAGCCGCAGCCGACCGGCGCGCTGGCGCCGCAGCGTTACTACGGCACCGATGCCGGCCATCTCTACCACGAGCTTGGCATGGAAGGCATCGTGTGCGGCCCCGGCGGCCGTTACAACACGATGCCGGACGAGCGTGTCGACATCGTCGACTATATCGACATGATCAGGATCTACATGCTCTGCATCCTCGACATCTGCGAAACGGCCTGAAGCGTGCGCTCGGCGGCCGCGAGCAGCCGGTCCTTGTCTTCGGGTAGCAGGAAGCGGGACCGAACGAGCTCGTCGCAGGCCGCCTCCAGGCGCTCGCGCCACGCCGCATCGGAGCCATAGCGCTCCTCGAGTGAAAGCCGCGGGTCGCCGCCTGCCATTCGCTCGCCTCGCGTGCTCGCGAACGGAACATAGGACCCGGCGATGCTGTAGAGCTCGCCCTCGGCGTAGCCCGTGGCGCGCAGACACCATCCGGTATAGGTGCCTCGTGCCGCCATGATGAGCGGATGCAGGACGCCGGCAACGCCATTGCCGTCCGCGTCGGTCGCCGCAACAAAGACCGGGTATTCGCCGCCCTCGGCGGGGGGCTCTTTGCAGTGGTCCGTCAAGTGCAGGACGTTGACGACCTGCGGAAACTCGACCCCCGGGATCGACGGAAACCGGGCCCTTGCCTCCGAGAGCGTCACGAGCGTTCGCGGTTGACGTAACGGAAATCGGCTCACCGGGGGCGCGGTACCGGCCTCGACCCAGGACACCATCGCGGGCAGCAGCGCGCGCAGAAAAGGCCCGTAGTCGAGCGGATTGGCGGCGAGCTGCGTCACGCCTGGCGAGGGCGGCTTGTAGCTCCCGTGCTGGAGCCCGGCCAAGAGATAGACGCGCACGTTCTCGGGCTGCTCGATGTCGTTGCCGCGCGTGTCGGTGACGACCAGCGACGCACGCGCCGACCAGATCTCCGAATCGGTATCGATATGCATGATCCTGGGTGCGACGCGTCTTTCGCGCGCACGCTTCAGGATGCCGTCGGTGCGGCCGCTGAGCGGATCGGTCAGGGTCTCGTAGGTGAAGGGAAACTGGTCACCCGGATAGGCGTGATCCTCGTGCTGACGCGGATAGCGGCTCGTCTGCGCGAAGGGCGCATTCATGAACATGCGGCGGCTGCCGGCGATCACCGGCATCGCGGCATCGAACACGGGCTTGCCCGAGCCCGCCTCGTTGAACCCCTGGTAGATGAAGTCGCGGATCATGCGTCCGCTCTGCGAGAGGCCAAACAGCAGCGCGTGACGAATCGTTCCCGCGAGCGGATTGGCTGCACCGCTTGCATCGGTCGCGGCGTCGCGCAGGAAGCTGACGACGTCGCGCACGGCGGCAAAACCGAGGCCCATGACGCGCGGGTCGCGGCCCTGATACACGAACTCGTAGATCGCGCCGCGGTCGAAGCCGGGAGGGCGCGTGATCTCGATCCGGCGCGCATCGAGGTAGCGCCATGCGAGGCCGGGCGGCCTGGTACGCGGATCGCGCTCCCGCTGGCGGATGGTGAGAGCAGCCTGCTCCGGCGCGAGCGAAGCCGCCGCATAGCTCAAAGCGACGCTGAACGTCGTCGGCGAGGTCTCGGTGATCAGCGCATCGCGCACCGAGCCGGGCGCGTCCGCGATCGTCTCCTCGCGACACGTCCCTGCGATCGGCGTGCCATCTGCGGCGAGCGGAATGGGGAAATCGGCGCGCATGCGCCCTTCGCCGGGCAACGCGTCGCCTTGCCAGGCGACCCAGGCCACCGTGAATCCCTCGCGCATCAGAAAGCCGTTTCCGCAATCCTCCGGCCCGGTCGGATTGTTGGTTGCGGGGGCGTCGTTGATGCGATGCAGGGCGCGCTTCCCGCCGCGGTTCAGAACCTCGTGGAAGAGCCAGCCGTTTCCGCGCGACGCCTCGATCGGCTTCAGGAGCGCGATATCGACCGCATAAGTCACCTTGCCGTCGGCGGCCGCAGGCACGCGGTCGAGATTGACAATGCCTTGGTTGAGCGGGTGATGCGGATCGATCTCGCACTCGGCGCGCCCGGCCAGGTACTCGTAAGGTCCGGCCTCACCGAACGATCGGCCGCCGAAGCACGGCGAGCATCGTTCCGACAACGTCAATCGAACGACCCGGCCCGCCGGCCTGCGCGCGCTTTCGCCTCCACCCGCCGCAACGCTCCCCATCGATCAGCTCACCATGGCGTAGGCGGGCTGGCGGAAGTCCGCGCCGGCGCGCAGGAAGCCGGTGCTGGCGTCGAGCAGGATCGCCTCGACCGCGCAGGCGCGGCGCGAATAGGCCGCCCACATCTCGACGTCGTGGCCGCGCTTGCGCAACTCATCGAGTGTCGTGCCGGCAAACCGGTCCTCGAGATTGAGGCGGCCGGGCAAATGCGTGTACGGCGCAAACGAGTTTGGGAAGCTGAAAGTCGCGAAGCGCGGTTGCTCGATCGCTTCCTGGATATCCATTCCGAAATGGAAGGCATTGAGGAACACCTGCAGCATCGCCTGCACCTGCACGTCGCCACCCGGCGCGCCGAATGGCATGACGCTGCCATCGAGGCGCACCGCCATCGCCGGATTGGGTGTGAGCCGCGGCCGCTTGCCTGGCGCGACGCCCGACGGGTGGCGCGGATCCGGGCGCGACTGCGTGCCGCGCGCGGACGGCACGATGCCGAGACCCGGAATGACCGGAGAGCGCCAGGAGCCGTCCGACGGCGTCGCCGACATCGCATTGCCCCAACGGTCGACCGCGCAGCAATAGGAGGTGTCGGGCTCGATCGGACCGTCGCCCTTCGGTCCCGCCGGCGGCATGTTGGCGGGATAGCGGCCAAGCGGTGGCGGCATGTCCGGCATCGCGCGCCGCATGTCGATCGCCTCGACTCGCGCGCGCACGTGCGCCGGAGACAACAGCTCGTCCAATCCGACGTCGACGAACTGCGGGTCGCCATAGCGATACTCGCGATCGCTGCAGGCAGCCTTCATGATCTCGGTGAGCAGATGGACATAGTCGGCGCCATTGTGCGCGAGGCCGGCAAGACCGCCGGAGGCCTCGATCATGAGCAGGGCTTGCGCCAGCATCGGGCCTTGGCACCAGGGGCCGCAGGTGATCACTTCGAAATCGCGCCAGCGGATGCGCACCGGATCCTCGTAGCGGGAATGGAAGCCCGCGAGATCCTCGCGCGTGAGGTATCCGCCATTCTGCTTGTGAAAGTCGGCGATCCTGGCGGCGATGTCGCCGGCATAGAAGGCGGCCCGCGCGGCCTGTAATCCGGCGACGCGGCCGCGTTTCGCGGCCGCCCGCTCCTCATCGACCATGTATTGGAGCGTGGCGGCGAGGTCGGTCTGGATGAAGCGATCGCCGACCTTGGGTATCTGTCCTCCCGGCAGGAAGATCGCCGCGTTGGAGGGCCAGGCCCGATATCCCTCCTCGTAGAGCTTGATCTGGCCGGCCAGATACTCGAAGACCGCAAATCCCTCTTTCGCGTAGCGGATCGCAGCCTGAGCGACGTCGCCAAACGACATGGTGCCGTAGTCGGCGAGCGCCGTGATCCAGGCGTCGGGCGCCGCCGGCACCACCGTGCGCAGAATTCCGAGCGGCATCTTCCCGCCGTGCTCGCGCATGAACAGGTCGGCGGGAAAGCGCTTCGGCCAGTGTCCGAGCCCCGCGATGGTCACGACCTTTCCTTGTCCGGTGCGGATCATGATCGGCGCAACACCTGCGACGTTCACCTCGTCGGGATGCAGCACGCCAAGCGCGATGCCGGCAGCACAGCCGGCATCGATCGCATTGCCGCCAGCCTCGAGGACCGCAAAGCCGGCAGCGGCCGCGAGGTGATGACCCGCGGAGACCGCGTGCCGGCTGCCATAGAGTGTGGGGCGCATGGACTTCATGTGGGGTCCTGGATGCTGGTGCTGAGTGTTATCGACAAGCCGGATGCGTCGATCGCTGCGACGCGCTCATGATTTCGACCGCGCCGTATCATCGCCTTCCGTGTTCACGAACAACTCGAGGCCGATTGTCTGCTGCAGCAACAGCACGAGCCCGAGTGTCAGGAGCACGAGCAAGGTCGAAACCGCGGCGACGACCGGGTCGGCGTTCTGCTCGAGACGCGAGTAGATGGTGAGCGGCAGCGTGGTGATTCCCGGCGCGGTCAGGAACAGCGTGACCGTGATCTCATCGAACGACACGATGAAGGTGAAGAGCAGCGCGCTGACGATGCCCGGCGCGACCATCGGCAGCGTGATGCGCTGCAGGATCATCGTCGGCCTGGCGCCCATGTTCATCGCCGCCTCGGCGAGCGATCGGTCGAGCTTGTGGAAAGCGGCCGCCACCGGCCGGTACGCGAACGGCACGCAGAGCAGGACGTGCGCAAGGCAGACGCCCCAATACGTCCCGCGCAAATAATAGGTCGATGCCAGGAAGCCGAAGATCGCGACGCCGATTGCCGCGTGGGGAAAGATCAGGGGAGCCAGGATCAGGGTTTCCATAATTCCGCGCGTGCTGGCGCGCGCGCGCTCCAGGCCGAGTGCCGCCATCACGGCCGCGGTCGTGGAGATCAGCGAGGCCGCGATCGCGATGCCGGTGCTGATGCCGAGCGCCGTCATCCATTGCGGCGAAGCGAAGAACTGCTGGTACCACACGAGCGAAAATCCGGTGGGCGGGAAGCTGATGAAACGGCTCGGCGAGATCGAGACTGCCGCAACCACCGCGAGGGGCAGCGGCAGGAACAGCAGCAAGGTCCAGTTGAGCGTCGTCCAGAGCGTGCGCCGCATAGGATGCCTCACGCGCCCGAGAGCTTGCGCAATCGCCCGTCGAGCCACTGAATCGGGATGACGACGACAAGCGAGGTCACGAGCAGGACCATGGCGAGCGCCGAGGCGCGATGGAAATTGTAGAGCGCGAAGATCTCCTGGAAGATCTGCGTTCCCAGCATCGCGTCGCGCAGCCCTCCGAGCAGGATGGGAGTGACGATCGCACCCGAGGCGAGCAGGTACACGATCGAGCAGCCCGAGAGGACGCCGGGAAGGCTTAAGGGGAACGTCACGCGCAGAAATGTCTCGAACGGTCCTGCGCCGAGGCTCATCCCGGCCTCGGCGAGGCGGCGATCGAGACGAACCAGCGTCGCCAGGATCGAGATGATCATGAAAGGGGCGAGGACGTGAACCAGCCCGAGAATCGTTCCCGTCGGGGTGAAGAGGATGCGCACCGGACCGTCGGTAATGCCGAGGCTGCGCAACAGATTGTTGAGGAGCCCGCGATTGCCGAGGATGACGATCCAGCCGAAGGTGCGCACGATCACGCTGGTGAGCCACGGCGAGATGACGAGCACCAGCAAGAGGTTGCGCCGCCGTGCGTTGGCGATGAAGGCCGCGATCGGATAGCCGATGAGGGCGCAGATCAGCGTCGTGAGCCCGGCGACCTTCACGGTACGCCAGGTCAGGATCTGGATCGTGTTGCTGCGAACGAGCTCGTCATAGAGCGCGAGGGAGAAATTTCCATCGTTGTCGCGAACCGAGCCAACGACGACGGTGCCGATCGCGAACAGGAATATGGCGACGAGCAGCGCTTTTGGGGTGACGAGCAGGAGCCGCGCGAGAGGGGAGGCGGAGAGGCCGGACGGGGCGATCATCAAGCGCCTCCGACGACGGCGGCCGAAGCGAGATTGACCTGCACCGAGACGCGCTTGCCGATTTCGATCCCCGTCGCCCGGTCCGCCTGCATGGCGGCGCGCAGCGCGGACTTCAGCCCCGGGACCTCGACGACGGCACGAAGCGTCATGCCGCCGAACTCGGTCTCCCTGACGACGCCCGACAAGCCTTCGCCCGCGGGCGCCGCGAGCGAGACGTTCTCGGGTCGAATTGAGAGAAGGAAGCTCCCCGTAACTGACGCAAGACTTTCGGGTGCACGCTGCGTGAGGCCAAGCTCGGGAAGAAGAACATCCTCGCCGTTGCGCCAAGCGGAAAGGACATTGGTTTCGCCGACGAACTCGGCGACGAAGCGCGAGGCGGGGCGACGGTAGATGTCTTGCGCGCTCCCCACCTGCTCGATGACGCCCTCGCGAAAGACGGCGATGCGATCCGAGATCGCCATCGCCTCCTCCTGGTCATGGGTGACGAAGATGAAGGTGGTCTCCGTGCGCCGTTGCAGTCGTTTCAGCTCGCCCTGCAGCTGCCTTCGCAGCTTCAAGTCGAGCGCCGAGAGCGGCTCGTCGAGCAGCAGCATGTCGGGCCGTGAAATGAGCGCGCGCGCCAGGGCCACGCGTTGCCGCTGACCGCCCGAGAGCTGATGGATGCTGCGCGGGCCGTAGCCGGAAAGGTTGACGAGCGCCAGCGCCGCGTCGACGCGTTGGCGCACTTCCTCCCGGCCGCGGCGTTTCACGTTCAGGCTGAACGCGACGTTTCCCGCGACCGACATATGCGGAAACAGCGCGAGATTCTGAAATACCATGCCGACCGGGCGATTGTAGGCCGGCACCTTGTCGAGCCGGCGGCCGTCCAGCGTGATCTCCCCGCGATCCGCGGTCTCGAACCCCGCGACGATCCGCAATAGCGTCGTCTTGCCGCAACCGGATGGCCCGAGCAGGCTGATGAACTCTCCGGTCGCGACGTTGAGCGACACATCGTCGAGCGCCTGGATGCCGCCAGGAAAGCGCTTGCTGACGCCAGTAATTCTCAGCTCGCCGGGCATTGCGCAAACTTCTCCTTTGCATCGTCGATCGTTGCTCGATGATGCGACACGTATTCGCATTTGACTCGCGTTGCCGCGACCCGTCACCTAAGTTGCAGCTCTCGGCGGTCTGCAGGAGGTGAAAATGAATCTAACACGCAGGCATGCTCTCACCTCCGCAATAGCACTGCCGATGTTCAATTCGCTTGCGGCGCGCGCGCAAGAAGGGCCGAAGGTCATCATCGCGACCTATCCCGGACACGGCACGCAAGCCTGGAGATCGATCGTCACCGAGCGCTTCACGCATGAGACGGGTGTGAAGGCCGATGTGTTCGAGGTTCCGCTTCCTGCTGCGACCGTCGCTCAGTCGGCAGGCAATCCTCAGTTCAATCTTGCTATCGTCGCCGCCTATTCGGTTCCCGGTCTCATCGCCAAGAACCTGATCGAGCTGCTGACGCCTGAGGACATCCCGGGCATCAGGAATGTGCCCGAGAAGCTCTGGCCTCGGACACCCGACGGAAGACTCATGGGCATGCCGGTCTATTTCGGCCTGTTCGGCATTGCCTACAACACTGACCTGGCAAAGCCTTCCGATTTTGCGTCCTGGAAGAGCCTGCTTGATCCCAAATGGAAGGGCCAGCTCTCGATAACGCGTTCCAACTTCCTCGCCGCCTACGACGTCCAGCTCTATGCCAGGCTCAGCGGTGGCAATGAGCAGAACCTCGAGCCGGGCCACGCGTGGCTGCGCAAGCTCGTGCCGCAGGCGTTGAACGTCTACTCCTCGATGGCGTCGCTGGAAGCACAATTGTCGCGCGGCGAGATCGTTGCGGCGCCCTTCTATGCAAACGAGATCGCGATGGCACGACGGGGTGGGAACACGGCGGTCGCGATGAGAGTGCCTGACGAGGGCGGACTGATCCTTCCCTACCTGCTGGTTCTTCCGAAGGGCGCGCGCAACCCCGATGCCGCGAAGCGTCTGATGAACGCGGTTATCGAGCCGCAGTATCAGGCCGGCCTTGCACAAGCGAGCCTCGTATGGCCAATGAATCAGCACACAGTTCTTTCCGACTCGCTGCGCAAGGAAATGGGAAATTCCGTCGAGGAGGTCATGGCTCGCAACATCAGCCTGGACTGGTGGACGATCGGGTCGAACCTCGAGGCTGAGACCCGGCGGATCGACCAGTTGATGGATGAGCTGAGGTAGGGCCAGCGCCGCTATTTCGATTGATTGATGATCTCCTCGACTTTGCGGGTGCGCGCCTCGAGATTGGCGGCGACGACCGCCCAGTCCGCCGTGACGTTGCGCGATATTACGGCCTCGAGATTGCCGCCGAGCGATTTCTCGGTTGCGGGCGATAAAGGCACTGAAGGGTTGGTGGGCAACAGGCCGCTTTCGGCAAGGAACGGCACCTGGTACTTCGGCGCGACCAGAGCGTTGAGGAGTTCCTTCGCCGCGTCGATATTTCTCGCTCCCTTCGGAATGGCGACGAGATAGGGGATGACAAGCGCGCCCTCGGCCGGGATCACGAAGTCAATGTTCTTCACGCCCTGATGGTGAAGATGCATGATCTCGTCATAGAAGAATGGCGCGGCTACCACTTCGCCGCGCCCCATTTGCGACATCAGGGATGCCATCGAGGTGTAGACGTTGAGCGCGTTCGCCGCCAATTTGCGGATGAAGGCGTAGCCCGGCTCGACGTTGGTATCGCTGCCGCCGAATATCTTGGAGAACAGGATGAGGTCGTTCCTCGCCAGTATTGCGGGCCGCGTCAGCGAGACTTGATTGCTCCACTTCTTGTCGATCAGCGCGTTCCACGAAACGAAGTCGGCGGCTTTGGCGAAATCCGTGTTGTAGGCGATCACGTAGAGCGAGAAGTGCACCGGGACGCCGAGAATCCCGCCGCTCTGCGTGAGCGGCCACATCGACTTGGGAATCGCCTTGATGGCGGGGACGTCGGCTTCGGTCAGCTCCATCAACAGGCCGCGAAGATGGAGGTCATAGGCCTGCGCCGCGTTCATCAGAGCAAGGTTGAATGGTGGAGCGCCTGCGGCCTGCGCGACCGCGACCGCCGGCATCGGTGATTCGAATATCTCGACCTGGAATGGGGCAGCCTTGCTGAACGGTTGCGCGACCACCCGGTCCCAAAGCTGCACGTCCTGTCCCGCATAGACGGCGATCAGAACCTTTGCGGGCTGCTGCGCCCGGGCAAAGCCGGCCGCCGCTGCGACCGACAGACCGCCGGTCACGACCGCACGACGCGATATCGGGGTGTAACGCATGAGAAACTTCCCCCAGACGTCTGCTCTGGCTCCACGGAATGGCGCAGCTCCGCGCAAAATCCTACTGTACTAAATAACTTTAGTCGAATAAAAAACCTCGCGAAAGGGAGCGGGCAGCCATGGTCCAAATCAACAGGGCCGAAATCAACAGGGCCCAAATCAACAGGGCCCAAATCAACAGGGCCCAGGTCAAGAGCCCGGGACTACGCGAGCGTCATCGCGAAGGGAGGAGGCAGGGAATACTGCGCGCGGCCGCCGAGCTCTTCCGCACGTCGGGCTATGACAATACCAGCGTCGAAGAGATTGCGGCGCAGGCCGAAGTCTCCGTCCCGACGATCTACAGCTTCTTCTCGTCCAAGCACGATCTTCTCCTCGGCTTGCTCGAGGAGGATAGGCGCCACATGCGCGCCGTACTCGAGCCTCTCCTTCACGCTCTACCCGCCGATCCTTTGAAGGCCCTGATCAAGGTGGCGCAGACCTGCCTTGAGCAGGGGTTCGTCGATATCTCGCATAAACCGATCTGGCGCGAGATTTCCGCCGCCGCGCTGAAGGCGTCCCCCGGCGGGCGGGAGAGCGCGCTTCGCTTCCAGGGCATGCACGTCGAGGCGTTCCAGACTTTCCTCCAGGGCCTTCGTCGCGACCGGATCATTCGCCGTGATCTCGACCTCGAGAGCGTGGCCCGGTCGCTCTATGCCGTCTCACGCAACTGCTTCCGCATCTATCTGATGGTCGAGCGGGCAAGCGTCGCCGACCTCAGGGCCATGCTGCGCAAGGACCTGTCCACGGTTTTCCGAGGACTCCTCGCCGGCGAGCACACGGTCCGTCGTCAAACCAAACGGAGTGCGAGACGATGACGATTGAAGCGACCTTGGGAGACCGCGACATCCAGTTCCACATGCACCCGCAGACCAACCCGGCGGCGCATGAGCGGCTGGGCCCGACCGTCATCACCGGCGGCGAAGGCTGCTTCTTCATCGATCAAGACGGCAAGCGCTATCTCGACATGCATGCGGGGCTCTGGTGCACCGCGCTCGGGTTCTCCGAGCCTCGCCTGAGAGCCGCAGCCGATCGACAGTTCGGTCGCATCGCCTACATGCAGACGTTCGCACACCGCACGACCGAGCCGGTGATCGAGCTGTCCGAGCGTCTCGTCAAGGTCGCGCCGCGCGGGCTGACCAAAGCGATGTTCCAGTCTTCGGGCTCCGAGGCCAACGACACGGCCGTGAAGATGGCCTGGTATTACTGGCACGCGCGCGGCGAGCCGCAGCGGCGCAAGATCATCGCGCGCACCAGGGCCTACCACGGCACGACGGTGGTCGCGGCGAGCCTCACGCATTTGCCGCACATGCACGCGAGCTTCGGCCTGCCGTTGCCGGGCTTCCTGCACGTCTCGCATCCCGACATCTATCGCGGCCCGCAAGCGGGCGAGGGTGAAGCCGATTACGCCTCGCGGCTGGTCGACGAGCTGGAGACGACGATCCGCCGGGAGGGGCCTGAGACGATCGCCGCGTTCTTCGCCGAGCCCGTGATGGGTGCGGGCGGGGTCTACCCGCCGCCCGCGACCTATTTCGAAAAGGTGCAGGAGCTGCTGCGTCGCCACGACATTCTCTTCGTCGCCGACGAGGTCATCTG
>Ga0187784_10003652_pt1 | contig 12432 bp, 8 predicted proteins | sample 1015_SJ02_MP15_2_FD_132964 | JGI IMG/M metagenome (GOLD analysis project Ga0187784, IMG submission 132964) | Tropical peat soil microbial communities from peatlands in Department of Meta, Colombia - 1015_SJ02_MP15_20_MG | ecosystem: Environmental > Terrestrial > Soil > Wetlands > Peat | place... | reverse complement strand
CTCGCGCTTCATTCCTTACTGCGGTCGCATCCGGCGTGGAACGAGTGCGTGTTGCAGAATCTGCCGGCACGAAGCCGCATCATGCAATGCTGGCAGCGGCTGCCGGCAAACCTGCGGCACTGGGTGCAAGTACAGCCGGGAGAGACCTGTCCCACGATCATTCTGGGCGACAAGCGCGACGAGGTCCTGGATGCTCTCACGGGAAAGAAACACACACGCCGGCGTTTGAACAAGCTTGGAAAGGGCGGCCAGGTGGCATTCCGACATATTGAAACCGTGTCCGAAGCGCAAGCGCAACTGACAAGTTTCTTCCGGGCGCACCTCCTTCGCTGCGCCTTGCTGGCGAAAACCAGCAGCTTCGAGGATCCGGCGATGTGCCAGTTCGCACGAGCTTTGGTGGAGCAGTTCGATCTAAAGAAAGACCTGCGCTTCGCGGTGGTCGAACTAAATGGCCAGCCGATCGCATGGAGCATCGGATTCCTGGTGAATGGCAAATTCGCGTATTACCAGCAAACCTTCGCCGTGGATGCCGAGGAATTTGCTCCGGGCGAAGTGCTGATGTACTACCTGTTGGAATACGCCAGGCGGAATGTCGAACGGGAATTCGACTTCGGGCGGGGAGATGAGTTTTTCAAGCGACGTTTCGCCACTGATATCCGGCAAAGCTGCAACCTTTACTTGGTGCGGCCGGGAGTTGGCGGCGAATTCCGCCGCTTGTGGCGCGCCACTCACGGCGGGATCAGCAATCTTATGGGGCGTCACGAGGCCGCAGTGCGCGCTCACTCCGCCTTCCCGAAGATCCGCGCGGCATTGATTCGGATTCGTCAGACGAGCCGGCGCTTCGCGCAAGCCAGGAAGGATTCCGCACTCAGTCCCTATCTGTTTGGCGCAGTCCGGGCCTTTTTCCACACGAACGTTTGGAGCAAAAGAGTGACGACTGTATTTCGCTCGGACGGCAGTGCGGATTCCGATAAGACCCAAGCGGATGGCGCCGTGACCATCACCGAGGGCCGATTGTCTGATGTGATCGCGTTTACGCTGGACCATCCGGAATTACGACTGCCGGAAGTTTCCGAGTGTTCCCGCCGGTTCAACAACGCACAACGGGTTTACCTCGTTCGGGCGAATGGGCTGGTCAGTGCTGTTGCCTGGACCGTGGATCGGGACCCATACGCCGAATCCAGATCTGGTTTGCAGTCTCCAAGCAATGCACGCGCCACAACCCTGCACGAATGTTGGGTAACAGCGGAGGTGAGTTCCAGTGCCTTGGAGACGTTGCTGGTCAGTCTTCGTAGTGCAGCATCGAAAGCGGGTGCGAGCCTTCTTGTGTTCGGCGGGTCAGACGAACCCGCGCTTTTGGCTGCGCTCAAGCGCCTTGGTTTTCTCCCCGCCTATGAAGTTGCGACGTACCGAGTTTTGCGCTCGCGGCGCGACAGGATTCGGACTCAGCGTTAGGGAAAATGCGCAGGGGCCTGAAATTGAACGCTGGCGGATGGTCGTTGTTCCGCGAGGCCTTGGCGTCCTAAACCGACCAGTCCGACCTGACCCTGAGGTGACCTTGGTAACCGCCTCATCAAAGTGCCGGATTGGGCCAGTAAAGGGCGACAGAGACTTATTTCTCTTGTGCTTTTGGTCCCTTGCAGCTTTTTGCAGAATCCCCTATACTTTGCGAGATGGCTGTTTAGGTCCCAGTTATTGTTCTGGGCCGCCTACCCCCGGCGGATCAGCGGTCACCGTTCCAACAACAAGCAGCATCTGGGACTGTGGGCCACCGAGTGTTCATTCGGTAATGGTAAGGTATGCCTAGGGTCACGTATGTGACTCAGAGGGCGGAGCTGTGAACGGCGCGTTGGGATGGGCATAGAGTCGGAGACGCCGAAGAGGCGGAATGACGCCAGCGCACGTTGGTACGCCGTCCGCACTCGTTCCCGGCACGAAAAAGTGGTCGCCACCCAACTGAGGAACCTGGAAGTTGAGGTGTTCCTGCCGCTGGTCAACAGGATTCATCGCTGGAGTGACCGCCAAAAGCAGGTTTCGTTGCCGCTGTTTCCCGGGTACGCTTTTGCCCGCCTCGATATTGCTTCCGACCAGCGCCTGCAGGTCGTTCGCACCCACGGCGTTGTGGGGTTTGTCGGACCGCGAGGCGTGGCTACGCCGATTCCCGATAGCCAGATCGAGGGAGTGCGTACCCTACTCGCACAGGACGTGCCCTTTAAGAATCATGCGTTCTTGCACGTGGGGCAGAGGATACGCATCCGCGGCGGGTCTCTGGATGGAGTCGAAGGAATCTTGATTGAGCAGAAGAAGGCGCGAACCCTGGTGATTTCCATCGAGCCGATTCAACGATCCGTCTCCATCGATCTTGGAGGATACGACGTCGAGGCAGTGTGAGCTTATCTCGGTCTTCTCTCACGGTATTGCTCCATATCAGCGGAGCGATCGTTTGACCGGGTAACAGCCAATTAGCCAGAGTGCCTATGAACAGACCAGCGAAGCCAGTCCCCGTGGTCGTCGACGGCGCGCAGCAGCAGCCGCAAGTGTCCCCTGAGCCGTCCGGTTCCACAAGCTCAGGCACTGAAAATTGTTTCACATTGCGCACCTTAAGAAAACGGGCTGAGATTCAGGCGATTCAACAGGCGCTAGGATATGCCGGGTGGAACCGCACCCGGGCGGCTCGGCTGCTCGAGATCAGCTACCGCAGTCTATTGCTGAAGATTCAGCGGCACAAGATCACGCGCGAAAGTCATTGAAATCCAGCTACCATTAGGCGAGTCCACCTGGGGACAGAGGGCGATCAGCTTTGAGCAAAAATTTCGAACTCTTGAGCCAACTCGGCAGAGTGCAGGAAATTCTGCAGAAGCCGGAAGAGTCCTTGCCCGCGCTCCCGGAAGAGCCCCAAGCCCTAGTCGCGTCCATAGTTCCCACCACTACGCTTGCCGTACACGGCAGCGCGCGGGAGGAAGTCATCAAGCTGGTGCGCAATTTGTTCTTCCTGCCAGGGTCAAATGCTCCACACCATGTGGTTTTCGCGGGAACTGAACCTGGCGCCGGATGCAGCTGGATCTGTTCACACGCAGCGGAGGTTCTTGCGGCCCAGGTTCGCGGGCAAGTGTGTGTGGTTGACTGCAATCTGCGCGCGCCCAGCCTGCACGAGCAATTGGGCGCTTCCAACCATCACGGACTCACCGAAGCCTTGCTGCGTTCTGGTTCGATTCGCCAGTACGCGGTCCGCCTTTCACCGCCGAACCTATATCTATTGAGTTCCGGCTCGGCGAGAGAAGGCGAGCAGGCACTGTTGGGATCCGAGAGTATGCGTGCCCGTCTGTCCGAATTGTACTCGCAATTTGACTATGTGCTGTTGGACGTGGCGGCGCTGAGCACAAGCAACGACGGTGTTGTCCTGGGCCGTGCCGCCGATGGCGTAGTCCTCGTTCTGCGGGCAAACTCCACGCGCCGCGAGACCGCCTTGAAGGCCGTGGAGGAACTGCAGGCTGCCAAAGTCGAGGCGCTCGGCGCGGTCCTGAATCAGCGAACCTTCCCCATCCCCAATGCCATTTATAAGTACCTCTGAGTTGCTACGGCCATGACCTCCCCCGCCGGTTCCCTGCCCAAACCCGGCTTCTGCTTCCCCTCCCCCGATCACCGAATCACCTTGTGGAGGGAGACCCTATGAGCACGATCTGGAGAAAAGTCCTGACGGACGCGATGAAGCTGTTTGATCTGTCCGTTTTGCTGCTCTCCTTTGGTTTGGCCGCCTTGCCGATTCTGCTGCAGATTGGTCCCGTTTCCTTCGCGCAGTTCTTGTCCCTGCAGGTAAAGCTGCGAAACCTCATCGCCTTTTTCGCGCTGCTCATTGTCTGGCATCTTGTTTTTTCCATGCTGGGGCTATACGGCTCCAAGCGGCTGGCCAGCCGCCGTCTCGAAGCTATTGACTTGGTGAAGGCGACCTCGTTTTGCGCCATTGCCTTGGCGTTGGGCATCTTCGTGTTCGGCTTCCGCACCATCACGCCGCAGGTGGTCGCCAGTTTTTGGATTATTAGCACCGTCACCACAGTTTCTTTCCGCATGACGTTGCGCACCTGGCTCCGCGGTTTCCGGGCTCGCGGGCACAATCTGCGCAATCTGCTGGTCGTCGGATCAAACCGGCGCGCTATACAGTTTGCCAAGACGATCCAATCGCGCCCTGACCTGGGGTACCGGGTCATCGGGTTTGCCGACAGCCCCTGGTCGGGGACCGAGGAGCTTGCCAAGCACGGCTTTACGCTCGTCAGCGACCTCGATAACTTGCCCCAATTCCTGCGGCACTCGGTAGTGGACGAAGTTGCGCTGGCGCTTCCCATCCGCTCTTTTCATCCCAATAGTGCGCAAGTCGCCCAGCTTTGTGAGCGCCAGGGGATCATGCTTCGTGTGTTATCCGACCTGTTCGATTTGAAGACAGCGCGCGCTCGGGCCGATGAGCTGGGAGGCTCCACCATCATCACGCACTACGTGGGCGTTCCCGAGGGCTGGCCTCTGACCGTGAAGCGCGTTCTGGACTTCGTTGTGTCGCTGTTCTTGCTCATGCTCATCAGCCCCTTGCTTCTGGTGACGGCCATCATGATCAAGCTGACCTCCCCAGGCGCGGTGTTTTTTGTGCAGAAGCGGGTCGGTTACAACAAGCGACCGTTCTACATTTACAAGTTTCGCACTATGGTGGTCGACGCGGAGACGAAGCTGCGCGAGATTGAACACTTGAACGAAGTAGCGGGACCGGTTTTTAAGATCAAGAACGACCCCAGACTGACTCCCATCGGCAAGTTCCTGCGCCGCACCAGCATCGACGAATTGCCCCAGCTGTTCAATGTTCTGCTGGGCGACATGAGCTTGGTGGGCCCGCGGCCTCTTCAGGTCAGGGACTACGATCTGTTCACCAAGGAAGGCGAGGATTGGCAACGCTGCCGCTTCAGCGTGAGGCCCGGCATTACCTGCCTGTGGCAAGTGAACGGGCGAAGTTCCCTGCCCTTCCACCAGTGGATGGAACTGGACCTTCAATACGTACAAAGCTGGTCTCTCTGGCTGGACCTGGAAATTCTCGCCCGCACCATCCCCGCGGTTCTGAAAGGCTCGGGAGCGGCGTGAGCCCGGCCGCGCGCCAGCCTCTTCCACTTTTATGCATGTGAACTACGAAGGCACAGACCATCGCCTGCCTCATGCCCCGTCCGGCCAATCCGTGGTGGCGGGACAAGGGCTTGTCGTCGGTAGCGAGCCGGGCGAGCCTGCCTGCATTCACCGACTCGTGGAGGCCCAGGCAGAGCGCACTCCACAGGGACTTGCCGTCGTTCACGAGGGACGAAACCTCAGCTATGCTGAGCTGAACTCCAAGGCCAATCAGCTGGCTCGTTTCCTGCTGGAGTCCGGCATCAGGCCGGAAGACCGCATCGGAGTGGCCCTCGAGCCATCGCTGAACCTGCCCGTGGCGCTGCTGGGCGTGCTCAAAGCAGGAGGCGCCTGCCTGCCGCTTGATTTGAACTACAGCAGCGACCGGCTGGCCTTGATGCTGGAGGACTCGCAGCCGGCGGTCGTGCTGACCACGTCGCAATTGGCCGACGAACTGTCGTTCGCCAAGAGCAAGCTCGTCTGCCTGGACACCGAAGCCGAGACGGTGTTTCGCGGCGTTGCCTCCAATGTGGCAGCCGCTTTTTCGGCCGAGACCCTGGCCTACGTTATCTACACCTCCGGTTCCACCGGCAGACCACGCGGCGTGCTGCTGCCTCACCGCGGGTTGGCCAATCACAATCTCTGTGCCGTGTCTCTGTATGACTTGCGGCCAACGGACCGGGTCCTGCAGTTTTCCTCCATCAGCTTTGATATTGCCATCGAGGAAATCTTCCCCTCCCTCATGTGCGGCGCCGCCATCGTTCTGAAGAACGATTCTTTCTCTTTGCAGGCAGGCGAGTTCCTGCAGTGGATCGAGGAACGCCAGGTCAGCGTGCTGGATCTGCCCACCGCCTTCTGGCACGAATTGGTACACCAGTTGGATGCTTCGAATGGAACCAGGCTGCCTGACTGCCTGCGTCTGGTGATTCTGGGCGGCGAGAAGGCCTCCACGAAGATGTATCGAGTGTGGAAGAAGCTTGCCGGAGACCGGGTCCGGCTGATCAATACTTACGGTCCCACCGAAGCCAGTGTGATCGTCAGCGCATTTGAGCCGGCTCGCTTCCCGGAATTCACCTTGGGCGACAGCCTTCCGTTAGGAACTCCCGTCGCCAACGCCCAAGTCGTTCTTCTCGATGAGAACTTGCAGCCCGTGCCAACGGGAACACCTGGCGAATTGCACATCGGCGGACCTCCACTGGCCCGCGGATACCTAAACCATCCCGAACTGACCGCGAAGAAGTTTATCCCCGATCCTTTTAGCCAGGATCCAGCGGCACGCCTTTACAAAACCGGGGACATGGCCCGCTACTCGCCGGATGGTGTTCTGGAATTTCTCGGCCGGGTGGATTTTCAGGTCAAGATCCGAGGCTTCCGCGTGGAGCCGGAAGAGATTGAGGCCGTGCTCCACCAATACCCGCACCTCGCTGAAGCCGTGGTGGTGAGCCACGAACAGAGCAACGGCGACAAGAGCCTGGTGGCCTACACGGTGTGGTCCGCTGGACATGCGCCAGCGTCGCCAGCCGAGCTTCAGGATTTCCTGAAGCAGCGGCTGCCGGAGTACATGGTGCCTGCTGCCTTCGTCACCATGGATCGGCTGCCGTTGACTGTCAATGGCAAGGTCGACCGCAAAGCGTTGCCCAAGCCGGAACTGGCTGCGTCTTCATCGTCGCCTTCCGCCCAGCCGCAAGACGAACTTCAAGCCAAGCTAGTGGGCATTTGGCAATCGGTTCTGGGCCGTAAGAACATCGGGATCCACGACAACTTCTTTGATGTGGGCGGGTACTCCATACTAGCCGCCAGGTTGATGCATCGCATGGGGCAGGCCCTGGGCACGACGTTGCCCTTGGTGCTGCTTTTCCAGGCCCCGACCATCGCACAACTCTCCGCCACTTTGCAGCGCGACGGCTGGTCGGAATACTGGTCGTCCCTGGTTGCCATCCAAACCTCAGGAAGCAAACCTCCGTTTTTCTGTGTGCATGGGGTCGGGGGCAACGTGCTCAATCTGCGCTCACTGTCCCGACGCCTGGGTCCGGACTATCCGCTGTACGGCCTGCAAGCGCAGGGGCTTGACGGCAAGCGTCCACGGCTGGCCACGATCGAGGCAATGGCCACGCACTACATCAAAGAAATCCGCCCGGTGCAGCCGCAAGGACCCTACTTCTTGGGTGGGTATTCTCTTGGGGGAAAAATCGCCTACGAGATGGCCCAGCAACTTACGGCCAGCGGAGACGAGGTGGGCTTGGTCGTGCTGCTTGATACCTATCCGGGAAACATAATGCCGGAAACGCATCCCGTGATCGATGTACTGCGTTCCCCCCGGCGAATCCTCGAGTTGCCATTCGAAGCCGTCGATGTGATCCGCCGAAGAATTAAACGAGGACGGGTGAGTCCGGCGTTGAAAAGCATGTGGGCGCACAACGCGGCTGCCGCTGACCGCTATGCGCCCGGCCCGTATGCAGGCGCTGTGGCGCTGTTTCGAGCCGCCGAAAAGTCCTGGCGACGGCCAGGCGATTTCTATGCGCTGTGGTCGACTTTAGCTCCAAAGCTCGAAACCCACGCCATTCCAGGCGACCATGACGGCATGCTGTATGAGCCTCGAGTCACCCTGCTGGCCGAACATCTCCGGGCCCGCATCGACGAGATCAGCTCCGCTTACGAACTGGCACAGACTTCCTGATCTCCACTTGAATCCATCCCCCGACGGAATTGCTTTGAAGATCCAAGAAAAACTAGAACCTACTGGCTCCGGTATTTCTCTACAAGACTCTTTCAGTCCAGCTCCGCTGGCCGCGCGGGTGCTCGGCACCGATCGCGGTAATCTGCTGCGGAGGCTGCTGCCTTGGGCTCACAAAGGCAGTCTCACCGTTATCGAGTACGGACTGGTCTATGGCTCCCATTTCCTGATCAGCGTTCTGCTGGCCCGCTGGTTGACAGCCGAGCAATACGGCGCTTTCGCCATCGCCTGGAGTGTGTTTATTCTGCTGTCGCTCGTCTACCAGTCCCTGGTGTTGGAGCCGATGTCGGTGTTTGGGGGGTCCACTTATCGGAGTAATCTCCGGGCATACTTTGCCTCGCTCATGTGGATCCACGTGATCCTGTCGCTGGCGATTTTTCTTTTGTTTGGCGCTACCGCGGGTGCCAGCCGTCTGTTTGGGGCGGCGGCAGGAATGCCCGTTGCACTTGCCGGGGTGACCATGGCCTCGCCCTGCGTGTTTTTTTTCTGGCTGGCCCGCCGCACATGCTATCTGGAATTAGTTCCTGGGGAGGCTCTGGCAGGAGCCTTCGTTTATTCCGGCGTGGTTCTTGCCGCCTTGTGGGCTTTCTACCGTCAGCATTTGCTTTCGCCCTTTATTGCCTTCGTCCTGGTAGGCATCGGATCCTTGGCGACCGGATCGTTCCTGGTGTTCCGGCGGCGACTGCTTTCCCATGCCGAAGGCCCTAGGCCATCGACCAGGGTGCTCGCGCGGCAGCATTGGAACTACGGCGCGTGGGCGCTGGCTGCCTGCATTGCCAGTTGGATTCCTGCTTACATTTACTACCCGCTCCTCAGCAGCTTCGGCACGATGGCGCAATCCGGACAGTTGAAGGCTCTGATGAACCTGACCGTTCCCCTGGAGCAGACCAAAGCGGCTCTTTCCATGCTGCTGCTACCCTACGCCGCCAGCGTCCAGCACAGGAAAGATGGCTCGGGAATGAAGATTCTGTCTGCGCGGCTGACCCTGTTCGCGGTTGGCATGGGGATTGCGTACTGGGCAATCATCATCCCCTTCGGCAAGCCCGTGTTTCACCTTCTGTACTCAGGACGGTACATGGAGGTGGCGTACCAGATTCCCCTGGTGGCCGTCGGATCAATCTTCTGGAGTGCCGCCTATGGTCCCGCCATGGCCTTGCGCGGGATGAAGTCGCCCACCTCAGTGTTTGCAGCGTATGCCTTCGCTGCGGTCGCCTCCCTGGTGATCGGAGTCCCCGCGACATGGGCCTTCGGACTGTCGGGCGGCATCTGGGGCACCAATATTGCAGACATCGCTTCCTTCGTCGGCGTATCTTACTTGCTTTATCGTAAGTTGAAGGAGCACTCTGCCGCGAGTGTCTCTGAATCAGACATAATGGCGGCCGTCCACGAGGAATGTTGAACGTCCTTTTCACAGCGGATCATTCAAACGGGGAGTCCTAGATAGATGACTGATCATTCCATGCAAAAGAAGAGGTTGACTGGGAAGCCGGCAATGGAATATAAGCGGCTTCGATACTTCTTGTCCAAAACAAAGCTGCGCAGGCCCCTGTACTGGGTTCGCCATATGGGCCTCCGTCCAGCAGACATATTCTTTGGTTCGTATCCGAGGTCCGGAAGCACATGGACCCGCTTTGTTCTTTACGAAATCCTGACTGGTCGCGAAGCAAGCTTCGACGCTGTGAACGCGACGCTACGCGGAGTTCAGCGCTTGACCCACGGAATCCCGGTCTTGCCGGAAGGGGGACGATTGGTGGGCAGCCACGAACAGTATCGAGGAGAGTATGGGCGTGCCCTTTATCTGGTTCGGGATGGGCGCGACGTGCTGCTTTCCGAATACGCCTACTTGACGTCCCTGGGTTTCTATCGCAAGGATCTTGACCATTTCGTCGCCAGCTTCGTAGGAGCTCACGGTAGGGCCAACGGCTTTGGCCCGTGGCAACGACACGTGAACTCTTGGCTGACTTCCCCAATTGCGGGTACTTCCAACCTTCTGCTGATGCAATACGAAACCTTGCGAAAAAATCCCGCAGAGTCGTTCCTGCGCATCTGCGACTTCCTCGGCGTCAGAGCGAGCCTGGATACCGTCCAGAGGGCTTTGGCCAGCAATTCGATCAGCCAGATGCGTGAGAAGGAGCGCCGCTCGCCGCAACTACCCCCGGGAAAGGATACATTCGTACGCAGCGGTTCGGTGCAGGGCTGGCGCGGAAAACTCAGCCAATCTCAGCTTGAGTTATTCGAGCAGTACGCAGGTGATGTCATGAGCAGGCTCGGGTATCCGCTATCCACTGCCGCGCAGGAGGCGATAGCAGTTCGTTCATAATTTCACAAGGCACAAGCAGTGACGGCAGTCGAAAGATGACAGCATCCGCGAGAACGGCACGGGATAGCAGGGAGGCGAGACAGAGCACTTTCAACGCGGGTGTCGCCGGGCTTGCTCTTCCAGGAGAGCTGCTGAGCATGTTTGAACGGGAGCGGACGGCGAAATGTGTAGGGGATGGCGCTGTTAACCGCGGATTCCGGGAAGGCTGATGGCATTGATCAGCTATGTTGCAAGAGTTCAGGTATGAACCCGGCAGTTAGTCACCGGCGTCATGAAAATTCTATTTGCTCACAACGCGTACCAGCAACAGGGTGGAGAGGATGTCGTCTTCCGGCTCGAGCGCGATCTGCTGAGAGCCGCTGGACACGAGGTCGTCGAGTATCGCCGCTGCAACGATGAGATTAAGGATCTTTCAATCGTACGCAGGATTGGCCTTCTGGGCCGCACGGTGTGGGCCTCTGACTCCTATCGTGATCTCACCAGCTTGCTTCGGCGGCACAGACCGGCGATTGTACACCTGCACAACGCCTTTCCTTTGATTTCACCGTCGGCTTTCTGGGCATGCCGGAATGAAAACGTTCCGGTGATCCAGACCCTGCACAATTACCGGCTGCTGTGTCCGGGGGCGAATTTTTGCCGTGATGGGAAGCCGTGCGAGGATTGCATTACTGGCAAATTCTGGCAAGGCGCGGTTCATGGCTGCTACCGCAATTCACGCGCTCAGACGGCGGCGGTTGCTTTGATGTTGACCGTGCACCATGCCAAGAAGACCTGGACCGAGATGGTCGATTGCTATATCGTTCTGACAGCTTTTTCCCGAAGCCGGTATGTGGCTGCCGGGTTCCCTGAAGAAAAACTGCGGGTGAAACCGAACTTCGTTGAATCTGATCCGGGCCGACGAGCAGGCAGTGGAGCCTATGCGCTGTTCGCGGGGCGGCTCGACCGAGAGAAGGGTATTCCGACGCTGCTGAAAGCGTGGCCTCAGCTGCCGCCCGCCCGCACCTTGCGGATCTTGGGAGACGGCGTTTGCCGTCCGGAGACGGAAGCCCTTGCCAGGCTATGCCCCAACGTAGAATTGCTGGGGTGGCTGCCCCACAACCAGGTTTTTGATCAACTCAAAGGCGCTCGCTTTTTGGTCTTTCCCAGCGAGTGGTACGAGAACCTGCCGCTTGTTATTATTGAGGCATTCGCGTGTGGCGTTCCGGTGATCGCCTCCGCAGTGGGTGCCATGCAAGAAATCGTGGAGCACGGGCGCACTGGACTTTTGTTCCGGCCGGGCGATGCGGATGACCTTGCACGGACCATGGCCTGGGCGTGGGAACAACCGGAATACATGGGCCGCATTGCTGAAAATGCTCGCGCTGAGTACGAGGCTAAGTACACGGCGGCCGCCAATTACCGCCAATTGATGGAGATTTATGAAGAGGTCATTGCGAGGAGGTCGTCACCGGCTGGGCGGACTCTTCTGACCCACGTGGCGCTGCCCCGCATCGGCCAGGCGAAATGACGTTCCGAACCAGCGCTCCATTACAATCAGCCAAGGCGCAGTCACTCCGGCACCTTCTCCGGTGGGTCCCCTAAGCGGGATTCCAACGAGAGTTGCCCCTTAGTGTAATCTGCAATAACGACTTAAACAAAATGAACTCCGAAGTGCCGGTCTCACAGCTCCGTAAACGTCAAGACTTAATGAAGCATCGATACGTCACCATCAGTGTCGACGACGGTTACCCCGGAGATATGAAGGCTGCAGATCTGTTTCGAAAGTACGGATTGCACGCTACTTTCTACATTCCTGCCGAAAACCCCGAGCGCCCGCTCATCACTCGGGGCCAGGTCCGCGAGTTGGGCCAAGCCTTCGAAATAGGGAGCCATACCTATCACCACACTCCCTTGAAATCCATGTCCGAAGAAAATGCCTGGGCAGAAATCCAAGACGGCAAGAAGTGGCTGGAAGATATTCTCGGAGAATCGTCTATTGCTTTCTGCTATCCCCGTGGCAAGGTCAGCAGGCGGACAGTCGCCTTAGTGAAAAGAGCGGGCTTCTTGGGAGCTCGGACCAGTTTTCACCATCAATGTCATTTCCCCGACAACCCTTTCCTGTGGGGTGTCACCACGCTGGCACACTGCCACAGCAAGCTCATCCACGTGCGGCACGCACTCCTGGAACGCAACTTCATCGGAGTGCGGAACATCTTCTTGACCCACAAAGGCGCTACCGATTGGCAGCAGCATTTCTCCTATG
>Ga0187784_10003651_pt1 | contig 12434 bp, 5 predicted proteins | sample 1015_SJ02_MP15_2_FD_132964 | JGI IMG/M metagenome (GOLD analysis project Ga0187784, IMG submission 132964) | Tropical peat soil microbial communities from peatlands in Department of Meta, Colombia - 1015_SJ02_MP15_20_MG | ecosystem: Environmental > Terrestrial > Soil > Wetlands > Peat | place... | reverse complement strand
GTGATCAGCCCGCCGATCACGACAGTGGCCAAGGGCCGCTGCAATTCCGCCCCGTCGCCTGTGGAGAGAGCCATGGGCAAAAAGCCCAGGCTGGCGACGAGTGCTGTCATCAGGATCGGCCGCAGTCGGACCAGTGCGGTCTCCAGTGCGGCTGCCCGCAGTTCCGCCCCCATCTGATGGGCCCTCTCGGCCGCGGTGACCCAGACCAGTCCATTAAGCACCGACACTCCAAACAAGGCGATAAACCCGACGCCGGCCGAAATGCTGAACGACAGCCCGCGTGCCGCCAGCGCGAACACGCCGCCGGAGGCGGCAAGCGGCACGGCCAGAAAGATCAGCCCGGCCAGCCGCATCGAGCCGAAGGTCGTGTGCAGCAATAACAAGATCACAACGAGCACGATCGGCGTGATGATGGCGAGTCGCTGTGTGGCTGATCGCAGGTTCTGGAATGTTCCTCCCCAACGAATTTCGTAATGGGGGGGAAGGCTGACCGTGCGTTTGATGGTCCGCTCCGCCTCAGCCACGAAGCTGCCCACGTCCCGCCCGCGGACCATCGTCGAAACGTACGCGCGGCGGTGGCCCGACTCGTGTTCCACCAGGTCGGGCGTTTCCTCGTAACTCACTTCGGCAAGCTGTTTGAGCGGAACCGGCTTACCGGCAGATTGGGCGACCGGAAGCTGCTCGAGCATGCTCGGGCTCGCGCGCCAGGCCTCGGGAATGCGGACGCGAATGGGGAAGCGTGCCCGTCCCTGGGGATCGAAGATCTGGCCCACGTCGCGGCCCCCCAACGCGGAAACAACGTCCATCACGCGGGCAGCGTCGATGCCGTAACGGGCCAATGCCTCGCGGTTAGGCTCGATCCGCAGGGTCGAAAGGTTCGCCTGAAAGCTCGACTTGACGTCGGCCGATCCGCGGATCTGGTGCAAGATGGCCTCGATTTCTTTCGCCTTCTGGTTGAGCACATTCAGATCGTCGCCGTAGATGAAGACAGCGACATCTGCCTTGACGCCCGCGACCAGCTCGTTGACTCGCATTTCGATCGGCTGCGTTTCCTCGAAGACGACGCCGACAAATTCCGATTCGAGGCGTTCGGCCATCTCGGACGAGAGGGTCGCAAGGGGCTTAGGTGCGGGCCATTCGTGCTTGGGTTTGAGTATGATCCAGATATCGGTTTCGTTGACGCCCATCATTTCGCTGGCGATCTCGGGCCGCCCGGTCTTGCAAAACACGGTGCGGACCTCGGGGAACGTCAAGAGCTCCTTTTCGATTCTCGCGGTCATCGCCAATGAATCTTCCAAGGTTGCCGTCGGCAGGCGGTAAGCCTCGATCAGCAGATCCCCCTCTGCCAGCTTCGGCATGAAATCTCCGCCGAGGTAAAGTGCGACCGGAATGCTGATTCCGAAGATCAACAGCGCCGCGCCGGCCGTCAGCAGCGGGTGCGCCAGCGCGCGCTTCAACACCGGTTCGTAAACGCGCTTGACCTGCTCGATCAGCCACACGTTGCCTTCCTTGATCTTTCGCGGCAGCATCAGCGTGGCCACGGCCGGGATGAAAGTCAGTGACAGAATCAAGGATCCAGCAAGTGCGAACAGCACGGTGAGCGCCATCGGCTTGAAGAGTTTGCCTTCCGTTCCGCTGAGCGCCAGGATCGGGAGATAGACGACTCCGATGATCAGTTCGCCAAACATCGTCGGCTTACGGACCTCGACGGCAGCGTCTCGAATGATCTCCATCCGCGTGCGCCCACCGGGGGCATGCGACAAGCGGCGCACGCAGTTTTCGACCATAATCACCGAGCTGTCGACAATCAGCCCGAAGTCGATCGCCCCCAGGCTCATCAGGCTGGCAGTGACGGCCGTCGCGGACATCAAGTTGGTGGCAAAGAGCATCGAGAGGGGGATCGCCAGCGTGACCAGGATCCCCGCGCGAAAGCTGCCCAACGTCAGCAGCAAGACGGCCACCACGAATAGACCCCCTTCGCACAGGTTCGTGAGCACAGTGTTTAACGTCCGGCCGATGAGCGAGGCCCGGTCGTAGAGGATCTCGACGCTGACGCCTGGCGGCAACGTCGCGCGAATCTCGTCGAGCCGCTCCTTGGCCCGGCTGACCACCCGGCGCGAGTTCTCGCCATAGGTCATCATCACCAGGCCAATGACCGCTTCGCCGCGGCCGTCGCGCGTGGCGGCCCCCTGCCGAGTGAGGGGAGCGATCGTGACCGACGCGATATCGCGGATCAAAAGGGGCGTGCCGTCGGCTTCGCGACGCACGACGATCGATTCGACGTCGGCGATATCTCGCAGCAGGGCCAGTCCGCGGATCAAGCGCTGCTCGCCATTGTGAACCACGTATCCGCCGCCGGCCGTTTCGTTGTTGCCTTGGATGGCGCGGAACACGTCCTCGAAGCTGAGTTTCTCGCTCGCCAATCGGTCGGGATCGGGACGGACTTCGTAGGACTTGTAAAATCCGCCGTGAGCGTTGACCTCGGTCACGCCGCGGACCTCGCGCAGCCGGGGGGCAATGTCCCATTCCAAAAGCGTGCGGAGGTCCATCGGCGTCCAGCCTTTGCCGCGCACCTCAAACTGCAATATCTCGCCCAGGGCCGTGGCCATCGGGCCCAGCTCGGGCGTGGCTGCTCCCGGTGGAATCTTGGCGACGGCGTTGGGCAGTCGCTGGCCGACGAGCTGACGCGCCCACTGAATGTCGGTCCCCTCTTCGAACACGATCGTGACGACCGAGAGTCCAAATTTGGAGACGCTGCGAATCTGCTCGACCCGCGGCAGGCCGCTCATCGTGGTCTCGATGGGAAACGACACGTATTTTTCGACTTCAATGGGTGAAAGCGCGCCGGCGTCGGAGAGCACCTGCACCTGGATATTGGTCATGTCGGGCACGGCATCGATCGGCAAATTGACTGCCGAATAGATGCCGCCCGCCGCCACCAACAGCGTGATGACGATCACCAGAAAGCGGTGTTCGATCGACAATTCGATCAGACGGGCAAGCATCGTCCGGTCCCTTTTTGGCCTAGTCCTCTTTCTTGATGATCGGCAAGAGCAGCTCCGCCTTGAGGATGGCCGCGCCGCGAACTACGACCGGTGCGCCGGTTTCGATTCCGCTGACGATCTCGACCCGTTCGTCGGTCTGCAGCCCGGTCGTGACGTCGGTTCGCCGAAACGTCGTGGGCCCCGTGCGGACGAAGACGAACTTCGTTTTTTCGTGGCTCACGACTGCGTCGGACGGAAGCGAAAGAACCGGTTTGGGCGTGCCGAAGGGGACCGAAACTCGGACGAATAAACCGGGACGCAACAATCCGTCGGGGTTGGCGAGCTCTGCGACCAGCGGCACGGAATTGGTCTCGGCGGTCACTTGCCGCCCTTGGTAACGGATCCGCGCCTCGAATTTGCGTCCCGGGATCGCGGGGACTTCGACGCTCACTTCCTGCCCGGGAGAAAGGGCGAGAGCCCGCCAATCTTGTTCGCGGACGTCGGCCGCGACCCACAGGACACGTGTATCGGCCAGCACGAAAATCGTGTCGGAGGTTTTGACCCGCTCGGCTTGCGCGAGATTCCGTTCCTCGATCGTGCCGGCAAACGGGGCGCGGATTTCGACGCGCGAAAGCACGTCGCCGTCGCTGGCCTCCATGGGGACGTTGTCGGGGGAGTAGCCCAACAGCGCGGTGACCTGCTCGCGGGCGATATTCAGCCGCCGCAAGGCGTCGCCGGCTTCGATTTCTGCCACGCGCAATTGCTGCGCCGCGTCGAAGGATGACTGCTCGCAGGCGCCTTGCAGGGCCGCTTCCGCGCTGCGACGCTCCGCCTTTCGCTCGGCCAATGTCGCGACGGGCAGCACGCCCTGACCATCCTTCTCCGACCGCACCCAAAGCTCGTCCGCCAGCAAGAACCGTGCATAGGCAGAAAACAGGAGCGCGCGGCTTTTGCCCAGAGTTTTCCCATGAAACCGCTTTTCGAGATCCGCAGGCGGCACGCGGCTTTTCAGGCCGTCAATCAGCGCGGCGACGTTGGCGCTGGTCTCGCGCTCCCAGTCCCGCTTCTTGACGGCCAATTCCCAGTTTTCGTGGCCGTGATGCACCTCGGTTCGAGCGGCTCCGACTTCCGGACTGCTCACGACCCCCAGCACTTGTTCCTTGCTGACGTGATCCCCCGGAGTCACGCGAACCTGGGTCAGGATGCCGTTGGCCGCGGCCCGAATGTCTACGTGGCGGGTCTCATCGTAGCGAAGGCGACCAGGCACCACATGGACGACCTGCAGGGGATGCCGCCCAGCCGGTTCGACCTTCAGCTCGAGCGAAGCCAGCTTTTGCTCGTTGAGCGTGACCGTTCCACTGGTCGACTGCTCGGCCTCGTCTTCCGGGGCGGAATTCTCTGCCGGACGGGCGCCTTGCAACCAATGGGGAACGGTCATCGCCGCCGCGAAAAGCATCAGCGCAGCGGCAACCGCGATTGCGATCCTGACTTTCATCACCGGGACGCCTTACACCTGGGTCGTGCCTGGGTATCGGAATTGGACGTTGCGAGAGTGCTTTGACGAAGCCAATCGAGCGGAACTTCGTCAGACACGAGCGGTTTTGAAGCCGGGCCAGCAGAAGCCCGATTGCTCCGGCCTCAATACGGCGCGCAGCAGCGCCGTCCGCGTGGCGAATCAGTCTTCAGCACTGCGCGACGCAAAAGAGTGCGCGCAGTGACACCCTGGGAAGGTACGTCTCGAGTAAGTGGCGGCCGACGATGCTGGGCGAATGCCATCCGGGGTCCCTCTCGCGGTCGGCCGTTAGCAGTGCGGCCGGCGGGAAGCCCGCGTGGGCGTCGGCGTCAGCCTGGCTGACCGAGGCCGATTGCGTGACATCGAGAGGCATTTCGAGAGCCGATGCCCGTTCCTCGGCTGGGACGTTGTCGTGCTGACTGGGACAGTTGACGATGTTCCACGGAAGCGTCCAGTGGATGTGCCAACCGTGGTCCTCCTCGTCGCCGGCAGCATGGAAATGGCGCATGTGCCAGGCCAGGGCGTTTTCGGAATGACCGTCGTGGTGCGCCAGACTCTCGTGATTGTGAAGCCACGGCACAGGGCCACGCCCAAAGACGACGGCCAACGCCGCGCAGACCAGCCAAGCGCGTCGGCATCGCGATGAGTTACGTGGTTTGGGCTCTTGGCTCACGAGTGCGCTCTAGGGACGAGCGGGTGGAGCGGAAAGGGTAACAAAGCCCATTATACCAGCCTTGATCGCTCGTGCACCTACCGAATCGTTGCGAAAACGACATCTAAGACTTGGGGCGAGTGGACGATGATCAAGGCGGTCTCGTGACCGGTGGGCGCATCCCCGACCTTCAGGGGCGACGTCCGAACCAGCCGGGCATCGGTCGCAAGGTCACGCAATAAAATCGCCATCTTCTCTCGATTGGCCTTAAACGCGGCGGTCGATACGCCGAGGTGTAGCCAATCCGCCCATTCGCCTGGTTTCAACAGCCGGCGCAGACCGAGCGCCACCCGCCCCATGGTGAGACGCGCGTTGAGATCCTGCAGGGGTCGCCAGCGGATCTCGCCCTCCGACGTGCGATACTGCATTACGTCGATCCCCAGCGGCCCGAAGTAGCCGAGCTGTTGGACTCGCTGGGCTGCCCGCTTAACGATTTCGAGGGCGCTGGGCTCGAGCAGGTGCGATAGCCCACTTTCCGTCGCAGACAGGCGGCTTCCCCGAAAAGTCCCTTGCGCATCGGTTAACAGTCCCGTGATGCCTTCCAACAGAAGCTTTCCGGAAGGCAGGACGGAGAACTGACAGCCGAATTCCGCGACGGATTCGACCCACGGCTCGAAAAAAATCGGCTCGCCGCGCTGCAGGTGGCGACGGGCCCACTCGACCTGGTTGTGATGAGGGGCCGAACGGCCGACGATCCGCTCGCGCGCGGACATGCCAAAATCTGCCTTGATCACCCATCCGCCGGGCAATTTCGCAGCATCCGAAAAAACAAGATCGAGTTCGGACGAGGTGCGGATTGCACGCGCGCCCGGCAGTCCGACATCCCATTTCGCTTCGAGCCCGCTGGAAAATTCTCGCGAATTGGCTTTTGCGACCGCTGACAGATCCGGGTGATCGCACTTGCAGCCGTGCGCCGCGCCAAAATCAACTGCAGATTTGCACCATCCCCAAGGGAAAAGCACAGCACCGCGGGGCACGTCTTCCGCGCGGTCGACGAACCGCGCGGCGGCCAATCCGATTGCGACCAGATGCTGGGCGAATTCGGTCTCAGGCAACTCGGGGGTCCAAACGCAGTCACCCGGCTCGGCTAGCGCAGTGAGAGAAAACGCCATCTCGTTGTTGAGCCGGCGAATTTGCGCAGGCAGCACGCGCGGACCCGACCGGCCGAGATGATGCTCGAAATCGAAATTGCCAAGAAATAGGTTCATGTCGCGTTTGGGCGGCGTTCACTTTTGCGCCGCGTTGCGGCTGTGCGTCCTCGCGCGCGAACTTTGCCGGAGAGCCATGCCGGTGTTGGTCGCCACTAACGTTGCCTTCGACCGGGCGATGCAAACGGAACCGCCGTCAAGGTCTTCGGAACGCGTCCGTGCCTCAGATCCCGAAACTGCGTTACGTCCGATGTTGGACGCTTGGGCGGAACCCAAAGGCAGTCGTAATCGATGGATACCGGCCGCGCACCGTGTCGATTCTGACATGCGTACGCATTCCATCACAGGAAGTGGAGTTAAGGGCGGCTCCCAAGCTGAGGTTTGAATCGCATTTGGGGAGCCACAGACGCTCGAAGCCTCTCGGAAAACACCTTGCCGACCGCCGTGTCGAAAACGACCTCCGATGTCGACCGTTCGGGCCGATTCCGCGCGCGTCGCGGCTCGCACTCCGCGTGGCTGACTGGATTTTGCGCGGCAGCGGCGATCGCTGTCGGGGGCTGCGCGGTCGACCGTCTGGGCGGGCAATGGTCGGTTTCCGATTCGGCCGGTCCGCAAGCTGCTGTGTCGCCAGGGTCCGAAATCGAACCGGTGATTCCCGCACCGGGCGCGACCCAGCCGGCGCGGTCTCAGCCGAATCCTCCCGAGGTCGGCATCGCGGCTCGGCAACCGGTTGCCGTCGACGTTGCGATTATGGGCAACCAGGCTTGGGGCGACACGGGAGTCGACGTCGTTGCCGGCGAGCCGCTGACGATTCGGGCAACCGGGCAAATTTCTGTCGGCCGTTCCGCCAAGGGAAAGTGGGACGATCCCACGCAGGTCGGACCCGAAGGGACATTCCTCTACGGCGACAACATCCTCAAGAAAGATTTTCCGCTGGCCAGCGCGGGATCGGGACCGGCTCCCTGCTTCTGCCTGATCGGGCGGATCGGAGATTCGCAGCCCTTCTTCATCGGCGGCAGTCGCAGCTGGAAGCCGACCGAGTCCGGACGGTTGTTCCTGGGAATCAACGATTTCGACGTGTCGGACAACAAAGGTGAGTTTGTCGCACACATCGAAAAGACGACGGCCGTTGAGCCGATGTCATACGAGGACTTCATCCCGATCGACGTGGCTCCGGGCGCGCCGGTTGCTGGCTCTCAGGTCGTCGTGTTTTACATCGATGGCTTGCGGCCCGACGTCGTGAAAGAGATGGCCGCCATGGGGCACCTCCCCAACATCAACCGGCTGTTCATCGAGGGAGGCGTGTGGATGAGCAACGCCTTCACCGGCTTTCCCTCCGACACGATCACCTCCAACGGCACGATGTGGACCGGATGCTTCTCCGACCGGCACGGCTTGAAAGGCCAGGTGTCTTTCAGCCGGCGCACGCTGGAATCGAAGTCGTACCTCGACCTGCTTGGCCCTTCGCGGAGCGCTCGCCAGTTGGCCCCCGAGGGGCTCGATCGAATTCTCAACGAAGCCGGAAGCGAAGGCGTGCAGACGATCGAGGGCGAAGAGGCCCGCCGGCGCTGGGAGGCCCGCCGGATGAGCGGCGTGCCCGGCATCTACGAGCATCTGCGGCACAGCGGCAGCGACTGGGCGACCGGCGCTTTGCCCGTGATGACCGATTTTCCGCCGGTCCCGTGGTCACGAAGTCTGACGAAATATGTTCCGTACCTGCAATACCACCAATCGTGGCGCTACATCGATCAAGCCAACACCGATTACGCCCGGAACTTCCTTTTCGAGCGCAAGGCGCCGGTGACCATCATCTGGCTGCCCGAGACCGACTCGGTCAGTCACCACGACTTCAGCCGCGGCCAGTTCGGCACGACGCGCCGAACGATCGCCCGCGCCGACCTTCTGATCGGGCAGATGGTGGAAGAGATCGCGGGACGGGGTCAGCTCGACCGCACCTACTTCATTTTGTGCAGCGATCACGGACACCACGGCGGACGCACGACGCAGCTGTCGCACTTCGACATTGCCGACGAGTTCTTCTTCAAGCCGCGGATTGTGAGCGCCGACGGGACGTGGGTCGGGGGCGGGCTGGGTCTTTCGGTGAGGCAGCACCGTTTCTGGAACAAGCATCCGGAAGACAAGTCAGTGAACTTCGTCTGGCTTGATGCCGACTCTGACGGGGCTGGGCGGATCTTTTTGCCCAACCACTACTACAAGTCCGGCCAGTGGTACGGAAAGCCCCAGCCGGGCGATCTGCTGGCCTATCGCATTGCCGATCACGTCGCGCCGGTCAACCTGATCGGGTCGCTCGCGGCCGTTCAGGCAGTGCACTCCGATGGCTCGACGCATCGTCCGATCGACCTGGTACTGGTTAAACTGACCGACGATTCGATCTTGATTTCGACCTACGATCGGGGCAACGCGGTCATTCATCGCAAGCTCAACGAAAAAGGGAAGTGGGTCTACAAGTACACGGTCGTCGACCATCTGCGTCCCACCGCCGACGGCGGCATCGATTACGTCGAAAACCAGAACGCCGAGACCGATCCGCTGGGGCTAATCGGCCACGTGCACCCGCGGCTCTTGGCCTACTATCACGACGAGGATCGCTGGCTGCGGCTGACGGCGCTGGGCAAGTATCCCGACTGCATCGTGGCCCTCTCGCGGCACATGCTCTGGTCCCCGAATCTCGACGAGCAGGAGAAGGAGCACGCTCCCGACCTGGTGGTGACGGCGCGGCCCGGTTGGTGCTTCTCCACAGAGGCCACACCGGGAACGACGCACGGATATCCTTTTTCCGATTCGATGCGGCCCTCGTTTTTCATTGCCGGTCCGAACGTCCGCCGCGGCGCCCGCATCGAGGAGCCGTGCCGGCTGGTGGACCTGACCCCAACGATGCTCGACATGCTCGGTTTCCGACTCGATACCGGGGATTTTGACGGCCACGCGTTGCGCAACATTTATCAACCGGCCCCGGGCGCGTCGGCCGCCAACAACTCCGGCCCGACTCGAACGGTCGTGCACAGCGACGAGGATCCGGATGCTCCCGAGCATCGGGCAATTTATTGGGACGACCTGGATCTCAAGGCGTGGCAAAAGCTCTCGTATCAGGGCCTGCCCCAGTACGAGCACATGCCAACCAAAGCGCATGATGAGAATTCGCCGTTCGACATTCACAACATTGCGTACAGCCTGTTTTCGATCAGCGATTTCAACGCGCTGCGAATTCTCGACGATGCGATTTCCCCCCTCGACAACGGCCGGCCGGTCCTCACTCAATCGGTCGAATGGGCCGAGGCCAAACTGCGGTGGTCCGGAATCCCCGCCGTGCGCGACGCCGAGGACGCGCTCGACGTCTCGACGACGACGATCGGTGATTACAGCCCGTTTTCCGTGGGCAACATCAAGCGGATGGACGGCGTGATCGACTTTATGCAAAACCGCGCGACGGCCCTCGATTCACTCATCGCGCGCCCGTTTGGAGTTGAGAACACGCCGGGGACCGTAATCGTCAACAAAGCGATCGACCGCACTCAATATTGGATCTGGGAGACGTATCGATTCGGTTCGCGAATCCTAGGGGGATTCTTGGACGAGAAGGTCCTCGACACGCTCGAAGACAGGACGGCTCACGACGTCGATCGTTTGCGACCGCAGCCGGCCGAATTCGTGGTGCCGCCAGGCTCGGCCCTGCCCGCGCCAGCACCCACCTCCAACGGCGCGGCACCGGAGGGCCCGACCAGCGTCCCTCCTCCAGCCCCGCCGGCTGCGAGCCGTTAATCGCTCGCTCCCGCGTCGCGGATCAGGTTGAGCTAAGTGATCGCGCGCCGTTGGCTGCCAGACGGTCGGCGAACTTTCGCGCGGGCATCGAAAACGCGAAGGAGGGGAATTCGCCCACGCGTGCCCAGCGGTATTCCGCCGCACCATTTGGTGCACCGCTCAGATAGCGTGCCGTCGCACAGTGCAACCGGATGCGGAATCGAGTGACCGTGTGACGCAGCTCAAATCCGCCCGATTCCGCTTCGACCGCCAGCCCGCACAGTGCAGCGACCGCTGTTTCCAGGAGAGGCTGTGAGACGACTCTCGCGCCGACAACCGGAACCCGCAAGAATTCCCAAAGCCCGGCCCAGCGCTCCCCGGCTGGCGCCTGACGCAAAAGCCAACGCTCGCCCCGCCGGACTGCAATCATCGCCTGGGAAACAGGCGTCGGTTCCGGACGCTTCTTCGGAGGCGGAATCTCGCCTTGCAGCCCTGCCCGAAATGCCAGGCAACACGAAGTGAGCGGGCACTCCTCGCAGCGCGGATTGACCGGCACGCAGATCGTCGCCCCGAGATCCATCAATGCTTCGTTGAACGCTCCGGCCGACCTGGCGGGCACTGCTCGTTCGGCAAACGACCAAATGGCGTTTTGCGCCGCGGTGGAAGCCGTTGGTTCGCGCAGTGCCAGAAGCCTCGCGTAAACCCGTGATGTGTTCGCCTCGACGATTGGTGCGCGACGGTCATACGCGAACGACGCAATCGCGCCCGCCGTGTAGCGGCCGATGCCGGGGAGTGTTTGGAGGCTCTCGACGTCGCTGGGGACGACTCCCGCATGGTTGCGGACGACCTCGCGGGCGGCCGCGTGCAGGTTCCGCGCTCGGCTGTAGTACCCTAAGCCTTCCCAGAGTCGTAGCACCTCGTGCTCGTCCGCGTCGGCCAATGCCTGAAGCGACGGAAACCGCGAAAGGAACCGCTCGAAATACCCGATCACAGCCACGACCGTCGTCTGCTGCAGCATGATTTCGCTGACCCAGACGCGATACGCGTCGCGCGATCGTCGCCAGGGGAGGTCGCGACGGTGCCTGGCCGCCCAGCGCAAGAGCAAGCGACGCAACCGCGCCAGCTCACGCGAATCGACAGCCGGGATTTTTGTTTTCGCGCGAATCTTGTTACCTGCCCCGGTGAGCCGCCAGCGTAAGCTGGCGGGTGCTTCGTGTTCGGCCCGTTACGCGTTGAGGAAAAATGGCATCAGCTCATAACCCGGCAGAATGATCGCCGAACCGGCGGCGTTGATTTCGCTATAGTGTTCGGCCCCATCGGGGCCCACGCCAGTGCCGCACATCGCGAACGGCACCGGGCCATGACTGTGCGTCTTTGTCCGCAGAAACGTCGGATGGTCCGGACAGATCAGCAGTCGATAGTCTCCCTGGCTTTGCAGAAAGCGATGGACGGGGCCGACAATGTCCGCGTCGATTCGCTCCAGCGCTTCGACCTTTTTGTCGGCGTCCCCTTCGTGCGAGGCTTCGTCCGTCGCCTCCACGTGAATCACGACCAGATCAACTTCCCGCAACGCCTCGATCGCATACCGCCCCTTGGCCGCGTAATCGGTGTCGAGATAGCCGGTCGCTCCGGGCACGTCGATGATCTTCCAGCCCAAGAGTCGCCCCATCCCGCGCAGCAGATCCACTGCGGTGATCACCGCGGCCGTTTTGCCGAAACGCTGCACAAAGGGCTCCAGCGCCGGTGTTTTCCCCAACCCCCAGAGCCAGATTTGCGTGGCCGCCAGCTCGCCTGGACCCGTGCGACTTTGGTTGCGCTGCGAGGCGGTGAGCACCGCCACGCTGCGCTCCATGAGGGCCCGCAACTCGGCCGATCCGGGGCCCTGTGGCAGGAAGTTAGCAATAGGCTGATCGGGGATATCGTGCGGCGGAGTCGTTCGCGTCTCACGCGTGAACGGGGCGGGTTCACCTCGTGAACGATAGATGAGCAGATTGCGATAGCTTACGCCGGCGTAAAATTTCCACGTCGGGCTGCCACACTGGTCCTTCTGCAAGGCCTGAATCAGTTCGCGGGCCAGATCGTTGGGAATTTGGCCGGCCGTAAAGCTCCGCATCCGGCCGTCGGTGACGTTGACGAAATTGCAGCGAATGGCCCAGTCGAGCGGCCCCAGCTCGATTCCCTGCGCCGCCGCTTCGATCGGCGCGCGACCCGTGTGATAACGTTGGGGATCGTAGCCGAAAAGGCTCATCGTCCCGACGTCGCTGCCCGAGGGCATCGAAAGCGGCACATGATCGGCCTGCCCGATCAGCCCGATTTGG
>Ga0187784_10003650_pt1 | contig 12436 bp, 5 predicted proteins | sample 1015_SJ02_MP15_2_FD_132964 | JGI IMG/M metagenome (GOLD analysis project Ga0187784, IMG submission 132964) | Tropical peat soil microbial communities from peatlands in Department of Meta, Colombia - 1015_SJ02_MP15_20_MG | ecosystem: Environmental > Terrestrial > Soil > Wetlands > Peat | place... | reverse complement strand
TACAGCCCCGAGGCCAGTCCGCCTTCGGTCGGGTCGTGCATGGCGTGGATTTCGCCAAACCGTTGCGCGAGCATGGCGTCCCGGACTACGCTGATGCCCGGCCGGAAGAGCAACTGCCCAGCGCGGCGTAGCGTTTTGGCTGGCAGCTTGCTCGCCAGGGTGAGACGTTTTTCCCTGGCGAGGATCGCTGTGCCCTCAATCGCGATGCCACGTGTGAGCAGCACAAGATCTCCTGGTTGCTGGCTTTCCTTTCGAACCAGTTTGGACTTCCCGACCTCCCCGAGCATCTGACCAACCATAATCGGGCGGTCCAGGCCGCGGGTGATCTCCGTGTGGCCGCCGCAAAGAGCCACGCCCAACTCTCTGCAGGCACGAAGGGTCTCGCCGAAGATCTTACGGACCCGCGGCCACGACGTGCCCGCCTGGGGAAGCAGCAAACTCGCCAGGAACCAGAGCGGACGCGCTCCTAGCGTGGCGACATCATTGGCGTTAATGTTAACGGCGTACCAGCCGAGGCGCTCCGAGGTGAAGGTGATGGGGTCGGTTTTGGCCACCAGGTATTTTGCGCCAAGGTCGATTACGGCGGCGTCCTCACCGAAGCGCGGGCCTAGCACGACTCTGGAGCGTCTGGACACCCGGCACTGGGCTAACAGTGCCTGAAGAATGTGCGGCGGCAATTTCCCAATCGGAAATCCTTTCATAGCGTGCTGAGTATAACTCTCCTGCCGGGGGACTGCGGACTGTTGTTGGCGAAACTCGTAGCACTTGCCAAAACACTCCCTGCCGGGGTAATCTCGCCCTTGTTGTCAGGCGCGAGCAAGCCTGGTCGCGCTTGATTCTCGGGCCGAGGGGGCAATGCCGAAATGAGGATCAAAAAGGCGACTAAGAGGTTCGAAGCATGGCTGGGCGAACGCCTCACTCTCGTCCCGGCAGATTTGGCGTTGAAGCATTCCCGGATGGCGGAGGCGCCTTTTCCCTTTATGCGTGCGACCTTCTATCGCTGGGCGCAACTCTGGCCTGAAGTGTGTCCCGAACTCGCCAAGGCGCCTCGAACTCTGGCGGTGGGCGATCTTCACGTGGAGAATTTCGGCACGTGGCGGGACCGGGAAGGGCGCCTGATCTGGGGCGTGAACGATTTTGACGAGGCCTTTCCGATGAGCTACACCAACGACCTCGTCCGGCTGGCGGTGAGCGCCCACTTGGCTATTGCCGCCAACCGTTTGGCGTTGAATACCGAACTGGTGTGCAAAAGTGTTCTGGCTGGCTACCGAGAAGGGCTGGAAGCCGGAGGCAAGCCATTCATTCTGGAGGAGGATCACAAGTGGCTGCGCGAGGTTGCCACGGGCGAATTGCGCGACCCTGTACATTTTTGGGGAAAGATGAATGCGCTGCCCACCTTCCGGGGCGAAATCCCCAGAGGAGCCCGGAAAGCGCTGGAAGCGTTGTTGCCGGAACGGGGTTTGATTTACCGCGTGGCCCATCGGGTGACCGGATTGGGCAGCCTCGGCCGGGAGCGTTACGTCGGGCTCGCCGACTGGGGGGGAGGAAGAATCGCTCGCGAGGCGAAAGCGTCGGCGCCTTCGGCGTGTGTTTGGGCTAAGGAAGGTAAAGGCTCAAAGAAGATATTTTATGAGGACATCGTCACCAGTGCAGTGCGGGTTCTTGATCCCTTTGTGCACCTGCGTGGCAAGTGGATCGTGCGCCGCTTGGCGCCCCATTGCTCCCGCATTGAACTTGCCGCTCTGCCTGAAAAGCGAGATGAGCAACGGCTGCTCCACGCCATGGGGTTTGAGACCGCCAATATCCACCTGGGCAGCCGGGGGGCCATCAAGGCCATTCGGCGCGACTTGGGCAAACGAAAGGCGGACTGGCTGCTGGAGCCCGTGCGTGAAATGACCAAGGCCGTTTTGAAAGATTGGGACGAATGGAAGGAAGCGTCCGAATGATGGAAATTGGAACACTGAAAGGGTGCCATCACGGGTGACCGCGATTTTCCAGTTTCCATATTCCTACGCAACGGGTTGGGTGAAGCAAGGAGCATACTCGCGGGGGAAAGGCTTTTTCTCGCGGTAGGAGCGGGCCAGTTCGAGGTAAATGCCCAAGTCACGATCGAGATCCGACTGCGTGCCGTCGAAATAAAAATTGCGAATGGGGATGCCGCCATACTCCTTGCTGAGCTTGGGGTAGATGGCTTCGGAAACAATGCCGTTCATGCAGGTGAAGGGGCTGATATCGATGACGCCGTCGGCCCCGTGAAGGGCCAGATAAGCTGCCCGCCCCACGCTCAAGACCATCTCACCCTGCGCCCCGCAGACGGGCAGATAGGGCCAAGCCAGTTCGATAACCTCCTCGACTTCGGGCTCCTCATAGCCCACAAAGTCCTCGCGGAACGGTGCGATCAAGGCGTGCTCATCGGAGCGCTGGATGTGCGAGCGCAATAGGGCCTTCAGCATATCCAAAGAAATGCCCCGCCCGCGCAGGCGCAGCTTGCGTTTCTCCTCGGTGTTCGTGTAGGCCACCCATTCCGCAATGTGGCTGAGGCCGCACTCGGCCCCGTAGCCTTCCAGCTTGCGGATCAAGTCTTCATTGGAGAAAGTATTGAGGCGGCAGAAGATTTCCCCTACCACGCCAATCAGTGGAGTTTCCGAATCGTATTGGGCAGGAACACGGCGAAACCGCTCCCGCGCCCGGATCATCGACTCAACCAAGCTCGAAAGTTGGCAGTCCATTTCCGCGCAACTAGCTTCCAGCGTTTGGCACAAATCTTGGAGGGACGCTTGGTAGATGCGATCCGAGGCGCCGGGGCTTTTCTCGTAAGGCCGGGTTTTGAGCAAGGCACGGTGGAGCGTGTCGGCGGCCACCAGCGCCCGCCAACCGGCGCGCATGAAAGCGTTGGCAATATCGCCCAAATCTGCGTAGCCATTTTGGCTTGTCGGCGAAAGGATCTGGACGTCGGCGTAACCGGCCTGACGCAGGATTTTCTTTAGGAAAGGGGCATACTGGCCAAACCGGCACGGGCCCTCGGCTGTAGGCATGAAGAACGCCGCGCGCGCAGGATTGAAGCCCGGTGTCTCGATGACCCGGAGGAAATCGCCCACCGTCACCTTGGCTGGGTAGCACTCGTCGCCGGTCATATGCTTGCTTCCCAATTCGCGTGTCCGCTCGTTGGAGGGCGGGGTGGGCTGGGCATCAACGCCCAGCCAGCGAAAAACTGCCGCGAAAGCCTCGGAACTGCCCTCCGCCATGGTGGGAATGTAAACCGTTTTGGCCGCCAGGGGATGCCCGGCGTTAATGCGACGGCTTACATGACGGTGGTCGAGGAGGGGCATCGCAAAAATCCTTTGCTATCAAGATAGGCTTCGCAGCGGGTGATAAATCCGGCGTCGTTGGAGTGGCCGTCGAACTGGAGCACCAGCAAGGGCTTGCCGGCGGCCTCGTCAACGAACGACTTGATATAGGAATCTGGTCCGCACTTAAAGTTCGAGATGTAAACCAAGTGCAGGTTGGGGTAGCGGCGGGTCAACTGCGCCGCTGCCAGAATCCGCCGCCCCGAGTTCCAGTACATATTGGAGTTGATCTCGCTGATGTCTTCGAAGTCCAAGGGGAGGAAATCCAGGGGCAGAACATTGACCCCATAAAGGGTGCGCAGCTTGCGCAGGATGTCGCAGTTGACACTACGGTCGTAGAGGTTGTAAGCGCGCCCCACCAACACCAACGCCGGCTCGCCGCTCTCCTTGAGCATGGCCAACGCCTGCGCGCCGGCCTCCTGTAAGGCGGAAGTAAAGGCGCTCTGGGCGGCGTAGCCCGCCATCACCGCACGGGCGCTCTGCTGGCGGGAAACGCCGAGTGAGCGAGCGAACTCCGCCAATTCCTTCTCGACGTGCTTCCGGCCAAAGCGGAAATGCACCGTGGGGATCAACAACTTGGTGCGCGCGCTCTCCACTTGCGGCGCCGCACGCAGGACAAAGGGAAGGGTCTGGTTCCAGGGACAAAGGTGCGAGTCCACCACGGTGGAGGGCGCTTCGTCGTTAACGGTGTTGGGCAGGAGCAGGTAGTCCACCCCTTTGTCCAGCAAGTCCAGCACGTGCCCGTGCGCTACCTGCACCGGGAAGCAAGGCTGCGCCACGGCCGACTCTTCACCTCGGGTGGAAATCCTTCGATCCGTAGTGGCGGAGAGCACCACGTTGAATTGCAGTTCCTGGAAGTAGGCGCACCAGAAGGGGAAACGATCGTAGTAAAACATGGTGCGTGGGATGCCCACGCTGGGCCCCGAACTTCGGGCGGGCAGCAGCACTTCTTCCAGCAACTTGTCACGGTAGTCGAGCAGATCCTCCAGGACGGGCTGGCGATCGGAGCGCGCGCGCTTGCGGAACTTATCGGAGCACTGGTCTCCCCAGTAGGTGCGTTCTCCCTCGATGGTGAACTCTTTCATCTCGCAGTAATTCGAGCAAGCGCGGCAGACAAAGTCCCGCGCCGTGAACTGCACGCGGTAGAGATCGTAGCCCCGAAAACGGCTGGTGCAGCCGGCGTCTTTCATGCGGTCGCGTGCGATGAGCGCCATACCGATGGCCCCGATCACGCCATTATGCGGCGGCACAACGATTCGCTTGCCAAGGATTTGGGAGAAGGCGGCCGCCACGGCGTCGTTGTAAGCGGTTCCACCCTGAAAGAAGATGACTTGGCCGATTTTCCTTCCCCGCACCACCCGGTTCAGGTAGTTCAAGGCCACGGAATAGGCCAAGCCCGCCGCCAGATCCCCCACCTCTGCCCCCTTCAGCAGCAGCGCCGTGACATCGCGCTCCATGAAGACCGTGCAGCGCTCACCCAGGCGGGCGGGATTGGCGGAGGCCAGCGCCAGGCGCGCGAATTCCTCCTTGATGGAAATCCCCAGCTTCTCGGCTTGCTCCTCCAGGAACGAGCCGGTGCCGGCGGCGCAGGCTTCGTTCATGGTGAAGTCCACCACCACGCCCTTCTCAATGCGGATGAACTTCGAGTCCTGCCCGCCAATCTCGAAGATGGTGTCCACCGGCTCCATGCCCATTTGCTGGCAGACATGCATGGCTCCGGTCTTGTGGGCGGTGATCTCATCGTTGACCGTGTCGGCGCCTACCAGTTCGCCAATCAGCTCGCGGCCAGAACCTGTGGTGCCCACGCCACGAATGTCGAGCCAGGGTCCAAGCTCGGCCTCGATCTCCTTGAGGCCACGGTCAACTACCTCGATGGGCCGTCCCTGCGTGGGCAGGTAGATCTCTTTCAGAAGATTGCCTGCGGCATCGGTCACTACTAGGTTCGTGCTCACGGAGCCGATATCGATTCCCAAGTATGCCTCGACCTTATGCTGCTTGGGCGCCGGCTGCTCCGGAGCTGGCTGTGCGGGCGACTCTTCCGGCTGCAAGCGCGCTTCGTCGGTTTCTGGAATTTGAGGTATCAAATTTGAAATTGCCTCTGGCTGCGCAGGCTGGTCCCCCGGCACAGGCTGGGCGGGCGCCCGGTCCCGCAACAGCAGCACGTTCTTCATCGAAAGGGGTTCGGTGCAAGCAAAACTCTTCTTGGCGGCCTCATGCTGCCGTAGTTGATGAATGCGTTTAAACGACCGTTTGCGCCATTCTTCAGCCTCCAGCATGGCGGCGCCCAGCGCCCCCATCCACGCGTAGAGGCTGGGGACCACCAGCTCATTCTCACCCAGCTTGAACGCCTCGCGCAGAGCGGTTGAGATGCCCGCGTTCAGCGCCACGCCGCCGATGAAGGCCACGGGCGCCACGACTGCCCGGCCTTTCACGATACTTGATTTGAAGTTTCGCGCGACCGCGTCGCACAGCCCGCGCAGGATCTGTTCCGTGGTGTAGCCCTTTTGTTGCGCGTGGATCATGTCCGTCTTGGCGAAGACCGAGCAGCGGCCGGCAATGCGCGCGGCGCAACTTGCCCCGCACGCCGCTGCGCCCACTTCCTCGACGTCGTAAAGCAAACGCGTGGCCTGCTGGTCGATAAAGGAGCCTGTCCCCGCTGCGCATTCGCCGCTGGTCTGGTAATCCACGATCCCTAGGTGCTTCCCCGTCGCTTCCGGATCCAGCCTCAGGTATTTCGAGGATTCGCCACCGATTTCGAAGATGGTGCGCACCTCGGGGTCGAACGTCCGCACGCCTTTAGCAATGGCCCGAAACTCGTTCTCAAAGTAGATGCCCAGAATTTTCGCAATGAGTTGGCTGCCCGACCCGGTCACCCGAATTCCTTCAACGTTTTCCTCCGGGAGGTCTTCGTAGAGCTCTTGCAGCAGGTCGAAGGTAGATTGGATGGGGCTGCCCTGGATGCGCCCGTAACTCGAGAGAATCAGCGGCCTCCCTGCGAAAGGGCTGGAGGCGGGGAATGTGCCGCCGTAAAATGTCTGGGATTTTTCACTCAGGCTGCGGAATAGTCGGTCGTCCATCGTTGATCCGATGGCCGCAAGCTTAAAACTGACCGCGCCGATATCTAACCCGATATTGATGCTCATAAAAGCCTATCCCACCAAAACCGAAAGCGGAGACAATTGCTGGAAGGCCGCCGGGAACCTCAAGCGACTGGTTTGTTCTAAGCCAGCCTGAAACGCGGAATTTTACCCCTTTTTTTCACATTTGTCTCCAGGTATTTGCGTTTGCTTGTGCTTAACCTCGGCCATAACGCCAGCTCCCAGCCGGCACTGGATTCGTCCGTCAGTTGACGGAAGAACGGCGCTCCGCCCCGCATGAGGAAAGCAGTTTGCCTTTGAGCTAACTCGGGATGTGGATCCCATTTCCGGGTGAAATCACCCTAGCAACCCACGTACATTTTGTTCATGGGCAATTCTTGTTCCGAGGACTAGGGCTTGGACCAGTTCTCCAAGAACGACAGCACGGAGGGGACGCGCTAGCCTTATAACCAGCTTTGTTTTCAGCAACATTCCCGCTGTTGATGATTATCTCATTTGTTTTCTTTAGCTTTCCCGCTTCTGCAGGGGGCTTTTCGCAGCGCTCCTTTGTTTTCAATGTCATTCCCGGTTCGTTCCTTCAGAAAAATCCCTTTTCCGTTCGCCCTTTCCCGGTACCTAGCCCACATCGCCCAGCTTGGTTTTCGTGGGGTTCTCTGCTGCGGCCGTGAGTTTTCCACAGCGCTCCTTTGTTTTCAAGAACATTCCCGGTTCGTTCCTTCAAAAGAGGATTCTTTCTCTCTCACCCCTTTTCCAGTCCGTCCCTCAGCCCTGTCACCCGGAAGCTGAAACTGCCCTGCTACCTCCAACTGAAGAGCGCGGCAGGCGTGGGCCATAGTCCGGCCTAACCCAGGATGATAGCCTACATCGATGCGAAGTGTCAACAGACAAAGAGTCGGCCCTAATCCGTCGCGAACGTGCGGGTGTCAACGAAGAAGTAGGGGCGAGGCGCCGCCTCGCCCCTACAGCCAGCAGCCTCTGGGTGACACCGGATAGGGCGTAGAGGCCATGGGTCGCATGGCGACCACCCCTACCGGTCCCGCCCGTCCTTAGCGACGGGCTAGGGAGTCGGCTGCACTGGCCAAAGGGGGCGGTGGATTGGTTTGACGTAGCGGCGGCTTTACGCCGCCATTTGGCGACCCCGCAGACGCGGGATCACCGCTGTAAAGTCGGACTAACCCATTAGGTAAAGCACTTGGCTCTTGCCGAGTAACGCATGTTGTTTTTAAAATAGCCACAACACCGAGCGAAGTGTCTAACCAGTATTGGCTCGCCGCGTCCATCTGAGAAGACCCCTCGCGAGGAAGGAGGCTCACGTGTTTTCATCCCTTCGGTTCAATGTTTGCTGTTCCGGACTTCTCTTGGGTCTAATGCCAACTATCGCGGCCTTCGGCCAAACAGGCGATTATCTTTCGGAGGTCGCCGCGGCCCGTCAGGAAGTGATTCAAACGGAGGCGCTTACTATCCAGAAGCTCGAGCTGGGCGAGCCGCATCCGGGCAAGAACCGCTTCACGGCGCAGGTCAAAAACAAAACCAATCAAATCCTCACTTTGGGACTGGATTTAAGAACGGAGCCTGGCGTTTGGCCTTCCGGGTGGCAAGTGCAGTTCCTCTTCCTCGTGTGGCCTGCCGGGGAGCGGGAAATCGAGGCGGAATACGAATTCGCGCATTTGACTCCGGAGGCCACTTTGCGCGTTCGGTTCTTTTTCCCCCAGGTCTCTGCCGGAGGCGTCACTCAGTTTGGAGACTACTTTTTTCAGAGGAAATACTCCGTTGGCAGGGGAAACAAGACCGTGGACTACGATCTCTCCCAGCGGTTCATGGAACACGACAGCGAGCACTTCCGCATGTATTTCTTCCCAGCTTCCCTTGCCGCCCGAGACGCGAGCGCCATCGCCGCACAGAGAGAATCGGCGTTCCGGAAAATCTCAGAGCTCCTCGGTGTCGCTTATCGTGAACCCGTCCGCCTCTTCTTTTTCCCCGACGGTGAAACGAAAACACACGACACGGGGCATACCGGCGACGGCTGGGCGTTCGATCGCACTATTGTGGAGGTTTATAACGAGCAGACAAAGCTTGACCCGTACCACGAGCTGACCCACATCCTCGCCGGACGACTCGGCGATCCCCCCGCCCTCTTCAACGAAGGCTTCGCAGTCTACGTTTCAGAGCTTATGGGGGCCGACGCGTTGAAAGCCTTGGGCTCCCCGGGCAAGAAAGTGGATGAGGCGGTGGTGGCGCACCGAAACGAGGGGAAATTCATACCTCTGGACAGACTCTTTGCCTTCACCGACATCGGCCCCCAGGAAAGCCAGCCCGTCATCAGTTATCCCGAGGCTGCCTCGTTTGTAAAGTTCCTGATTGCCAAGTATCAGCTCGAGAAGTTCCGCCAAGCTTACAAGTCTCTCCAAAACAGCGACGAGGAAGCCACCATCCACAAGAACGAGCAAACGTTCCGGGCGATCTACGGCAAGCTGCCGTCCGAGCTGGAGCCGGAGTGGTTGAAAAGCCTTGGGCCGGAGAAAGAATAGATTGCGGCTCTCAATCGTGAATGGTGAATAGTGAATTCTGAATTCAGGAGTCGCAGCAATCGCAGGCCCTAGGTGTGGGGCACGAAGCAAAACCCTGCGTCCACAATTCACCATTTACCATTCACTATTCAGGATCGGCTCCGTCGTTGCTTCCCTGGCCCCCGACACGCGGCACCTGAAACCTGCCCTTCACGCCCAGTCCCGAGCCCCTCTTTTCAGCGATGGAGTTCGACCACATCTTTATCCGCCAGGACGTAGTCGCGGTTGACCATCTGCCCCTCGAATTTCCCGTGGCCCCAGACGCGCGCATACTTGAGTTGGGAGAGGAAATCATGGTGGACATGGGCCGCCAAGTCGAGCAAGCGGGAGCCGCGGTTTAAGACGTAGGGGGCGGTTAGCTCCAGCTTTTTTCCGGGGGCCTTGGTGTAGACCCGGATGATCTCGAGCAACTCAAAAGCACGCCGCCTGAGTTCGTCCAGTCCTTCTCCGGTTTCGGCAGAGACGGGCAGGATCTCGAAGCGCGCGCCGTAGAGGTCTTTCAGGACCTCCAGACTTTCGAGTGCACCGCCGGCGTCGCGCTTATTGGCGACGAGCAGCGTCCTTTTGGCTAGCCATCCCGGGGTGTTGGGCAACTCGCCGGCGCTGAGCTGTACCTTGGCTTTGGCGAGCTGGGCGAGCGTCGTTTCGAAGTCTTCGAGAAGATCCGGATCGCTCAGGTCCACCACCAGAAGGGCGGCATCGGCATTGCGGATGATCTGATAAAGCCACGATTCGGGGAAGTCGGGATGAACGGGCGGCAGATCCACAAGCTGGATTTGAATGTCTTCGAAGCGCATCATACCGGGCAAGGGAATGCGAGTAGTGAAAGGGTAGTCGGCCACCTCGGGCGCGGCATGACTGAGTTGGCGGACCAGGAGCGACTTGCCGCTGTTGGGGGGGCCCACCAGCGCCACCTGGCCGGCACCTTCCTTCTCGATGTGGTGGATGATGCCGGCACGGCTGACGGGCTTCCTGGCCTCTTCCGTCCGCAACTTGGAGAGGCGCCGCTTCAAGTCGGCTTGCATCTTCTCCGTGCCTTTGTGGCGGGGGATGGTGGCCAGCATTTCTTCCAGCGCTGCCAGCTTTTCCTCCGTCGAACTGGCAGCCTTGAAGCGTCTTTCGGCTTCCATGTATTCGGGCGTGAGATTGGCAGGCATAATCTCCCCCTGTTGCCAATGCTGCCCTATTGTACTAGGGGCTGGGGCAACTCTGAATAGTGAATAGTAAATGGTGAATAGTGAATTGAGGAGCGTTAGGGAGACACGCCTGGGCACGGCCAGCAAAACAGACAGGGTGTTCCCAATTCACTATTCACAATTCACCATTCACTATTCATAATGTGGAACTCGGCAACTTTTGGGATGGAGGCGTTACTCATGCGCAGCTTGACATGGCGGGTGCTTCTGCTCGTTGTTTTTTCGGTTGTGTTAGTCCCGGTGCACTTACAGCTTCTCGCGCGTCAACGCACTGGGCAGGGGAATTCGGAACTCCGCGCACCCGCCGGGGAGCGTCCGGCCAAGATCGATCTTTCCGGCGAGACCATTCTTCCCAACGGTCGCCTGATTACTCCGCTTGGCAGCCACGTTCAGGTAGCCCCTCATCCTTACGGTCTAGCGATCAGTCCTGACGGCAAGATGCTCGTCACCGCCAACAGTGGAACGCACCCGTTTTCCGCCTCCATCATCACACAATTGGGCAGCCCCAAACCCCAGGTTGTTCAAATTCCGCCCGGTTTCAAGCCCGCCGATGCAGACCCGGACAGTGTTTTTCTGGGCGTGGCAGTGGGCAGAGACAATCGAACCCTTTATCTTTCGGAGGGAAACAACGGCAGGGTCGGCATCTTCGACCTGGTTACCCATCAGCGCCTCTATTCCTTGAGCATCGATGGGACTTTCCTGGGTAAGACTTATGCCAACAGCCTTACGGCGGCCCTTCAGCTTTCACCAGACGGCCGTCACCTTCTTGTGCTCGACTTGGCCCATTTCCGGCTGGTCATCCTTGATACCGATTCGAAGCAGATCGTTTCCAGCACGCCTGTGGGGCGCATGCCTTTCGGATTGGCCCTTTCGCCGGATGGCCGGTTTGCCTACGTCTCTAATGTGGGCATGTTCCAATACTCCTTGGTTCCCGGATACGAGGAAGGCCGGCCTAGGCAGACGGGATTGGATTTTCCTCCCTATGGATTCCCGTCGAAGGAAGCCGCGGAAGGCGCGACGGTGGAGGGAAAGCAGATTCCAGGGCTGGGTGATCCGAATGTGCCTGAGGCGAATTCACTCTGGGTGATCGACGTAGCTGCCCCGGGCCAGCCTAACGTCACCGCAAAGATCAAGACCGGAATTGAGGTTGGCGACAAGTCGGTAGGTGGGTCAAGCCCCGGCGCTGCAGTGGCCGGCCGCGAAAAAGTGTTCGTCTCCAACGCCACGCAGGACAGCATCACCATTATTGATGCCCACTCAAACCAAGTGGAGAAGACCATTCTGCTCGAGCCCTTGACCACCGTTAAGGGATTGCGCGGTGTGCTTCCTTTCGGGATGGCGCTCAGTCCGGATGAGAAGCGCCTTTACGTGGCATGCTCGGGCATTAATGCGGTGGCCGTGCTCGACGCCGTCGAAGGGCAAGTCCTTGGCTACTTCCCTACAGCCTGGTTCCCGGTCCGGCTCGCCTTGAGCCCCAACGCCAAGACGCTTTACGTGGCCAATGCGAAAGGGTTTGGCGCCGGGCCCAACGGGGGGCCGAATTTTCAGGAGGGGCCGGAAGGGACTTACATTGGAGACATCATGCACGGGTTTGTTTCCATCGTCTCTTCTATCCCCAAAGGACGCGCACTCGAGAAGATGACCGCGCGGGTGCTCCGGAACAATGGCTTTGCTTCTTCCACTCCGACTGTTTCACGCAACAGCGAGTCTCCCGTCCCCCCATCCGGACAGCCGAGCACGAAGATCCACCACGTCGTCTACGTCGTGAGGGAAAACCGGACTTTTGACGAGGTCTTCGGTGACTTGCGAATCGCAGGCGCCAAGGTGGACGGCGAATCCAACATGGCACGGTGGGGCGAGAAAGCGCTGGTGAAGGAAAAAGGAGAACCTGTAGTGGTGGAGGATGCTCGGGTCACGCCCAACGCCCACGCCTTAGCGCGAAGGTTTGCCTTCAGTGACAACTTCTACGTGGACTCGGACGTTTCGGTGGACGGCCACCATTGGCTGGTAGGGAATTATCCCAACGAGGTGATCGAATCTGTGTGGCCGGCCGGGTATGGCGACAAGCTCGATTTCGTAGCCGACGCGGACGCGCCCGGCCGCTTGGAAATCGAGTGTGGGAGCCCCTGCCCGGAGTCCTATCTCGAGGCAGGTTCTCTTTGGGAGAATCTGGCAAGGCATCACATTAGCTTCCGAAACTACGGCGAGGGCTTTTCCATGCCCGGCAG
>Ga0187784_10003649_pt1 | contig 12438 bp, 11 predicted proteins | sample 1015_SJ02_MP15_2_FD_132964 | JGI IMG/M metagenome (GOLD analysis project Ga0187784, IMG submission 132964) | Tropical peat soil microbial communities from peatlands in Department of Meta, Colombia - 1015_SJ02_MP15_20_MG | ecosystem: Environmental > Terrestrial > Soil > Wetlands > Peat | place... | reverse complement strand
TTCCGCTTCGCTCCATGCGGGCTACTTGTTGCTCACACCCGATAAACCCTCGCCGCGGTGTCGTGGAACATCGCCTTGCGTTCGTCGGCGGAATAGCCCTTGGTCAACAGTTTGAACGAGTTCCACAGCACCGTGTAGCTGCAGCTCAATTTATCGACCGGGAAGTTCGATTCGAACATGCAGCGGGCGGGGCCGAAGCGCTCGATGGTATGGTCGAAATAATGGCGCGTCGCCTGCGCCAGCTCGCTGCTGGTCGGGGGCTTTGCGCGATGCTGCCAGCCGTAGCCGTTGACGTCCATGTTGAGCCCGCCGAGCTTGGCGTAAACATTCTGACACTTCGCCAGCTCGTCGATCTGCGTCTTCCAATAGGCGAACACCTCGGCCTGCTTTCCCGCATAGGGCCCGATGCCGATCGGGCCGCCGAAATGGTCGAGCACGATTGCCGTGTCCGGAAACGCGCGCGCGAGGCCGACCGCGTCGGGAAGCTGCGTGTGCGCGCACCACACCTCGAAGGAAAGCTTGCGCGGCGCGAGATGCTTGAAGCCTGAGCGGAAGTCGTCGTGCAGCATCAGGTGCTCGGGCGGATTGGTGCGGTGGTTTTGAATCTCCGCGCTCGCGTGCCAGAACGCGCCGCGCCTGATCCCGCAGAAGCGCCCGCCGCCCGCCGCGATCTGCGCGTCGAGCACGTCGGCGACCTGATCGCCGAGCCGCAGATCGGCGGTGCCGACGATGCCGGCGGCAATGCGCGGCGTGCCGTAAAGGCCCGACGCGGTCATGGCGGCGATGCCGTTGACGAACTCGGTCTCGCCGACGCAGCGATAGGCCTCCGGGCCATCCTTCTTGAACATCGAGGCGCACTCGATGAACACGGTCGAGACGACGTTGTGGCCGCCAGCGATGTCGTCGAGGATTTCGTCGAGCAGGTAGCGCTGCTGCTCGCGCTCGCGCCGCTTGTCCCACAGGTGATGATGCGGATCGCAGATCGGAAGCTTTGGCTCGAGCGCCTCCTCCTTGACCTGATCCAGCCACGCTTGGTTCTTCGACGGCGCACCCACGGCATCCTCCTCGCTGGTTATTTGCGCAAGGCTAGCCCATCGCCGTAGGGCACAATAGAGTGGTGCCATGACCGACGCGTTGCACGCGGACTACGTCATCATCGGCGCCGGCTCGGCCGGCTGCGTGCTCGCCAACCGCCTGAGCGCCGACGGCGCGCGCGTGCTGCTGCTCGAGGCGGGCCCGCGCGACTGGCACCCGATGATCCATGTGCCCGCCGGCGTGCTCCACCTGCTGCACAATCCGCGCGTCAACTGGAACTACGCCACCGACCCGCAGCCCGGCGTCAACGGCAGGCAGATTCACTGGCCGCGCGGGCGCGTGCTCGGCGGCTCGAGTTCGATCAACGGCATGCTGTGGATCCGCGGCAACCCGGCCGACTACGACGGCTGGGCGCAGATGGGCTGCCGCGGCTGGTCGTTCGACGAGGTGATGCCCTATTTCAAATCGATCGAGCGCTACGCCCCGGGCGAGCCCGACCGGCGCGGCAAGGACGGCCCGATCCTGGTCGAGGATTACCGCACGGTGCTGCCGCTCACCCGCCGCTTCGTCGAGGCGGCGCAGGAGGTCGGCATTCCGGCGAGCCCCGACCTCAACGGCCGCGTGCACGAAGGCGTCGGCTTCTCGCAAATGTCGCGCAACGGCCGCTTGCGCGGCTCGACCGCGCGCACCTTCCTCGCGCGCGCCAAGGGGCGGCCGAACCTGCGCGTCGAGACCAACGCGTTCGCGACCAGGCTCTTGTTCGAGGGCCGGCGCTGCATCGGCGTCGCGTTGCGCCAGCGCGGGCGCGACCGCACCGCGCGCGCGGCGCGCGAGGTGATCCTTGCGGGCGGCACCATCAACTCGCCGCATCTGCTTCAGGTGTCGGGGATCGGCCCGGCCGCGCATCTCAAATCGATCGGCGTTCCGGTGCTGCACGACCTGCCCGGCGTCGGCGCCAACCTCTCCGATCACTACGCGATCCGCATTTCCCACCGCGTGCGCGACGCGCTGTCGATCAACCAACTGGCGCGGCCGCCGCGGCTCCTCGGCGAGATCATCCGCTTTCTCACCACCGGGCGCGGCGCGCTCACCTTCGGCGTGTCGAGCGCGCAGGCGTTCGTGCGCAGCCGCGACGGGCTCGCGAGCCCCGACATCCAGCTCCTGTTCTCGCCGGCGAGCTACGACCACAACCGGTTCGGGGAACTGGAGCGCGCGCCCGGCATGACCATCGCGGTGTCGATCGCGCGGCCGCAAAGCCGCGGCAGCGTGATGGCGACCTCGCCCGACCCGTTCGCGCGTCCCTCGCTCAAGGCGAATTATCTCACCGCCGAGAACGACCTGCGCGTCTCGCTCGCCGGCATCGGGGTTGCGCGCCGCATCTTCGCCGCGCCGGCGCTCGCGCGCCACAGCGTCGAAGAGATCACGCCCGGCCCGCAGGTGACGAGCCAAGACGCGCTCGCCGACTACATCCGCAGCCAGGGCACCACCATCTATCACATCGTCGGCACCTGCCGCATGGGCGAGGACCCGCTCGCGGTGGTCGACCCGCGGCTCAAGCTGCGCGGGCTTGAGCGGCTGCGCGTGGTCGATGCCTCGGTCATGCCCACGGTCACGACCGCCAACACCAACGCGTCCACCATCATGATCGCCGAGAAGGGCGCGGCCATGATCCGGGAAGACGCGGCGTGATTCCCGTCATTGCGAGGAGCGAAGCGACGAAGCAATCCAGGGGCCGTGCGTGATGCCCTGGATTGCTTCGTCGCCGCTGCGCGGCGCCTCGCAATGACACTTTTGACCACCGCCGAACGCCTCGCCGCGCTGATGGATCATCTCGGCCTCGCGCGGGCCCATGTCGCGACCCAGGTGGCAAGCGACGTCGCCGGCTTTGCCGCGCAATATCCGCAGCGCATCGCCGGCCTCGTGCTGTGCGCGCCGACCCGGGTCGATCCGGCGCCGTTCGAGCAATTAGCAGCGCGGCTGCTGATGATCTCCGGCGATGAAGGCTTGACCGCCGAGGCGGCGGAGCGCGCGCAGGCGCGGCTTGCCGCGGCGCGGCGCCACCTGCTGCGCGAGTACGCTGCCGCCGCCTGGTCGGACGTAGCCGCCGACCGGGCAGGGGAGGTCGCCGGCGCGATGACCGCGTTCCTCACGGGCTTCCCGGCAGACGCCGCCGCGCTCGGCGGGCGCAGCGGCAGCCATGCGGGCCTGAGCTTCCGCATCGAGGGGAGCGGTTCGCCGCTGATTTTGCTGCCGTTCTTTCTGGCGCCGTCGCAATGGGACCCGGCGCTGCCGGAGCTGACCCGCCGTTTCACCGTGATCCTCATCGGCGGCGCGCACGTCGGCGGCGTCGCCGCGCTCGAGGACCGCGCCCGCGCGCCGAGCTACCAAGCGATGTTCCGCAGCCTCGTCGATCTGATGGCGCCGGAGCCGACGAGCCGCATCCTCGACGTGGGCTGCGGCTCGGGCGCGCTCGACCGGCTGCTCGCCGAGCGGTTCGCGGGCGCGCGCATCGACGCCGTCGACGTGAACCCGTTCTTGCTGCGCGAGGCCGCCGCGCTCGCCGCCGATTTCGGCAACCGCATCCGCTTCGCGCCCGGCAGCGCCACCGCGCTGCCGTTTGCCGACGACACCTTCGACTGCGTGTTTTCGGTCACCGTGCTCGAGGAATGCGATGCCGAGAAGGCGATCGCCGAAATCAAGCGCGTGACGCGGCCGGGCGGGCGCATCGGCATCGTGGTGCGCGCCATCGACCTTAAGCAGTGGTGGAACCTGAAGCTGCCGCCCGCGATCAAAGCCAAGGCCGAGGTGCCGCCGCAGTCGGTCGCGCCGGCCGGCGTCGCCGACGCGAGCCTCTACCCGCGCCTCGCCCGCGCCGGCCTGGCCGACCTCGTGGGATTTCCCGCGCTCGTCACCCTCGACGATCCCGACGGCCCGATCTGGCGCTACCGCGAGGACCACGTGCTCTCGCAGCTCACCGCCGCGGAAACCGAGGCTTGGCACGCCGCCCGCGCCGCCGCGCAGGCGGAAGGCCCGCTGCTGCAGGCCCACCCGCTCCACTGCGCGGTGGGGCGGAAGCCGTAGGGCGCAATAGGCCGAAGGCCGTATTGCGCCGCGCTGCCGTGCGGCACGCGACCCAGCAGCCGCTCATGCCCCTACGATAATCGGTCCTTCTGCGGGCGCCGGAGCGGTCCTATATTTGAAGTTGTTTTGACATGGAAAGTTCCTTAACGTTGATGCGAACCTGGGAGGCCTCCCCATGCGCGCATTGCTCCGCTTCGATCGACCGCCGTCATTCCTACCAATGCGAATCTCGTCTCTTCTTGCGATCGTCGTGCTTGCGCTGAGCGTTTCTTCGGCCGCCTGGGCGCAAACGCTCACCGTGGCGCTCTACCCGTACGTGCCGCGGATGGATCAGTTCAAGGCAGCGATCGGCGCGGCGTGGGCGCGGGTTGACCCCAACGTGCCGCTCAATTTCGTCGCCTGGGATGGCGGCTACAATACCGATCCCCCGGACAACATCGATGTATTTGTATTCGACGCAATGTACTTCGAGTACTTCGTCGATAAAGGGCTGCTGGCGGCGATCGAGCCGTCCGAGGTGCAGAACGCCGACGACTTTTTGCCCTACGCGCGCACTGCGGTCATGCACGGCGACAAATATTACGCAATCCCGCAACTCGGGTGCGCAAACATACTATTCTACCGGACCGCCGATACGCCGGTCAGGAACGCCACCACCTTGGGCGGGCTCAAGCACGCGCTCGGCCAATGCACCTACACGAGCGAAATCCCGCCCGACGACCGCGGCCTGATGGTGGACATGAACGGCAGCACCACCATCGCCACGCTCTACCTCGACATTGCGCACAGCATGAACGACGTCTATCCGCTGCCGGAGCCGAGCACGCCCGACACGAAGGCTACCGCCGATCAGCGGCTCATGCTCACGCTCGGAAGTTACTTGAATGCCACGTCGAATGCGGAGGACCAGACGCCCTATGTGCGCGGCGTTTGGTTCAACGAGGGATACGGACGGGCGTTCGTGGGCTTCACCGAAGCGATGTCGGTGATGAGCGCGCAGACCCTGGCCGCCGTCGGCTTCAAGCTCATGCCTCTGTCGGACACGACTCCCGCGCAGCACTTGTTCTACGTCGACGCCATCGGCGTCAACAAAAAGACGGCGTACCGCGATCTCGCGGTGCGGCTGGCGAACGTGATCGCCGCGACCGACACGATCGTGGCGAGCTTCCGCGCGCAAGACGGCAAAAATCCGCAATATCTCATGTCCGTCCGCATCAGCGCGTTCAACGCTCTGGGAAAGGACTACCCGATCTATCAGAAAATGTACGAGCTTACGAAGTCGAGTCTGGTCGCCTTCAAGCTCGACAAGACGGGTCGTGCCTGGGTGAAGAACATTTCTTCGGCGGTCCGCCAGCAGGTCAATGCGGGCTATCCTTGCGGATGCGATCAAAAGGCCCCGCGGCAGATTTTGAACAACGCCGACGCGCAGACGGTCTGCCTGGGGGTCTGCGACTCGCATGGCGGATGGAATCGACAATGGACCAATCAGCCGCCGGCGCCGTCTCCCTCGGTGTGCGGTTGCAACGCGTGTGCCGTGCAATAGGGTAGCATCGGAGCGGCGCCGCCGCGCAGGCGGAAGGCCCGCTCCTTCAGGCCCATCCGCTCCACTGCGCGGTGGGGCGGAAGCCGACGTAATTATGCACAGCTCTCGTCATCGCCTGCGAAACATGTCCCCGCGCAGGCGGGGAGCGGGCGATCCAGTAAACATTCACCTATCAAATAGAATTGAGACGGCGCCGTTTACTGGATGCCCCGCTTTCGCGGGGCATGACGAGAGTCAAACAAACTGGTTGCAAATTTACTTCGCCAGCGCGGGCTCGCCTTTGGGCGCACGCGCCTTGGCGCCGGTGAAGGCCGGCATCACCTCCGTGGCGAAGCGCTCGAGCTGCTCGAGGCAGAGCGTCTCCGGTACGCCGACCGAAAGGCTGACCGAGACGTGGTCGAGCGCCGGGTATTTTGCTTCCAGCGCCTTGAGGTGTCCGATGAGATCGTCGGCGTTGCCGCACAGGAAGCCGCCGGCTTTGACCGCGTCCTCGACCCGCGGGAGCTTCGCGCTCGGCGCGCGCACGGGATCGCGCATGATCTCGATCTGCTCCTCGGTGAGCGCGCGCACCAGGCGCAGCTCGCCGAACATCTTCAGGTTCTCCTCGTAATATTTCCCCGCTTCTTTGAGGCCCTGCTCGCGACTGTCGGCCATGTAGAAGTGGAAGCCGAAGCACAGCCGTTCGCCGAGTTCGATGTGCTTGCCGAGCCGCGCGTGCGCCTCCTGCCAGGCGAGCACCACCTTGTGCATGGCGCCGCCCTCGGCCGAGCCGCCGCCCACCATGCCCTGGATGCCGTGCTTGGCCATGAACTCGAGCGCGCGCGCCGAGCCGCCCTGGATCGGCTGCCAGCACTCGACCGGCAGGCGCAGCGGCCGCGGCACCAGCGTCAATTCCTTGAGCGTGTAGCCGCGGTAAGGCACCTCCGGCGGCAGGGTGTAGTGCTTGCCCTTGTGAGCGAAGCTCTCCTCGTTGAACGCCGTGAAGATGATGTCGACCTGCTCCTCGAACAGCTCGCGGTTCGCCTCCTGGTCGATGAGCGGCGAACCGAACGTCTCGACCTCGCGGGTGTGATAGCCGCGCCCGACCCCGAACACGATGCGGCCGCCGGTGAGGATGTCGGCGACGGCGTAGTCCTCGGCAAGGCGGAGCGGATGCCACATGGGCGTGATGTTGAAGCCGCAGCCGATCTTGATGTTCTTGGTGCGGTGGGCGAGGTGCACGCCGAGCAGGATGTTGTTGGGGATGCACTCGGTGCCCTCGCGCTGGAAGTGATGCTCGGCGGTCCAGAAGCAGTTGTAGCCGAGCCGGTCCATCAGCACCGCCATCGCTTCGGCTTTCGAGAGCGCGCTCGCAAGATGCGCGTTGGAATAGCGCCGCGCGTTAATCGGCGTGCCGCCGTAGCCGACGTTGTCGAGGTCGGCATGGCCGGCGTAGAGGCTGTCGAATTTCGTGATCATGGCGGGGGTTCCGGTGGGGGGCTTCGGGCGCGAGTCTACGCCGGGACGCAAGGGCCGTCGATGCAGTTGTCATTGCGAGCGAAGCGAAGCAATCCAGGGCAACGCGCACAGTCCTGGATTGCTTCGGCCTGCGGGCCTCGCAATGACGAGCCCCTACAGCCCCCCGGTCACGTCGATGGTCACGCCGGTGACGAAGTCGGCATCTGACGAGGCGAGGAAGGCGATGACGCGCGCCTGATCGGCGGCTTCCGCGATACGGCGCAGCGGCGTGCGCGCGATCTCCGCCGCCTGCTCCTCCGGCGTGCGTTGCTCCCAGCGCGGCCGGATGCGCTCGGTCAAGGTGAGGCTCGGCGCCACCGCGTTGACGTTGATGCCGTAAGGCCCGAGTTCGAACGAGAGCTTGCGGGTCAGCGCGATGATGCCGCCCTTGGCGGCCGCGTAGGCGCTGCTGCTCGAGGGGCTCACGCCGCGGCCGGCGATCGAGGCGAGGTTGACGATCTTGCCGCGGCGCTGGCGCTTCATCATCGGCGTCACCGCGTGGCAGAACAGGAACGTGCCCTCGAGGTTGAAGGCGATGAGATTCTGCCAGTCGGAAAAGGAGAGTTCCTCGACCGTGGCGTTCGACTTGGCGATGACGGTGCTGCCGCCGACCGCGTTGACCAGAATGTCGATCGCGCCGAACTCGGCCGCCACCTCGGGCACCAGCGCGTCGACCTCTTTCGGGTCGAGCGCGTCGATGACGCGCCCGTGCACGCGGCCCTGGGTCGCGCGCAGGACTGAGACCATGTCGTCGAGCCGCGCTGCATCCTTGTCGACGGCGATGACCACGCCGCCCTCGCGCGCCATGATTTCCGCGCTGGCGCGGCCGATCCCGCTCGCCGCCGCCGTGATCAGTGCCACCCGGTCCTTGAAGCGCATATCAGTAACCAGTAACCAGTGATCGGTGACCAGATGATGCATCACATCCTGATCGCTGACCACTGGTCACCGGTCACTGATCACTGGTTACCGGGCGGGAGGTTGGCCACATGGCTGGGAATAAACGGGCCGGCGCGATCCCGCCCGAGCTCAACGAACTGCGCGCGAGCATCGACAACATCGACGCCGCGCTGATCTATCTCCTGGCCGAGCGCTTCCGGTGCACGCGCCGGGTGGGCGAGCTCAAAGCCGCGAACGGCATGCCGGCGGCGGACCCGGGGCGCGAACGCGTCATGATCAAGCGGCTCAAGGCGCTCGCCAAAAACGCCAAGCTCGATCCGGCGTTCGCCGAGAAATTCCTCAATTTCATCATCGCCGAGGTCATCCGCCACCACGAATCGATCCGCAACGGAGAGCGGCCTCATCCGGCCTCGTCACGCCCGCGAAAGCGGGCGTCCAGTAACCCGTGAGCGCGCAGATTAGCCGCAGCGGCCGGTGGTTACTGGATTGCCCGCCTGCGCGGGCAACGACGAAGTGTGGTTAACTCTCGGGCCGCGCAGGCGAAATTAGACCGCGCTCCCCGGCCAGCCGGCCGCTCCTGTGCAATTGCGCCGCACGCATGGCTGCATTGCGCGTTAGGCAAATTCCTGTAGGATGAGCGAACCCACGGGTGCGGACGGCGTGCCCGATCGCCTGTGCTTCGAGCCTGATCCGGTCTTCGGAAAAGATCATGCTCCACGAGGGCGGCCGCGGTGACCGCGGAGGCGCCCGCGCTCGACGTTTTGCATAATAAAAACACGACCGCGCGGATGCGCGGATCAGGGACGGCAAGGAGGAAATGGCATGAGCAGGCTTTCCAGGCGTTCGGTGCTCCGCGGGTCGGCCGGGTTGGCCGCGATGTCGGCGCTCGGGTGCCCCTACGTCGCCAACGCGGCGGCGACGACCGCGACGGTATGGTGGGTGCAGGGCTTCGTGAAGGAAGAGGACGAATCCTTCAACCGCACGGTCGCCGAATACGAAAAGGCGAGCGGCAACACCATCGATGCGAGCCTCGTTCCGTTCGCCCCGCTGATGCAGAAGATCGTCTCGGCGCTGACCAGTGGCGACGTTCCCGACGTGCTCACCCACGACATCGCCGATCAGGCGGTGGTGCCGCAGAACTCCTGGAACGACAAGCTCATCGACCTGACCGACGTCATCGATACGCAGAAAGAGCGCTATCACCCGACCGCGCTGCTCGCCTCGCGCTATTACAACAACGTCACCAAGCAGCGCAGCTACTACTACGTGCCCTACAAGACGGCGGTGCTGCCGTTCCACGTCTGGAACTCGATGGTCGAGAAGGCCGGCTTCAAAATGTCGAACGCGCCCAAGACCTGGGACGCGTTCTGGGATTTCTTCAAGCCGATGCAGAAGGAGCTGCGCGGCCAGGGCCGCCGCGGCCTCTATTCCCTCGGCCTCCAGCCCACCACCACCGGGCCGGCCGACGGCAACAATACGTTCCACCACTTCATGATCGCCAACGGCGGCAACGGCATCGTCACCAAGGACGGCAAGCCGCATCTCGACGACCCGCAGGTCAAGGAGGCGGTGATCAAGTCGCTCACCTACATCACCACCGCCTATAAGGAGGGTTACGTCCCGCCCGGGGCGCTGAGCTGGAACGACGCCGACGACAACAACGCGTTCCACGCCAAGCAGATGATCATGGATCTCGATGGAACCATCTCGACCGAGGTGGCTTTGTTCCACAAGAAGGAAGAGTACGACGACATCGTGACCTTGGGTCTGCCGCTCGACAATGCCGGCAAGCCGATGCCGGCGGAACTCGGGGTCGGCGGCTGCTTCATCCCCAAGGGGGCGAAGAACGTGGAGGTCGCCAAGGAGTTCATCAAGTACTTCATCCAGCCGAACGTGGTGAACGCGTTTCTCAAGCAGGGGCTCGGGCGCTGGCTGCCGCCGATGCCGGAGCTCGTCAAGAACGACCCGTTCTGGCTCGACCCCAAGGATCCCCACGTGGCGGCTTACGCCAAGGAGGGGATGCTGGATCCGACGGTGCCGAACTATCCCTGCTTCAACCCCGGCTATGCCGAGTGCAACGCCCAGCAGATTTGGGGCATCGCCGAGGCCGATATCATCCGCGAGGGCATGACGCCGCAGGCGGCGGCGGACAAAGCGCTCAAGCGGATGGGGGAAATTCTGGCGAAATATCCGATCGTCGAAAGCTAAAGCGAGGCGACCATGGCCGACGTCCAGGTTCTCCGCACTGCCGAGGCGTTTGCGATCCCGTCGGATGTAAAAGCGCGCCGGCGCCCATGGCGCTTCGGCCTGCAGGGCTCGGAATTCACCTGGGCGATCGCCTTCGTCATCCCCTACGCCGCGCTGTTCCTCGCCTTCGTCGCCTACCCGGTGCTTTACGGCCTGTGGCTCGGCCGCGAACCGGCGCTCTATACCGAGCTGATGTCCGAGCCGATCTATCAGCGCACGGTCGTCAACACCATTCTCTACCTCGGCATCGGCGTGAACCTGAAGATGTTCGGGGCGCTCTTGATGTCGGGCTTCTTCATGCGGCGCGGCTGGTGGGTCAAGGGGCTGCTGCTCATCTACGTGCTGCCCTGGGCGGTGCCGGCGCTGCCTTCCTTCATCTCGATCCACTGGATGCTCAACGGCCAGTGGGGCCTCCTCAACAACGCCCTCTACAATTTGTTCGGCGTCGACGGGCCGGGCTGGCTGGAGACCTCGCGCTGGCTCGCGCTCGGCTCGGTGATCGCCTCCCACATCTGGAAGTGGATGCCGTTCTGGACCGTCATCCTGCTCGCCGGGCGCATGGCGATCCCGCAGGAGCTTTACGAGGCGGCCGAGATGGACGGCGCCACCGGGGTCAAGCGCTTCACCTACGTCAGCTTCCCGCTGCTCGCCAACCTCTACCTCGTCTGCACCTTGCTCTCGACCCTGTTCACGCTCGGCGACTTCAACTCGGTCTATTTCGTCTCCGGCGGCGGGCCGGCCTTGTCGACCCACGTGCTGGCGACCCTGGGCATCCGCGACGCCTTCGAAATCGCCCGGCCCGACCTCGGCGTCGCCGTGGTGATGTCGGCGTTGCCGCTGATGATCCCGCTGGTGATCCTGTTGATGCGCAAGCTGCATACCACCGAGGTGCAGCTGTGAGCGTGCCGACGGTGGGCGGCGCGCGGCTGCGGCGCCCGAATTACCGGCGGCGGCGAAACCTGGGGGAGGCGGCGGCGCTCGCCTTCAGCGTCGTCGTGCTGATCTGGACGCTCACCCCCATCTACAACATCGTCCAGGTCGCGCTCGAGCCGCACGGCGACGTGTTCACCAACGACGTGTTCCCGTCGAAGCCCTCGTTCGAGAGCTTCTGGATCGTCGTCACCCAGGGCTACTGGTACCTCGAATATTTCTGGCACCAGTTCGGCAACAGCCTCTATATCGGCGTCGCCACCGTGGTCATCACGCTCTCGGTCGGGTCGCTGGCGAGCTTCGCGATCGGGCGCATGCGCATCCGCTACGGTTGGCTGGTGAGCAACGCCGCGCTCCTGACCTACGTGATCCCGGCCTCGTTCCTGGCGATCCCGTTCTACCGCATCATGGGCTTCTACGGCCTGTCGAATAACCTGTGGTCGGTGATCGCCGCCGAGGTGACCTTCGCCACCCCCTACGCGATCTTCATCTTCCAGCAGTACGGGGTGAGCATCCCGATCGAGCTCGACGAGGCCGCGCGCATCGACGGCGCCTCGCCGCTGCAAGTCTATTTCAAAATCTATCTGCCGCTGATGGCGCCCGCCATGGTCGCGGTCGGCACCTATGCGCTGCTGCTCGCCTGGAACGAGTATCTCTACCAATTCCTGCTGTTGTCGTCGAAGAAGAGCATGACGGTGCCGGTCGCGCTGGCGCAATTCCTCAACAGCGACGAGGCACCGTGGAACTACATGATGGCGACGGCGATCGTCTATGCGATCCCGCCGGTCGCGATCTACTACGCCTTCCGCCGGCGCATGACCGCCGGACTGACCATGGGCGGCGTGAAGGGGTAGTAAAGGGGTAGGGCGCAATAGCGGGCGAAGCCCGCGTATTGCGCCGGCGCAATACGGGCTACGCCCTATTGCGCCCTACGCAAAGGCACCGCCCCCGTCTCCGACGCACCCGCGTCGACCTCGGCGCCGTTGGGCGCGTAGACGAGCGCGTCGCGCAGCGGACCGAGCGCGACCGTGGTGCCGATCGCCGCGGCGAGGACGATGCCGCGCATTAAGTGAAGCAATGACGGGCGGGGATGCATGGCGTCGCGCTCCCATGTCGACGGCAACCGATTTGACTTCCTCTACCGCGGCATTTGCTAAACCCGCCTTGTGCCGGGCGCTAAAATCTTAACGACGTTGTAGGGTGGG
>Ga0187784_10003648_pt1 | contig 12439 bp, 11 predicted proteins | sample 1015_SJ02_MP15_2_FD_132964 | JGI IMG/M metagenome (GOLD analysis project Ga0187784, IMG submission 132964) | Tropical peat soil microbial communities from peatlands in Department of Meta, Colombia - 1015_SJ02_MP15_20_MG | ecosystem: Environmental > Terrestrial > Soil > Wetlands > Peat | place... | reverse complement strand
GGTTGGCCCCCCCAAATTTGTCCAGTCACCGTTCGCGTAGGCAAGCCGCCGAACTGCCGTGTAGAGCATCTGGTCGAAGGTAATCGAGCCATTCTGATCTACCTTTACATGCGCGTCCGGATCGATACTGACAGGCCCCGCTTGCAATCCCTTTACTGCAATGGTGATCCCGTTGTTGTCCTTTAACGTGTAGCTGCCTTTGGAAACGTAATACGACTCACGGGCAACATAATATCCAGCCATGTTCAGCCATTTCTTGCAGGTTGCAGGAATCTTGTCCTTGTTATCTGGGTTATCAAGCCACAGTCGAAGCTTCAGCATATCTATTGAACTCACACCATGATCATCGAGAGATAGGTCCGCTGTTTTAACCTTGCTCCAATCGGGTCCCGCCGTTATTCCCTTTATTTTGAGGACTGCTTTTGCCCCATAGTCGTTGGTGGCAGAGAATGTAAGCTTTCCGGCCGCTCCCTGGACCCCTGCGAGCAGCTCTGCAGGAACTCCGCAATCGGCTAGGGTTCCTTGCCAAGAAAGTCCGCCATTGGGGTCCACAACAAAAACAGCACCCGGATTGAATCGTGAATCCGGTTCTGGCAATGGCACCCAGTTATTGTCAATATAGAATTTGTAAAGAGGCAAGCTCTGGTTTAATTCTTGAATCTTATTTTGGGGACAGCCATCTAAAAGATATGCACTTACTGCAAAGACAAACATAGCGATATATTTGAACATGGTTAGATCCTTGTTCAGCTACCTATACAATGCTAGTGGAGGAACTCCTTGGCGTGTTCATTACTTCATTATCTGTCAATTGTCAAGGTGTTTTGATGTAGTGCTCCCCGCAAAACTAGACAGTGTCTGACTCGGCTACCTTGGCCTCGTAAGAAATCAGCGACGGAAGCCTTAACAACCTCCTCACCTAGTCCGACATTGCTGTCAAAGGCAAAGTTCTTAATTTCTATTTTGTTCGTGAATTCGACGTTGCCCACGGGTCCGCCTTACTTCAGTTGCATTTCGAAAGCGTGAAAGCCTAAATCCCCCTAGAGATAGGAGCCGTAACTTAGAACGCTCTTCGTCACACCTTGCGTCTCTACCGGCCTCTCTTCGGCGTGCGTTTGATGAGCGCTGCAGAGCGGCCCAGGATTCGCCTTAGTTCTGAGGCATCCGCCACCAGCAAAAGGGACGTTTACCAGTCGGGACAAAACACTTCGGTCTTGTTTCCGTCCGTGGGAACTATCCGTTTCCGAGCACTCGTTCCACAAGCAGAACAACGAGCCTTTAGTAGCTTGCCTTTCTTCGAGAAGAAAACAATGAGTTGGGCTCTGTTTGGACTTATAGATTGTGCTCTCCTTCCCAAACAAGGACCGATTATTTCACTAGCGCAATCTGGGTCAACAGTCTCGTTTGGCCTGTCGGGTGGGCTGCTTCATGTTGCCTTAATTCTTCCACTCCTACTTGAAACAAGATTCCCTCAAATTCCCAACCAACACTTGCCAAGTCAAAACTGCTTGAGCACTTTGTCCAACTTTCGTTCTGAGAAATAGCCCGATAGATGGTTCGGGTTAAGCTTCTTCCCGCTTTCATTAAGCTTTGGCACTTCTCCATGATGCAACTTGAACCGCCTCAATAAGTCCCGCTCCAAGACCCGCCATGTCTGCAAACCTGCCCGTTTCTGACAGGTCACCACTCGCACAGCAAACTTACGCGTCCCGTATCTTGCCAGGATATCCTCCGCGCGATACGCGGCACTTACTGCCATTCTTGCTATGCCTTTCTCAGTGGTACCTATGTAGACAATCGGAGATCGCTTCCAAGGATAATGCTCAGGCTTGTCTGCAACGAGGAGATACACCAGGTGCCTCGCCTTGATCGCTGCTCGATTCACCAGCATAACCTCTGTGCGATGCAGTTTTGCGCTGAGTTTTCTCTTGGCCATGTGGTGTGCTCCCATTTCAAATCAAGAAGCCTGCTACACCATTGAGGATTGGCCGAACCATCAAGCGGTCCAATCTTTGCACAGCAATTCGGCTTGCTCTAGAACTGTTTGGGTCGCTTTCTCTTGCTTGTCCGGGGGATAGCCGTACTTGCGAAGGATGTGTTTCACCATCGTGCGGAGTTTGGCCTTAACGCTTTCTTTCACCGTCCAATCAATCGTAGTGTTCTTGTGCACGGTATCAACCAACTCCCGCGCAATCGTTTTTAGGGTGTCGTCGCCTAGAACTTTTACGGCGCTATCGTTCACTTCCAGGGCGTCATAGAAAGCCAGTTCCTCATCTGTGAACCCCAGCTTCTCACCCCGTTTGTTTGCCTCTCGCATGTCCTTTGCGAGGTCAATTAATTCCTGTATGACTCGCGCCGTTTCAATGGAACGGTTCTGATACTTGCGAATCGTTTCTTCGAGCATTTGGGAGAACAAACGAGATTGGACAAGGTTCTTCTTGGATCGCGCTTTGATTTCGTCATTCAGCAGCTCCTTCAGGACCTCGAAAGCCAAGTTCCTGTGTGGAAGTTCTTTCACTTCGGCCAGGAATTCGTCCGATAAGATCGAAATGTCGGGTGTCTTCAGGCCCGCAGCCGAGAAGATATCGATCACTTGGTCCGAAGCGACCGCCCGAGAGACTATCTGGCGAACAGCGGCGTCTAGTTCTTCTTCCGGTCTTCCGCCGCCAGGCATTGTCTTCGCGATGGCGGCTCGGACAGTCTGGAAGAAACCCACATCATCTCGAATCGCCATTGCCCTTTCATGCGGCACAGACAAGGCAAAGGCTTTGGAAAGCTTCGTCACGGTCTTCAAAAAGCGGTCCTTGCCGTTCTCTTGTTTCAAGACATACTCAACGGCGGGCGGGATGATGGCGGTACGTTCTCGGGGGCTTCCGGTTCTGAATCTTGAAAAGTTAAAGCCGTGGAACATAGCTGCGCAGACTTCGTAAAATTCGAGCATCTTCGCGACGGCTTCTTCCTGGTCAAAGACCGGCTTGCCCTCGCCGCCGCTCTCCGTGTAGTCCGTTAACGCTTTCTTCAACTGGTCTGCGAGGCCAAGGTAATCGACCACAAGGCCGCCCGGCTTGTCCTTGAACACACGATTCACGCGGGCAATCGCCTGCATCAAGCCGTGCCTCTGCATCGGTTTGTCCGCGTACATCGTATGCAGGCACGGTGCGTCAAATCCCGTCAGCCACATATCGCGGACGATCACCAATTTCAGCGGATCATTTGGGTCCTTGAATCGTTTGGCAAGGAACTCCCGGCGAGGCTTATTCCGAATGTGGGGCTGCCATTCTAGGATGTCGGACGCGGAACCCGTCATGACTATTTTACTAGCACCTTTTTCGTCTTTCTCGTCGTGCCATTCGGGACGTAACTTGATGAGGGCATTGTAGAGGTCAACGCAAATCCGGCGGCTCATGCAAACGATCATTGCCTTGCCATTCATTGCTTCCAGCCGCCGCTCGAAATGGGCAACGATGTCTTCGGCGATTAGACCGATTCGCTTGGGCGTGCCGACCATCGCCTCCATGCGCGCCCATTTGGTCTTCAGCTTCTCTTTTGTCGGAATATCCTCTTCTTCCGTGACCTCTTCGAAATCGGGGTCAATTCTTGGTCGCTCTTCTTCCTTGAGTTCCAGTTTCGCAAGCCGCCCCTCGTAGTAAATGCGGACTGTAGCCCCGTCTTCAACTGCGCGCTGGATGTCGTAAATGTCTATGTAGTCCCCAAATACGGCGGGTGTACTGCGGTCCCCGACTTCCAAAGGTGTTGCGGTGAAACCGATGAACGAAGCTTTCGGAAGCGCATCGCGCAAGTGGCGGGCGAAGCCGTCAATGAAATCGTACTGGCTGCGGTGAGCTTCGTCAGCGATTACAACAATGTTGCGGCGATCCGAAAGCAGCGGATATCCTTCGCCCTTTGCTTCGGGCAAGAACTTCTGAATCGTTGTGAAAATCACCCCGCCCGAGGATACGCACAGAAGGTCTTGAAGGTGTTGCCTGCTTTGGGCCTGTTCGGGGGTTTGGCGAAGAAGCTCTTTGCAGGTGGAAAAAGTCCCGAAAAGCTGCCCGTCCAAATCATTGCGATCCGTCAAAACAACCAGCGTCGGGTTGGACATTCCCGGATGCTGGATGATCTTTCCGGCATAAAAGACCATTGTCAGGCTCTTGCCGCTGCCCTGGGTGTGCCAGACAACGCCAACCCGCCGGTCCCCTCTAGGTGATGCAGCGTCGAGGGTGCATTCCACGGCCTTATTGACCGCGTGGAATTGGTGGTAGCCCGCTATCTTCTTGGTGAGGGCACTCCCCGAATCTTCAAACACTACGAAATTTCGTACTAGGTTGAGGAATCGCCGTTTCTCGAAAATCCCCCGAGTCAATACTTCCAGTTCCAGTGAGCCTTTCGGTTCGATCCGGTCTCCCGCAATCGTGCGCCAGGGCATAAAGCGTTCCCAGCCAGAAGTCAGCGTTCCGACCCGCGCTTCGATGCCATCTGAGATAACCAGGACCTCGTTATAGGGGAACAGACTGGGAATGTCTTTCTTGTAGGTTTGGAATTGATTGAAGGCGTCGCGGATCGTCGCATTTTCATCGGCCATATTCTTGAGTTCGAATACGGTCAACGGAATCCCGTTCACAAAGATCACGATGTCCGGGCGGCGGTTGATTTTGTTTTCGATAACCGTGAATTGATTTACGGCAGCCCACTCGTTGTTGTCCGGCTTCGCAAAGTCAAAGAGCTTCACCTGGTCGTGAACGATCCGGCCTTCCGCCCGATACTCGACGTTTATCCCATCCGTCAGGAAATGGTGAAACCGCCTGTTGCTCTCTTCCAGATTAGGTCCTGCCACGCTTAACAGCTTGCGGATGGCATCTTCCATAGCAACGGCAGGAATTTTCGCATTGACTTTAGCTAGAGCTTGTTTCAGCCGTCCAAGGAGCAATACATCCGAGTACTCTGCCCGCTCCGCAAAAAGCTCGCCCGGCGCAATGTCGGGACCGTGCAGAATCGCGTAGCCTAGCTCCTCAAAGATTTCGAGGGCGGCGTCTTCAACGGTGGATTCTGTGAACTTTTTCGAAGCCATACCGTAAACTTAGGGTTGCTGTCCTTTCGGCAGGCCAGGAAGACTTGCGCAAAGAAAAGTCCCCAATTTCCGCAGAATCTGTGTGAGCAACTCCACTTCTTGGGCCGTGACGACTATTTTCCGACCCACAACTGACTTCGTGTCGCCTGTGGCTCTCACATAGGCTTCGTCCACTACTCCCATTTTATGTGCTATGAGATGTCGCTTTTGGAAACACTGACAAGCGAACTCCCATTCAGATGCGTCTATGCCTGCGGCGAAGTCCCAGTTCCAAACACTCTTCAACTTGTTTCGTGCTCCCTCCAGATTCTGGAAGGTTATCTGTAGGTTTCCACTCACGTTCTTGAGAGCGACGATAGATACTCGGCAGGTTTCTCTACCAAACCCATCGAAGGCGGAAACGGCATTTTCCAGTGCGTCGCCAATCAAATGCTCTGCAAGGGCCATCTCTATTCCCTTGGCAAGTTCCAATTGCTTTGTGGTCAGTTCTAGGTTCTTGAGAAGAATTTGGAAGGAATTATGAGCACCACAGTCGGGACAATATGCAAACACACCGTAGATTGCATAACGGAGGGTGCAGTGGTCGCACACAACTTCGGTTTCGAGTGTCTTCTCGCGATAGTGGCGTATTGGATGAGGCTGGCCGGTGACCTTTAAGCTGAAGCCGATTCCAAAGTCCCCGCGAGGGGGATGATTGAATTCTAAGGTCTTAAGGTCTTTCAACAATGCACCCGTAACTTTATTGAAGACAACTGATTTTAAGTACTCAAGTTGCGCCTTTGTGTAAAACTTGCCTTGTTCGGCGGTGTGTCCGCAGTACGGACAATGACAGGGCAGGTTCTGGCCCTTGAGCCCTGTGCCTAGTTCAATCTTGAAGTATCCTTCGCAATCTGGAACGGGACATTCCCTACCGATGAACCTATCTTCGTCGGGAGGAATGTGCACTGTGAATTGGTTTCCGAGCGCTTCTAGGTTGTTGAGCTTCATGTGAGTGTTAGTCCTTCGACATCCTTGACTCGAATCTCGCCGGAGATCAGTTTTGGCAACAACGTGTCACGAATGCCAGAAAGCGTGGAAGATTCTTGGTTATTTGTCTCGATTCTGCTGTAAAGCGGCGCGACAGTCTTTCCGTAACTAACGGCTAGGCCGTTTGCTGGAACCAGTATCTCCATTCGCCTTGTATCTCCCTGCGAGATAAATGGTTGTGCCGAACCACGCAGCGGCCACTTCTCCTTTCCCCAAGTAGCCTGAAACAAATACTCTGTGGAGATATCAGGAGCCGTCGCCCAAAATCGAATTGTGTTCTTGATGCAAGACCATTTCCCGTTAGCCAGCCATGTCAGACCGGATTCCGCGCCTATCGCACTAACAACTATACCTACCCGGTTATAGTCGAAGTATGAAAGGAAACCATCTGGCCCAGATGCACTGAATGCGAGAAATCCCTTCGGCGTGTACGCCCGCTTTGTTACTTTCGTGTCTCCCCAATTAACATCCGCAACATTGCCCAGTTCTTTCACCGTCCAACCCTCCGGAATCTTGCCGAGCGTCGAGTCTTCGAAGGAATCGGGGAAGAGAGCAGCGGTTTCGACATCCATGCCGAAGGGCTGACGGCCTTCGGCTTTGGCGCGGACGGGATCAAAGTCCACGAACCAGGATTTGAAAATGGCGCGGGCCATCGCCTCCAGCGTCTCGTTCATCCGCCGGTTCAACTCGATCTTGTCGTCTAGCGTGCCTAAAATTGCCGCAATCACCCCCTGTTCGATCTTGGGCGGCCACAGCACCTTAATCGGATGCACGTGATTTCGGTTCAGCGTGGGATTTGCAGAGCCAACGTCCATTCTCAAGAAATCTTGCGACCACTTTTGAAAGAAGTAGTACACAAATCGCGGATCGTTGTCGTGAAAATCTTTTACCCACAGCGTTGTGTCGTGCGGCCAAAAATCGTCCTGGACGTAAAAGACACTCCCGAGCACGCCTTTGCGCCCCAATACTACTCCCGGTCCCTTGACCGCCGGAGTGTCGTGGTAGCTGGATACTCCACTTGACGAGATCACGGCGACATTCCCTGAGCTCTGTTCTACTTTGGTTATGTCAAACCCTCGCTGTAGTGTTGCTTGCTGACCAATGGTTGTTTCAATCCACTTAACCGTCATGAGCGAAAACTCCAATCTTGGCTGTCGTGTTCGGAATCACGATGGTGATTGCGGGCCACCCTTTTGAGATGTTCTTGCCAGAGTGGCGGAGTGCCGTGGCGCTCTTCCTCAAATTAAAGGTCTCGGGACTGTTTGTTCCATGATTCCCTTCCATTCATGGGTCATTACCTCTATTGTCACCTCCGAAGCTCTCAAGATTCTTGCAGATGGCTTGTTCCAACTTAGCCGATTGCTGAAATTGCTTTCGGATTGCGGCTGAGAGCCGCTTAATTTTGTCCTCGAACGGCTCGCCATCGTCTTCCTGCTCCTCCGCGCCGACGTAGCGGCCTGGCGTGAGGATGTAGCCGTGGTCGGCGATCTCTTCTACCGTGGTGCTCTTGCAGAAGCCGGGCACATCCTCGTATTTGCCCGCATCCTTCTCACCACGCCAGGAATGGTATGCACAGGAAATCCGGGCGGTCTCTTTATCGGAAAGATCGCGATGCACGCGGTCAACGAGGCTGCCCATCCTGCGCGCGTCAATGAAGAGAATTTGTTTCCGCCGGTCGCGGTACTTTCCGTTTTGTTTGCTTCGCGTCAAGAACCAAAGGCACGCTGGTATTGGAGTTGTGTAAAAAAGCTGTCCCGGCAAGGCAATCATGCAATCCACAAGGTCCGCTTCGATAATGGCTTTACGGATTTTGCCTTCACCGGATTGATTTGAAGACATTGAACCGTTCGCCAGAACGCATCCAGCAATGCCGCAGGGCGCGAGATGGTGAATGAAGTGCTGGACCCAGGCGAAGTTCGCGTTTCCTACTGGCGGGACTCCAAATTTCCAGCGCACATCTTCGCGAAGGCGCTCCCCGCCCCAATCACTATCGTTGAATGGCGGATTAGCAAGGATGAAATCGGTTTTGAGGTCCTTGTGCGCGTCATTGTGGAAGGAGCCTTCGCTGTTCCAGGCGATATTGGCTTCAATTCCCCGAATCGCGAGATTCATCTTGCAGAGTCGCCAAGTGGTCTGATTGGATTCCTGCCCGTAAATGCTCAGGTCTGTGCGCCGTCCGTCGTGAGCTTCCACGAACCTTTCGCTTTGAACGAACATGCCGCCAGAGCCGCAACAAGGGTCAAAAACACGGCCCTTGTACGGCTCGATCATTTCGACAAGCAGCTTGACCACACAGCGCGCCGTGTAGAACTGGCCACCCTTCTTGCCTTCGGCGGCCGCAAATTGGCCGAGAAAGTATTCATAAACTCGGCCCAAAATGTCCTTTGACCGGCTCTCCTTGTCGCCCAGCCCGATTGTTCCAATAAGGTCAATCAGTTCTCCCAAGCGATGCTTGTCCAGGGATTCGCGAGCGTAGTCTTTGGGAAGGACGCCTCGCAACGAGGGGTTTTCCTTTTCGATGGAGAGCATCGCTTCGTCAATCAGCTTGCCGATGAAGGGCTGTTTTGCAGTGTCTTGCAAGCGAGGCCAGCGCGCAACCTTAGGGACCCAAAAGATGTTTTCGCCGGTGTATTCGTCGCGATCTTCAGGATCGGCGTGCGGCTCTTTCTTCAGCTTTCCGTAGTATTCTTGAAAGGCATCCGAGATGTATTTAAGGAAAATCAGGCCAAGGACAACGTGCTTATAATCCGCGGCGTCCATGTTCCCGCGCAGCTTGTCCGCCATCTGCCAAAGGGTCTGTTCAAACCCGAGGTTTGCTCCGTTCTTGGCCTTATTCTCTTTCGCTTTTTTCCCTTTAGCCATCCATAGCCCTCATTCTATTTCATGACTGCATTTATTACTCAGCCCGATAACTGAGACAGTCAAAAGAGTTATATGCGAATCTTCTTTGCTAGTTCGACCGCTGCTGGAACTCAGAAAGCAAGGAAAGACTCACAAGAGTATCGTCATCGCGATGAGCAACACCCACGCTGCCACAAAAATGAGAGACAGAAGAATCATGAGATAGCTCACCGAAGGCTTGTCCGAAACTTGGCTGTAGAGTAGCTTCTGAAGTCCCCTGTGGCTACCATTTTTCAGACTCTCCTGAACATCATTTCGAATCGTTGCCCAATCGGCAGCAAAAAACTTAAGTCCAGGAGCAACCTGCTCTTCAACTATCTTGAGCCTATTTTCCCAGCGAGATTGCCAGAACTTGCTACCTAGATTTGCGAGATACCACAAGATGCACACGACAGTGCCCAAGAAAGCCAACGTCAGCGAATACTTCTTGTTGTCATGGAGATTAAAGAATCCAATGGCCAGTGCTGTGTTCAGAGCTAAGAAGTAATTTGATCTTTGCCAGAACAGGGTGATCTCGAAGTTTCGAGTGTCCAGTGCAACCTTATAGATGTTGGAAGCGTCGAGCGTGTCACTATTCATGTGTTTCACCTCCAGTTTTCCCCATTCTATAGCTGGTTGCGGGCGAGAAGAACTACAACGTTACGTAGGTACGTCACGTCAGGTCACGAGTACCGTGCCAAGGGTCTCTTAGAAGAGCACAGAATTCAAATCGAACCAAGATGGGAACGGTATTTTCGCCTTGCATTCTGGACATTAGAAAAGCACAGAATTCAAATCAAACGAAGATGGAAAAGGTATTTTCGCGTTGCATTCTGGGCAGGCGTGATCACGCGAGAAACCTTTGAAACCACAAGAGCATTCAATCTTGAACTCGTAGCGGATGATATGTGTAGCATGCTTTTTCTTCGCTCGTTCCCTTTCGCAAATATTGCGCGAGTGCCGAGGACTAATCCAACCGTAACCCGCCAATGAATCGGCAAGGAAGTTGATCTGCGTCTCTCGTCGTTTCGGAAATTCCGGATCGTGTAGGACCTTTAAGATAAGCGGCGCAATTGGCGCGAATTCCCCCATATAGGGTCCGCCCTTTTCGAATACCTGGATCACTTCTTCCTTCGTCTTTGCCTTCAGCAATGGCTCGCCTACCGAGTTCCAGTTCTGACTGAAGATCAGCCGGTAATTATAAGCGCGCCCCACAATCTCTGAAGCCCGGACGCGGGCGGGCCTGCCCCTGCCGCGCTTGCCTTCAACCCTGTCAAGAGCCTTTTCTTGCTTCGGAGCGGATTTTCGGCGCTTTGGCATTTTTGAGGGAAATTCCTGGACACTGATGATGAATTTTAGGGGAAATTCCCGACAAACTGCCATGAATTTTGAGGGAAGTTCTTCTCAGTGTTTTCTGACTCAGGTTTCGGTCCTCAAGTCCGCCTGAAATCTAGGTTTACGATGGGTCTCGGAGAGGAGCGACACCAGCCCTTAGAGAATTTGGAGGCTGTCAATGGGTGTTCTGGACGGAAAGCAGATGTTTCCATGCCCCGTATGTATGGAACCGCGCGAGGTCAAGCAAACAAAGAAGCGCAAGCCATACTTGGTCTGTGACCCGTGCGGAGTTCAGGTCTTTGTTCGCGGGCCTTCCGGGATCGCCGAGTTCAACCGGCTCATCGAGCGCGCCGAAGGACACGGCCTGTTAATCCGCATGAAAGAAATCGAGCAGCGATATCGCCTGACTTGTCCTGAGTGCGGTTCTCAGTTCTGGGTCGAACCTGAGTTGGTAGAGACAAGCATCTTCGATGGAAGCCTTAAGGGCTTTCGTTGCCCTGAAAACAAGTGTGGCGCGACCGTCGCATGGGAGAAGAAGCAATGAGGATCACCGTGGTAGGGGTAGTCATCATCGTAGTTGCAGCAATCGCGGCTCTCCTTCTAATCCGCACCCTGACGGAAAATCAGAATCGCGGACCCAAGCAAAACGATTCCGAAAGGCCCATTCAATGAAATCCGACAACTATTCTGAAGCAAAGAACGGGCTAGAACTTCTAACAGTCCAGGATGCGGCCCGATTGCTGGCGGTGTCCATTTCCACGATATACGGCTGGGTCTGGCAGCGAAGAATTCCATTCGTAAAAATCGGACGCGCCCTCAGGTTTGATAGGAATGATCTTGATAGTTTCATCGAGGCGAACAGGACACCCTCACGCATTCCCACACGATCTTCAAGTAACGAAGCCAAGCCTTGTTACAATACAGACGCGGCTGGCAAAGGGTGAAAGGAAGCCGCAGTGGGAATCTACCGAAGAAAACGCATCTGGTGGATTAGCTACTACGATCAACACAGAAGTAGGGTCCAAGAGTCCTCGCACAGTTCCAGCAGGCGAAACGCCGAGCGCCTCCATGCACTCCGAAAGTCAGAAGTTTTGCGGGGTGTCTACCGGCAACCGGTAAGAATCAGCCTGGAGGAGTTCGAGTCGCGCTACATGGAGTATGCGAAGGCTAACAAGCGTTCTTGGTTGCGAGACCAGCAGATGCTTGCGCACCTTAAGGAGTTCTTTCGTGCCGAGCGGCAATTGTCAGATATCATGCCATCTGACATCGAAGGCTACAAACTTCACAGGCGCAGGCAGGTGTCCGGCGCGACGGTAAACCGCGAGCTGGCCCTGCTCAAGCGAATGTTTAACCTCGCAATCGACTGGGACCTCTACCTAAGCTCAAACCCTCTTCGGAAAGTGAAGTTTTTCCAGGAGGTGAATACCGGCTTTCGCGTTTTGAGTTCAGAAGAGGAATCCAGGTTGCTAGCGAAAGCCACGCCCGCGATCCAGGACATCGTTCTTTATGCCCTGAATACGGGGAGCCGGATCGGAGAGATTTTCTCCCTTCGCTGGCAGAACGTGGACTTGGCAGGAGGTTTGATCAACGTGTTCTCACCCAAAACGCAGAAGGTCCGCGTTGTACCGATCAACTCGGAGGCACGACGGATTCTGGAATTTTGGGCGCTGGGAAGGAAGAACGAGTTCGTCTTCTATAACCAGAAAACCGGGGAACCGTTCGTCGATCTCGACGCGGGTTTGGAGCTGGCCTGCAAAAATGCGGGAATTGCGGGAGTGACCTGGCACACGCTGCGTCACACCTTTGCTTCACGCCTCCTGGAACGAGGGGTGGACATTATGACCGTGAAGGAATTGTTGGGACACTCGACCGTCACGGTCACGATGCGCTACACCCATTCCAACCTCGACTCCAAGGTTGCAGCGGTCGGAAAACTCGCGGGCAACTGCTACAATCCAGCTACACCGTGCACCAAAATGCAGCAATCGGTACCCAAAGTGTCACAAATTCGCCGCTAACTCGCAGACTACGCTAGAATTAGAAACGGAGGAGTGGGTGAGCGGTTGAAACCGGCGGTCTTGAAAACCGTTGGGCTCGAAAGGGCCTCGGGGGTTCGAATCCCTCCTCCTC
>Ga0187784_10003647_pt1 | contig 12440 bp, 12 predicted proteins | sample 1015_SJ02_MP15_2_FD_132964 | JGI IMG/M metagenome (GOLD analysis project Ga0187784, IMG submission 132964) | Tropical peat soil microbial communities from peatlands in Department of Meta, Colombia - 1015_SJ02_MP15_20_MG | ecosystem: Environmental > Terrestrial > Soil > Wetlands > Peat | place... | reverse complement strand
GTGCGATGAAATCAGTCAACAAGTATAAGGATATATATCTTGGCACGGCCACCCGACATCCTGGTCCTCCGGATGGACCCAGAACTTAAGGCTTTGGTTGCAAATGTAATGGACCCCGGAATGGTTGCTTCCGAGCAATCCCACCGCGGAGTAGCGTTGTTGGGGCCCGAATTGCCTATTTTTCCTCGGCCTCTGGCTTGGCCCTCGAACAAACAGGTCCGCGACCATAGCGGCCAGGCCTTCGCGTTGGTCCATTTCAAGGAGGAGCGCCGCTCCGAAACCGTTGGATGAGCGAGTACGTTGCCGCCCACTTTGCTTCAGAAGAAAGACCCCAAGTAGGGGGAGTTTGCTCGGGGTCTCGAGTATTGCTTCAAATTGGCTTCTGGCCGGGCGGCGAGGTTTCGGGGGATGGGGGAGCCGCCTCGTCGAGCCTTGCGATCCAGGAAATACGGATCGCCTATGCGCCGCAACGACCATCAAGCGTTAAGGTTTATTGGCCCACGGCCGGCATCTTTTCCAAGAGGGTAATTTCGCGGCGAAGGATGGCAATTTCCCGCTGCGTGGCGTCGATGCCGTCCTGAAGAGATGGTTGGACGTCTAATTCACAAGTTGCGCATTTCGGCACGGCGTTCGCGCACCTCCCGTAGTCTAAGGAAAGCGTTGCACAATGCCTCATCGCAAGGCCTGTTGAAGATTGCGAAGAGTTTCGCGCGCAGCCTTGAGATTTCCGACATGTGAATTGAAGCACGGTTTCTCGATTGCGTGAGCAATCGCCCGGCCCACAGACGCTGGCCGTGCTGCGCCGGCGTCTCGCCATAACCGAAGACCTAACCGCCGAACGGAAGGCCGGCTGATTGTGCAAGTAAGCAAGGTCGTTACTTCATAGCCACCATCTCACTCGCCTGACGTACTTATCATAAGTCCGTCCGCTATTGTCTAAGTTTTCCTCTTGTAGCTCTAACCATTTTTAGTTCATGCTGTTCGGGGTGCTGCAACGAACTTTCGTAGATTTGAAGCAATTCTCGCTCCTTGGCCGAGGATTGACCTGCTTCTTCGAGATGGACAATTAGAGCGCGCGTTGAGTTTCGACTATCTGCCGTGCATGACCCGCCCGGGTCATAGCGGCGGAAAAGAGTTTCGCAGACGACGTCTCCATATCGATGGTCTTAAGATACCGCCAGCATTCGCCACGGCCTTCAGCAAGCGCGCATTGACCATCTCTGTAAGGTCGGTTCATTGACCGCAGGTGATATTCTAATCCAGTCGTCATTGCGGGCAAAAGACCTTGAAGCGTCCTGTGCTGCTTCACAAAATGGAACCAAAACTGCATGTAAATCCGCGCCATCGCCGCGATCGAATTCGCGATCGCGCCACCGGTCAGGGACGCAACGCCGGAGGTATGAACTCCACAACCGTGGATGCCGGTACGAAATAGCCAGCAAAGCGGTCGCCCGCAATCGGCTCGTTTCGCTGCCGATAAATGAACTTCGATACTTTCGCGCTCACGATACCCAGCAGGCATTTTCGTTCGGCATCAAACAGACCCGAGCCAGACACTTCGACATCGTTAATGAGAGTATTGAATCTACCTCGCAACTTCGCCACTATCCACCTCGGCGATATAATGTGCGAGCGCGTCGTTCGCTCCGGCATAACGTCGATGACCTCAAGGCCGATGCGTGGCGCTTGTTTACATAACGGATTGCGGCGCAATCGTAAACTGACAGGCAGCTGCGCGTCATTCACCGACAAAAGCGCCAAGTCTATTTGCTCAAACGAGCCTTGCTTGATGACCTTTGCTGGCAGATCTTGACCTGCGATCAATACGTGCGGCCGTGTCAGAAAAGGCCAGCGCCCGACCACATGAGCGGCCGTGATAACCAAACCGCCGCCGAGATAAATGCCGTACCCGGTGGATTGGTTGTTAAACAGCGGAGTTTTGACGACATTGACGGCATAGACCCGCAGAGAATCATCGGGCGTCTCCGCATAAGCCGAGCCCCATAGCTGTGCCGTCGCTAAAATGGCAAAACCGAACCAAGCGGCCAGACGCACTAGCCTTCCCCTGCGTCGAACCTCAATATGAATGAAGAGCGAACAACTACTACGACTCAGCGATCAGCCACAATATACGCATGCTTGCTGTCCGCATTATGGCGAACCCATCGAAACGGGCGCCCAAAGTATTGTTTCCAGCACCCAGCTAATCCAAATCGCCGGCGCAAAAAATAGACCAAACGGCAATCGACTTTTAGCTCGAATGGGCAACCCCAACGCGTATTGCCTAATGGGGTAAATCAACAGCGCGGTGCACGCTGCAATCTGTACTGCGACTAGCATCATTGGCCAATCGAGCCAGGCACCGGCGACGGCAGCGAGCTTGATGTCGCCGAGCCCGATGCCTTCGCGGCCGCGAATTTGCCGATAGGTCAATCGAAGAAGCAGGAAGATGAGTGCGAGCACGGCGGCACGCAAAACTGCAGAGCCGACTGAAATCCAGATGTCATTCGGTTCTTGCAAGACGGCACGGACTAGCGCGAGGCCAAGGCTCATACCGGTCAGCGCGTCTGGAATGATAAAATGATTCCAATCATTGACCGCAATTGCCAGCATCAGCAGCGCCAAACCAGCCCCCAGGACTCCGACGGCCCCCGGCGCGCAAAAGATGCTCACGGCGACGGCAGCAATCGCGTTCAAGCCCACCAGCCACGCTGCCCACGGGCTGCCAAACGAGTAGCCATTGGTTACTATCCAACGAAAGAACAAAAATTTGCGTGTCGAAATGGACACGGAATTCGACGCGCCCTTACTTGGCGCAACATGGCGGCGTCTTCGCCGGCCGCTCGAGGCTGCCACGCATCTTAGCGCGTAATTCTTCCGCTATGCGCTGGGCATCTGCGCCATTGCGAATGATTTGCGGACGAATAAAGACGATGAGTTCGTCGCGCCCTACACTCTTCGAAATTTGCGCACCCAAAGCTCCGAGGCCGGGGATCTGGTCAAGAACGGGAATGCCGCTGTTGCTGTCGTTTTTCGACTGGCTAATGAGGCCTGCTAACACCACGGTCTGCCCGCTCGCGACCGCAATCGAACTTTTCACTAGGCGCTGTGACACCGTCGGCGTCAACGTGGTGGCATTGGCATTATTTTCAATACTGCTGATTTCCTGTTGAATCTCCAACAGAACATTTCCGTTGGCGTTGATCCGTGGCCGAACGTGTAAAATGACGCCGGTGTTCATATACGTGATATTGTTGACGACCGGCGCGCCCGCAGCAACCACCGATACCGCCGTCTGCGTCGTAACTGGCACCTGGTCACCAACCATCAGGGTTGCAGGTTGATTGTCGAGAACGACAAGCGATGGCGTGGACAATACTTTGACGGCAGTAACAGCGTGCAAGGCACTGAGGACCACCTGAGGACTTGCCTGTGAGCCAAAGAGGAAATTAAAGCCAGGCACGATGGGGCTTATCGCTGTGCTGGTGGCGCTGGCGACTGTGTTACTGCCAATTGCGAAGTTGCCTTTTTGCAAGAAAAACTGAACGCCGTAATTGAGCGCGTCGTTCAACGTAACCTCGGCAATTGTGGCATCGATCGCCACCTGCAGCTGAGGTCGATCAAGCTGTTGGAGGGTTCGTTCAATAATGCGATAATTTTCCTGATTGGCGTAGATCAACAGCGCATTGTTGATCACGTCGGCGGCGATCCGAACATTGGGCAGAATTGGCGGGCCCCCTCCGCCACCGCCACCACCGACGGATGAAGTGCTTCGGCTGTTGGCCGACAATCGCAAAGCCGACCCTTGCCCCCCTGACATGCTGCCAAAGCCGGAATTCGCCGCCAACTGCGTCCCCGATTGTTGCACCCCGCCCGGACCTGGCGTGGGCTGAGCGTTGCCAAACCCGCTCGGCTGCGCATTTGCGGGCTGGCTAGCACCGGCAGCCGGCTGCCCGCTGCTGGAAGCAACCGCGCCCGCGCCGGGCGCCAAGGTGTTGGTTGGCGCCTCGAGCCCACCGTCGGAACTGCCAGTAAAGATTTCGTTCAGCAGTGCCGCAACTGCGCGCGCATCGCCGTAGCGCATCCGGTAAACGCGAACGCTGGTGCCGGCCGTCCCGGCCTTGTCCAGACGGCCAATCCAGGTGCCGATTTGTTTCAGCAGACCCGGCTCGCGCACCACGGCGAGAATGGCATTCTGACGACTGATTGCAGTCAATTTAACGAGATTCTGGTTCAACCCCTCCTGGCCGGCATCAACGATCTTTTCCAGTTCTGCAATCAGCGGCTCGGGCGTGGAATTGCTCACCGGAAAGATTCCCACCGACTGGCCACGCATCCACTCGGCGTCAAAGTCGCGCACGGTTTCGATGGCCGCTTGGCGGTCGCTGGCGGCTCCTTGAATCACAATGAGATTGCGCGCCGGATCCGCCCGGACCATTCCCGGTTTGACGGCAAAGCTATCGATGAGCTTGCTTAAGGTCACGGCAGAGACAAACCGCAGCGGAACCACTGTTATCCCGTAGCCCGGCTCCACACCTTGCGGGCCGTCAACGGTCCCGGTGCCTGTGGCTTCAGTCGCCGGAATGAGTCGGTAAGTTTTGCCTTCGCGCACGAGCGCCACATTGCTGACGCGCAATGCGCTTTCCAGCGCAAAAAGTAAGTCCTTTCGCGGCACTGGACGTCCCGACGCCAAGGTGACCGTTCCCTGCACTTTCGCGTCAATGGTGTAACCTACGTGCAAAATGTCTCCGAGGATGACTTTGGCAACGGTGGCAATCGGAGCATGCTCGAAATTCAGTTCATAGCCCTTCGCGTCATCGCTTGCGTTGGCTCCCGGAGGCAATGCCCCAGTGGTCTCCGCACCGTTATCGTTGACACTCCGCCTGCTGGCTGGCGACGAGGCGTCGATGACCGCCGGCGCGCCATCGCCATAAAAGACTTGAGGCTGCGGTCCCGCCCGGTACTCGGGTGAGCCGGCAGGCCTGCTGTCAGCTGATGAACGAAGCGTCAAATCGATCTCGCGGACCTGTGCAACCACGTCGACGTCAGGCGGGCTCGAAGGTGTGGATTGCGTGCTTTTACTGGTGAGGCACCCAGCGAGCAGGACCGCGAGCATCATCAATGCTCCTCCCGTGCACGCCGTTTTAAAATGGCGTCTCGCGCTGTGCCTACGAATCATGTTAACGGATTCTTGGCGTTATTGTATTAACGCTTTCTTAAGCATTAACGCCTTATTAAACTAGGTGCGGCATTAATTGATTCGTGTCAAACGCTCAATCTTTGCCGCAACACGCTATTACGCTCAGGGCAATCCAGCCAACAATGCCGGATCCGGTGTGGTTGGATTTTGCTAGCCATTTGCTGCGGAAGCACCTGATTGCAGCCGATGCACTGACCAAATTTGGCTCGGCTGACAAGGCGGCCGGGCGGATTAGACTACGTGATCTCTGGGAACTTACCGACCTGTCGGCGGATGAATTTGCTGACGAAGTCGCCCATTTCTACAAGTTGCCTCGTCTCGGTTTGCCGCAGTTATTGGATGCGACGTCGCTTGCGACAAAATTTTCATCTCGATTTCTTCGCGAGATGGTCGTTTTCCCCTGTCAAATGCAGGCTGGCGGCAACAAGCTCGTCGTCGCCGATCCTACCGACTCCGCGGCAATTCGCGCCGCCGAGCTGGTGCTTGACAGCCCCGTTACGCTCGAGATCGGCTCCTTTGAAGATATCGCCACCATTTTGGCGAAGCGGCTCGGTGAGGAACCCGCCGTCGGGCCCCTGGGGACGGAAACCGCAATCGCCGGCAGCGATGATGACGTCGAGAACCTGCGGGACCTGGCCAGCGGCGCACCGGTCGTGCGTGCGGTCAACGACCTGCTCGAAAAGGCCCTCGAGCTGCGTGCCACCGACATTCATATCGAACCGATGCGCGGCGGCTTGCATCTACGCCTGCGTGTCGACGGATTGTTGCGTAGTGTACCAACCCCGGCCAACGTGTTGCCTCAGGCGCTGATCTCACGGATCAAGATTCTTACCGGATTGAACATCGCCGAGCGCCGGCTACCGCAAGACGGCGCCGCGCACTTGCGCGTTGAGCGGTCTGAGGTCGACATCCGCGTCGCTACCATGCCCACCCAATATGGCGAGTCGGCAGCAATACGATTGCTGCCGAAAGATCGTGGCGCGCTCGAACTTGCCAAGCTTGGACTGGCGACGCCAGACGAGGCCAAACTCAATCGGCTCCTTAAGCTTCCGCATGGCATCATTGTGGTAACCGGCCCCACCGGCAGCGGTAAGACAACGACGCTGGCGACGATGCTCACCCTGCTCAACGATACAACGCGGAAAATTCTGACCATCGAGGATCCGATTGAATACGAAATTCGCGGCGTCAACCAGTCGCAAGTAAAGCCTGAGATCGGCCTTACCTTTGCGACCGCTCTGCGTGCCTTCGTTCGCCAAGATCCGGACGTGATCATGGTCGGCGAAGTACGCGACAGCGAAACGGCTCATATCGCCATTCACGCCGCGCTCACCGGCCATTTGGTGCTTACCACGTTGCACACCGAGACGGCGGCAGCCGCTATCCCGCGCCTGCTTGATCTTGGGGTCGAAGCTTTTCTGCTGCGGTCGACATTGCGCGCCGTAATTGCGCAGCGCCTGGTGCGAGTGCTTTGCGACAGTTGCAAGGTCGAACAGCAGCTCACCAGCACCTGCCTTGCTGAGGACCCGCGCTATGCAATGCTCGGGCTGCAGCTAGGGGAACTCGTTTACGAGCCGCACGGCTGCGATCGTTGCAGCGGAACCGGATATCGCGGTCGTACCGGCGTTTTTGAGGTGCTTGAGGCGACCGGCGAAGTGCGCGACCTGATCAATTCGAGCCGCGATTCCGGCAGCATCACCCGCCTGGCAACGCGCGCCGGGATGACGACAATGTTCGAGCATGGCATCGCCAAGTGCCGCTTCGGAACGACATCCGCGGCTGAGGTTCTCAGGGTGACGACCGAGAATTGAAGAATCATGCCGAACTTCCGCTATCGCGCTCTGACTCAAGGCGGCGAGATCGTCAGTGGCTCGATTGCCGCACCAAACGCCGCGGAAGTAATCCGGCGCATTGAATACCTTCGCCTTGTTCCTGTCGATACTGCGCTCGACGATGGTAGCGACCGAACTGCCTACATAAAATTTGGGTTCGCGAAGCAGGCGGGTCCTGAAGACGTCACTATTTTTACCGTCGATCTGGCATTGACGCTGAAGGCAGGGGCCCGCCTTGAAGAGGCGCTCGAACTGCTTGCCAATGACACCGACATCGGCAGGCTGAGGTCGACCATTCTTAAGATTCGGTCGAGCGTCTTGTCAGGTGAGAGCTTTGCCGACGCGCTTTTGCGGCACACCACCCTGTTCTCCCCCATGTATGTTGCACTGGTGCGCGTCGGCGAAACATCAGGCAAACTCGAGCAGATTCTTGAGATGCTCGCGGGTGAGCGCAGTCGCGCTGAGGCTTTGCGGCGAAAGTTGGCAGATGCCATACGCTACCCGGCATTTTTGTTATTTGCCGCTTCCTGCACTCTGGTGTTTTTTCTTATGTTTGTGATACCACAATTTGCTATCATTTTGCACGATTTTCGCGCGAAGGTTGATCCCATAGCAACATTCTTTCTTGGCCTTTCCGCTTTCCTAACCCAGCACAAGGAGTTACTTGGCGCGCTCACGGCGACCCTGCTACTCACGGGGTTTTTCCTGCTGCGTCGCCCTGATGCGCGCGCGCAGATACTGGCAGCACTATCACACATGCCGCTGGCGCGTTCAGCGCTTGCCTATCATCGAACGGCATTGTTCTGCCGCAATCTCGGCCTGTTGCTCGCTGCCGGAGTGCCTCTTACGACGACGTTGCGCGTTCTTGCCGACATGATGGCCGCAACCGGTCAGGGCGGCGTCTGGCGGCGGGTCGTAGAGCAGGTTCGGCAGGGCCGCAAGCTTTCCGATGCCATATCCGAAGCTGCAGCACTGCCCGCCATGGCCGTGCGAATGTTAAGATTGGGTGAAGAAACTGGCCAGCTCCCGGTGCTCGCCGGACGGATCGCCGAGTTTTACGAAACCAAGCTGCAACGCAACCTGGATCGTATCGTAGGTATGGTCGGGCCGCTGGCGGTTATCGGGATAAGCGTAATCGTCGGCGGCCTTATCATTTCGGTAATGACCGCCTTGCTATCAGTGAGCCAAGTGGTCGGATGAAAGCGGGAGCTAACCATGCCCATTGCAGGTGCGGGTAGCGGCCGACACCGAGCATCAGCGCGACGCGCCGAGCGCGGCTTTACCCTGGTCGAAATGCTGGTGGTTATCACAATCATCGCCCTGATCGTGGGAACAGTCGGGCCGCGCGTGCTCAATTATCTGACTGAATCCAAAGTGAAGGCAGCAAAGATCCAGATTGAGAGCTTCGAGAGTGCTCTTGATCTTTATTACCTCGATAATGGAAGGTATCCAACGAGCTCAGAGGGTCTGCGCGCACTGCTGGAGCGTCCCAGCGCCGGCGCGGCCTGGAGCGGACCCTACCTGAAAGGCGACGCCGTTCCGCGAGATCCCTGGGGCCACCCGTACGTCTACCGTTCGCCCGGGCAGCATGGGATCTATGACCTCATGTCTTACGGCGCCGATGGACAGGAAGGGGGAACGGGTACCGATGCCGACATTGCTAGCTGGACGAAATGATGGCCCGTTGGCCGGGCAAGCAGCCAATCGGCGTGGGGAGCTTGGCTTCACGCTGCTCGAGATGGTGTGCGTGCTTGCCATACTCGCCATCCTCGCTGCGATTGTCGTGCCTGCCCTTCCGCGTAGCACGTCACGCGCCAGCCTGGAGTCCCATGCGATTGCGATAGCGGCGTTGCTGAAGTCCGATCGCGACGCTGCGATACGCCGCGATACCCAAATTGTGACCAAGGTTGACGCGGCGTCTCGTTTGGTTCGCGCTGGAGCGAGCGACCGGCTCGTTGTTGTGCCCAACGACGTTGCCTTCGACGCGCTGCTCGCCGCGCGTTGCGCCAAACACGCTACCGGCACTAACATTCATTTCTTTCCCTCCGGCATGTCCTGCGGCGGCGTCATTGCCCTGACGCGCTCGGGATTCGGCTATGAGATTCGCGTGGTTTGGTTGACAGGGAGGGTCGAAATTGTCGCGCTCAATCCCGCGTAGACGCCTGACTGCGGGCTTCACCTTGCTCGAAGTGCTGGTCGCACTCGTGGTCGTGACCGTGTCACTTTCGTCCATCGGCATGTTGATAGCAAGCACCGTGCGCAGCACCCGATCGATTGAGCGGCAAATGATCCGGCTTGCCACGACACAAGCCGTGCTAGCGGCGCTACCAGACCGTGACCAGCTCATGCTTGGCAACTTTTCCGGCGAACTTGCTAATCACCGTTGGCGTGTCGATGTTCTGCCATTCAACGCTCCCAACGGTGCCGCACAGCAGTCGAGGAAGTGGCTGCCGCAGTTGGTCGTCGTCCAAGTCCGGTCTCCGGAGGGAGCACTGACTCAGATTAGCACGATCCGGTTACACTCGAGGGCTGGCGGATGAAAGCGCGCCGACGCAACAGCCGCTACCGCGCCGCTGGCTTTACGCTTCTCGAGGCCGTTGTCGTAATGGCATTGATGGGCATCATCCTAATGGCCCTGGCAACGATTTCTGCCCAATGGATGCCGAATTGGGATCGCGGCCTCGCCCGTGTGCAGCGCGATGATGGTCTTGCGCTTGGCCTCGAGCGGCTAGGGGGCGATCTTGCGGCCGCCGAGTTCATATCAGTCGGCCGGCAAACACAAAAACCCTTCTTCGTTGGTACCAGCCACTCTGTAACGTTTATACGAACTGACCTTTCGCCCAACGCACACCCCGGGCTCGAAATCGTGCGTTTGGCGGAAAAAAATGGCAGTGAGCTGGTGAGAACACAAGCGCCGTTTGTGCCACTAACGGTAGGCGTCAATAATCTTGACCCACCACGGTTTAGGGATCCCGTGCCCCTTGTTGAAGGGCCTTATCGAGTCTCGTTCTCTTATGCTGGGGCGGATCGCCTCTGGCAAGACACGTGGCAACAACAAACTCTCCTTCCTAGAGCTATTCGAGTGATGGTACATGACGCTGCGACAGGGCGCGCTCTCGTCACCTCAACGGCCGTCTTGTTGCATGTGGAGATGCCCGCCGACTGTATCCGCGCAAAGTCTGTCGCCGACTGTTTTGACTCGCGTCGGTCCCTCGCACAATCGCCGGATGGCAGCAAGTCACAGGACCTGAGTACCGGTCGTTCGCCATGACTATTCCTGCAACCAACACGCGCCGAGATTCGCCGGACGGATTCATCATCGTAGCGCTCTTATGGATTCTCGGCGCTTTGGCCACGTTGGTTTCGATTTATGCGGTTTATGTGATGAATACCGCGACCACTTTCAGGGCACATGAAGACCGCTTGCGCAGCGAAGCCTTGGTGTCAGCAGCGCTCGAGTTAACTGCCTATCAATTGACTGAAACAGACGCGCAATCACGGCCGACCCACGGGGGCTTCGATTTTCGTATCGGCAAGGCGAACATAGCAGTGACGTTCCAATCCGAAACTGCACGAATTGATCTAAATGCAGCGTCAAAAGAGCTTTTGGCTGGTCTTTTTTCGGCGCTTGGCGCCAGTGCCAATGATGCGGCTAACTACGCCGAGCGCATTGCCGACTGGCGCACTCCGCCTCCGCAAGGCCAGGATTCGTTTTCGGCAACCCAAGCGGGCGCGTTGCGATATGCGGCGCGCGGCGCCCCGTTCCCCCACGTCGACGAGCTAGCGCGGGTCCCTGGCCTGCCTCCAGCCCTTGTAGAGCAGGCATTACCGTATCTGACCGTCTATAGCGGCCGTCTGCAGGTTAATGTTCTTGAAGCGACGCCGCTTGTGCTCACCGCCTTGCCAGGCATAACCAACGACGGCGTCAACGAGCTTCTCGCCCAGCGCCAAATCTCTGGTGACGCAAAAGCATTGTTGCAGCGACTGGGGCCGGTCGAGCGTTTTGCCACGGCCGAAGGCGGCAGGAGCTCGCGCGTCTCTGTTCGGATCGCCTTTGACGACGGTCGGCGGTCGAATTCAGAAGTCGTCATTTTGCCCTTCGACGAAACCAATGAGCCCTATGCCATCCTGTCTTGGCGAGACGGGTCCGATTTGGCTCTCGACAGTCGGTGGGAATGAGCTGCCATGAAGGTATGGCGGACCATAGCCTCGGGGTTTTCTCAGTGGATTGATTTAACCGCGACGTTTACCGTAGTTCTACTGCGGCGCTTTGTTTCACCGCGCAGCACTATTGAGCTCGTCGAACTGGACAACGACGAATTCAATCTTCGCGTCAGGCAAAAGCATGCCGACGAGGCGTCTGTTACCGAGCGCATCCGCATTGCAAACGGTCGGATCGTCAGCACGATCGCGGAACCGCTTGCAAAGAGATTGCGGGGCAGCCGCGTCGAGCTATTTTTAAAGCCCCGCCGCTTTCTCTTCCAGCCACTTGAACTCCCCAAACGCGCCACCGAGTTCCTCGACGGCATTATTCGTGCGCAAATCGATCGCCTAACGCCATGGAACGCTCTCGACGCTGCCTTCGGCTGGAGCAGACCCAACGAAGCCAGCGGCGATCGAATTGCCGTCACCGTCGCGGCAGCCGCGCGCGCCTCGATTGCATCTTACGTACAGGCTGTCGCCGACCTTGGCGTGCAATCGATCGTCGTTTTCACGCCGAGCCCGGATCATGAAACCGATGCCATCAAAGTGATGGAAGGAAAGCCGACAAGATTCGCAGACGTCGGTAAAATTCGCCATACCCTTATTATGACGCTCATTGCCGTGGCGGCCACGACCGTTGTCGCAGTCGCGGGTTTTGCCTTCACTGTGATCAGCCTTGACGCGCAAAGGGACGCGATATCCCAGCGAATTGCCGAGCTTCGTGCTGCCGCTGGCCTGCCTGACGACGCCATATCGGGATCGCCCACCGCTACTCGGCAGAAACTTATAGAACGCAAACACGCTGCGCCACCTACCGTTGTGATCATTGAAGCTTTGTCGCGAATTTTGCCTGACCACACTTGCTTGACCGAGCTTCGCATCGAAGACAACAAAATTCACGTGACAGGGGTAACGCATGACGCAGCGTCTTTGATCGGGCTGATAGAGCAGTCGGGTCTATTCAGCCGAGCAACCTTCTTTGCACCGACAACGCGTTCGCCTCATGACCCAGGCGAACGCTTTCACATTGAAGCACTTATTCAACCGGGCATGGCAGCACACTCATGATCGTCAATTCCTTTGTCGAGCGATTGTTCGCACGCCATCCACTCTTTCCGGCGCTCGGTTATGGCGCTGTGGTCGTAGCGCTGCTAATGACGACACTCTTTGCGCTCGCAGGTATAGTGCAGAACCATCGCGAGGTC
>Ga0187784_10003646_pt1 | contig 12442 bp, 12 predicted proteins | sample 1015_SJ02_MP15_2_FD_132964 | JGI IMG/M metagenome (GOLD analysis project Ga0187784, IMG submission 132964) | Tropical peat soil microbial communities from peatlands in Department of Meta, Colombia - 1015_SJ02_MP15_20_MG | ecosystem: Environmental > Terrestrial > Soil > Wetlands > Peat | place... | reverse complement strand
GCGTGCCCGCCCTCGCCGGCTATTGCGATCGTGCCGCTTGCAGTCGGCACCAGCGCGCCGACACCAAGGCCGGTGCCTGGACCAATGACGCCAATCGGTGTGCCGTCGATCGGCGCCCCGCCACCGATCTGAACCCGATCACCTTCACCGAGTTGTGTTATGGCAGCGGCATTCGCGGCGAAATCGTTGACGACGCGCAGCCGCTTCAGCCGCAAATGCTGACGTAACTCTTCGACCGAGAATGTCCAGGGGTGGTTCGTCAGCGTCACCTGATCGCCGGTAACGGGAGAAGCGACGGCCAGAACCGCCTGCTCCAGCGGCAACGCTGGCGATTCCTCCTGCAAGTAGGCATCGATCGCGTCGGCGAGAGAGGCATAATCATTCAAGGCATAGACCCGAGCCGGTGTACTTTTGCCCTCCGCTTTTACCAGTGCGAAACGAGTGTTGGTGGCGCCGATATCGCCGATCAATCCGAGACCAGATTCGGAGGCGATCACCGTCCCCAGCGTGCTGCGATCTCGACTTCGCGAACTCATGCCCGACGGCGAGCCTCGTCCTTTTCGGCGGCGGCCACGTGCTGCTTCACCGCAAGGAAACTGTCGGGGCTCACCGACATCGAGTCAATGCCGCAGCGCACGAGGAATTCGGCGAATTCGGGATGGTCGCTAGGCGCCTGTCCGCACAGTCCCACCTTGGCGCCTGCCTTATGGGCTTCGCGGATGACGCTTTCGATCATCCATTTCACCGCCTCGTCCTGCTCGTCGAACAACTGAGCCAGATCCTCGGAATCGCGGTCGACGCCGAGCGTCAGCTGCGTGAGATCGTTGCTGCCGATCGAGAAGCCGTCAAACCGCTCGGCAAAAGCCCCCGCCAGGATAACGTTGGAGGGAATTTCACACATCACATAAACCTCCAATCCGCCCTCGCCTCGCTTGAGACCGTTCTCCGCCATCACGGCAAGTACCCGGTCCGCTTCTTTGGTGGAACGGCAAAACGGAATCATGACGATCACATTGCAAAAACCCATCTCCTCGCGCAGCCGACGGATGGCGCGACATTCAAGCGCAAAACCGTCGCGGTAACGGGGCGAGTAGTAACGAGAGGCGCCGCGGAAGCCCAGCATCGGGTTTTCCTCCTTCGGCTCGAACGCCGCGCCGCCGACGAGATTGGCATATTCGTTGGTCTTAAAGTCGCTCATGCGCACGATTACCGGCCGCGGATGATAGGCGGCGGCGATCCGAGACAAGCCGCGGGCCAAGCGGTCGACGAAATATTCGGCCTTGGGCTGATAACCTTCGGTCAGTTCGGCGATCAAGGCTTTGGCGGCCGGATCGGTGACCGCATCGGTGTGCACAAGCGCCATCGGGTGGATTTTAATGTGGTTGCTGACGACGAATTCCATGCGCGCGAGCCCGACGCCGTCAGCCGGCAAACGCCACCAACGGAACGCGGCGGCGGGATTGGCGAGGTTGAACATCACTTGCGTTCGAGTCTGCGGGACATTGGCGAGATCGAGCTCGCGCGCCTCATATTCGGCCAAGCCCTCATAGATGAAGCCCTGCTCGCCCTCGGCGCAGGAGACCGTCACCTCTTGGCCGTCACGCAACACCTGTGTTGCGCTTCCGGTGCCGACAATTGCTGGCAAGCCAAGTTCCCGGCTGACAATCGCGGCGTGCGAGGTACGGCCGCCGTGGTCCGTTACGATGGCGGCGGCGCGCCGCATAATCGGCACCCAATCCGGATCCGTGGTGCGCGTCACCAGGACGGCGCCGTCGACAAAACGGGCGATCTCATGGGGACTGTCAATCAGGCAGACGCGGCCGGCTGCAACCGCCTCGCCGATGCTCAAGCCCGAGGTCAGCACACGACCTTTCGATTTGAGGCGATAGCTTTTGACCCCGCTCGCCTGCCGGCGCGACTGCACGGTCTCTGGCCGCGCCTGCACGACAAACAACTCGCCGGTGTCGCCGTCTTTGGCCCATTCCATGTCCATCGGACGGCCGTAATGCCGCTCGATCATGCAGGCCCAACGCGCCAGCAAAAGAATTTCTTGGTCCTGCAGGACGAAAGCGGCGCGTTCCGCCTTGGCGGTCGGCACGTTCCGCGTCGGTTGTTCGCCGCTGTCTGCGTAAATGAGCTTTTGCGCTTTCTCACCGAGCACTTTCTCGACGATCGGTATCAGGGAGGCCTCGGCGAGGAGCGGCTTGAAGATTTGATATTCATCCGGATCGACCGCACCTTGCACGACATTTTCGCCAAGTCCCCACGACGCATTGATAACCACGATCTTGTCGAAGCCGGTTTCGGTGTCGATCGAAAACATCACCCCGGCGCCGGCCAAGTCGGAACGCACCATGTTCTGAATACCGATCGACAGCGCCACCTTCAAATGATCGAATCCTTTCGTTTGGCGGTAGGCGATGGCGCGATCGGTAAACAAGGAAGCGTAACAGCGGCGGCAGGCGTCAAGCACTGCGGACGCACCGCGAATGTTCAAGAACGACTCCTGCTGGCCGGCAAAGCTCGCGTCCGGCAAGTCCTCGGCCGTCGCACTCGAACGGACGGCCACAGCGGCGTCTTCGGCTCTGCCGCTGCGCCGACAAAGTTGCCGATAGGCCTCGGAAATCGACTCGGCGAGATCGGGCGGCCAAGCCGCCTGCAGAAAAGCCCGGCGGATCGCTGCTCCCACTTCGGCAAGCGGCGCCTTGCCCAATTGAAAGTCGCGAAGATGCGACGCAACCCGATCCCGCAATGCGTTGAAGGCGACGAAGTGCCAATATGCGTCCGAGGTGGTGGCGAAGCCGGCTGGAACCCTCACTCCTTCCGTAGTCAAATACCGCAGCATCTCGCCAAGCGAGGCATTCTTGCCGCCCACGAGCGGGACATCATCACGTCCGAGTTCGTCGAGACGAATAACAAACCCCGACGATGCCGCCCCTTGCGCGGCTTTGGGTACCCGCTCATCCTTTGTAAGGGCTTGCGCCATCTTTTCAGCTCCTTGGCTATCGCCTGAACTTGCTTCGGCGCTTGTTTAATTATGAAGCTTGCCGCTTGAACCGTTTTGACTAAGATCAAGCCAATCTGACCCACCCGCATTATTCGTCGCAGATCTTCAAGCGGGTACGCACCATGGTCGCCGGCATCGCTTGCGGTAAACCCCTTCCCGGCTTCGTATGGGGAGTCTCCACGTCCAGCTATCAAATCGAAGGCGCGGTCACTGAAGATGGCCGCCGGCCGAGCATTTGGGACGTTTACTGTCGGCAGACCGGGCGCATCGTCAACGGTGACACCGGGGATGTCGCCTGCGACCACTATCATCGCTATCGCGAAGACGTTTCTTTGATGCACAAGCTTGGCGTCGGCGCCTACCGCTTCTCGGTCGCTTGGCCGCGCGTCATGCCGAGCGGTCAAGGCGAAGCCAATGAGCGGGGCGTTGAGTTCTACGACCGGCTCATTGATACGCTACTCGCCGCAAATATCGAACCTTGGCTTTGTCTTTATCACTGGGATTTGCCGCAAGCGCTTGGCGACCGCGGCGGCTGGACCAATCGCGATTGCGCCGCATGGTTCGCCGATTATGCGACGCTGATCGGCTCCCGCTTCGGCGACCGAGTGAAGCGTTTCGCTACCTTCAATGAACCATCCATCTTCACCCTGTTCGGATATTGCCTGGGCGGACAGGCCCCCGGGATTTCCGATCTCGGCTCGCTGTTGCGCGCCATTCATCACGTCAATCTCGGCCACGGCGCGGCGATCGACCGTTTGCGGGCGAGCGTCACCGGCGCTTCGCTCGGTGCCATCCACAACTGCCAGCCGTGCCGGCCGGCAACCGCCGATCCGGCAGATTCGACAGCGGCAAAAAAACTCGATGCGTACTGGAACGGCGCATTTCCAGATCCGCAGTTGCGCGGCGTCTATCCATCGCTGCTGGCAGACTTGATCGCGCCTTATCAACATCCGGACGACGCCGCAAAGATTTGCCGGTCGGTCGATTGGTTCGGCCTCAATCATTATTCGCCGGTCTACGTGCGGGCGGGTGACGCGAACCCGCTGGGCATCGCTTTCGGCGATGCTCCTCCCGATGTGCCGCGTTCCGACATGGGCTGGCCGATTGAGCCCACCGCGTTTGCGCAGACGCTATCGGACATACACAAGCGCTACAACTTACCGATCTATGTGTTGGAAAATGGCACGGCGTCGCACGACAAGATCGGCACCACCGGCTTGGTCACCGATCAGCCGCGGATCGATTATCTGCGCGCCTATGTCGGCGCGATGTTAGAAGCGATCGAAAACGGCGCGGATGTTCGCGGCTATTTCGTCTGGTCGCTGCTTGACAATTTCGAATGGGGGTCAGGCTACAGTCAGCGCTTTGGCCTGGTCTATGTGGATTACCCGACGCAACGGCGCATTCCGAAAACGTCGTTTCACTGGTACGCCGGCTTGATTGAGCCGACGTCGAAGCGGACCGCCGCAGTGGTGCTAAATCGGACGTCCAACTGAAAAAAAATGTTGAAGGCGTGAACAAGCTTTCGCGTGCAGAGCCGGTGACGGACCGCCCACCCATCGCGGACCGGAGCCACCTATCGCGCTTTTGGGTCAGCGCATCCGGCTTCTGGCGGGGAAAATCCGCGCTGCTGGGATGGTCGTTGACCATCGCGCTCATCGTCATGGGGATTGCGCAGCTCGCCGTGCAATATCGCCTGAATTACTGGAACAGAGATTTTTTCAACGCGCTTCAATTTCGTGACGCTCATGGCCTGTGGCTCCAGTCACTGATCTTCCTTCCGCTCGCAATACTGAGCGTGGGCTTGAAAGTCGCAGCCGTCTGGGGCCGCATGACCATGCAACGGAAATGGCGCGAGTGGCTCACCACCAACATCTTGCATACGTGGCTCTATCGTGACCATTATCGGCAGCTCGAAGGAGTGGCGGGCGAATACCAAAACGCCGAATATCGCATTTCTTACGATGCAAAAACGGCGACTGACGCACCGGTTGATTTGGCGCTTGGTATCTTCACGTCGGCGCTCACCGCGCTTGTCTTCATCGATGTCCTTTGGAACGTGGGCGGAAGCATCAACTTCGCGGCCGGCCGACTGCAGTTGACCATTCCAGGTTATCTCGTCGTGGCGGTGATCATCTACTCCCTGCTGTTCACCCGGATCATGCTCGTCATCGGCCGGAAGCTTCCGGCCGTGATACAAGTCCAAAGCCAAGCCGAGGCGGAGTTCCTGGCGGCCGCCAATCAAATTCGAACCGCCAATCAGCCGGGCGTGCTGCCGAAGGAAATCCAACAGGCGTGGAACACGTTTCGGCAAGTGCTTGAAGCGTGGCGCAAATTATGCTGGCAGTTGATGGGAACGACTTTTGTTTCGCAAACCGATTTGCTTCTTGCTCCGGTGGTTGCATGGATTCTTTGCGCTCCGAAATACCTATCCGGCGTCATGACGCTCGGCGAGCTGATGCAGGCTTCGGCCGCGTTCGTCACCGTACAAATCTCGTTCAATTGGCTGGTTGACAACTATCAGCGGCTCGCCGATTGGCGTGCCGCGGTCAGTCGGGTCGCGACATTGCTGCTGGCCCTGGACGAGGTCGCGCGCCGTGAGCGCGCCGGCGCCGCCGAAGCTCGAGACCGAAAATGAAGGTTTCAGATTTCATGTCGCGAAACGTCATCTCGGTCGCCCGCGAGGCGCCAATTCTCGAGGCCGCCAAGCTGATGGGTGAGCACAACATCAGCGGGCTGCCGGTGATCGATTCCCAGGGTGCCCTCGTCGGCATCGTCAGCGCACACGATCTGCTCCGCCAGCGCAAAAGAAAGGACGAGGAGCAGGATCAGCATTGGCTGCATTTGATGTTGAAAAATAAAGGGCGAACCTTCGAAGAGCACGGCTTTGCGGAGCGCAAAGTTGCCAGCGTCATGACGCCAGATCCGGTGACCGTGGCCCCCACCTCGTCGTTGGCCGAAGCGTGCCGCGTCATCGAAAAGTTCGGCGTCAAACGCTTGCCGGTCGTGGAGGACGGCAAGCTCGTCGGCATCATTGCGCGCGCCGACTTGGTGCGGGCGCTCACCCGCGCGATCAGGGGCGGGCGAACCGCTGGGGACGTCAGCGTTAAGCAGCGCATGGACGAGCTGGAACGGCAGGTCTGGCGCGAGCGAGCGCGCGTGTCCAAGCCGTTTTGAAGTGGCGAAGTCGGCGTGCTGGAATCGAGCATGGCAAAACAAGATTTGCTCCTCTTCGCGCTGCATGGCGCCGATGAACTCGGGTCGGCGATAGCGGCAAAGCTTGGTCAGTCTTTGGCTAAACACGAGGAGCGGGAATTTGAAGACGGCGAACATAAGGCGCGTCCGCTTGAGACGGTGCGCGGGGCGAACGTCTTCGTCTTAGACAGCTTGCACAGCGGGCGAGAGCGGAGCGCCAACGACAAGCTGTGCCGGCTATTATTCTTTGTCGGTGCACTCAAGGACGCGGGTGCCGCCCGGGTGACCGCGTTGACGCCTTATCTATGCTACGCGCGCAAGGATCGGCGGACGAAACTGAATGATCCAGTCACCATCCGATACGTGGCAAGCCTTTTCGAAGCGGTTGGGACCGACGCGATCGTCACTCTCGATGTGCATAACACGGCCGCATTTGAAAACGCTTTTCGCTGCACAACCGTAGCGCTGACCGCGGCACCTTTATTCGTCGATTACGTCAAGAGACTACCGGATGAGAAGCTCTGCGTCGTGTCGCCGGATACGGGCGGAGCGAAGCGAGCGGACATGCTGCATGAGGCACTGGAGGCCGCGCTGGGACGCCCAATCGGAAAGGGCTTCGCCGATAAACGGCGGAGTGCCGGCGTGGTGTCGGGAGATCTGTTTGTCGGCGATGTAGCCGGCGCGACCGCGCTCATCATCGACGATCTCATCAGCACTGGAGGGACGCTTGTGCGCGCGGCGCGCGCCGCGCGGAATGCCGAGGCGACACAGGTTATAGCCCTGGTAACTCACGGACTGTTCATGCCGGGAGCCGAAGCCGCGCTTGCGGACCCGGCCATTGACCGCATTGTCGTTACCGATTCAGTTCCGGCAGTTCAGCTCGGTTCCGGCGTTGCACGGACGAAGCTCGATATCCTTCCCGTGGCCCCGCTCTTGGCCGAAGTCATTCGCCGTCTGCATGCCGGCGAAGGCCTTGGTGACTTGCTGGTGTTTTGAGAGTTCGGTCCAGCTTCTTGGCGTCGGCAGCGGCAAGCCGCAAGTAGGACCGCGCCAGCGGCAGCCATTTGTCCGGCGTCCGCGGCACCGCTTCGAGCAAATGGGCGACGGCAAGCCGTGCACGCAGCGTCGCTCGATGACAACGATAGAAGCCGAAAAGCTCGCCGAGATGGCCATCACCGAGCGCGTGCGCGATGCGCCGTCGCAGATAAGCGCCAGCCCAGGCCGCGCCTAATCGCTCGCACTCGATGCAAAGGAACGCAATTTCATCGAGCGGATCGACCATACGTAATCGCGCATTGAATTCCAGACAATCGATGATTCGGACCGGATCGCCGAGAAAAATATGCTCTGGCCGCAAGTCCCCGTGTCCGTCGACGATGTGTCTGTCCTGAACACGTTGCGCGAGAAGATCACCCCGTTCGCTGAAAAAGCGCCGTTGCGTCAACTCAATGTGGCGCACCACGCCGGCTGGAAGCCGAAAGCGCGGGTCGAGCAACAGGCGACGGTCGTAACTCAAGCTTCGCCGAAATTCTGAGATATAGGCGGCGGGCGAGATCAACACGGTGCCGGCATGACGATAGAAGTCGACGAGCGTCGCGACGATGCGGTCGAGTTGCCACCGATGCAGCCGTCCCTCGAGAATCGTCCGGTCGAGCATTTGGCGCTCGTCGAGCCGCTTCATGACGACGAGCCAGTCGACGATCTCGCCATCCCCGCCGATCGCAAGACCATGTGCCGACTGCACCAGCGGAGAGATGTCGCGATAAACATCCGGGGCAAGGCGCCGATTAAGCTTCAGCTCGGCTTGGCAGGCGAGGTGTCGGCGTTCGATAGTGGAAAAATCGAGGTACGGGAAACGTACGGGCTTTTTCAGTTTGTACGCCCGGTCGCCGGCCAAAAACACCAGCGACATATGGGTCTCATGGCTGGTAACCGCTGCGACATGCCGCGAATAACTATCGGCTCGCTGCAAAAAAGCGATTTTGTCAGCAAGCGTCGGCGCCGATACGGACAGCTTGCGAAATTGCGCAATCGATGGGTGGCGTTCGACCGACATCAAAACCCGCCCGAGGGGACGCCTTTTCTCCTTGTCGACGCTCACACAATGGGAGCGGAGGCGGCTGAAGAGGCGGTCGGCTCGAATCGGAGCAACAACATCCAAGCGCCAGTCGTCGTCACAGCCTGGTCAACTTGAGTGTCGCGCCGTTAAGCTCGTCAATCACGCTTTCATGCATAGTGTCCATCAGGGCGCCAATGCTGGTGGATTTGGCCATGCAGCTCTCGCGGACTTTCGCCCACACGTCTTCAAACGCAGCGCCGAAGGTCTTTAAATCATCGATCTCATAGGTGCCTTCATGCAGACGTTTGCCGATCTTCGTCACTTCAAGCTTCACCTTCATATCGAGCTCCCAACAGCGGCTGCGAAAATCATTCTCTATTGCTTGAAACTATCCTTGATCCTGGTCAAATGGCTCTTTGGGATTTTTTCTACGAACGGGTACTTTTTTACGGCCGCCACGAAATCCTCAAAGGAGCGTTCAACGGCACCAGCTTCATCAGCGGACGTGACGTGGAGCCGAGCCGGCGACCATACGCCGTTTCAGGCTTTCCCACGCTTTTTGCGCATCATCGGCAAATTCGAAAAGCCCCAAGTCCTCTTTGCAAATCATTCCATGCTCAATTAAGCGTTCAAAGTTAAGAATTGAGCGCCAGTATGCTTCATCAAACAGCAAGATCGGGATTGACGCTGTCTTACCGTTCTGCCTGAGCGTCAAGATTTCAAACATCTCATCGAGGGTGCCAAAACCGCCGGGGAACACGACAAGAGCGTTCGCACGCATTGCGAGATGCAGCTTGCGAATCGCAAAATACTGGAACTGAAACGTCAGCTCGGGCGTCGAGTAAGCGTTGGGTGGCTGCTCGCGCGCAAGCGCAATATTGAAGCCGATTGACGGCGCTTCGGCGTCCGCAGCACCGCGATTGGCCGCCTCCATCAATCCCGGTCCGCCGCCTGTAGCGATGACGTTGTCACGCGCGCCGCCGACAGCAGAAGCAGCGCCGCCTTCCCGCGACACGATTTGAGCAAAGGTACGGGCTTGTTGATACCAGATGCGATGTTGCGTCTGGCCGTGTTCCTTTACGAGATGGCCGCCAAACACGACGATGGTAGAGCGTACACCCCAGGCATTGAGTTTTTCCTCAACTTTGGCGTATTCGAGCTGAAGGCGGACGCCGCGCATTGAATCGCCGAGAAGAAAATCCCGATCGAGTTCCGCCAGCTCATAAGACTTGCCCAGCCGTTGAAACTGGCTTCCTTGCAAGGCTTCAGTCATGACGTTCTCCACAGCATTTTGATGCGCAGGCTCTCTGTCACCTGATTTGACTTCAATCAATAGCAAACGCTCGCTTCCGCTCACGATTTTCTGCCGCGTCTTGCGGCGCCTCGACCGTTGATATGTGTCAAAGCCGGCCTGTTAGGCATGGCATAAAAGCATCTTCATCGCGCGGCTTGGGCGTTGACTTTGTCCTTCCCGGCGCCGCAGGTACGAAGAGACAGCAACTTGTTTGGGAGCGAATGATGCAAACAGCACCTGAAATCGATTTCCAAGGTTTGCAGCCGAGCGCGGAGGTGCACGAGGCCGTTATAAAGCGGGTGGCGGACCTTGAGAAACGGTGGGGCCGCATAACCGCCTGCCGCGTTGTGCTGAAAGGTCCTGGCCAACATCACCGAACAAGCGGACTTTACGAGGTCCATATTCGGCTGCTGCTTCCAGACGGCCGCGAGGTGAACGTAGAGAGGACACCGCCCCGGGACGAACGGCACGCCGATCTTGCATTCGCGATCAACGATGCCTTTAAACACGCACGGCGGCAGCTGCAGGATCAGGTTCGCCGTATGCAGGGGCAGACCAAGCACCACGAGGCATCCCCCATCGGAACGGTTGTACGGCTCGATCCTTCGGGCGAGTTCGGATTCATCCAATCGAGCGATGGTCAAGAGGTCTATTTCCATCGCAATAGCGTCCTGGACAACGGGTTCGCGCGCCTGCAGGTGGGCACGCGCGTGACATTCGCGGAAGAAACGGCCGAACGTGGGCCGCAGGCTTCGACGGTAAGGCTCGTCGGAAAACATGGACTTCGCGTTTAATAGACTTGTTGCCGGGCCCGCTGACTAAAAGCTTAGGCGGTGGTTTGCCGCACCGTCTGATCTTGAACTTGACGCTTCTTAAGCAACCTGATCACTTCTTCGTCCGAGACCTGACTGAAATCCCGATAATAAAATCCGATTGCCCCGAATGCCTCATGCGTCTCAAGACAGACGACGTCGTCGGCATTGTGGCGCAATGCGCCGAGTTCATCCGACGGCGCGACTGGCACGGCCAGAATAAGCTTGTTCGGATTGCGCATGCGTGTGGCCTGCAAAGCAGCTCGGGTCGTCGCACCAGTGGCGATGCCATCGTCAATTACGATGGTAGTGCGGCCGGCCACGTCGATGCGGGTGCGACTGCCAAGATAGCGATGGCGTCGCCGTTCGATCTCGGCCAATTCGCGGTCGCAAACGATCTTGAATTCGGCGTCGCTGATTCCGGCCAGCCGAATCACGTCGTCATTGCGAACGATAATTGGTGCGCCGCCGTCGACCACAGCGCCCATGGCCAGCTCCGGCTGGAAGGGGATGCCGATCTTACGTACGAGAATCAAATCGAGGGGTGCATCAAGGGCCGCGGCTACCTCCATGGCGACGGGGACGCCGCCGCGCGGCAAGGCAAGAAGCACCGGCTTTTGATGTCGGTACTCTGCGAGCGCTTTCGCTAATTTGCGTCCCGCATCGGCACGATTCTTAAACGGCATGACCCACCTCCGCACTGCGTCCAGTCGGCAACAGCGGACAGCGGCAGCTTCGAAACGGCGTTGATCCAGGTCAAATACTTCAGTACGGCGATATGAGCAGGAATTATCAGCCTTCAGCCCGTTGCTTGATATGCTGCCAGTCCAATCCAAAAGGAATTGCCGCGACATCGTAGCCATTGGTGCTTCGGCAGGAGGTGTCGAGGCTGTTTCAAAACTCCTCTCCGTGCTGCCTGGAGATCTTGCCGCTGTGGTTATTGTCGTTCTGCATCGAACTCCCTCACGGACGCGTCACTTGCAGAGCATATTGTCCCGCAAGTCGCATCTCCGGGTCGTAATTCCAAGCGAAGGAGACCGGCTGGAATCCGGCATTTGCGTTGTCGGGACGCCCGAACAACATCTTACCGTCGGTCCGGGATTGCAATTGCATTTGGTCCCCAATCATTTCTATCGACAGCAGCACCCATACGAGCAAAAGAACAATGAAAAATGAGCCCGTTTCAAGCCGCGTGCGCCCCGCCGTCGGTATATTCCACACCGAAAATCCAGGCGAGCAGCAATAGAAACGTGACGTGGATACGGATCACCGTTCCGGCGACCGGTCCAATATTCAAGGACCAGGACATTGCGGCCTCCTGGTAGGCTCTCGGGTGTTTTCGCGCAACAATTGCACTAGTCGATATAGCGGAGCGGATTCGACCAACGGGCCGCGAACTCGCGAAGCGAATGTCAAATCCAAGGCTCAACTAGGACTAACATTTGCTAGTGGTCCATTTGATTCTAACATTCGCATGAAACCTTCCGAGCCGGGATGCGAATGTTAGAATCAGACTGATAGTGCTTTAAAGTGTGCATTTTGCGATCGGCGCATGAGCACCACTGACGCGACTTCGCAAAAAACGTCTTTCGCGGCGCCGTTCCGTCACCCCGCATTCGCGGTGATATGGGCCGCTACTCTCGTGTCCAACGTCGGCTACTGGATGTACAGCGCGGCATCGGGCTGGCTGATGACCAGTCTCAATCCCGATCCGCTCGTCGTGGCGCTGGTGCAGGCGGCGAACACATTTCCGATTTTTCTCTTTGCGCTGCCGGCGGGCGCGTTCGCCGACATTTTCGACAAGCGCAAATATCTGATTGTAGTGGAGACGCTCTACACAATCGTTTCGGCAGTCTACGCAGCCGTGGTGTGGTTCGGATTGGCTACGCCGGGAAATTTGTTGCTGTTCACGCTGTTGATCGGCGCTGCGGGAGCCTTAACCGCTCCGGCGTGGCAAGCCGTTGTGCCCTTGCTCGTAACGAAGAACGATTTATCCGCCGGCATCGCCGCCAACAGTGTCGGTATGAACATTTCTCGTGCGCTCGGTCCGGCGCTCGGCGGCGCGGCAATTTCAG
>Ga0187784_10003645_pt1 | contig 12446 bp, 8 predicted proteins | sample 1015_SJ02_MP15_2_FD_132964 | JGI IMG/M metagenome (GOLD analysis project Ga0187784, IMG submission 132964) | Tropical peat soil microbial communities from peatlands in Department of Meta, Colombia - 1015_SJ02_MP15_20_MG | ecosystem: Environmental > Terrestrial > Soil > Wetlands > Peat | place... | reverse complement strand
AGTCGCGACGGCAAGTGGACCATCTCGGCATTCCTGTACGTGCCTTTCAACATGGCGCGCAACGGGCAGAACGCAGCCATCGTCTACATTCACGGCGGGCCGACGGCCCAAAGCATGAACTCGTTCAACCGTTTCATTCAATTTGCGGTGAACCAGGGATACATGGTGCTCGCGCCCAACTACCGCGGCTCGAGCGGCTACGGCAAAGGCTTTCAGCAGGCCAATCTATTCGACATGGGCGGCGGCGACTTGCAAGATGTGCTGGCAGGCGTGGATTGGATTAAGCAGACCGGGCATCTCGATCCGAAAAAGATTGCAGTGATGGGCGCAAGCTATGGCGGCTATTTGAGCATGCTGGCCGTGACCAAAGCTCCGGAAATCTGGGCCGCGGGTGTGCCCATTGTTCCGTTCGTGAACTGGTTTACAGAGATTGCACACGAAGATCCGGTGCTGCAGCAGTCAGACTTGGCGACCATGGGCGATCCGGTAAAGAACAAGGCGCTGTATGAAGAGCGCTCGCCGATCAATTTCGTGGATCAGATTAAGGCGCCGCTGATTCTGCTGGCGGGAGGCCACGATCCGCGTTGCCCGAAGGAAGAGGCGCAGCAGGTGGTGGATGCGGTCAAGAAGCGAGGCGGGATTGTCGACTCGAAGATTTATGAAAACGAAGGGCATGGCTTCGCTCGCGTGGAGAATCAGATTGACGCGTACAAGCGAGTGGCGGACTTTCTCATGGCGCACGTTACTCCGGCAGATTGCGGTTGCACGGTTACGGAATAAGGCGGTTTGGAAACCCTAACCACAGAGGACACGGAGGAACGCAGACAATTCGGATTCCACCTCTTGCGATTTGTTGGATGCGATTCGGTTTCAGCTCCCGTTGGCGAGCTTGTGCACAATCGCTTCGACCAGTCCGGGGATGGTGAAGTGTTTCGCCTCGATGTCCACCGGCAAGCCCAATTCGCGCAGCGTGGAAGAAGTAACCGGGCCGATTGAGGCCATCAAAGTGCGGTCGAGCTGCCTTGTTTCCGCACGTCCTAGTAATTCCACAAAATTCCTGACGGTGGATGAACTGGTGAAAGTCACTACTTGTGGCCGTCGGCGCGGGTCTTTGAGCACGGCTTGAAGCTGCGTGCGCGAAGACTTTGGCACGGCGGTTTGGTAGGCCTCGACCACATCTACACTGGCGCCGGCCTTGCGCAGTTCGCACGGGATGACGTCGCGCGCCACTTTAGCGCGCACCAGCAGCACGCGCTTCGCTTTCACCTTCCCTTTCACGCTGCGCACTACGGATTCGGCCAGATACTCCTTCGGTACAACGTCAACCTTGGCGCCGCGCTGCTCAATAGCCTTCTTCGTGGCCGGGCCGATGGCTGCGATGCGCAGGTGTCTCAGGGCGCGATTCGCCAGGTGCAGCTTCGCGACTCGTGCCCACATGGCCTCGACACCGTTGGAACTGGTTAGGATGAGCCAGTCATAGGTAGCAAGATTCCGAAGCGCGTCGTCAAGCGGCTTGAACGACCGTGGCTTGCGGATTTCAATGAAGGGAATCTCGATGACCTGAGCGCCCACCCGGCGCAGTTCGCGGGACAGTGCGCCTGCTTGGTGCTTGGCACGCCCTACGAGCACGCGGATTCCGCAAAGGGGCAGGTGCGGAGTGGGCTGTGCTTTCCTACTCATGGTCAAAGTTAGCGGCCAGGGTGCGGTGCCTCCTTTCAGTTCAGAGTCTGCCTCTCAACTTGCCGAGGGGGCAAGCCCGCGGAGACAAGTTTAACCGCGCTCCTTCCTCACCCCAAGTTCGCGTTCACGCATGAGGCGCGCCACGCCGGAGATGGAAGTGTCGGCAGATGCGCCCAACGAGGCGATGACATTCTCCTGTTCTTCCCGGCTGCGGTTCTGGCTCAGCTTGAACTTGGCCTCAATTTTGGTGACCGTGACCTCGAATCCCACAATATGGCTTAGCATGCGTTCGCGATAAACGGAGCTGAGGCTTGCCCACTGTTCGGCGTAGGCTGGCTCGAACGTCGGGATCAGTTCGTGGAGCACATCGAGCAACTGTTCTGTCGCAGAAAACACACGCCCGTTGCCACAGACATGTACCGCAGCGTAGTTCCACGTGGGAACATTCTCGCGCGTCGTGTAGTTCGTTGGCGATATGTAGGCGTGCGGCCCGTGAAAGATGATCAGGCAGCGCGGCTCGCGTTCGAGATGGCGCCAGTGCGGGTTCGCCTTAGCGACATGGCCGCGGATGATGACTTGCTCTCCGCCGTCGCGGATGACGACGGGGACGTGAGTGGCGACAGGGCCCTCATCCGTGGGCGAGATGAGGATGGCGAACGCATGGGCGCGCATGAAGGCGATGGCCGTTGCATGATCGCGGACGGCAAAATGTTCGGGAACGTACATTGGAAGATTCTACGTCGTTCGTCACGGTTGAGGCAGAATAGCCGGTCCTCGCCCGTAAACGGCTTCGAGGATAGCATCGCCGCCGCGGCTAAGGAGTGCAGTGCCGGCGTCGTTGCCCAGCTTTTCGGGATCCTCTCCGTCGCGGGAATCGCGCAGAAGTTTGGCGCCCTCGGGATCGGCCACGATGGATTCGAGATGAAGGCGGACCCCTGGGGCTAAAGCCCCCTGATTTTTGTCATCGGTATTCGCAGCGCTCAAGCGCTGCGCCACCCCAAATCCGGATGGTTCGACTAAAGCAGTTCTTACGCCGTGCACTTCCGCGAAAGCGCCGATCGGAACCTGGCAGCCTCCGCCGAGGCAGCGGAGCAGGGCGCGTTCGCATGTGGTGGAGGCGCGGGTGTAGGGGTCGTCGAGAAACGCGAGCAATTCGCGCATGCGCTTGTCGCTCGCGCGGATCTCGATGCCGAGCGCGCCTTGGCCCGCAGCGGGACACATGATTTCGGCGGGGATAATCTGTCTAATCAGCTCCGTCCTGCCCAGGCGTCTCAGGCCAGCCGACGCCAGGATGATGGCGTCGTATTCGCCCTGTTCGAGCTTGCGCAAGCGCGTGTCCACGTTGCCGCGCAGAGGATGAATGTCGAGATCGGGCCGGATCGCTTTGAGTTGCGCCTGACGGCGCAGGCTGGAAGTGCCGACGCGGGCTTTCTTCGGTAGATCTTCGATTCTTGAGTAATTGCGCGAGCAGAAGGCATCGCGCGAGTCTTCCCTTTTGGTGATGGCGGCGATCTCGAATCCTTTGGGAAGCTCGGTCGGTAGGTCTTTCAACGAATGGACGGCGAGGTCAACGCGGCCAGCGGCGAGAGTTTCTTCGATCTCTTTGGTGAACATCCCTTTCGTTCCGACTTTAGCCAGGGCGACGTCGGTGATTTTGTCGCCCGTAGTGTGGATGATTTCGATTTCGACCTCATGGCCGCGGGCACGCAGTGAGGCGGAAATGTGGTTCGCCTGCCAGAGTGCAAGTTGCGAGCCGCGGGAGCCGATGCGAAGGGTGGGCATTAGGAGTTAGCCCCGAAAAGAAAATTCCTCTCGGCGCCGGTGGCGGCACCAGCAGGCACGGGGTCCTTCGACTCCGTCTGGCGATTCGCCTTGCTCATCACTAGTCTTCGCCCAGGATGACAGGGCTTTGGAGGAATGCTGAAGATCAAAAGCAGACGCCGGGCCTCTATCACTGCCTTGTCCCCACTTCGTCTTTCTTCGCTGCTGGATCGGCTGCGTCTTTCCCTTTAAGCTGCAGATTAAACAGCCGCCGGACCACATCCACGATGGTGGTCGCTTCGGATTCGCGCGCGGCCGACTTCAGCGTGGTGATCGGCGTGTGCATGACTTTGTTGATGATGCCGCGGGTGAGGGCCTCGACCGCCATTTCCTGCTCGGGAGTTAACGCTCCCATGCGGCCGCGCACGCGATCAATCTCGGCCTGGCGAATCGTCTCCAGATGATCCTGTAAGGACACAATTGTCGGCACAACATCCAGCGTGCTGATGCGGGCTTCGAACTTCTCCACTTCCCCGGCGATGATCGCCTCGGCGCGTTCGGCTTCTACGTGGCGGTCGGCGACGTGGCTCGTAACAGCCTGCTGCAGGTCGTCAATGTCGTAGGTGAAAATGCCGTCGAGCTTCGCCATGTCGGGCGAAACGTCACGCGGCACGGCGATATCAATGAAAAACATCGGACGGTTTTTGCGGCGGGCGAGAAATTGCTCGCCGTGTTCGCGGCGGAAAATGGCGTGAGGCGAGCCAGTTGACGTGATGACGATGTCGGCGCGGTCGCAGGTCGAATACAGGTCGTCGAACTTGATGGCTTGGCCGTTAAACTTCTGCGCCAAGCCGATGGCGCGCTCGTAAGTGCGGTTGGCAACGAAAATCGTTGCGCATCCGTGCGCCATTAAGTGGCGGGCGGCGAGCTCGCTCATCTTTCCCGCGCCCACGATGAAAACGTTTTTGCCCTGCAGCGTTCCGAAAATTCTCTTGGCCAGTTCGACCGCCACCGAAGCAATCGAAACCGAAGACGATCCGACTGCGGTCTCGGTGCGCACGCGCTTGGCCACGGCAAAGGCGCGGCTGAAAAGCTGGTCGAGCTGCCCGCGGACGGCGCCCACGGCGCGGGCCGTGGCGTACGCTTCTTTGACCTGGCCCAGAATCTGGGCTTCGCCGACCACCATCGAATCCAGGCTGGAAGCCACGCGGAAAACATGCCGCACCGCGTCCTTCTCGCGGAACTCATACAAATGGGCGTCGAGTTCTTCCGGCTTCAAATGAAAATGCTCGTGCAGGAATCCCCGCAAATCGGCGTGGCCGTTGACGGTGTGTGTGACGACTTCGACGCGATTGCAGGTGGAGATCACCATACCCTCTTCGATCCCTGGGTAGGCGGTGAGATCGCGGCAGGTGTCGGGCAAACGCGACTCGGGAATCGCCAGCCGCTCCCGCACTTCGAGCGGCGCACTGTTGTGATTCACGCCGATGAGCTGGAATCTCATGAAGCGAACCTGTGAATCTTCGAGAAGTAGTTCGCAGCCACGGCGGCAAGAGCCGCCAGAAATGCAAAGCTCGACAGGAAGGCGGCCCGGCGACCTCGCCAGCCCGAATTCCAGCGGGTAAAGACCATAATCAGGTAGACGGCCCACATCAAGACGGACAGCAGAATCTTCCAATCCAAAAAGTCGAGACGACCGTACGTTGCGATGGCGACGACCGAACCCGCCAGCAGGCCGAGCGTCATGAATGGGAAGCCGAGCAGGAGCGAGCGATAGCCGATTTGGTCGATCACTTCGAGCGCGGGTAGGAAGGAAATCAAGCTGGTTGGCTTCTTGGACTTGAGCCGGCGCTCCTGCAAGAGATAGAGCAGGCTTGCGCCAAAGCTCACCAGGAGGGCGGCGTATCCCGTAAAAATGAGAATAATGTGGGCGATAAGCCATCCGCGACGTTGGACGACTGCGGTCAGCACCGCCGGTTGCTGGCCCGCGGCCGCTACGAACGTGAGAAAGAAAACGACGGGGAACACTACCACGCCGGGCGATGTGGTCCGGTAGATGGCATAGATGAGCATGAAGAAGCTCATCGAAATAAAGGCCAACAGGGACTCGGCGTTGTGCACTGCGGCCCAGACGAATTGTCCGGAAAGGAAAACTTCGACCAGCGAGACGAAGTGAAACACCATGCCCAGGCTGGCCGCGTGCAGGGCAATGCGGGCGAACAGATCGCTGGTGCGGCTGAGAGCCACGAAGGCATAGACCAGCCCGATGAAATAGCACGCCAGCGCGAAACGCAGCCAAAGCAGAGCCATAAGGGGTCAGCGCAATCCCATGAGTCTATCGCAAGTTGCCAGCCAAAGCCGGTTCCTGCGGTTCACTTCCCTATTGTACCGGCCAATCTGCGTAAGTTGAACAAAGGGCATCGTTTAAAGGGCTTGCGAGAACTACATGCCGAAGCCGCGGCTTGGCCCAGCCTCTAATTTCGGCGGCTGAGTTGCGCCGTTTCACGCAACGGTCGGGAGCTCTGAGCGCCAAGTATCATGCCTTGGCGAGCATCGCGCGGATGCTGTTAACACACTGTTCCGCGCTGCAGTCGGCGGTATCAATCACGATGCGCTCACGGTCCCACGCATCATATTCGCGGGAGAGCACTTCGTCCCAAGTGGGCAAACGCAGGCCGGGCACGTCGCCGACTCTCGTCTCCACGCGGCGGCGATGTTCGGCGACGTCGGAACAAACGATTTCGACTTCTACGACGGCTGCCCCTGCCCGCTCCGCAACATGAACCCAAGCATCCCGCGTAAGCGTCAGCGGATTGACGCAATCTGCAACCACGGTGCGGCCAAGACCGAGATTGCCTTCGGCGATGGCATAGCCGACTCGATAACCGGCGTCGTCAAGAAACTGGCGAACGACTCCGGAATCGCGCAGAGCCTGCTCAATCGAATCGATGCGCAGATACACAGCGCCGATTTGACGAGCCAGTTCTCTGGCAACAACGGTTTTGCCCACGCCAGGAAGGCCGGAAAAAACAATGAGCATAGTTCATTCTCTCCGCTTGACGGCACCGTCAGGACAAGCGATTTCTGTTAGAGCCAACCTTTTAACGCCATCCCTTATAATCGTCCGTCACACGAAAAGGAACCCCTTTGCCCTTCGATGACCTCCGTCAATGGATTGCAGCGCTCGACCGCGCCGGCGAACTGAAGCGCATCCAGACCGAAGCTGACCCGATTCTCGAGATCACCGAAATCACAGACCGGGTCTCCAAAAGCCGCGATGCTAAAGGCAATCCCGGTGGCCCGGCACTGCTTTTTCAAAATCTGAAGGGCTACCCCGGCTCACAGCTTCTCATCAATCAGTTTGGGTCTGATGCCCGCATGAAGCTGGCGGTCGGCGTCAACTCATTCGACGAGATTGCCGACCGTATCCGCGCCTTCATGGATGTGAAATCGCCGCAAGGCTTCCTGGACAAGATCAAAATGCTGCCGCTTCTCGCCGAAGCTGGGAAGTTCTTCCCGCGGACGGTCTCAAGCGGCCCCTGCAAGGAAGTTATCAAGCGCGACAAGTTCTCGCTCCTCGATTTCCCCGTCCTGCAGTGCTGGCCGAAGGATGGGGGACGCTTCATCACGCTTCCCTGCGTCGTCACGCGGGACCCCAGGACAGGCAAGCGCAACCTGGGCATGTACCGCTTGCAGGTCTATGACGAGCGCACGACCGGAATGCATTGGCAGCGGCAGAAGACGGGCGCCGAGAACGCGCGCGAGCATATGCGTGCCGCCGTTAGCGGCAAAGACCGTGTGGGGACAGCCGCCTCGGCTGTCCGGCCGGGCGGAGCAAGGCAGCCGGCCACAGAAGCCTCCCGCGCAGCCGTGGATATCATGGCTCGCTCTTCGGGTGGGTCTGTGCTCGCCTCCGGCGATCGCCCTTCCGGCAAGATGGAGGTCGCGGTCGCCATCGGCACCGACCCTGCAGTGACGTTCAGCGCCATCGTTCCCGCACCGCCCGACGTGGAGGAATATCTCGTCGCCGGCTTCCTTCGCGGGGCCTCAGTCGATCTGATCAAGTGCGAGACCGTGGACCTGGAGGTCCCGGCGTCGAGCGAGATCATTCTGGAAGGCTACGTCAATCTCGACGAACTGCGCGCGGAAGGCCCCTTTGGCGACCACACCGGCTTCTATTCGCTCGAAGACTTGTATCCGGTGTTTCATGTCACCTGCATCACGCATCGCAAGGACCCGATCTATGCCGCCACCATTGTGGGCAAGCCGCCGCAGGAAGATGCTTACATGGGTAAGGCGGTCGAGCGCATTTTCTTGCCGCTGATGAAACTGACGATTCCTGAGCTGGTGGACATCAACCTACCGATCGAGGGCATCTTCCACAACCTGATGATCGTTTCGATCAGGAAATCGTATCCCGGGCAGGCGCGCAAAGTGATGAACGCGATCTGGTCGCTGGGGCAGGCAATGTTCACCAAGTGCATCGTGGTGGTGGATGAAGATGTGGACGTGCAGGACCTCGCCGACGTCACGCTGAAGGTGTTTAACCACATTGATCCCGAGCGCGACATTCAATTCACGCTCGGTCCCGTGGATTCCCTCGACCACGCGTCGCGCCTGCCGGACTACGGCTCCAAGATGGGCATCGACGCCACGCGCAAGTGGGCCAGCGAAGGATTTACGCGACCCTGGCCTGAGGAGATTGTCATGGATGCGAAGACGAAAGCACTGGTGGACAGCAAGTGGAAAGCGCTGCTAAAGGAACTGGGGATCTGAGTGCTTTGAGGGAGGAGGCCGGAATGAAAAGGCGATGGCTCAGCATTGGTTGCTTGCTTCTATGCCTCACTTGCTTAGCGATGCCCATGGCTTTTGCTGGCGGACCGGATGACGCAAAAGCCTTGAAGGAGATTCGCGAACTGATAGCAAAGGTGCGCACAATGAACGAGCCCTCCATGGCGCGAACAAATGGGGCTGAAGCTATTTTTCAATTGACAAGAAACATTGATCCGAAGAAGGTCGACGACGAAACGCTAACGGATATGGTGTCTCTGTTAAATATCCCAGATGGTTCGGTACGTGGCGGGGTAGCAGCGGCACTGGGAAACCTTGGGCCTCGCGCGAAAATCGCCGTCCCTGCTCCGCTAAGAGTCATTCGTGAAACAGAGACAGACTGCCCAAAAATTGCAACTGGGCCGTCGTCGGCAGATGCTGCCCGGGTTGCGTTGAAACGAATCGGGGTAGAACCACCGCCGCCGGGTTGCAAGGGAAAGTGACTCAGCTCTCGATTGCCTGCGACGGAGGTGCTTCGATCCCGGAGCCGTTCCCCGCGTGGCATATCTCCGGCGTCACCGAATGATGTGGAGTACGCTCGCACCCCAGTGGGCGGCAAGGCCGAAAGCAATCAGAAATAGCAGCCCTGTGATGCGCTGCGGTAGAGAATTCTTGCTCCAACCCTGGAGCACGGCTAAGAGTCAAACGAAGAACAAGACGACGGCACCGCCGGCGAGAATCTTCAGAAGCATAGTACGACTCCTATGAGTTCATCCGAAACGAACTTGATTCTGGCGAAATCCTCGGGCGCGTGCAGTGATGCTGGTCACTCCTGATTCGCAACCATGCGAGGAGCGTTCTTTCACTTGGCTCAGAAGAAATCTGTCCCAAGCTACTTGCGCGGAGTCTCGCCCTGCGTGCCTTGCGGTTCATATCCCGCGCACTCGAGCACCGGCAGGCGAGGATACTTTGGAAACGCCGGATCAATGGCAGATCGTTCGCAGAGATAGAAAACGGAACCGCGGTCGGATGTCATGCGCCGCATAAACCGGCAGTGATCACACAACCCGGCGCGGACAGGCTGGCTAGGTTCCGGGCGGGCTGCATAACAACAGCATAGCCCCTCGGAGCCGCGGCGCTACTGCGGCCCGGTCGCGGACGGCATCGGTGGTCTTTCGGTATACTGACTCTATGGCGGTTTTCAAGAACATCGCGGCAGTGGCTAAGGGCATGAGCATCACTTTCATGGAGATGTTTCAGCCCACGATCGTGGAGAATTATCCCGACGGCAAAGGTCCGCTGAAAGGGGCGGTGTTCGAAGCGCGCTTTCGCGGGGCGCACGTTCTGCAGCGCGACGAAAACGGGTTGGAGAAGTGCGTCGCGTGCTTCCTGTGCGCGGCGGCGTGTCCGTCGAATTGCATTTATATCGAAGCGGCAGAGAATACCGCCGAAAACCGCGTCAGTGGCGCTGAGCGCTACGCCAAGGTTTACAACATCGACTACAACCGGTGCATTTTTTGCGGCTACTGCGTTGAGGCCTGTCCGACCGACGCGATCACGCACGGCCATGGATTCGAGCTGGCCACGTTTAACGCCAGCAACCTGGTATACCGCAAGGAGCAGATGCTGGCCCCCCGGCCAGCACACATGGCAGCCAACATAGTATTTAATCAGGCCGACGTAGAGGCGGGGGCGCCGGCGCAGTTGGTGCCAGGGAGCTAAGTTTTCGATTATCGGGAGGTTCGAACGCATCCGACACGCCGGTCCCCCACCGAGACCGGCGTTTGTGCATAGGAGCCATGAGCGGCGGGCTGTGAGCGATGAGCCACAGGCCACAACCTCAAATTGCTTGCCCACAGCTCATAGCTCGCAGCGCATAGCTAGAATATGGCCGACTTCCTACAAACCGTGAAAGAGCGGGTCGTCGTTTACGACGGCGCGATGGGCACCGACATTCACAAGCGCAACCCAAGCCTCGACGACTACTGGGGCAAGGAAAACTGCAGCGAAGTGCTGGTGCTGAGCCGTCCGGACATCATCAGGGACATTCACGCGTCGTTTCTTCAAGTCGGTTGCGACGTCGTCGAAACCAACACGTTTGGAGGAACCAGCATTGTGCTGGGGGAGTTTGATCTGCGTGACCGCGTGCGCGAGATCAACGTGAAAGCGGCACAACTGGCCAAGGAAGTCGCGCAGCAGTTTTCCACGAAGGACAAGCCTCGATTTGTGGCGGGATCCATCGGTCCAACCACCAAGCTACCTTCACTCGGCCACATCGGATTTGACGCGATGGTAGCGGCGTATGAAGAGCAAGCCTCGGCGTTGATTGAAGGTGGCGTTGACGTATTGCTGGTCGAAACCGCGCAGGATTTGCTGCAAGCCAAGATCGCCGTCATTGGCGTGCTTGACGCCTTGCGAAAATCGGGCAAGCGGCTGCCGATCACGGTGCAAGTGACGCTGCAGGAAACCGGCACCATGCTGCTGGGCACGGAAATCGGCGCCGCGCTGACCACGCTGGAGCCTCTGGACGTAGACGTGATCGGCCTGAATTGCGCCACCGGCCCAAAGGAGATGAACGACGCGGTCCGCTATCTTGCACTGAACTCGTCGAAAGAAGTTTCGGTGCTCCCGAATGCGGGACTTCCGCAGAACATCGGCGGAGAGACGGTCTACAAACTGACGCCGGCGGAACTTGCGGAGTATCACAAACATTTTGTTCAGGACTACGGCGTGCGCATCGTCGGCGGATGTTGCGGCACTACGCCCGAACATCTGAAAGCTGTCGTCGAAGCAGTTTCCGGAGTTGAACCGGCAACGCGCGACGTGAAGCGAGCCGGTACTGCATCGAGCGCTTACACATCCGTTCCCCTCGATCTCGAGCCCAAGCCGCTGATCGTGGCCGAGGAGATGAACACGACCACGCGTGTCGAGCACTTCCGCAACCTCGTACGCGCGAAAAAGAACGACGAAATTCTCGCGCTGGCGAAAAAGCTGGTTGCTGACGGTTCGCACATGCTCGATTTATGCTGCGCGATCGTCGGCGAGGACGAGAAGGGATACATCACTTCGATTCTGGAAAAGATCGCGACGCGTGTGCCGGCTCCGATTTTGGTGGATTCGACCGAGGCCGACGTGGTGGAAGAAGCGCTGAAGCGGATTCCGGGACGGGCCATCATCAATTCGATTAACTTGGAAGACGGCGAGAAGCGGACGTCGAAAGTTCTGCCCATGGCCAAACGCTTTGGCGCAGCGGTCATCGCGCTGACGATTGACGAAGAAGGCATGGCGCTTACCGCCGACAAGAAAGTTGCAATCGCTCACCGCATTTTCGATCTGGCGACGAAGAAGTATGGTCTCGACGGAACCGACTTGATTTTCGACGCGCTGACCTTGCCCATTTCGACTGGGCAAGAAGAATACCGCACGGCCGGAATCGAGACCCTGAAGGCAGTCGAGCGAATTAAGAAGGAATTGCCCGAAGTGAAGACGGTTCTGGGAGTAAGCAACATTTCTTTCGGCCTGGACCCGTATCCGCGGCGGGTGCTGAATTCCGTTTTCATGCACGAGGCAGTCGACCACGGCCTCGACATGGCCATCGTCAACTACACCAAAATTTATCCGCTGTACAAGATTCCGCAGGAAGAAGTGGAGCTGGCGCGCAAGCTGATTTACCACGACGAATCGGCGGGCGACCCGCTGCAGAAATACATGGCTCACTTCGCCGGCATGAAGGGCAAGCCAGCGGCCTCGACCACCGCGCACGTGGATACGCTTTCGGTCGAGGACAAGCTGAAGTTTGCCATCATCAACGGCGAAAAGTCGGTGGGCGAGGGAGCGAACAAGAAATCGCTGGAAGCCTTGCTGGACGAGGCTTTGGCCGGCTACTCGCCGCTGGAATTGATCAATACCGTTCTGCTCGACGGCATGAAGACGGTCGGCGATCTGTTTGGCGCGCGCAAGATGCAACTGCCGTCGGTGCTCGACTCTGCGGGCGTGATGAAGCAGGCGGTCGCTTATCTTGAGCCGAAGATGGAGAGGAAAGCCGGTTCGCAGAAGGGCACGATCGTGCTGGCCACAGTGAAGGGAGATGTGCACGACATCGGCAAGAACCTGGTCGACATTATCTTGTCGAACAACGGATTCAAGGTCGTCAATCTCGGCATCAAGCAGCCGGGGGACAGGATCATCCGCGCGGCGCAGGAACATCGGGCGGACGCGATCGGGCTGAGCGGCCT
>Ga0187784_10003642_pt1 | contig 12450 bp, 13 predicted proteins | sample 1015_SJ02_MP15_2_FD_132964 | JGI IMG/M metagenome (GOLD analysis project Ga0187784, IMG submission 132964) | Tropical peat soil microbial communities from peatlands in Department of Meta, Colombia - 1015_SJ02_MP15_20_MG | ecosystem: Environmental > Terrestrial > Soil > Wetlands > Peat | place... | reverse complement strand
GCCCAGACGCCCTTCTGCAGCGCCTTGCCCGCAAGGCTCGCGGCGAGCGGCCCCGGGAACATCTCGGGAAAGATCGTCAGCACGCTCGCGCGCCACATCGGTGCGACCTACGCAGGCGCGTTCCCTCCCCCCTTGCGGGGGAGGGTTAGGGAGGGGGGGCCTTCGGCGTCCTCGTCCGCTGCCTCACCGGGCGGATCGATGACGAGCTTGCCGGCGGCGATGTCGACCAGCGGAACGACCGTTGCGGTAAACGGCAGCATGACGGTCGCGCCGCCGCCCGCGGGCGCGATCTCGATCAGGTCGCCGGCGCCGAAATCATGCACCGCCGTCACGGTGCCGAACGCCGCCCCGTCCGAGGTCTCGGCCTTAAGCCCGATCAGGTCGGCAACGTAGAACTCGTCGTCGCCCGGCGCGGGAAGCTGCGCGCGCGCCACATAGAGGCGCAGGTTCTTCAGCGCCTCGGCGGCGTTGCGGCTGGTCACGCCCTTGAGCCGCGCGACTAGCACGTCCTTTCCCGGACGCACCGCCTCGATCTCGAAGCGGCGCCTGCCGTCCTCGCTCTCGAGCGTGCCGTAGCGCGCGACCGCAAGCGGATCCGCGGTGAAGGCCTTCAGCCGCACCTCACCGCGCACGCCATGTGCGGCGCCGATCTGCGCGATGAGGACGCGCGCGCTCATCGGATCCGTAGGGCGGGCCATAAGCGCGTCCACGCGCGTCTGCGACGCGCTATGGGCGCCTGCGCCGACCTCGCGTTGAGCCAAAGCGTTGCGCGCCGTGCCCGCCGTGTCTTGCTGCGGCGGGCAACCGCATCAACGTCCGTGATCGCTGCGCCACCGACGCAGGCGGTTGCCCGCCCTACGGTTCGGCGTGCGCGGCTCATCACTAGCTCGCGGCCGCGGGCGCCGCGCCTTCGGCCGGCGCGGCACCTGCCGCAGCGGCGGCACGCTCCTGCGCCTTCTTCTTCGGCTTCGCCTTCTCGGGATTGTTGCGCTGCGCGCGCTTCATGATGCCGGCCTCGTCGAGGAAGCGCGACACGCGATCGCTCGGGGTGGCGCCCTTCGCCATCCAGGCCTTGACCTTGTCGAGGTCGAGCCGCAGGCGATCCTTGTTGTCCTTGGCGACCAGCGGATTGAAGTAGCCGAGCCGCTCGATGTAGCGGCCGTCGCGCGGCGCGCGGCTGTCGGCGACCACGATGTGATAGACCGGTCGCTTCTTGGTGCCGGCACGGGCCATTCTGACTTTCAGTGACATTGCGGTTCCTTTCTCGGAGTTACTGGTCATTCCGGCCGAGCGAAGCGAGAGCCGGAATGACGGGCAAGCCTTGTCATTTCTTCTTTCCCAGTCCCGGAAAGCCGCCAAGGCCGGGCAGTTTCGGGCCCAGACCCGGGAGACTTCCGGGAAAATTCGGTGGCAGGCCGGGCGTGAGCCCCGGCATCTTTGCCGGCATGCCTTGCGGCGCGCCGGGCATGCCGGGGGGCAGTCCGCCCGGCATCTTCTCGGCAAGCTTCTGCAGCTCCTCCGGGCTCGGCATGCCGCCGCCGAGGCCCATCATCTGCGCGAGCCCCGCCATCGGGCCGCGCTTGGCGCCGCTCATCGCCTTCATCATGTCGGCCATGCCGCGATGCATCTTGAGCAGGCGGTTGATGTCCTCCGGCTTGGTGCCGGAGCCGGCCGCGATGCGCCGCTTGCGGCTCGCCTTCAGCAAATCCGGATTGCGCCGCTCCTTCGGCGTCATCGAGTCGATGATCGCCATCTGTCGCTTCAGCACTTTTTCATCCAAGCCCGCATTGGCGATCTGGTTCTTCATTTTCGCGACGCCGGGCAGCATGCCCATCAGCGAGCCGATGCCGCCCATCTGCTGCATCTGCGCAAGCTGGTCGCGCAGGTCGGCGAGATCGAATGCGCCCTTGCGCATCTTCTCGGCGACGCGCGCGGCCTTCTCGGCGTCGATCGTGGCGGCCGCCTTCTCGACCAGCGAGACGATGTCGCCCATGCCGAGAATGCGTCCCGCGATGCGCGCCGGGTCGAAGTCCTCGAGCGCGTCGAGCTTCTCGCCGACACCGATCAGCTTGATCGGCTTGCCGGTGACGGCGCGCATCGAGAGCGCGGCGCCGCCGCGGCCGTCGCCGTCGACGCGCGTCAGCACGATCCCCGTGAGCCCGACGCGCTCATCGAAAGAGCGCGCGAGGTTGACGGCATCCTGGCCGGTGAGCGCGTCGGCGACCAGCAGCACCTCGTGCGGGTTCGCGGCCGTCCGCACGCTCGCGGCTTCCGCCATCATCTCCTCGTCGAGCGTGGTGCGGCCCGCGGTGTCGAGCATCACGACGTCGTAGCCGCCGAGCCGAGCCGCCTCGAGCGCGCGGCGCGCGATCTGCGGCGGCGTCTGGCCCTCGACGATCGGCAGCGTCTCGACATTGACCTGGCGGCCGAGCACCGCGAGCTGCTCCATCGCAGCCGGCCGGCGCGTATCGAGCGAAGCCATCAGCACCTTGCGCCTGCCCTCCCCGGTCAGGCGGCGCGCGATCTTCGCCGTGGTGGTGGTTTTGCCCGAGCCCTGCAGCCCGACCATCATGATGGCGACCGGCGCGGGCGCGTTGAGGTCGATCGGATTGGCGCTGGCGCCGAGCGTCTCGACCAGCTGGTCGTGCACCAGCTTGACCACCATCTGGCCCGGCTTGACCGACTTGATCAGCGCGACGCCGACCGCATTCTTCTTCACCTGCTCGACGAAGGCACGCGTGACGTCGAGCGCGACGTCGGCCTCGAGCAGCGCGCGGCGTACCTCGCGCAGCGCCGCGTCGACGTCGGCCTCCGACAGGGCGCCGCGCCCGGTCAGACGATCGAGAATTCCACCAAGCCGTTCCGACAGGCTGTCGAACATGGTCTTCCTTAAAGCAAAACGCGCCCGAGGGCGCATCGCGCTGTCGGGCGGTGGCCGCGGGCTTCGGGAGCCAGTCGGCTAGGCTGCATTCCGGTCTCTTAATCGAGAGCGGCAGACGACTACGGCCACACGTCCAACCTGTCAACGCGAAAGACTTGCGATCGCATCCGTGGTTGGCTACGATTGACTAGTCAATTTGACCGGTTTGAAAAACATGAAGGAAGTTCAAGCTTCTGTCGCAAAAGCGCAGCTTGCAGAGCTGCTCGATGAGGTCGAGCGCGGCGCGACGATAACGATAACGCGACACGGCAAGCGAATTGCCCGATTGGTTCCCGAGGGTCAGCGTGATCGCGAAGAAATTCGTCGGGCGATCGCCAAAATCAAGGCTTTGCGGCAGCATGTAGAGCCTGCAACCGTCGAAGAAATTCTGCAGTGGCGCGACGAGGGAAGGCGGTAGCAGTGCCACTCGTCCTCGACGCGTCGATTGCGGCAAGCTGGTATTTTCCAGATGAAAGAAGCGAGGATGCCGACAGGGTGCTGGACGGGCTGGAAGAAGATTCGGCTCTCGTGCCCATCCTGTGGTGGTTTGAGGTTCGCAACGTCTTGATAATCGGAGAGCGGCGCCGCCGCTCGACACCAAAGATGGCAACCGAGTTTCTTTCCTGGCTCGCCTCTTTGCCGATCCTGCAGGCCGAATTGCCGGATGAAGACAAGGTCTTTGCGTTCGCACGGCACCATCAACTCACATTCTACGACGCCGCATATCTTGAGCTTGCTCAGCGCGAAAGTCTTGCGCTTGCCACTTTGGACCAACACCTTGCGCAGGCAGCGCGCGCAGAAGGCGTAGCGCTTGTAACAAGCTGATCGCGACTTCTGGCTCGGAACCTATGTCCCTCTTCACCCGCCGCCGCGTGTTTGCCGGCCTTGCGTCGCTCGGTGCCGTTGCCGGCGTGCTCGGCGTGCGCAACGCGGCGGCGCGCTATTATGACGGCCCGGTCTCGGACCATTTCGACGGCACGCGCTTCTTCGACGTGAATGGCTCGCCGCCGCGCACGCTCGCGGACCAATGGCGCTGGTGGCGCGAGGGGAAGCGCGAAAAATGGCCGGACTGGGTGCCGAGCCCCTATTCGGACCGCCCGCCGCAACGCGTTGCGGGCGGCGAGTGGCGCATCTCGTACGTCGGCCATGCGAGCCTGTTGATCCAGACCGCCGGCCTCAACCTGCTGATCGATCCGGTATGGTCGCAGCGCTGCTCGCCGGTGAGCTTCGCCGGACCGAAGCGCGTCAATGATCCGGGCATTGCGTTCGAGGCGCTGCCGCCGATCGACGTCGTGCTGGTTTCGCATTGCCATTACGATCATCTCGATGTCGCGACGCTGTCGCGCCTTGCCGCGGCGCATCGTCCGCGCGTGATCGCGCCGCTCGGCAACGACAGCATCATCAAGGATTACGATTCAGGCGTCGCGACCGAGGCCTATGACTGGCATCAGCACATCGATCTCGCGCACGGCATCACCCTGACGATGGTGCCGACGCGCCACTGGTCGGCGCGCGGGCTCACCGATCGCAACAAGGCGCTGTGGGCCTCGTTCGTGATCGAGACGCCGGCCGGGCGCATCTATCACGTGGCGGATTCGGGCTATGGCGACGGCACGCATTTTCGCGCCGCGCGCGACCGCTACGGGCCGTTTCGCATGGCGGTCCTGCCGATCGGCGCCTACGAGCCGCGCTGGTTCATGCGCGACATGCACATGAACCCCGAGGAGGCGGTGCGCGCCTTTCAGCTGTGCGGCGCCGAATTCGCGCTCGGCCATCACTACGGCACGTTCCAGCTCACCGACGAGACGATCGATGCGCCGGTCGAGGCACTGGAATCAGCGCGCCTCGACGCCGGCATCGAGCCGGAACGCTTTCGCCTGCTCAAGCCCGGGCAGGTGTGGGAGGTCGAGGCGAGGGCGGTGGTGTGAGGGGCAACGCTGTAGCCCGCATGAGCGCTAGCGACATGCGGGACCGGCGGTCCCGGATTTCGCTGCGCTCATCCGGGCGACAAGGGGAGCGCAGCGTCGTGCGTGCGATCCCGGCTCGCGCTCGCTTCGCGAGCTTGGCCGGGATGACCGTTCGGGTCATTTAATCGGCACGTACACCTCGATCACCAGATCGTCTTCCTTCGTCGTCAGCGGGTCGGTCACGTAGAATTCGACGAACAGATCCTTCGCCTCGAGCCGGCGCTCGTCGAGGTGATTGGTGATCGCCTCATAGGTCGCGTCCATCGCGTCGTAGGAGCCGCGGTGCAGGAACTTGAGCGCCTTGCCCTCCGGCGATTTGCCGATCGCGAGCCCCTCGCCGAGCGCGCCCTTCGGCGCCTCGGCGACCGGAATGCCGGCCTGGAACTCGAACCCGGTATCGTCGGTCGAGGTGTAGATCGTCATCGGCGGGCCCGACGGCTTCACGCCCTGCTTCACAAGCTCGGCGTTGATCTTCTTGAACGCATCGATCAGCGTCTCGAAGGCCGAATCCCAGTTCGCCGAGCCCTTCACATAGACGATCGTCTTGGCGGTGAGCATCACCTCCTCGCCGAACGGATCGCCCGGCCGCGGCGCCGGCGCGGCGGTTGAAGGCGCGGGGGGCCGCGCGGGGGCTTGGGCGGCGGGCGGTTGCGCCGGAGCTTGGGCCGGCGCCTGCGCAGGCGCCTGGGCGGCTGGCGGCGTCTGCGCCGCCGGGGGTGGCGTCTGTGCCAGCGTCGTGCCGGCGGTCAAAATCAGGCCCAAGGCAAGGCTGAAGGCAAGGCTAAAGGCAAGGCTAAAGGCAAGGCTAACGGTCAGGCGCAAGCCCAGAGCAGTCACGCGAAGCGACATCGGACCCTCCCATCTACCCCCCGCGGGCGCCCCACGACTCATAGCATGGCGGCCTTGTGCCTGCCTGCTCAAAGGCGGGGCGCGGGTTGCCGCTGTGACTGGCGCGGCGCCGCGCTTTCGCCATATAAGCTTGCGCGAACAGAGCAAATCGGATGAGCGCGCTTGCCGGCCACGAATTCGTGAAAATGAACGGTCTCGGCAACGCGATCGTGGTGGTCGACATGCGCGCAGCGCCCGCCCCGATCGCGCCCGACGAGGCGCGCGCGGTCGCGCAGCCCGCCGGCGCGCCCTACGACCAGATGATGGCGCTCTACCCGCCGCGCACCGCGGGAACCGATGCGTTCGTGCGCATCTACAACAGCGACGGCTCTCCGGCCGGCGCCTGCGGCAATGGCATGCGCTGCGTTGCCGAGCTGATGTTCCGGCAGACCGGACGCGACGCGCTCACCTTCGAAACGCAAGCCGGGCTGATCAATTGCTGGAAGGGCGCCTCCCCGCTCGTCTCGACCGTCGACATGGGTAAGCCGCGCTTTGCCTGGAACGAGATCCCGCTCGCGGAGGAATTCGCCGACACGCGCTGCATCGAGCTGCAGATCGGGCCGATCGACAAGCCGATCCTGCATTCGCCCTCGGTGGTCAGCATGGGCAATCCGCACGCGATCTTCTGGGTCAAGGACGTCAACGCGTATGACCTCGCCAAAATAGGGCCGCTGCTGGAAAACCATCCGATTTTTCCCGAGCGCGCCAACATCTCGCTCTGCCAGGTCGCCACGAAGGAGCACATCATCCTGCGCACCTTCGAGCGCGGCGCCGGCTTGACGAAGGCCTGCGGCTCGGCCGCCTGCGCGGCCGCGGTCGCGGCGGCGCGGCTGCGCAAGACCGGCCGCAAGGTCACCGTCACGCTGCCGGGCGGCGACCTCACGATCGAATGGCGCGAACGCGACGACCATGTGCTGATGACCGGGCCGGTGGCGTTCGAGTTCGAGGGCCGCTTCGACCCGGCGCTGTTTGCGGCGGTCGCATGAGCCTCGACGTCATCACATTCGGTTGCCGGCTCAACACCTACGAGTCCGAGGTGATCCGCAACGCCGCCACGCGCGCCGGCATCGACGACACGATCGTGGTCAACACCTGCGCAGTCACCGCCGAAGCGGTGCGCCAGGCGCGCCAGTCGATCCGCCGCCTCAAGCGCGCGCGCCCCGACGCGCGCATCGTCGTGACCGGCTGCGCCGCACAGACCGAGCCGCAGCGCTTCGCCGCGATGCCCGAAGTTGCGGCGGTGCTCGGCAATGAGGAGAAGCTGCGCAGCGAGAAGTGGTCCGACTTGCAGGCTGCCTTCGGGCTCGGCGCGGAAGAGAAGGTCCGCGTCAACGACGTGATGGCCGTGCGGGAGACCGCGCTGCATCTGGTCGACGGGATCGAAGGCCGCGCGCGCGCGTTCATCCAAGTGCAGAACGGCTGCGACCATCGCTGCACCTTCTGCATCATTCCATACGGACGGGGAAATTCGCGCTCGGTGCCGATGGGCGAGGTGGTCGCGCAAGTGCGCCGCCTCGTCGAAAACGGCTACCGCGAGGTGGTGCTGACCGGCGTCGACATCACGAGCTATGGGGCGAACCTGCCGGGCGCGCCGCGGCTCGGCAGACTGGTGCGGCAGATCCTGCGCCACGTCCCGGAGCTCGCGCGGCTGCGCCTCTCCTCGATCGACTCGGTCGAGGCCGACGCCGAGCTGCTCGACGCGCTCGCCGAGGAGCCGCGGCTGATGCCGCACCTGCACCTGTCGCTGCAGCATGGCGACGACCTGATCCTGAAGCGCATGAAGCGCCGCCATTCGCGCAGCCAGGCGATTGCCTTCGCGGCGCAAGTGCGGGCGCTGCGCCCCGACATCGTGCTCGGCGCCGACATCATTGCGGGCTTTCCGACCGAGACCGAGGAGGCCTTCGCGCGCTCGCGCGAGCTCGTCGCGGAGTGCGGGCTGACGCACCTGCACGTGTTCCCCTATTCGGAGCGCGCCGGCACGCCGGCCGCGCGCATGCCGCAGGTGCCGCATCCGTTGCGCAAGGAGCGCGCGCGGCTGCTGCGCCAGGATGGCGCAGCGGCGCTGCGGCGCCATCTCGAGGCGGAAGTCGGCGCGACGCGCCGGGTGCTCGCCGAATCCGACGGGATCGGCCGCACCGAGCAGTTCACGCCGGTGCGCCTCGCGGCGCCGGCCGAGCCCGGAACAATCCTTGCATTGACGATGACCGGCCACGACGGCCGTCATTTGCTGGCGGCTTGAAGGAGCAAGACCATGTCGAACAGTCATGACGTGACCAGCGTCGAGCAGCTCGAGGCGATCTACGGGCTGCCGGCCGGCGCGTCGCTGTGGAAAGAGATCGACCACGTCAATGCGCAGTACCGCGCCTTCATCGAGGCGGCGCCGTTCTTCGTGCTGTCGACCTGCGGCCCGGAAGGGGTCGATTGCTCGCCGCGCGGCGATGCGCCGGGCTTCGTGCGCGTCGCCGACGACAAGACCCTGATGATCCCGGACCGGCGCGGCAACAACCGCATCGACTCGCTGCGCAACATCGTGCGCGATCCGCGTGTGTCGCTCTTGTTCCTCATTCCGGGCGTCGGCGAGACGATCCGCGTGATCGGGCGCGCGCGCATCACCACCGATCCGGCGCTGTGCGAGAGCTTCATCTTCGCCGGCAAGACGCCGCGCTCGGTGATCGTGGTGGCGGTCGAGAGCGCCTACTTCCAGTGCCCGAAGGCGATCGTGCGTTCGAAGCTGTGGGACCCCGCTTCGATCGTGGAGCGCAAGCGCCTGCCGAGCAGCGGCGACATCCTCGCCGCCGTCACCAAAGGCAAGGAGGGCGGCGCGGAATGGGACCGCGCCTATCCGGAGCGGCTGAAGGCGACGATTTATTAAGCTGCGCGTAGCGCGTAGCCCGGATGAAGCGCAGCGAAATCCGGGACGGTCGACCCCGCATGTCGCTTCGCTCATGCGGGCTACAGGATCAGAGAGAGTCCCATGCCCTTCCAGATCGGCTTGTTGCTGTTCCCCGACATCACGCAGCTCGACATGACCGGGCCGTATGAGGTCTTCATCAAGTTTCCCGACGCCAAGGTGCATCTCGTCTGGAAGACGCGCGACCCGGTGACGGCGGGCGGCGGCATGCAGATCACGCCGACGACGACCTTCGCCGAATGCCCGCAGCTCGATCTCATCTGCGTGCCGGGCGGCGGCGGCATGAACGCGCTGCTCAACGATGCCGAGACGCTCGACTTCATCCGCCGCCAGGCGAAGGCCGCGCGCTATGTGACGAGCGTCTGCACCGGTGCGCTGGTGCTCGGCGCGGCCGGCCTGCTCAAGGGCAAGCGCGCCGCGACGCACTGGATGAGCCGCGACATGCTGCGTGCGTTCGGCGCAACGCCGGTCGCGGAGCGCGTCGTGGTCGACGGCAATCTGATCACCGGCGGCGGCGTCACGGCCGGCATCGACTTCGCGCTCACGGTCGCCGCGCAGGCGTTCAGCCCGGAGCTCGCGCAGGCGATCCAACTCGGCATCGAGTATGACCCGCACCCGCCCTACGATGCCGGCTCGCCCGAGCGCGCCGGCGCCGCGCTGGTTGCGAAGACCCGCGCGGCCGCGGCCTCACGGCAAAGTGAGCGCCAGGCGGCGGTCGAGCGGGCGGCGGCGAATCTGAGTTGATCCGGCCGGCCGAGCCCTATAGACAGGCGCGCATGAACCAGCGTCGCGCCCCGGCCCTCACCAAGGCAGAACTTCGCGCCCAAGCGGAGGCCGCGCTCGCTGCGGCCACCAAGCCGATCACCAAGCTCCCGACCAAGCTGACGCGCCAATGCGGCAAATGCGGCGAGCAGACCTCGGTCATGGTCGAGCCGGGCGCAGCCGCGCCCCCGTTCAAGTGCAAGAAGTGTGATTGATCTGTGTCACGCAAGTCGGCTGTTGCCGACTTGCGTCTTGAATCGACGGCGCCAGCCATGTTTGCCCTCTCCCCTCGTGGGAGAGGGCATCGCAGGAATCTCAGCGGACTTGGCTGGGAGAGGGGGACTCTCGATCTGCTCGATGTGCGGAGAGTCCCCCTCTCCCGATCCTCTGCGTTGAACCGTTGAGTAGCCCTCTCCCACGAGGGGAGAGGGCACAACAACGCACTTCGCTGCCATCGCTTTCCCGCCAGCAGAATCGGGCAAACCTAAATTCATCGCGCTCCAACGCGCTGCGCCGCGTCCGGGACACCGCTACTCCCCGTTCCACCCGCACAGGCGCAGCCGCTCGCGCAAATGCGCCGGCACCGGCGCGGTGACGCGCACCGGCTCCTTGTTCTTCGAGATCGGCACCACGACCTCGCGCGCGTGCAGCTGCAGCCCGGGCGCGTCGGCGCGCGGCACGAACTTGATCTGCCGCGCGCGGCGCTGGCTCGCCTCGTTGCCGTAGATGTCGTCGCCGAAGATCGGAAAGCCCATTGCGGCGCAGTGCACGCGCAGCTGATGCGTGCGGCCGGTGACCGGCTCGAGCGCCAACCAGGCGAGCGCGCGGTCGGCGGAGCGGCCGAGCAGCTTCCAGCGGGTGACCGCGGGCTGGCCCTTCGGGTCAGGCTTCATCCACCAGCCGAAATCCGGATCAAGCCGCCCCAGCGGCATGTCGATCACGCCTTCGTCCTCCGCCGGCCCGCCCTCGGTGACCGCCCAATAGGTCTTGCCGACGCGCCGATGCTTGAACAGCAGGCTCAGATGCGCGAGCGCCTTGCGGTGCCGCCCGAGCACCAGGCAGCCCGAGGTCTCGCGGTCGAGCCGATGCGCGAGCGCCGGCGGACGCGGCAGGCCGAAGCGCAAGGCATCGAACCAGTCCTCCAGGCTCGGCCCGCCCTTCGGTCCGCGATGCACCGAAAGCCCGGCCGGCTTGTCGATCACCAGCATCAGGGCGTCGCGGTAGAGCACGCGCGCAAGGATCTCCTCCTCGCTCGCGTTCTTCGGATCGAAGCGTTTCGCAGGCGCCGGGCTCGGCACTTTCAGGTCCAGCTCTTGCAGGTCCAGCTCTTTCAGCTCCATCGCGAAACCGCTATCACGCTTCCCAACATGAATGACACCCCCAAGGACACAACCAAGCAATCCTGGTGGCGGCGGCTTTCCGGCGGGCTGAAACGCACCTCGACCTCGATCGGAGCCGCGATCTCCGACCTCGTGTCGAAGCGCAAGCTCGACCGCGCGGCCATCGACGAGCTCGAGGAGCTGCTGATCCGCGCCGACCTCGGCGTCGATACCGCGGCACGGATCGCGGCGGCGATCGGCGCGGGCCGCTACGACAGAGAGGTCAGCGACGCGGAAGTCAAGGCGATCCTCGCCGCCGAGGTCGAGAAGGTGCTCGCCCCGGTGGCGCGGCCGCTCATCATCGATGCGACCGCCAAGCCATTCGTCATCCTGGTGGTCGGCGTGAACGGCTCGGGCAAGACCACCACGATCGGCAAGCTCGCGGCGCGCTTTCGCGCCGAGGGGCGCAGCGTGATGCTGGCGGCCGGCGACACGTTCCGCGCCGCCGCGATCGAGCAGCTCAAGATCTGGGGCAGCCGCACCGGCGCCAAGGTCGTGGCGCGCGCGCAGGGCGCGGACGCGGCCGGGCTCGCCTTCGACGCGCTCAACGCCGCGAAGGCCGAGGGCGTCGAGGTGCTGCTGGTCGACACCGCCGGACGGCTGCAGAACCGGAGCGAGCTGATGGCCGAGCTCGAGAAGGTGGTGCGCGTGATGAAGAAGGTCGACGCGCGCGCGCCGCATGCGGTGCTCTTGGTGCTCGACGCGACCGTCGGGCAGAACGCGCTGTCGCAGGCGGCGGAGTTCACCCGCATAGCGGGCGTCACCGGGCTGGTGATGACCAAGCTCGACGGCACCGCGCGCGGCGGCATCCTGGTGGCGCTCGCCGCCAAACATCAGCTGCCGGTGCACTTCATCGGCGTCGGCGAGGGCGTCGATGACCTCAGCGACTTCGCCGCGAAGGACTTCGCCAACGCGATCGCCGGGATCGAGCAGACCTCGTCCTGAGACCTCATTCTGAGGCCTCATGGTGAGGAGCGGTCCGAAGGACCGCGTCTCGAACCATGGCCGCACGCGCGGCGCGTGTTGTCATCCTTCGAGACGCCCGCCTTCGCGCTTGCGCTTCGGCGGGCTCCTCAGGATGAGGTCTGAACAGGCAATGACAATCCCGCCGCACCGCGCTACATGCACGCCATGCCGACCGACGCGAAAAAGCCGCTCAACCCCTTCCTCAAGCTCCTGCTCGAGCTCGGGCCGCTGATCCTGTTCTTCTTCGCCAACTCGCGCCCCGCCCTGTTCCTACCCTTCGTCGGCCCGCTGCTGCCGGAGGCGGCGAGCGGCGAGAAGGGCGGCATCTTCGTCGCGACCGCGGTGTTCATGGTGGCAATCCTCGTGGCGCTCGCGGTGTCCTATGCGCTGACGCGGCATCTGCCCGTGATGGCGCTGGTAACGGCGATCGTCGTCGTGGTGTTCGGCTCGCTCACCCTCGTGCTGCACGACGACACCTTCATCAAGATGAAGCCGACGATCATCTACATCCTGTTCGGCGGCATCCTGCTCGGGGGGTTGTGGTTCAACAAGCCGCTGCTCGAAGTCGTGTTCGACTCGGTGTTCGATCTGACCGAGGAGGGCTGGCGCAGGCTGACGCTGCGCTGGGCGCTGTTCTTCCTTGCGCTCGCGCTGCTC
>Ga0187784_10003641_pt1 | contig 12450 bp, 9 predicted proteins | sample 1015_SJ02_MP15_2_FD_132964 | JGI IMG/M metagenome (GOLD analysis project Ga0187784, IMG submission 132964) | Tropical peat soil microbial communities from peatlands in Department of Meta, Colombia - 1015_SJ02_MP15_20_MG | ecosystem: Environmental > Terrestrial > Soil > Wetlands > Peat | place... | reverse complement strand
TGCGGCTCCGCCGCCTGCTGTGCGGAAAGGCTTCGCCTTTCCGGAAGGCGGGCTTAGTGTGCAACCTCCGCCGCGCAGGCTGGAAGGCTCGGCCTTCCAGCCTGCGCGGCGGAGGACAAGGGGTCCGGCGTTGTCCGGAAAGCCGGAGGCTTTCCGCACAGCGGGGCGGCAGAGCCGCGCCGAATACTGGCGGGGAGCCGCTAATTTGGACACGTTTGGTCTCCGACCGCCGCTTTTGAATCCCATGGGCTCGCGGCGCTCAGAGAGCGCCGCTACAGTACACTGAGAGACTACGGCTGCCTTCATCTTGCCACGACGACAGCCTCATGCCCACGGCTGCCGCCCATGGGCTACATGACGTCTCCCGCTCCGCGGGCTGGAAGGAGTCCGGCAATCATGAGCTAGGCTCGCCACTGAGATGAGAATTGCCGATTCCGCGTGGGGCGGGTGGCCACAAGGGCCGCCCCTACAACGTGATCTTAAACTGCTTCTCACGCCGTGGGCTGATTTCTGTCGGCCCTCCGGGCCTGTTGGCGCTTGCTCTTCTCGGTCTGCATTTCAGCAACTGCCTTAGCGACGGTTGGAGAATAGAGCGCCCTGGTCCAATGAGGATTCAGCCACTCCGGCTGCGCGTCAGCGGCTATGGAGAATTCTCTAAGCGCCTCATCTTTCTGCCGCGCCAGCCAATGGGCCACGGCGCTGCCCATCCGAGGCTCCGCTCTCGGGAGGAATCCCAGGACTCGGGTATCCGCGGAGAATGGCACGCTGCCCTTCACCGCGTCGAACCTGAGGAGAGCATCCTCGAAATCACGCTGCTCGATAAGCGCCCAACCCAGTTGTGTAATGACCGTTTCATCGTCGAGTCGTTGATGGGCTGCTTGCGTCAGGTAATTCGACGCGGCGGAGTAATTCCCAGCTCTGTAGTTCCACCATCCGATGCGCCCCGCGAGCTCGGGCGGCCATGCCGCACCGAAAGCTGCATTGAGCTGAGCGACGGCAGCTTCCGCTCCGACCCTATCGTGTGCTACCAACATAAGGCCGGCGAGTTCCACCTTCCTCACCGCCAGCGCAGACCCTTCGGGGTGGTCAGTCAGCCAAATCTGCAATTCGCGGACGGCCCTCGAATTGTCTCCTCGGGCGGCCAGTGAATCCGCGTAAGCATGGAGGTAATCTTCGCTCGTTGGGGTCGAGTCCAGCAGCTTACGATACGCTGCCCCAGCCTGCGAGAAATCTGCCAAGGCGAATTCCGCGCGGCCAAGCACTTGCCAGGCCAACGGCTGGTCCGGGCGCGCGTCCAGCGAGTGTTTTGCAAGTCCCGCGGCCTCCTGATAGTGCTTGGCAAAGTAGGCGCGCCGGGCGCGTTCGGTCCAAAAGACGTACGCGACTTCGAGCGGACGTTCACGGGTCATATTTCCCCAATGCTCCTCCGCGATCATCTGATTGATTTGCTCAATTCGTTCCGAAGTGCGCGGGTGAGAACGGAAGTATCCCGCTAAGGTATCTCGCGCCACCTGCGTGAGCTCTTCCTGAGGCGTGGACGCGCGCACAACGTATTCACGGTAGAGCCGCTCGAAGGCTTCGAACATCCGTATAGCGCCGAGCGGCGAATAGGATGCCAAGACGGCCAAGCGCGTGCCTTCACGGTCGGCCTCCAACTCCTGATCCTTGGAGTAACCCGCCTCGAAAAGCTGGACGGGCAACTGCACCAATTCGTGCAAAGGCAGATGGCGGAGCCGCGCCTCGAGCTGCACGCGCTCGGCGCAGTGGTAATGGTCAATGTGCTCAATCTCGTGGCCCAAGATGGCGGCCAGTTCATCCTCACTGTCCATCAGCTCCATCAATCCCGCCCCCACATACACATGACCGCCGGGCAGCGCAAAGGCATTGATGAAGTCGGACCTGGGAATGTAATGGAAGCGATAAGGCAACTTGCGATGAGCGTGCGCAGCGACTCGCGACCCAACCTGGATAAGATAAGGCTCCACCTCCTTGACGTTAGCTTCGCTCTGGCTCGAGTCGGGGGAGAAACGCGCGCGGCGCCCCGCCATCTCGTCGCCGATTTGAATCTCCTGGCGATCCGAGAGGCGGGTTGCCGCCACCGGCAGTCGTCCCAGTTCCCTTTCTGTGTCGGCGACGAAATACAATATCGGGTCGGGACGCACTGGCGCGTCAACCTTGCGCTTCTCACTCAAGAAAAGCGCAGCGATGGTGAGAGCGATAATGGAAATCAATAGAACTCTGTATTTCATAAGTACTGCCGCAACGCCTCCCGGTAACGGCTGTAGAGGTAGGAGACGAAAAGGAGTAAAGCGCCCAGGACGATGAAAGTCAGGTAGCGGTCGCGGGGAGTCAATCCCCAGATATCCACTACCACAATCTTGCCCACGCAAAGCAATAGCAGCGCGAGACCGGTGAGGCGAAAGCTACGCTGCCCCACCCACAACGCGAAGACAAAGACTGCAACCGCTTCTACCCCCCACGCCACCGTCACCATGCCGCTCCTCATTTCGAGAGCCAGCAGAACGGTCAGCAGCAAAACCGGGATGAAAAAGAAAAGCTGTTGCGGATGGTGATCAAGGGCCGCGAGGATCCTGGCCAGCGGATTCCCACCCTCGGGCAGGTTCGGGGCAAGCTTCTCGCCCGAATAACCAGGTGCGCCGCGAAGCTTAAACGCAACAGGAAGAACCAAGAAGAGAATGGCTACGGTTGAACCCACGGACCACCAGCGGCTGTGCCAAAAATCGGCGGCAAAATAGCTGCGCTCGTAAAAGTTGTGGAAGAGGGCGCGAAAAAGGACTGCGAGGCCGATCAAATAGCTCTGGTGCAGAAATACCTGCCGCTGGGCTTTCCAGGCGAAGGCCGCCAGGCCCAGCGCCAGCGCTGCCCAAGCGACAATCACCCAATCAAGTCCGAGCTCGAAGCGTATGAGCGCAGCCAAAGCGATGGTGCCAAGGTAGCTCAAGAGGTTTGGCGCCTCGATGCGGCGGTCGCGCTGCAATTCCTCGCCGCTGCTTCCTTCCAGCCGCGCGTAAACGTAATAAAACGCGAGCACCAGCGGAAGCACCGTGTAAACGCGTGGGCTTAGCTCGCCCGGTTTTCCTGAGGCATTCAGGTTGACAAAGAACAGTCGCAAGAACGCCGAAGCAAATGCCACGTAACCCTGGAGTCGCAGCCAAAACCACCCGCGCGCCTGGCCCCACTCGAAAAGGACTAACCCGAACAGTGTCCAGCCCAGCGCCACGCTGGCTGGGCGCAATTCGTACCACATCAGCAAAGCGACCAGGGAAGACGCCACCCACGAATAAGCCGCCGGCAAGCGTTGCGTCTTGACCCATTCTCGAATTCCCGTCCGGCGCGAGCAGAGGTAGAGCAAGGCGGCGACGAGGGACACTGAAATCAGCCGCAGCGTGAGGTGATGATAAGTCTCGAGGGCATGTAGGTTGACTATGAAGACGCGCAGGACAGCGGCCGCAGCAAAAATGTTAGCCTGATGCAGCAGCGCGCGGGTCTTATACCGATTTCCCACAGCCGCCAGTCCAAGGGCAAGTGCGCTCCAAGCTACGGCCGTCCAGGCGGAGGGCCAAGTGAGCCATGCTCCAACCAGAGCCATTACTCCCGCGAGGTAGGAAAGCCGGCGGAAGCACAGATCCTCGATCGGCGTGGTAATCAGCTCACGCCAACGGTGGTAAACCCAGTGCGCGCCGCCATAGAAGAACGTCGCCGCAAGACCAAAGATGATGCCCAGTTGCCGCTGGGAAACGGGGTGGGCGTCGTCCATTCTCGCGCCGTAGACCTGTGCTGCATCCACGCTCACCATCTGGCCGGCAACCACCAGGCCCGCCAGCATGCCAAGCCGACGAAAGAGGATTTCGCGGGTCAGCACTCCGGCGAGGAAGAGCACTTCGGATTCCGCCAGCCAGAGAATTGACAAACGGTAGCCGGAGTAACGGAAGGGGAACGCGGCGACCAGAAGGCCTGCGCCCAGCGTGGAGAGAATAATGAAAGCCATCCTCCGCCTCCGCCGCAGGGGTAGTTGGCCCAATGCCAGCTCGGCCGCCCCCAGCCCGAGCAAAAACCAGAAGGCAAGCTCAGGGCGGATGGCTTGGTACTTCATTACGCCCAACAACAGAAAAGTATTCAGAAGAGCCGCCACCGTGGATACGTTTTCCTGATTGTCATCAGCGATTCTTCGCCGCACGTACGAGCCTCGGAAGATTGCCCAGTAGAAAACCAATAGACCGGCACTGGCCGGGAATTCCGCAAAAGGACGATGATGTTTCCCCATCGGCTCGATGATGGGGCGCAGCCAGTAATAGTGGTTGAGATAGGTGGCGAGGATCCCAAAAACCTCCAGCTCGAACCAGCCTCGCTTCTGAACAATCACGACCAAGGCGGCGGCGAGAATCGCGCTCGCCAGCAGGCTGTACACATTGACATGGCTTATGGTGACGGTGATGAAGCCCAGCAACAAGGCAAGGCCTGTCACCACCTGAGAGTGATACCTCAGGGTGTGGGCGACCATGGCCGTAGCCACCATCAGCAATAAGACGAGGTCAAGCGCCTGAGAGGAGATGATGCGCGCCGCCTCCACATGGTGCATGGCGTAGGTGGTGAAGTAGAGCAACGCCCAGCCGCCCCCGATCCCCGCGCGCGCCAGGATGCGGTAAGGTTCGCGTTTCTCAAACAAGAGCCCGGCGATGAGCAATGCCGCACCTACCGCATAACCCACCATGATCTTCCCCGCCGGCCCAAGCGTCTTCAATTGGTATGCGAGAAAGAGCGCCACGCCGATCACCAGGATGATTACGCCGAGTTTGTTTAGCCAGTTGGCGCCCAGCATCTCTTCCATGCTGAGGACACTCCTGGACACTCCTGGAGCCGAAAGCGTCGACGGGAACAAAGGCGCAGGCACCACAGGCTGAGGACTTATGGGAGTGGAAGGCGGTGGGGAGGGAGCAGCAGATTCAACCGCACGCGGAAGCGAAAGAAAGACTTCGGCTTGCACAGGAAGCGCCGGTCCAGGCGTAACAGGCCGTTCGGCCGGAGGTGGCGCAGGCGCCGGCTCGCGCTCCACAATCACGGCAGCTTTGGGCGCCTCTGCCGCTCGGGGACTAACTGCGCCTGAGGACTGCCCGGGCTGTTGCCCTAGAGCCTCCGGCGGGCCCACCTGCGCGGTGACCTTAAGGATTTGTTCCTCAAGCGCGTGGATGCGGGCCGTCAAATGCGACCACCGCTCGTCACTCTTGCGAGCCAGACGAGCGGCGCGTCGGGCGACCGCCAGGGCAATGATCGCTAAAATGAGAGCCAAGAGAAATATAAGAGCTTCCACGGGTGCACCTTGGCCGTGTCCAACGGCCCCCATGCTAGCACCAAAGCGGCTTTGACTTCCACACTGAGAGCATCTAGCTCAGGTTGGCGTCATAGTCCACGACCTGCCTTAGGGCATGGCCGGATAGTCACAGGCGCACGGCTTGTCAACACGGCCACTGCGCGAGCTCCGCTGCCGCATCTGCTGCCTCTTGACATCCATGCGAAAGATAGGCTAGAATGCTTGGTTGAAGCTGGCCGCAGGCCAGGGCCGGAGGGGAACATAATGGGGCAAGGCAGGTGGGCGGCCCGAGCCGCTTGCGAAAGCACACAAGAGGGAGCAAAGACCGCCAAACTGGCCCAGCCTGCGACGCACACAAAGTTTTTGGATTGAAGGAAACGGAAAAAAGCAGTTTTCAGATTCGAACGCACGAACCAGGAATGTCTATGAAAACAAAGGGGGGGCGTGGAATACTCGCCTGAGAAGCCTGTATCTCTAAGAAAACACAGCAAGTTATCCGCTAAATGCGGGAATGTCATTGAAAACAAATGGGTTAATAGTCGGCCAGGGGCTCCTGAAGAAGCGGAGCGTTTGCAGGCCAAACCTGTGCGCGCCCTTTACGGGCTTGATTCTCTAAAGGTCCTGACGGCCCTAAAGCCCTGGCTGCCTAGGTTCGATTCCTTGTTCCGATTGTATACTCTCCCGTTAAAGTCAACACTGTAGGCTTGACTGCTGGTCGGTTGCGAGGAAGTCCACCAGTAGATAATTGGTGAATAAGGGTTCCAAAGAGGGGACTCCTTATCGGGCTTGGTAGTATACGACGCTTCCGCGCTGATGGGATTCCAGAGCCCTCCACAATTGGTTCCGTGACGGGTCATCGACCGGACCACTTCCTCGACCGTAGGAAGACGCCAGATGTCTTGCGGAGTGTTCGCTAGTGCCGTTCCGTCTGCCGTGAGATACCGGCACGCCTTTTGAGCCTCTTCCCAAGTGGGGCCGCGCCATTGCTTCACCCACGTTCTGTCATGGGGATCCGGATTGGGCCAGCCCGGACCCTCCGGCGCCCAGACTAACTTTACGCCGTTTCCCTGGACAATCCTTAGGGCGCGGTTACCGTCGTCGATGCGGCCGGCAATGCGGGTCACGGGCTCGACGGCAAATCCGATGGCAACAAGCAGAGGAAGAACAACGCAGACCTCGTACGCCAGGCTCACCGGTTTGGGGCGACCTACCCAGAAGAGTCCTCCGAGGACTAGAACCGGTAGGAACTCCGGCAGCCAACCCAACACGACACCCGGACTCAGGACCCTCCTCGTCATTAGAATCCAGACGCAAAAGCCCACGCCGAACAACTGATAGAGCCCACCTCCCGCTCTGTGCCAGCGGAGAGCGATTACCGAGAGTGCCACTAAGACCAGCATCAGGGCAAGGTACGCGAGGCTAAGTCCCAGATTCTGAGATAAGGACCTGAAGTACCATCCTTCGTGAAAGGTCTCGTAAATGCCCCAGAAAGCCCACAAGCTCGAGATGAGGGTGGAGATTCCTACTGCGATCCAACCCAAAATCATGGCTTTTCTCATAGCTACCACCCTATTTCACGCGATAGAAGCCGAGTTGGGCGTCGCCATGGCGAATGAGGCGCTCCCGGCGCAGGTTCCCGTATTCCTCTTCGAGGAAACAGTGGCGCGAGTGTTCCGCAATCACCAGGGATCGAGAATCCAACAAATGTGAGCGCCCGAGAAGGCGCAGGACGTGATGGTACTCGCTTATTTCCTTATACGGCGGGTCCAGGAACACGAAATCAAACTGCGAACCTTCCTGCTCCAGCCTTTCGAGTCCGGTGGCGACCGTAGACCTGAGCAGGTAATAGCCGGACTCGATTCCCAGGGTCGCGAGATTCTTGCGGATGAGCTGCTGGGCAGGGCGGTGATGTTCTATGAACACGACCTCGGCTGCCCCCCGGCTGAGCGCCTCGATCCCCACCGCCCCGCTTCCGGCGTAGGCATCGAGGAAGCTCGCGCCCTCCACTCCGGGACCCAGCACGTCAAACAAGGTCTCGCGCATCTGGTCGGAGGTAGGACGAAGATTGCCGCCCTTCAGTGTCCCCAAGTGAAGCCCGCGGTATGTGCCGGAGATTACCCTCATTGATCCATCGAGCCATTGAATCATTGATCCATTTAAGCCGGCGGCTTGCTCTTTCGATGAATCAATGAGGCAATGAAGGAATGACTCAATGGCTCAATGAGTCAATCCCGTCACGCCACGCTGGCCAGGCGGTAGCGCCTGGGCCATTCGGCGCGCAAGAAATTCACATACGCCTCCCGTTCCTGAGGCGAGGAAGGCTGCTCGACAAAGCTCGAGGCTTCCCGCTTGGCCCACTCCAGAATTTCCTGGTCGCGGATCAGGTTGCCAATTCGGAAGGCGGGAATGCCCCATTGACGCGTGCCGAAAAACTCCCCGGGGCCACGCAGCCTCAAATCGATTTCGGCAATCTTGAATCCATCATTGGTTTCAACCATGGTCTGAAGGCGCTGCGCGGCCAACTCGTTAAGATTTTCGGAGGCGACCAGGAGGCAATGCGATTTCTGGCTGCCCCGGCCAATGCGGCCGCGCAATTGGTGCAACTGGGAAAGGCCGAAACGCTCCGCCTGCTCGATGAGCATCACGGTGGCGTTCGGAACGTCCACGCCGACTTCCACCACGGTAGTGGAAACCAGGATTTGAACCTCGCCTTGCTTGAACCGGCGCATCACCTCTTCCTTCTCTTCACTGGGTAAGCGCCCGTGCAGCAACCCCACATGAAACTCAGGGTAGACATTATGCGAAAGCTGCTCGTACATGCGCACGGCAGGCTTCAGATCGAGTTTTCCTCCCTCCTCGATCACCGGGCAAACGACGTAAGCCTGCCCTCCTCCCCGCACCTTTTCGCGAATGAACTCGAGAGCCCGCGTGCGGTTACTCTCCTCCACCAAGCGCGTCTCGATGGGCGTGCGATGAGGGGGCAACTCGTCAATGACGCAAAAATCCAGGTCGCCGTAAAGCGTCAGAGCGAGTGTGCGCGGGATGGGGGTGGCCGTCATAACCAAAACATGAGGGTTGATCGCTTTGCGTATCAGCCCGAATCGTTGCAGCACTCCGAAGCGGTGCTGCTCATCCACGACCACCAAGCCGAGTTTGGCGAATGACACATCCTCCTCCAGCAAGGCGTGCGTGCCCACCACGAGGTTGATTTCGCCTTTTCCCATGCGCTCTTTCAGCTCCGCCTTTTCCGACGCCTTGCGCGCGCTAATCAGCAATTCAATCTGGTAGGGCAAGGGTTGCAATAGCGCTTTGGTGTAAAGGTAATGTTGTGTCGCCAGGATTTCGGTGGGGGCCATCAAGGCCACCTGATAGCCGTTTTCGATGGCCAGGATGGCCGCCTGGATGGCGACGATAGTCTTCCCGGATCCCACATCGCCCTGCAAAAGACGATTCATGGGGTGAGGAGAGCACATATCATCCACCATCTCCCTCAACACGCGTTTCTGTGCGCCGGTAGGATGGAAGGGCAAGATACTGCGAATGGCGGTGCGGGCGCTGGCCTTGGGCTCAAACTGAAATCCCGGCGCAGCCTTGGCCTTGCGCCGGCGCAAGGCTAGACCAGCGCCGACGTTGAAGAACTCTTCGAAGATAAGGCGCACTTGCCCAGGCGAGCGGAAATTGCACAAGTCCTCGAGCGGCTGGGCGGGATCGGGAAAGTGGGTCTGGCGCAAAGCCGTAGCGCGGTCAACGAGCCGGTTCTTCTCCCGTACCGACAAGGGGAGGCGGTCCGGCAGGTTGTCGCCGAGCGCACCCAGGGCTGTCCATATCAGCCGCCGGATAACCCGCGTGCCAAGATTGCCCATGCCTTCGTAGATCGGCACAAGGCGTCCCACTTCGATGGAATTACTGCCCTCCGGTTCGTTCTCCGGCAGGATTTCAAACTGCGGCTGAACAATTTCCAGATTGTCCGTGCCGTAGAAATCGCGCTCCACTTTCCCGTAGAAGAAAACGCGCTGCCCTTGGCGAAAGACCTTGCCCTTTTCCAGGTAAACGGCATTGAACCATTTGCAGCGAATCATTCCGCTGGCGTCTCGAGCCGCCAGATCGTAAATGTAGTGGCCCTTGCGAGTTCTCATCAGGCCGCAGGTCAGCACCTCGCCAAAGACCGTCGTGGTCTGGCCTGGAACGAGGTCGCGGATGCGGGTTATGTGAGTGCGGTCCTCGTAGCGAAAAGGAGTATAGTAAAGAAGGTCTTCGACGGTGCGAATGCCTCGCGCAGCGAGAATCGCCGCTCGCACTGGACCCACACCCTTCAGGTATTTCACTTCCGAGGCGGGGGTGAGGTTAGCGGTTGCCATGGCGTTTCAGCATTTCCTATTATAGCCGCAATGAGGCAGGCGGTCGGTGGTATGTAGTAAGCGGGGAAGAGCCAAAGGCCGTACTTGGTGGGGCTAAGATGAAACCCGTAGCGATGAAATGGTTGAAATACTTGATTGCCATTTTGCTTGGCAACGGCTTATATTTCGCCCTCAACCCCCACTTGCCGGAAGCTGTCCGGCATCACCCCTACAAGCTTGATCTTGGGACCTTGGTCGATTTCTGGCTTTGCGTGGCGGTCTTCGGCCTTCTGGAATTGGGAGCTTTCCTCCACCAACAAGGCAGGCGTTGACAGAAAGCGACAGAATGTAGATATTCTCACTATTTATTGTAACCATAGTAATTTTTCCCTTTTCAAGCCACCGCGATTCAGGTATAGTGTTTTGGGAAATTCGATGGGAGTGGGCTGCATGCGTCTCAGAAAGACATGCTGGCTGACTCCCGGCAAGTGCTCGAAAGGGTTCGCATAAAGAGCAAGGACTCAAGCTCGGGGCGCGCCTAAAACTAAGCGATCAAACGCCTTCCATGGGCGGCAGGTGCGGTCAAGCGCCTGGATCTCGTTAAGCCCTGGGTGGCAAAGATACAAGCGCATTTGAATGGGTTTGGATTAAAGCCATAAGGAGGATGCAAGAAATGGAAATTAAGGCACAGGTCGGTGAAGCGGCAGGGAAAATCTGGCACTTACTTAACGATCATGGCCCCCAGACAGTTCCGCAACTCAAGAAGAAGCTCGACGGAACCGGCGACCTACTCGGTTTTGCCCTTGGCTGGCTGGCGCGTGAAGACAAAGTTGACATTACGCAGGAAAAGAAAGTGGTCAAGGTGGCACTCAAGTAGTACCAACCCAACTCGTCCGCGGCAGCGCCTGGCAACTCCGAATGGGTGGTCCAATTCCAGGCTGGAGAACGCCAATGAGCGGAACGGTTTCGGCCCTGCTCATATTCCACCATACGAAGCCTTACGATGAACTGGAGGCCGCCCTGGAGAAGCTTGCCGTCCGGGTAGGGCGGGCGCGAACCTTGGCGGAGGCCCACAATATTTTGACGAAAGTCAATCTGCCCTTGTTGGTTTTCACTGAAAGCGAACTACCCGACGGAAACTGGGCCGATGTCGTGTCCCTTTCATCGCGGGCTTCCTCGCCAGTAAACGTAGTTGTCATGGGACACAAAACCGATACCAAGCTTTACGTGTCGGTCATCGAAGCAGGAGCTTTCGATTTCATGGCCCCGCCATTCGAGGCTTTGGACTTGGCTCACGTGGTTCGCTGTGCCGCCGATAACGCTATGGCGCGTCGACAAGCCGCGACAAATTCTTAGCCCTCGACTCAAAAGCCGCCGGCGCTTGTTATTGATAGGAGGCGCTGGGTTTGGCTATGGAGCCTGAAGATTACTGCTCAGTGGTAATGACCCCGCGAAATGCGGGCACAAAGGTTTTGATGGGGAGGGTGAAGACGCCATCCGGCTCGGGGAACCTCGCCCAAGGGTTGCGCAGCGTGACCGTTTGGCTGTTCCCGTCGTAGGCCAGCACCGTGTAACAGTGGGCATTGACGTACCAGTTTTCGGTATCGGCAGGAAGCGCTCTCCCCTCCGCAAGCTGCTGGAAGTACTGGCTTCCGCCCGAGCACGCTACCACCGGAAGGCGCGCGTGCAGGGCTTGCTCGAGCGCCTCGCCCGCCTGGTCCGTAGACTCATTCTTCACAAAATGCACACTCCCCGTCATGGCCTGCATGACTCGCTCCGCAATCCCCCCCTGCCCCACTGCCCGGTAGGCCCCAAAGATCTCTCCATTTTGCTTTATTACCTCGGCCAGTGAGTCCAGGAACCCTCCTGACTCCAGCAGCTTAATCACCGCGTCCTGCATGGCCTCCGGAATGCTGAGGGGCCTCATCTCGGCCCGCAATTGCTCCTCCAGCTTGTTCCGGTCAATGTTGCCGTGCTGGTCTACTTGCGACCTGATGGCCCGGTCGTAGGCCAACAGGAGTGGGTCATTCGCGGCCACGAAATCCTTCACATACGATCTTACTAACGGAAACAAATCGCTTGCCTCGATCCCTGAAACCAGCGTTTGGCGCAAAACACGCTGCGCATAGGCGCGAAACAGGACCGCCACCCACAGCCCATCCGAGAGATCATACCCGCTGTCCCGCGTGTATTGAACGTCCTCCGCATACGCATTCTCCTTGGCGCCGTCCGCAAAACGAACTGTGAAAGTCCCGTCACTATTGGCTTGAATCATTCCTTGAAGCCCCTGCGCCTGGAACTCTGCCATGGCCGCGATCACCGCGTGAAAATAACAACTTCCCAGCTTCCCCTGTCGAACTGCTTGGGGCTTCACACCCTGCGGCCCATAAAGGTCTTTGGTGGCACCCTGAAGGGCCAGTGACATCGAACTGAGCAGAAGTGCGAAGCAGCATAGCCCGCAGAGCTTTGCCCCGAGGCAGCGGGTTGAGCCTGTCGGAGGATGGGAGCCTGCCATCACTTAGGAAAGATACAGGCAAGACCTTCTAGTCGTCAAACGGATTGTGGGACCGAAGGACGGGCTCCAGGAGTTAGAATCGAGGATTTAGAATACCCCTTGTTTTTTCAGTGACTTAACGCTACAAAGTGCGGTTATGGCTTTGCTGCCCCCGTGAATCAGGCATTAACTACCAGGCGGACTGTGTTCGAGCCGTGCGGCCACCCAGCAACTCCGCACAACTCTCCCAACTGATGGTGGTACGGCATTTAAATAGCGAAAGTGCCTAG
>Ga0187784_10003640_pt1 | contig 12450 bp, 14 predicted proteins | sample 1015_SJ02_MP15_2_FD_132964 | JGI IMG/M metagenome (GOLD analysis project Ga0187784, IMG submission 132964) | Tropical peat soil microbial communities from peatlands in Department of Meta, Colombia - 1015_SJ02_MP15_20_MG | ecosystem: Environmental > Terrestrial > Soil > Wetlands > Peat | place... | reverse complement strand
TGCGCCGGCGTTCGGCCAGGGCGGCTGGACCGTGCTGTTCGACGGCAAGAACCTCGACAACTTCCAGCCGATCGGCGACGCCAACTGGCGTCTCGAGGACGGCGTCGTGGTCGCCGACAAGGGCAACGGCTTCCTTGTCAGCAAGGCGAGCTACGGTGACTTCGAGCTGCGCGCGGAGTTCTGGGTCGGCCCGGACGCGAACAGCGGCGTGTTCATCCGCTGCACCGATCCCAAGGAAGTCACCGCCAAGAACGCCTACGAGGTGAACATCTGGGATGACCGCCCCGAGAAGGACTACGCCACCGGCGCGATCGTCGGCGTCGCCAAGGTCGACCCGATGCCGCTGACGGTCGGCAAGTGGAGCACCTACGAGATCACCGTGAAGGGCGACACGTTCACGGTCGTGCTGAATGGGCAGAAGACCGTGAGCGGCGTGAAGGACGACAAGCTCAAGGCCGGCCATATCGCCCTGCAGCACGGGCTCGGCAACAAGGACGCCAACGGCAAGCCGAACGACAAGGGCGTGGTGAAATTCCGCAAGGTCGAAATCAAGCCGCTGTAATCGACCGCCACAAGGTTGCGCGCGCGCGGCATTGCGCAAGCAAGGTCGCGCGCGGTCCTGTTCGCGTCAGTTCGTCGTTTCCGTTCGTGACTTCAATTCGTGACTTCAATTCGTGACTTGCGCGCCGGACGCCTTGATGATCGGCGCCCATTTGGCAAGCTCCGCCTTGATGAACTCCGCGGTCTCCTTCGGGCCGCGGCCGGGCGTCGGCTCGACGCCCGCGTTCTGCAACGCGGTGATCACGCCCGGATCCTCCATGGCTTTCAGGATCGCGCCCGCGAGCCGGTCGATGATCGGCTGCGGCGTGCCGGCGGGCGCGAGGATCGCGTTCCAGGTGTAGCACTCGAAGCCCTTCACGCCCTGCTCCTGCAGCGTCGGCAGGTCCGGCATCTGGCGGATGCGCTGCGCCATGCCGGCGCCGAGCGCGCGGATCGCGCCGGAGAGCGCCTGCGGCATCGCGGTCGGCGTCGCGTCGAACACCATCGAGATCTGTCCGCCGACGAGATCGGACATCATCGGCGCGGAGCCGCGATAGGGCACGTGCGTGATCTTCAGGCCGCCGGCATCCGCCTTGAACTGCTCGCCGCAGAGATGAAGGATCGAGCCGACCCCGGACGAGCCGTAAGTGTATTTGCCGGGATTGAGGCGGATCAGCTCGATCAGCTCCTGCACGTTCTTCGCGGGCAGCGAGGGATGCACGGCGAGCATGGTCGGCGTCACGCCGACCTGCGCGATCGGCGCAAAGTCGCGGATCGGATCGTACGGCATCTTGGTGTAGAGCCCGGGATTGATCGCGTTGGTCGACACCGTCGCGACCAGCAAGGTGTAGCCGTCGGGGAGCGACTTCGCGACCGCGTCGGCGCCGAGATTGCCGCCCGCGCCCGCCTTGTTCTCGACGAAGAACTGCTGGCCGAGCAGGTCGGACAGCTTGCCCGCCACGATGCGCCCGACAATGTCGGTCGGGCCGCCGGTCGCGAACGGGACGATGACGCGAACCGGCTTCGCGGGATATGGCTCCTGCGCCCGCGCCGTCCCGCCGAGCGCAAGCGCCGCGACGAGCGCGGCGAAGAGAGCCGCGAATGCCGACCGCCGTGATGCTATTCCATGCTGCCTCTGTGCCGATGCTGCCATTTTAGCGATCCTCCCAGGATTGAATGGCACGCCGAGCCTAGCGCATATCCAGGAAAAGTGGATGCCGGTTTCCCGCCTGCGCGAAGCCCTCGCGCCGGCTTTCGTGTAGGCCGAAGCTTCGGCAGGCGAAGGCCGGTCCGAAAAGGATATGCGCCAACGCAAGAATTTAGAGCGCATTCCGATTCCTTCCAATCGGAATGCGCTCTGTCTGGAGGCGGACCGCACACCAGCAAGCTGCTGCGCGGCCAAGGGTCTCATCGCCTCACTTGTCTCGCATTGCAGCACGGACGCTTCGCGCGGCCGGGCGCGCTTGCTAACCTCCGACCAAACTCACACGGAGGAAGCAAGATGCCCGGCCTGCTGCAGAACCACATCGCCGCCGTTACCGGCGCCGCCTCCGGCATCGGGCGCGCGATCGCGCGCGGCTTTGCGCGCGAGGGCGCGCGCGTGATCGTGCTCGACGTGAACGCCGAGGGGGCCGCCGCGGCCGCCCGGGAGATCAACGCGGCCGGCGGCGCCGCGCAGCATTTCGCGCTCGACGTGACCGATCGCGCGGCCTGCCGGGCGATCGCCGAGAAGGTCGCGCATGCCGTCGGCCAGGTCTCGGTGCTCGTCAACAATGCCGGCATCAACCGGCGCAACGCCTTCACGGCCGATCCCGACGCGGTGCTGAAGGACTGGCAGGACATCATGGCGATCAACCTGAACGGCGTCTTCAACGTGACGCATGCCTTCATCGATCAGCTGCGCGCCAGCAAGGGGCGCATCGTCAACATCGCCTCGGTTCAGTCCTTCGTGCATGTGCGCACGCCGAACTCGCCCGCCTACACGACCTCGAAACACGGCGTGCTCGGCTTCACCCGCGCGCTTGCGGCCGAGCTCGGCAAGGACGGCGTGCGCGTCAACGCGATCGGCCCCGGCCTGATCGAGACGCCGCTGAATGCGCAAGTGCGCGCCAACAATCCCGAGCTGGTGAGGATCTTTCTCGATCACACCCCGCTCGGCCGCTCCGGCAAGCCAGAGGACATTGTTGGCCCGGCGCTCTTCCTCGCCTCCGATCTGTCGGCTTACGTCACCGGCGCGATCGTGATGGCGGATGGCGGCTATCGCGCGATTTAGTGCGTGATCCCGAAAATGCCTGCCCCGGACTTGATCCGGGGTGGATACCGGTTTTCGATAAGATCACGCACAAACGAAAGAAGCGCTTCGCATTGCAGCATGCGCGGCTGCACAAACTTGCGGCACGCGCGCGCCGCGGCGTCGCTTGCGCGGCCGGCGCAAATCGCCTTACCAATCGGGAACAAAAGTATTGCGGGAGCGTCATCGCGCGGAGGCCGTCATGCACGGACTGACGAGGATTGCGAGGATCACGCTGCTCGTCGCATCGCTCTGCCTGAGCTTCGCCGCGCACGCGATCGACCGCGGGCAGTTCGGCGACGTGCCCGACCATGTCCGCAAATGGTTCAAGAGCGTGATCGCGCCGAACGGTGTGCCGTGCTGCGACATCTCCGACGGCCACCGCACCGACTACGACATGCGCGGCGGCGCCTTCTGGGTGCCGATCGAGGGGCAGTGGATGCAGGTGCCCGAGCGCGCCGTCATCCGCAACGCCGGCAACCCGGTCGGCGAGGCGGTCGTCTGGTACGTGCATCATCGCGGCGCGATCATCATCAGCTGCTTCGTGCCCGGCGACGGCGCTTGACAGGCGACGTTCGACTGCGCGGACGCACGCCGCGACGCGCTCGGCGATTCCTTCCGCGCCGCGTTCGCCCGATGGCTCGGCTCCTTGCGCCGTGCGCTCGAGCGCGAACATGCCGAGAGCAAGATGACTGAAACCGTCATCTCGCTCTAGTCTCTTGGTGCAGCATGATCTTGTCCGAAAACCGGCGACCACTTTTCGGGATCATGCTGCGCATAACTTTCGCGCCGAATTGAATCCGTCACATCGCCTCGGCAATCTGAGACAGGGAGTTTCGGATTCGGGGACCGGCGTGGCCGACATTGACGTATCCGGGCGGCGCGGCCCGGCGGGACCGCAGGGCTCGCAAGGCAAGCCAGGCAAGCCCGGCCCGCAAGGTCATCCCGGCCGCCCCGGACCGGAAGGGCCGCGCGGCAAGGCCGGTCCGCAGGGTCCCCAAGGCAGACGCGGCGACGAAGGTTTGGCCGGCAAGGCGGGGCCGCGCGGCGAAGCCGGCCCTGCGGGTCCGCCCGGCCCCCCGGGTCCCCGCGGCGAGGCTGGTCCGCCCGGGGCGCTGCCGTCGATCGAGCAGGTGATGCCGTGGCTGCATCTCCTCTTCGAGGCGTTCGAGGACTACCGGCAGCAGAAGGAGCGGGCCGCAGGGGAGCGCGCGGCGTGATCGATGAGCGGGTCGAGGCCGCCGAGCAGGGGGACAAAAAGAACAAGAAAGACAAGAAGAAGAAAAAGAAGAAGCACCGGAAGGATGACTAGCCCGAGGCGGGTCGCCTGACACGTTCGCGTGAACGTCCGGCTCTTTATGAACCTTTGATGACGTTCGTCCGACCAACATTCCAGAAATCTGTCCGGAGGAATGGGTCCATGCTGGCGGAAATCTTTCTCCTCAAGCTTGAAGCAAAGGCGCGCGCAACCGCGCCGGACGACCGCTCGACCAAGCGCAGCGATGAACGCTTCGTTCCGGTCGCCCCGGCGCCAATAACGCCCGACGTCAAGAAGTAGCCATCAGGCGAAGCGCTCACGCGCGCGCGCCCTCGCCTTCTCGGCCTCGACCTCGCGGTCGCGCGCCGGCGCGGTCGTGTGCAGCGAGGTCAGCAGCCGCCGCGCGGCCTCCGATACCTCCGCGACTGCCCGGTCGAACGCCGCGGCGTTGACCTGCGAAGGCTTGTTGAAGCCGGACAGCTTGCGCATAAACTGCAGCGCCGACGCGCGGATCTCGTCCTCGGTCGCCGGCGGCTCGAAGTTGAACAGCGTGCGGATATTGCGGCACATCGGCGTACCCTTCTGTTTCCTTCCTTGGCGCCGAACCTTTTCGGAAAACCGGCATCCATCCCGGATCAAGTCCGGGACAGGCCTCTTGCGGATACGCGCTGGCTCCCGCCCCAAGGAAAGTGGCCCAGGATAGCCCGCTCGGCTGTTTCATTGTAGGCTCGCGCTGCTGCTCTGAGTTGGGGACCTGCCATGACTCACGTGACCTACAAGATCGTCCAACACGACGGCGGCTGGGCCTACAAGGTCGACGGCGTCTTCTCCGAGCCTTTCGCGACCCATGAGGATGCGCTGACCGCGGCGCGCATCGCGGCCGCCGAGCAGCGCCAGCCGGGCCACACCGAGGCGATCGAGTGGGAGGACGCGAGCGGCAAGTGGCACTCGGAAACGTCCTCGGGCACGGATCGGCCCGAGACCGACGTGCAGGACAGCGCCTGAGGCGATCTTTCGTTTGTGCGTGATCTTATCCGAAAACCGGTGTCCACCCCGGATCAAGTCCGGGGCAGGCATTTTCGGGATCACGCACTACCCGCCCGGCAGCATGCGCGCGAGCGCGTCGTCGCGCCGCACCAGCGCATGATAGAGCGCCGCCGCCACATGCGCGGCGATCAGCGCGAGAATGAAATACCAGGACAGCGCGACATGCACGTCGCCGGTCCAGCCAAAGCCTGCCGCGCGCGTCGCCATCAGCCGCGGCAGCGCGAACAGCCCGAACACGCTGACGTCGAAGCCGCGCCAGGACGCGTTCATCCAGCCGAGCACCGGGATCACGATCAGCAGCAGATAGAGCGCGTAGTGCAGGACGTGCGCGCTCCACACCTGCCAGGGCGGAATGCCGTCAAGCGGGGCCGGATCGTCATGGGTCCAGCGCCAGATGAGGCGCGCCGTCACGATCGCCAGAATGACGATACCGAACGAGAAATGCAGGTTGATGATCGCGTTCGGCTGCGTGTTGCGCCCGATATGCGGCATCAAGTACGCGATGAGGTATTGCGCGATCAGCAGCGCGACGACCAGCCAGTGCAGGAGCTTGGCGACGCCACTATAACCAGTCACCGCCGATCGAGACATCATGGAAGCTTCCGCCCGTTCACCGCGCGTGATCAAGCAGATTGCGCTGCGCCGATCAACCGGGGCAGCGGCAACACGCGCGCTCACTCGGCCGGCTGCAGCCTGGCGGCGCCGACACTGCCGCCGAGCCAGGCGGCGCGCCAGGGCTTGAGCACGAACAGCGCGAGCAGACCCGTGATCACGTCCATCGCGATGATCAGGCCGAACACCGGGAGCCAGTTGCCCGTCGCGTCATGCAGCCATGCGGCGGCCGGACCGCCCAGCACAGAGCCGACCCCCTGCGCCATGTAGAGGAAGCCGTAATTGGTGGTCGCGTTCTGCGGCCCGTAAGTGTCGGTCAGCGTCGAGGGAAACAGCGAGAAGATCTCGCCCCAGCCGAAGAACACGACCGCCGATAGCACCACGAAGGCGAGCGCGTTGTCGCGATAGGCGACGAGCAGCGCGATCGCGGCCGCCTCGAGGATGAAGGCGACGCCCATCGTGTTCTCGCGTCCGATCCGGTCCGACACCCAGCCGAAGAACGGCCGCGTCAGCCCGTTGGTAATGCGGTCGATGGTGAGCGCCCAGGGCAGTGCCGCCGCGCCCCAGACGGTCACGTCGGCGACGCCGAAATCGCGCGCGAAGTTCGCGAACTGCGAGATCACCATCAGCCCGCCGGTCGACATCATGGTCATCATCACGAACATGAGCCAGAAGATCGGCGTCTTCAGCATCGCCTTCGGCCCGTAATCGCGCGCGCTCGACGCGACATGGCGATAGGAGGCCATCGCGACGGCCTCATCGACCCGCGGGCTGCGCAGGCCGAGCGCGGCCAGCACTCCGACGACACCGAGAATGATGCCGAAGGTCACGAGCGTCGACTGGTAGCCGGAGCTCTTGAGCATGGTGTCGATCGGGAACGTGGTCAGGATCGCGCCGAACCCGTAGCCGGCCGCGACCACGCCGGTCGCAAGTCCGCGCCGGTCAGGGAACCAGCGCACCATCAGCCCGACGATGCCGACATAGACGATGCCGGTACCGATGCCGCAAAAGAGTCCATAGGTTGCATAAAGCGCGGTCAGGCTCGTCGCATGCGCGGAGAGCACCCAGCCAAGCCCGCTCAGGGCGGCGCCGACCGCGATCAGGAGCTTGGGCCCGAACTTGTCGATCAGCCAGCCCTGCGCCGGCGACAACCACGTCTGCAGCACGATCAGCAGCGAAAAAGTGACCTGAATCGCCGGAAGGGTCGCGCCGGTCGTCCCCTGGAACGACTTCACGAACAGCGTCCAGACATATTGCGGCGAGGAGATCGCCATCATGGCGATAAGGCCGAGCAGGAGCTGGACCCAGCGTGTGGTCGAGGGCGAAACGGCCATGGCGATCTTCCTGAAAGCGGTTGCGGAGCGAAGGCGCTCGCAAGGCTCGTGCCAGATCGGTGTCAGGTCAAGCCCGCAAGCCCTTGCATCCTCCGCTAAAACAGCTCCGACGGACAGCTTATTCCGCGGCCTGCTGGATATGGCGCGGCTCGCAAGGCGCGCGCTCGCAATCGGTTCCTAGCGCGGCGCGGGTGTCGTGCGGCGCGTGAGGCTTGCGAGCAGAACCGCGAGGATCCCGGTCAGGAAGATGCCGTCGAACGTCCCGGCGCCGCCGATCGAGGCGACCGGCGCCCCGAGTCCTTGGATCCGGCCGAGGTTCAACAGGTCCGCGCCGATCAGCGTGCCGAGCGAGCCCGCGATGTAGGCGAGCGGAGCCGCATAGTCGCGCGAAAGCAAGAATGCCACGATCGCGGTCGCGATCGCCGGCACGAACACCGGAATGGCGATGCCGACACCCGGCACCGGATCGGAGAGGGCGTAGCACACCGCCGCGACCGCGGCGGTCGCAATCGCGGCCTGCGCGAAGACGCGATAACGCAACAAGAGATAGATCGACATTGCGGTCGGGATCAGCGCGCCGCCGACATTGACCGCGATCAGCGTTCCGGGCCATTGCGCCACCACCGGGACGACGTAGCGCATGCCATAGAAATCGACGATCTGCCCCGAGACCACACGCTCGGCGGGCAGCTGCGCCACCGGAATATTGAAATACGCGCCGACCAGCGAGCCGACCAGCAGCAAGAGCGCCGCGCCCGGGCTGAGGCCGAGCCGCAGATAGGCGTAACGCAGAATGCGCAGCTGGATGAACAGGAACAGCAGCGCGACGAGCCCGACCAGGATCGAGAAGAAGGCGGGCGTGAGCGGCAGGTAATGCGACTGGGCGAGATGCATCGGAAAGCTCGCTAAACGACCGAGGATTTAAACGCCACACCGGGCCTGCGCGTTTCCGGCCGGCGACCCTCTCCCGGACAGCCCGTCGCCTGCGCTAAGGTCGCACTGCCGGCATGCGCGCGTCAAAGGTCGGCGCACGGCTTTTCGCACGGGAGGACCCTATGAGAGCCTCGAAGCTCGCGGCGGCACTCGCCTTCATCATCGCGCCACTGGCGGCGGGCGCGGCCGACTATCCGGCGCCGAAACAGGGCGAATGGACCATCCGCGATTTCAAGTTTCATAGCGGCGAGGTGATGCCGCAGCTGCGCATGAGCTATCTGACCATCGGGGATCCGGCCGGCCAGCCGGTGCTGGTGTTGCACGGCACCAGCCAGTTCGGCGGCGCGATGCTCACCCCCGCCTTTGCGGGCGAGCTGTTCGGACCCGGTCAGCCGCTCGACGCAAGCAAATACTTCATCATCATCCCCGACTCGCTCGGCCACGGCAAGTCGAGCCGCCCGTCGGAAGGCCTGCGCGCGAAATTCCCGCACTATAATTACGACGACATGGTCGAGGCGCAGTATCGCCTGATCACCGAAGGGCTCGGCGTCAAGCATCTGCGTCTCGTCATCGGCAATTCGATGGGCGGCATGCACACCTGGCTGTGGGGCGAGAAGTATCCGGCCTTCATGGACGCGCTCGCGCCGATGGCCTCGCAGCCGACCGCGATGGCGGCGCGCAACTGGATGCTGCGCCGCCTGATGCTCGAGACGATCCGCCGCGACCCCGAATATGCCGACGGCAACTACACGGCGCAGCCGCACTCGCTGAAGCTCGCGGCGCTGCTCTACGCGACCGCGACCAGCGGCGGGACGCTCGCCTGGCAGGCGGCCGCGCCGACCGGCGCCGCCGCCGACAAGATCGTCGACGAGCGGCTCAACGCGCCGTTCCCGGTCGACGCCAACGACTACGTCTACGCCTTTGACTCCGCACGCGACTATGACCCGGCGCCGAGCCTCGAAAAGATCGAGGCCGCCGTGCTGTGCATCAACTCCGCCGACGACGAGCGCAATCCGCCCGAGACCGGCGCCACCGAGAATGCGCTCAAGCGCATCACGAACGCGAGGCTGCTCCTGATCCCGGCGAGCACCGAGACGCGCGGCCACGGCACCACCGCGATGGCGAAATTCTACGCCGGCGAGCTTGCTGCCTTCCTCGCCAAGGTGCCGCAGCGCGCGATGTGAGCGTTCCGCTCGTCGCGCCAACCGCCGCCGCGATCCGGTCAGCAAAACTCCTGCTTGCCGGATGCGCACGCCTGCTGCATAGCGTTCAGCATGAGAGAATCGGAGAAAGTCCCGACCGCGGTGCTCGCCGCCGGCGGCATCGTCGTGCGCGAGTCGCGGCGGCCGCTGATCGCAGTCGTGCGGCTGCGCAAGGAGAAGGCCTGGGTGCTGCCGAAGGGCAAGCTCAAGCCGGGGGAAAGCGCGCTCGCGGCGGCGCGGCGCGAAGTGCGCGAGGAGACCGGCCACGACGTCACCGTGCACGAGTTTCTCGGCTCGATGTCGCACGCGGCGGACGGCCGTCACAAGATCGTGCAGTTCTGGCGCATGAGCGCGGCGGGCGGGCCGGCGCATCCGCTGACCGGCGACGTCAAGACGGTGAAGTGGCTGCCGCTGAAGCAGGCGGTCGAGACGCTGACGCGCGCGCATGAGCGCGTGTTTCTGGCCAATGTCGGTCCCGCGGCGTTGCGGGCCGCGCGGCAGTCGCCGCGTGAGCTGCCGGTCGCGGTCGAGCCCGTCGAGCAGACCGAGAAGGTCGAAACGCCGGCGCCGGCCGCGCGCGGGCTGGTCGGCTCGGTGCGCGCGTGGCTGCGCGGCACCGCGCAGCAGCGCCTGCATTAGCTCAGATTGATATTCAGCTCGCGCACGAGGCGCGCGTATTTGTCCGAGTCGGCGCGTGCCGCGGCCGTGAGCCGCTCCGGCGTGCCGCCGGCGGGATCGGTTGCGCTGCGAAAGAAAGCCTCGCGCGTCGCCTTGTCGGCGACGGCCTTGTCCATCTCGGCATTGAGCCGCGCAATGATCTCGGCTGGCGTGCCGAGCGGCGCGAAGGCCGCGTACCACGACTCGAGCGACAGCCCCTGGTAGCCCGCCTCGATCAGGGTCGGCACCGCAGCCAGGCTCGCCGAGCGCGCCTCCCCGGACTGCGCCAGCAGGGTGATCTTGCCGGCGCTCGCATGCGGCATCGTGGCGGTCGGCCCGAGAAACGCGACCTTCACGTGACCGGCGAGCAGATCGTTGATCGCCTGCCCGGCGCCGCGATAGGGCACGTGCTCGAGCTTGATGTCGGCCGTCTTGGCGAACCACTCCATCAGCACGTGCTGGTTCGAGCCGACGCCCGACGTGGCGCAGCCGGTCGTGCCGATCTGCTTGACCGCCGCGACCAGCTCGGCCACGGAGGCGACGCCGAGCGAGGGATGCACGGCCAGCACCTGCGGCTGGCGCCCGAGCAGGCTGACCGGCAAGAGCTCCTTCAGGTAGTCGACGTTGAGCCGCATCACATGCGGCGCGCTCGCGACATTGTCATTGGTGAGCAGCAGCGCATAGCCGTCGGGCGCCGCGTGGATCGCGGCTTCGATCCCGAGCGTGCCGCCGGCGCCGGTGCGGTTCTCGACGAAGATCTGCTGGCCGAGCGCACGCGAGACATAGTCGCCGACGACGCGCGCGACGAAATCAAGCCCGCCGCCAGCCGCGAGCGGCACGATGAAACGCACCGGCCGGGTCGGATAGCTCGCCGCCCGCGCGGTGCGCGCGACCAGCGGCACGGCTGCGAAGGCCAGGCCGCCTGCCACGACCGCGCGTCGATTCGTGCCGCTCATCGCCCTCTCCCCGATCGTTTCTTAGCCGCCGCTTGGCCGCTCTCTTGGCTGCTTTCTTGGCCGCGCATAATGCGCGTTGCAATCATTCTATGGCACGCCTGCCACCCAGCACAAAGCCTTCGCGATCTTGCCGCGGCCGGAAACAGAACAGCGCGCGCGGTGCACGCCTTTCGGTGCTCGGCCGAGTTCCTATATCTCAGCTGGCTGCAGTGACGGAGGACCAATGGCTCAGCGTCAACTCAAGCTCGGCGCCTTCATGCGGCCGGCCAGCATCCACACCGGCGCGTGGCGCTATCCAGGCGCGTGGCCGGACATGAACTTCAACATCGCGCACATGCGCCAATCGATCCAGGCGCTGGAGCGCGCGAAGTTCGACGCGTTCTTCATGGCCGACCATATGGCGGTGCTGAACATGCCGGTCGAGGCGCTCAAGCGCAGCCACACGGTCACGTCGTTCGAGCCGTTCACGCTGCTTTCGGCGCTCTCGCAGGTGACCGAGCGTATCGGGCTGGTCGCGACCGGCTCGACCACTTTCGACGCGCCCTATCACATTGCGCGCCGCTTCGCCTCGCTCGATCACTTGAGCGGCGGGCGCGCCGGCTGGAATATCGTCACGACCTCCAATCCCGACGCGGCGCTCAATTTCGGCATGGACGAGCTGATGGAGCACGGCGAGCGCTATGAGCGCGCGCGCGAGTTCTACGACGTCGTGACCGGCCTGTGGGACTCCTGGGCCGATGATGCCTTCATCCGCAATGTCGAGAGCGGCATCTTCCTCGATCCCGGAAAGATGCACGTGCTCGGCCACAAGGGCGAGTTTCTTTCCGTGCGCGGCCCGCTCAACATCGCCCGGCCGGTGCAAGGCTGGCCGGTAATCGTGCAGGCCGGCGCCTCGGATGCCGGCCGGCGGCTCGCTGCCGAGACCGCCGAGGCGGTGTTCACCGCGGTCGGCGATATCAAGGCCGGCCGCGCCTTCTATCAGGACGTGAAAGGCCGCATGGAGAAGATCGGGCGCGACCGCGCGCACATGAAGATCCTGCCCGCCTGCTTCGTGGTCGTCGGGCGGACCGTGGAGGAGGCGCGCGAGAAGCGCGCGAAGCTCGACGGCCTCGTCAACTACGCGAACGCGATCGCATCGCTCTCGATCGCGCTCGGCACCGACGCGTCGAAATTCGATCCGGACGGACCGTTGCCCGAGATCCCCGAGAGCAATCAGAGCAAGAGCGGGCGCGAGCGCGCGATTGGGCTCGCCCGGCGCGAGAATCTCAGCGTGCGCGCGCTGGCGCAGCGCCTCGGCGGCTATTCGGGCCTTGCCATGGTCGGCACTGTGCAAACGATTGCGGACGAGATGCAGGGGTGGCTTGAGACCGAGGCGGCCGACGGCTTTACGGTGATGTTCCCATACTTGCCGGGCGGGCTTGAGGATTTCTGTGGCGAGGTCGTGCCGGAGCTGCAGCGGCGCGGCATTTTCCGCAGCGAATATGAGGGCAAGACCTTGCGCGAGAATCTCGGCCTGCCGCGGCCGAAGAACCGGTTCTTCCAGTAGAGGTCCGTAGCCCGGATGAAGCGAAGCGTAATCCGGGGCTGACCCCCGGATTGCGCCGATAGTCGGCACCTGTAG
>Ga0187784_10003639_pt1 | contig 12450 bp, 8 predicted proteins | sample 1015_SJ02_MP15_2_FD_132964 | JGI IMG/M metagenome (GOLD analysis project Ga0187784, IMG submission 132964) | Tropical peat soil microbial communities from peatlands in Department of Meta, Colombia - 1015_SJ02_MP15_20_MG | ecosystem: Environmental > Terrestrial > Soil > Wetlands > Peat | place... | reverse complement strand
GGCTGGATCAGCGACAGCCACTGCGGCGCCAAGGGAATGAGCGCGGATCATGCGGCCTGCGCGAAGACCTGCGTCACCAAGAACGGCTCCACCTGGGTGTTCGTGAACGGCGCGGACAAGAAAGTGATCGCCATTCACAATCAGGATGCCGTCAACGCCGATAAGAATCTGGGCCACGAAGTGACCGTCACCGGCCACATGATGGCCGACGGCTCGGTTCACATCGACAGCATCGGCACGCCGAAGTCCTAAATCTCTCTTGCAGAGATTTCTTGGTCGTCGTCAGGGCACGGCTTCAGCCGTGCCGCAAGGCCGCAGGTGCCGAAGGGGTTTCAACCCCTGAGGTCCGGGCCTCAGCGGCTGAAGCCGCTGTTGTCGGGGCTGCGAGCGGCACGCTTGAAAGCGTGCCCTGACACTTCTAATTCTGTTCCCTCAAAACCGCGAACCTCTTCGTCTCGCGCCTCATCCCTACGTTCGATACCCCAGCGGTTCGCCATTCGGCCCGATTTTTTCCGCGCCCATGTACGGCACCAGCGCCGGCGGAATCACGATCGACCCGTCCTTCTGCTGATAATTTTCGACGATCGCGATCCACGTCCTCCCAACCGCCAGCCCCGATCCGTTCAGCGTGTGCACGAAATCGCTTTTCCCGCCGCCCTTCGGCCCGCCTGCCGGACGGGCAGGCTTGAAGCGAATCCCCGACCGCCGCGCCTGAAAAGCCTCGCAGTTCGAGCACGACGAAATCTCCATGAACTCGCCGCTCGACGGCAGCCACACCTCGATGTCGTACGTCTTCGACGACGCGAATCCCATGTCGCCGGTGCACAGTTGCACCACGCGATGGTGCAGCCCAAGCCGCTCGAGGCATTTTTCCGCGTTGCGCACCAGCGATTCGAGCTCGTCGTAGCTTTTCTCCGGGTGCGTGAATTTGAACATCTCGACTTTCTGAAACTGGTGCTGGCGCTTGATGCCGCGCGTGTCTTTTCCCGCGGCGCCGGCCTCGGCGCGGAAGCACGCGGTCCACGCGCAGACCTTGATCGGCAGCGCGGCCTCGTCGATGGTCACGTCGCGATAGAGATTCGTCAGCTCGACTTCCGCCGTCGGCGTGAGCCACAAATCGGTGCCTTCGAGGTGAAACATCTCCGCCGCGAATTTCGGCAGTTGCCCCACGCCCGTCAGCGCGTTCGTATTGACGATGAACGGCGGCAGAATTTCCGTGTAGCCGTGCTCGCGCGTGTGCGTGTCGAGAAAGAAATTCGCGATGGCGCGCTCCAGGCGCGAGCCGAGCCCCTTGTAGACCGCGAAGCGCGCGCCGGACATTTTGATCGCCGCATTGAAATCCAGAATTCCGGCCGATTCGCCCACCTCCCAGTGCGGACGCGGCGTGAAATCGAATTTCGGCGGCGCGCCCCAGCGGCGCACCTCGACGTTGTCCTCCGAGCTTTTCCCGACCGGCACGCTCGAATGCGGTATGTTTGGCACCGTCAGCATGAACTGCCGCAGCCGGTCGTCGAGCGAGGCGATGCTCTCGTCGTCTTCTTTGATCTTTTCGGAGACTTCCTTCATCCGCGCCAATATCGCATCAAGCGCCGCGGCCGCACCGGCACCGCCTGTAGGGGCGCTGCTTGCTGCGCCCCTCTTCAACCGCGCAATCTCTTCGCTGGCCTTGTTTCGCTCAGCCTTGAGCTGTTCGTTTTCGAAGATCAGCTTGCGCCGCTGTTCGTCGATTCCGCGAAACGCGTCGAGATCGATCGTGGCGCCGCGGTCGCGCGCCATCTTTTCGATCACGTCGAGGTGTTCCCGCACGTATCCGAGGTCGAGCATAAGTGCATAAGAATAGCGGAAGTCAGTGGCCAGTGGCGAGCGACAAAGATTTGAACGTAGCGCCGGGTTCTTTAGCCCGGCATGTTGACGATGGTTGTTGCGAACGTCAGGGCACGCTTTCAAGCGTGCCGCAACGTGCGGCGAAGCCCCGGCTTTAGCCGCTGAGGCCTCAGGGGTTAAAACCCCCACTGGCGACGGGGGGATACGGCACGGCTGAAGCCGTGCCCTGACGCGTTCTGGATTCGTGAGTCGTTTCATCGGCACGTTGGAACACATCGCGAAAAATTGACACCCTTTTCGTGCGCCGACCGTTTGTTTTGAATGGCTTGCGCGGGGAAACATCTGGTTTCGATTGACACCCTTTTTTCGGATCGGAAAAGCGAAATTTGAAATTGGAAATTTGAAAATGGGGGCCGGAGACCCCTCAGGAAATTGTCGAGTAGCCGAGAAGCCGATTCTTTGCTTTGAACGAGTTACAGCGATTTCTATTCGGCAGCATTGTCGAGTAGAAGTGCGAATGGTAAGGCCTCGCCCCAGCAAGGCGGGGCGAGCTACATTTCGCATTCTGCGTCGCGAAGTTCGTCTCGTTTCGTCCATCGTTCTCGCTCCGCGAAATACACCCGCCTCGGCGGGCGGGCGCGACTGATCTCTCAGGCTCGACTGATCTCCCGGGCTCGACTAACCGTCGACCCGGGAGCCCTAATCTGCGTCGACCTGGGAGCCCTATTTGCAGCTAAGCACGATTGCGATGCGTTGAGAATTGACCCGAGGGACAGGTTTGGGAGAGGACTAGGACTGGCTGTACATCCATCGCGGTATCGGTGCTAGCGGGCGATGCCGAGTTAGATAACGGCCACATGTTGTCAATGCCTGTTCTATGTGGCATAGTACACGCGTGATTCCGTTCCGCGTCCACTTCCGAGAGGGCGAGCCGATCTACGAGCAGGTGATTTACTCCGCGAAGAAAGCGATCGTGTTCGGCAATCTGCGGCCTGGTGATTCGTTTCCGTCCGTTCGAGCTCTGAGCAGGGAATTAAAGATCAATCCGAACACGGCGCACAAAATCGTCGCGAGCCTGATTGAGTCCGGTCTGCTTGAAACTAAGCCTGGAGTTGGGACTATCGTGGCGAGGCGGCCGGCGGCGAGCGCGACTGAACGTGCGGCTTTGATGGAACACGAAGTCGAGGAGCTAGTGGTCGAAGCAAAGCGCCTCGGGCTCGAACTCCCGGACATGATCTCGTCAGTATCCGAGCAATGGAAACGGCTCGAAGGGAGCAAGAAACGATGAACGCGCCGATTCGAACCGAGCAATTGACGAAGAAGTTTCTTCGCGTCGAGGCGCTGAATGGGCTTGATCTCGAGGTGCTGGACGGCTCGATCTACGCGCTGGTCGGTCCGAACGGCGCCGGCAAAACGACGGCGATCAAGATCCTCATGAATATCTTTCGGCCTACAAGCGGAAAGGCCGAGGTGCTGGGAACACCATCGAAGAAAGTGGCAGGGAATCTGTTCTGCTCGATCGGCTACGTTTCGGAAAACCAGCGGCTGCCGGATTGGATGCGGGTCGACGCGTTTCTGGCTTATCTGCGGCCCTTTTATCCAACCTGGGATCGCGATCTTGAAAACGATCTGGTCAGACGGTTCGATTTGCCGCGCGACCGCAAGCTGAAACAGCTTTCGCGCGGGATGCGGATGAAGGCGGCGCTGGCAAGCGCGCTGGCATTTCGTCCCAAGCTCATCGTGCTGGACGAGCCCTTGGGCGGGCTGGATCCGCTGGTGCGCGACGAATTGATTGAGGGGCTGCTCGATCGTGCTGCGGAAGCGACGGTATTCATCTCGTCGCACGACCTGGCCGAAATCGAAAGCTTCGCGAGCCACGTCGGTTATCTCGAACAAGGACGGCTCGTATTCTCGGAACAGATGGGTTCGCTTGCGGCACGCTTCCGCGAAGTGGAATTGACATTCGAGATGGCTCCCACCTTGCCGGGAAGATATCCCGAGAGCTGGCTGCATGTAAGTGCGTCGGCGGCCGTGGTGAGGTTTATCGAGAGCCGGTTCGACGAGGCGAGGACGCCGTCGGACATCACGCAGGTATTTGGCGCGGCGCGGAACGCGGCGTTTACGCCGATGTCTTTGCGTTCGATTTTTTTGGCGATGGCCAAAACGAGGCGGGCTTCCTTATGAAAACGAGGCGAGAATGAACTTGATTCTTCACATTTTCCGGAAGGACCTGCGACATCACTGGATTGAGGTTTTTGTGTCACTGGCGCTTCTGATTGCGTACTCCTGGCACGTGGTGCACGAGTGGTCTTCGCCTAGCCTGGAGTTCAGTTTGTTCTCGGGCCTTTGGGACGCCATCCCGGCTCTGGTTCCGGCGACGTGGTGCTTCCTGATCATCCGCGCCATACAGGACGAGAGTCTCGTCGGAGATCGTCAGTTTTGGGTCACGCGGCCGTACGAGTGGACTACGCTTCTCAGTGCGAAAGCGCTTTTCGGTGTTACGTTCATCAATCTGCCGCTGTTTGTTATCGATTTAGTGCTACTGGCTAAAGCCGGATTTTCACCCACACATTATCTCCTAGGGCTGCTCTGGATGCAGCTCATGCTGGTTATCATCATGATCGTGCCCGCAGCAGCGGCCGGAACGGTCACGTCGACAGTGGTGCAAGTGCTTTTGTCCGCTGTGGGGCTGGTGTTTTACCTGATCGGTGTGGCGGCGTTGACTTCGGAGATTCCAAACGCGGAGATGTCCGAGGGAGCCGTGGCGGGAGTGGCGGACCTGATCATTGTGATCGGGGCTTGCATCGCAGTGGTGTTCCTGCAGTTCGCGCGACGAAAAACGTGGATGTCTCGCGCTTTGATTCTGGGGGCTGGTGCCGCTGTTATCCTGGTGTTAGTTGCGACACCCTACGGTATTCTCATTGCCCATGCGTACCCAGCTTTGGCTGTAGGGCAGCAGCCGGCGGTGACGCTGACGTTCGACCATACCCCGCCAGCTCCCCATAAGAAGTCCGGCTCTTTCGGAGAGCTCCCGGGTAACCCTATTATTGTGCTGCCCGTGGATGTGTCGGGAGTGGCGGAAGGACACGTAGGCGTCTTGGCCGGACTCAACCTCACAATCGAAGCGCCGGACGGCCAGCACTGGACTTCGTCATGGCACAGCGCTGACGGCCACTTCTGGCCCGACGAGAACAGATCGTCGCTAGAGTTCAGCGTGGACAGAAAGTTTTTCGATCGCGTGAAAACGCTGCCGGTGAAAATCCACATGACGCTCGCCCAAGAGGACTTTACGGAGACGGATACTCTCCAGGTCAAAACGGCAAGTGGGAAATTCGCGGTTGCTGGAGTCGGCATCTGTTGGATTGCGCCACAGGGTGGTGGGCCGGCGGACATGATTGCGTGCCATTCACCGCTGAAAACTCCTTTTCTCACGGGCCGGATGAATCCGTCCGATTCGACATGTACGTACGACGAGGATGAACTGCCACCGCAAGCAACGAGACATTTGTGGCAGCGTGGTAGCGATTCGCAGGTAGGAATCGTTCCGGTGGACGACGACAATTTGATGTTTGCAGGATCGGGGGACAATCCAAGGAAACCGCTCCCTTATTTGTGTCCCGGGACGCCATTCACAATCAGCACACCAAAAGAAGGCGCGCACTCCCGCACTGAGCTAGAGATAGACGGTATTGTGCTTTCCGATTACCAGTGGCAGCCGAGCTTCGATTAGTGGACGTCGCGCAGTAGACAAGCCGCGGGAACGAAAATGCCGGGCTTCCCAGTACGCAGAACCGGGTCCGGTATCGGGACTCCGGTGGGGTCCACCGGACTCCGATAAACCGGAGACGCAAACGACGCGAAAGACCGCGGCGCTGCATTCAAACCTCGGAGAGAGCACAGGCAGGAGTGCCTGTGGCGCGACCAAACGCGATGAGCGAAGATGCTGGGCTTCCCGGTACGCAGAACCGGGACGCCGACTACGCGAAAGCCGCAGCGCTACATTCAAACCTCGGAGAGCGCACAGACAGGATTGTCTGTGCCACAAAAAGCTACTGCACTGAAAAGGCGAGGAGGACGTTGCCGGGCATGCCATTGCCGGTGCCGACGTACCCCGAGCCGACGAACAGCATGCCTCCTGCGATGACGGGGCCGGGCGCGCCGAGCGAGCCGCCATGCGCCGCGACTCCGTTGACGGTCGGGAACTCGCGCGCGGTGTCGAACTGCCAAAGCTCGCGGCCGTCGTCGGTGGAAAGCGCGCGGAGCACGCCGTCCCACCCACCCGCAAACAACACGCCGGGAATCACGGTGAGAGCGGCGTCGAATCCGCGGCGCGGACGTCCGCCGGCGCCGGGATGCGCGGGCGAAGGCTCGATCGTGCGATTCCACACAATTTTTCCGTCCGTGAGGCGCACCGCCGCGATGCTGCCGCCGCGCGTGCCGTAGTAAACATTTCTCGCATCGGCCGCGCCGCCCCACATGATTTGCACCTGAATGGGCACGGACGTATCGCGGCCGGCGGAAAGGTCGGCGGTCCAGAGCAGCTTGCCGCCGCGATCGGGATCGACGGCGACGACCGTGCCGCCTTTATGCGCGGCGACGAGAACGCGCTTGCCGCTGGCGAGCGTTTGCAGAATCGGCGAGTTGCCGAAGTCCCAGTCGGGGCCTTCGACCTCGGGACAGTGCGCGTCCTTGGGGCCGGGGCCGACGCAGTCGCCGGGAGAAGCGTCGCCCGCGAGCGCCTGATACGACCAGAGAACTTTTCCGGTCTGCAGGTCGAAGGCCATGAGCGAGTCGGAAGTTTTCACGGCAGGCTCGGTGAAGGCGTTGCCGGTGCCGACGTAGATCGCGTGGCGCTCGCGATCGATCGTCGGCGTGGTCCAGATCGACGCGCCCGCCGGCGCCCAGAGCTGCATGCCGATGGAATTTTTCTTGGTCGGCTTGGGCTCGTCGGGGATCGTGTAGGTTTTCCAGATCACGTCGCCGGTTGAGGCATCGAGGGCGGTGAGGCTGCCGCGATAGGTGCAGCACGGATAGTGCGGGTCGGAGGAGACGATTTCTTCCGAGCCGGCGAGGCCGACGTAGAGGCGGCCGTCGTAGTAAACGGGCGCGCCAGTGATGTGCGAGAGCAGGCGCTGCTCGAGGTTGCGCTTCCAGAGCAGCTCGCCGGTGCTCGCGTCGAGCGCGTAGAGGTTGGCTTTCTTGTCGCCGAAGAAGACAGCCTTCGTGAATTGGCGGTCGCGCACGATAGGCTCGATAAGCGCCGCGGTGCGGATTTGCGCGTCGGCGTGAAACAACCAGTAGACGCATCCGGTCGCGGCGTCGAGCGAATAGGCGTAGCTGTTGTAGTCGCCGAAGAAAACCCTGCCGTTGACGATCGACGGCTGACCGGACGTCTCGCCGCCCGAGGGCAGGCCGAAAGCCCATTTCAGTTTGAGGCGCGAGACTTGATGGGCGGTGAGACCGGCGAACTGCGCGGGTTGAAAGCGCGTGTTCGCGAGACCGTTTCCCCAGCCGTCCCACGAAGGCGGAGTAGGCATGAAGGAACTGCCGAATGGCTCGATCGGCGGATTCGACGCGCAGTGGTTGGTCATGTGGCTGGCGTCGCCGGCGTCGGCTGCGCCGAGCGGACGCCCGCCGAAAAATTCGGCGACGGCGCGCTTTTCGGTGTCGCTGAGCGATTGGGCCTGCTGGACCATGTCGCCGGTGGTGAGCGTCGCGTAAATCGCTTCGGGAGTGAGCTGCGCGAGAGTTTCGGTGCTCGGCGGAGTGCGGCCGGCTTGCGGCGCGGCGGGCTGCTCGGTGCTCGTCATCGCGTGCTTGTGGCAGCTCGCGCAGCTTCGATTGAACACAGCCTGGCCGAGGATGCGCGCCATCGGGCCGACGAGCGGGCCCTGCGGCTGCGCTTGCGCAGGCGGCTGTTGTTGCTGCTGCGCGGCGATGCGCGCGCCCGCGACGACGAACGACACGACGGCCGCAAGCATGATCAGCCTACGGCGTTCGATCGTCATCGGCGAGAAACTAGCGGCCTTCGTGCTGCGGGCTTGATTGGTGCGCTTCGCGGCAGTCGTGACAGACTGGTTCTTCGCACAAATCGCAGATCTCGTAGTGCTTCGAGCAGAACGAGCGCGAACATTCGGCGCACTTCTTGTCCGCGTCGCGCGTGCAGCCTGAACTGGAACATTTCATGACGCGATGCTACATGCGGCGCGGAACGGAGTCTACGGAAAAGTCGGCGCGAGCCAACGGCGAAGAGTGCCGCGCTGAAGTCCGCGGCGCTACATTCAAACCTGAGCGAGGGCTTGCTCGAAGTCGGCGAGCAAGTCGCGCCAGTGCTCGATGCCGACGGAAATGCGGACGAGACCGTCGGTGATGCCGGCTTGCGCGAATTCGGCTTCGGTGAAGCCGGAATGCGTGGTGGTTTTTGGATGGCAGGCGAGCGTTTCGACGCCGCCGAGGGAAACCGCGTTGCGCGCGATTTTCAGATTGCGCAGAAAGTTGAACGCCTCCTGTTTGCCGCCGTTGAGTTCGAGCGAGAGCATCCCGCCGGGATAATCGCACTGCGCCGCGTAGATCCGCTTCTGCTCGGCATCGGTGAAAAGCGTCGGGTAGAGGACGTGCTTGATTTTCTTGTGTTCGGCGAGACGCTCGGCGATGCGCTGCGCGTCGATGCTGGATTTGTCCATGCGCAGGCGGACCGTGGGGAGGCGGCCGGCAAGCATCCAGCATTCGTCCGGCTGCAGGATCGTGCCGAAGAGGCCGCGCGTGGCGCGAATCCGGCGGATGAAATCGCGGTGCCGCGCGAGCGCGATGCCCGCCAGCATGTCGCTGAAGCCGGAAAGATATTTCGTGCCGGAGTAGAGAACCAGATCGGCGCCCAGCGCGAGTGGATGCTGGAACGACGGGCCGAGCATCGTGTTGTCGACCATAACGAGCTGGCGAACGCCGCCCTTGGAAATTTTCAGGCGCGCGACGGTTTCGCAGACCTCTTTGATGTCCGTCATGATCAGCGTGGGATTCGCGGGAGTCTCCAGCAACACGACGGCGAGTTTCTTGGCGGACTTGATGGCGCGGTTGATACGGTCCGCGTTTCCGGAAAGCACAGGAACGCCTGTGATGCCCCAATGCGAGAGGCAGTCCTGAATGAAATGCTGCGTGCCGCCGTAAATCGGAATCGTGTAAACGATGGATTGGCCGGGACGTAGAAACGTGAACAGCGAAGTAACGATTGCAGCCATGCCACAATTGAAGGCGAGCGCGCATGTGGAGCCCTTCTCAAGGTTGACGATCTGATCCTCGAGCATTTCGGCGTTGGGATGGTTGAAGCGCGAATAGATGAGGTCGGCGCCTTCGCCTTCGCGAAGCCTCGTCCGGCCGGAGGTAATGTCGAACGCGTGCTCGGCGGCTTCGGGGCTATCGAAGACGTACGTCGAGCTGCGGAACACGGCGGGGCGAGCGGAGCCGAGCGAAAGATGAGGGTCGAAGCCTTCGGTGAGAATTTTGGTTGCGGGTCTCAGCGGCTTGTCTTTGCGTCGGCTAGCGGCCATGGAGGCACCTCACCGTTGGTTATAGACCAACGGCAATGCCAAGGGAATAGTGGCGGGAAAAAGCAGATCCCCCGCCCCATCCGCAAGGAGCGCGGCTGGGCTCGGGATGACAATACTGATCGCATTGTCAGGATAACGATGCTGGTCGGTCCGCAGAGGCATCCGGACCGCCGAATGCACGCACCGTTACTGGCGGAGGTAGCCCCAGTTGTGGAGGCGGTCGCTATCCTCGACCCAGCGGTCGCCGATGTCGGTGCGGTAATACATGTTGGGGATCAGCACGTTCTTGATGCGCGAATAGACCTGAGCCTGCGCCTGCTTCATCGTCGCCCCCAGGCCCACGACGATCAGGATCACGCCGGAAGTGCCGGCGACCAGCCACTGGCCGTTCACCTGCTTGACGTCCTCGATGTGCATTTCGTCCTGCGGCGGCTTCTTAAAGACGATTACGGAATTTTTTGAGAAGGAATCGAACGTCTCGTCGTCGTCAAACGGGAACGGCGGAACGACGATGCGCACGCCGATCTGGAATCCGCTGCGAGTTTTCAGTTTGGGATCGTTGCCGTTGGCCAGATCCCAGAAAAATTGGCCAATGGGAGTAATCATCCCGGCCTGCTGGATGCTGATCGTCGGATAGCCGAAGCGCGACGTAAATTCGAGCGGATAGATGCCGTGATTGTTCACGATGCAGTTGAGGTCGATGTAGCCGACATAGCCTTCCGAGGCGAGCACCGGCTCCATTTTCAGCAGCGTCTGAGTGAAGAGCTGATTCGCACCGCTCCAGAACATCGACGTGCCCATTTCGCCGGTTGGCGGGCCGATGTCGCCGGGGAAAAGCTTCTTGTGCTCGAAATTGACGTTGATCGGGTAGACGAAATTCTTGCCGTTGAAGAAGGCGCCGACCGCGACTTCCACGCCGGTGACGCGGCGCTGCAACTGAAAAACCTTGATCTCCTCTGAGAGCGCCTTTTTGTAGGCCTCGAGCATGCGGATCACGTCCTGACCGTCGTCTTCTTCGCCGACGAACAGCCGCCGCTTCACGTTTTGCGCCTCGCCGCTGGGCTTGATCACGTAGCGGGCGGGATTTTGCGTGACGTGGTCGATCGCATCGTCGAAGGAGGTGAACTCGGCATAGGGGATGATGCTAACGCCAGCCTTTTTGAGCTCTTCTTGGCCGAAGGAGCGATCGTCTTCGAGGCGGTCGGTATAGGGCGTGCCGCCGATCACTTTCTTGCCCGCGTCGCGCAGCGCTTTCGCCTTTTCGCCCTGGCCGAGAGTGTCGTCGAAGACGATGATGTCCGCCCAGTCCGCGTCCTTTTCCCAGTCTTTCGACTTGGCGACGAAACCGTCGGCGATGTCGCGTTCCTTTTTGTCGGCGATGAAGTAGCGGACTTCGTGACCTTCCTTGGAAACCTGCCAGGCGATGTCGCTGATCAGACCTGTGAGCGATGCGAAGAGGAAATGCTTCGTCTCCATCGAGCCCCTTTTCGAGATGAGTGCGGCGAGCGCCGTATGTTACATGGCGGCGACGGGAGCGATTGTTAATGGCGTGTTACGAAGGGCGAGGGGTGAGGGGCCAGGTCGAGGGTGAGGCGTGGGGGGCGAGAAACACCGAGTACTTGCTGCGGATGAACCAGCGCAAAGGAACGGCGCTGCGCACCGGACGATATGTCGCGGCTAAAGCCGCGACCCCCTAAACGTGATCCCTCTCGCCGCCATCCCCGACCGAAAGCGTCGGGGATGGGCTCGGGATGACCAGCTAAATGCGGAGCAGCTTATTCGAAGTTGATGAGTACGATCTCGGGGCTCGTGCCGACGCGCATCGGCGGACCCCAAGTGCCCGCGCCGCACGACGTGTAGACGAGCAGGTCGCCGAGGCGCTTGAGTCCGTAGACGAACGGGCCGTAAATGCGAGAAGTGATCCAAGTGAACGGGAAAAACTGGCCCGCGTGCGTGTGTCCGGAAAGCTGCAGGCCGATTTTTTCCTCGGCGGCGATGGGCAGCTGGTTCGGCGCATGCGTCAGGAGAATGCTGGCGGCGGCCGGATCGAGATCGGCCTTGCGCAGAATCGCGCGGAAGCGCTCTGGGTGGACGGAATCGCGATGGTGCACGCCCACAAGTTGCAGGCCATCGACCACGACTTTCTCGTTGTTCAGGACGCGGACGCCAGAGCCGCGCACCGCGTCGAGGAACTGCGCGTGGTCGCCGAACTCTTCGTGATTGCCGGCAATGAAGTAGGTGCCAAGCGGCGGCGAAAGCTTTTCGAGCGGCGAGGCAAGCAGCCGCGCATCTGCTTTTGTGCCGTCGTACATATCGCCGCCGATCAGAATGATGTCCGGCGCGAAGCGCGACAGCAGAGCGACGAGCCGGTTCGCGAACGCGTAGCCGCGGACGTGGCCCAGATGGGTGTCGGTGACAAGCGCCGCGACGCGCCCGCGCCATGTAGCCGGCAAATTCGGCAGCTTCACCGAAACTCGCCGGACGCGCATGCGCATGGAGTTCAGCAGGCCGTAGATGCTGGCGCAAACCGCAAGTCCAAACATGACGTAGGCAATGTGCTGCGGCTGCCAGCCCAGCCGGAAAAGCGCCGACGCGCCGCGGATGATCCATGCGCCGACGGCCGCGAAAAACGCGAAGCTGAATAGACCGAGCCACACGGCTGCAATCGTGTAGTAGGCGCGGACGAAGGCGTTCGAGTACTGCCGCGCGAGCATGGAGGCCGTGATGAATGTAATCGAAAGAACCGCGAATGCGACGGCGAGCGGCGAGAGTCCGTGTGGACGGCTGCCCAGATTGGACGCGGGCACGAACGATCGCCACGTGTCGTAAACGAGCCAGTGGCCGAGAAATAGAATGGACTGCACAACCGTCAAGAAAATGGCGATACGTCTTCGCATGTATAAGTGATCCCCTCAAAGCTTAGATGCGCTCGAAGCCGAGGGCGACTCAACCTGGCGAGGGCCTATCGGTGGGAGGTTTCGCTGAGGCGTCTTCGAAGGAAGCGGCGTTCGACGTCGTTCGTGGCGAGCGAGAGGGCGCGGCGGTACGCGTCGGCGGATTCGGTTGCGCGACCGAGGCGGCG
>Ga0187784_10003638_pt1 | contig 12451 bp, 16 predicted proteins | sample 1015_SJ02_MP15_2_FD_132964 | JGI IMG/M metagenome (GOLD analysis project Ga0187784, IMG submission 132964) | Tropical peat soil microbial communities from peatlands in Department of Meta, Colombia - 1015_SJ02_MP15_20_MG | ecosystem: Environmental > Terrestrial > Soil > Wetlands > Peat | place... | reverse complement strand
TTCTCATCAACACGCATCCGTCCCTTTCGCCTCGACCCTTTAACCGGAAGTCCTCCATAGTAGTAAGCATGACAAGGTTTAAGTGTCATCATGGCGCAATATAGCATGAGGGTTCCTCTTCAGCAAGAGGTCAGAGACCTGGTTAATATGGAGGGCTGAGATCGGAGCGGATCTCCCCTCCGAAATCTTGAAATTGCGGATCATAAGAGGAAACGGAACTGGAGGATGGTGCCGAAGGAGCCTTTTTGAGAATATCTACGCATTGGCTCATCGCTGAAATGTGCCGCTTCAAGTTTTCTTCGGAGAGATCCGCCCCGATCCGGCAACAGGCTCATCACCGAGGGAAACTGACCCGATATCTGGACTGAATTCAAAGAGGTTGACAATGAGAAAAGAGTCACGACCCGATATTTCTCAAAAATTGAGAAAAAACAGGAGGAATCTGGATGTCCTCGACCAAGAATTGCTGACCCTTCTCAATCGACGGCTTCGCATCAGCCTGGAGATAGGAAAAATCAAAAAAAGAATCGGGAAGAAGGTCTATGACGCCGAGAGGGAAAAAGAGATTCTCGATAGGCTAAAACGAAAGAACAAAGGTCCTTTGAAGGAAAGAGATTTAAGAAAAATATTTTTAACGATCATGTGGGTCTCCAGGAAGTCTCAAATTCGGTTATAGCCACACAACTTTCACAAAGAATTCCAAAACGCTGCAAGATCCCCTATTCGTGCACCCTCAATAATCACATTCTCCAGATGGGACATGGTCGAAAATATAGCATCGAAAATCACCGGCATAAAATGTCCAAAAAAGCGCATAAATTTTGTCTTTACAAGATCTATTTCTCTTCGGAAACCATTAAATATCAATCCGTTATATGAATTAGTACCTCTTGGCATTGAAATTGCTACATTAAGGCGGATCAAAAAGACTCTCAACCCAAGAGGTCGTTGCCTATGTCGATCGCAGAAGGAGATAGATTCAGGGATAAGCTGACCGGGCAGTCTTTTATCGTGAAGAAAATCATGGACAGAACGATTATCTTAGAGGCGGAGGATACGCCGAACAGATTCTGCCTCAGTGACGGAATTGTGGAGTTATTTTTCGACAGGGCGGAAAATAAAAAAAATGTGAATTAAGTTTTCCTATCACCCTTCCTAAGAGAAAGCGAATGGATGGCTTTCTGTCTGAGCCAATGATCAACCAGGACAAGAGCTACCATGGCTTCGCAGACCGAGTTGATCCTTGGAATAGCCGAAATGTCGTGTCGGCCTTTGATCCGGAGCGAGACGCGCCGCTTCGCTTGATTGACTGTCGTTTGCTCCAGGCCGATGGAAGGAATAGGTTTCACGGCCGCCCGGAGCACAATATCTGCTCCATTGGATATCCCACCCAGAATTCCACCCGCGTCATTTTTCTCGAATCCCTTTGGCCCAATGGGATCGTTGCATTCTGATCCGAGCAAACGGGCGACTCCAAACCCCGCGCCGATCTCCACGCCCCGCACCGCGCCGATGCTCAGCAACGCCTTGGCAAGATCAGCTTCCAATTTATCGAATACCGGTTCACCCAATCCCGGAGGACAGCCTCGGACGAGTACCTCTACGATGCCGCCTAATGTGTCCCCTCGTGCTTTGGCTTCTTCGATTTTCCTTTCCATCGCCGCGGCGGCTCTCCGATCCGGGCAGCATAAACCGTTTCTCCCGACTTCCTTGTAATCTATCTTCTCTACTCGAATCCCTCCGAGCTCAATGGTACACGCCAGAATCTCAATCTTTTCCTTTTCAAGAATCCTCTTGGCCACAGCCCCAGCAGCCACCCTTCCCACAGTCTCTCTTGCGGAAGCCCTCCCCCCGCCTCGATAATCTCGGATTCCATACTTAGCCTGATAGGTGAAATCCGCTTGACCGGGTCGGAAGACCTCCTTCCATTCCTCGTATGAACTGGAATCAACGTCTTCATTTCTGATGAGAAGAGAGATGGGCGTTCCTGTCGTCTTTCCCTCGAATACTCCGGATATAATCTCCACTCTGTCCCCTTCTTTCCGGGGGCTCGATCCCTTGCCCCGCCCGGGTTTCCTTCTATCAAGCTCCTTCTGAATGTCTTCGTTTGATAAATCTACCCGTGGCGGACAGCCGTCGATCACCACTCCCAGGGCCTCGCCGTGGGATTCCCCCCATGTGGTGATTCTGAAAAGCGTTCCGAATGAATTTCCTGCCATATTAAATCGCCCCCTCCTTCTTTCTAAGGACGGTTAAAATACTTTCAACAATTTCATCCGTAACCAACATGGACGTATCGATCTGGATTTCCGACGCCTTTTCGTAAAACGGCTCCCGTTGGGATATGGTCTCTTCTATCTCTTCCAATGTACCTTTTCCAGTCAAGGTTGGTCTTCGGCTTGAGGATGCGTGGTCCTTTTGAATTCTTTTGAGAAGGGTCTGTTGATCTGCCTTAAGCCAGATAATGCATCCATTTTGTTTTAAAGCTTTGACATTGTCTGCGTCAAGCACTGCTCCTCCTCCAGGAGCGATGACAAGATTATTGCCTTTCGAAATTTCCTCGACGATAGCCTTCTCGATTTTCCTGAAATGGTCCCACCCATGAGATTTCACGATATCGCTGATCGGAGTTCCCTTGCGTTCTTCGATAAGATCATCCGTATCCACAAACCTCCTCTTGAGGCGGGCAGCCAGCTTGCTTCCCACCGTACTCTTACCTGAGCCGCGATATCCGATTAATACAATGTTCATCAGGAATTCAAGTGTCTAAAGTGACTAAAGTTTTAAGTGCCTAAAGTGTCTGTCAAGGCTACGAAACTCAGCCTCGCTCACTTGCTTGTGGCTTGAGGAATTTGTCAGCCAGCTTCTTTACTGACTTTAGTCACTTTAGTTCACTTTAGACACTATAGTTCACTTCAGCAAAGTTTCTTGAGCACCTCCCAAAATCCCGGGAACGATTTGTCCACGCACCGTTCTCCTTTGATCTTTACCCCAGGAACAGCAAGTCCTACAATGGCAAAACTCATGGCCATACGATGGTCATTATACGTCTCGATCTCAGCGCCGCCGGGCTTTCCTCCTTCGATTTCCAACCGTTCCTCTCCCTCTCTTACGCGGATACCCATCTTGCTCAGCTCCGCAGCCAGGGCATGGACGCGGTCCGATTCTTTAAGATGAAGGTGCCGGATATTCTTAATCACCGTCTTCCCTTGGGCAAAGGCGGCAGTCACCGCGAGGGTTGGGACGAGATCAGGCATTTCGTTCATGTCCACCTCGATCCCATCAAGCTTTTTGCCCAACACTTCTATCCAGTTACTTCCCCGGGTCACCCGGCATCCCATTCTTTCCAATATCTCCAGAAATCCTATGTCTCCCTGGATGGTTGCTGGACTGAGATTCTCAACTTTCACTCTCCCCTTGCAAACCGCCGCCGCCGAAAAAAAATAGGAGGCACTGGAAGCATCCCCTTCAATCCGATACGCCTGTGGAAGATAGCGTTGTCCTGCCTCAATAAAAAAAGAACGGTATCCCCGGTTGTTTATCTTTATGCCAAAGGCAGACATCACATCCTGAGTGATGTCCACATAGGGTTTGGAGGCCAAAGAACCGGTCACTTCTACGTTTACATCTCTCTGGGCGTAGGGGGCCACCAACAGGAGGCCCGAAAGAAATTGGCTGCTTTCTTCACCCCTGACCCTTGCCGTACCTCCTTTCAGCCCCTGGGACTCCACAATCACGGGTGGACAATCGTTTCCTCTCTGAGAATAGGCTTTGACTCCCAACTCTCCCAAACCACTTAACAGCTCGCCGATGGGCCTTTTTCTCATCCGCTCACTTCCGTCCAGCAGAGTGATTCCCATCTTTAAGGCAGCCAGGGCTGTGAGAAATCTCATGGAGGTCCCTGAATTGCCCACATCGACTTTTTCATCGGTCGCTTTAAACATTCCTCCTTTTCCAAAAATTCGAACACGGTCGCTTTCCCAATGGACCTCCACTCCAAATCTTATCAGCCCCTCGACCGTGCGTTCCGTATCCTCACACCGCAGGGCACTGATTAGAAAGGATTCTCCAACGGCTAACGAAGAAATGATAAGGGCTCGGTGCGTATAGCTCTTTGATCCAGGGACGGCTACCACTCCATCGCAATGGCTGATGGGCTTTACTTCTATCATCCCTTTCCCTCTTTAAGCCCGACAGAACGGGGCTTTGTGGGTTCTCCCCTCAAAGTCCGGAGAAGATCTTTCTTGATCTGCCCGACCTCCAGCCTTCTCCCCGTCCAGATCTCAAATTGGGCTGCCGCCTGACGCACGAGCATCTCTAACCCGTTAACCGTGACGCACCCTCTCTCTTTCGCCTCACGGAGAAGTCTTGTCCACAACGGCTGGTAGACAACGTCCATGACCGTCATCCCTTTTTTCAACAAACCTTTCGGGATGGGAGTCTCTCCGCCCCGCGGATACATTCCAAGGGAGGTGGCATTGATAATCACGTCTGCTTCAAGTTCCTCTGCTTTCATTTTGTCGAGAGAGGATAGGGGCAGATAATCACATCCTAACCCCCGGCTCAGACTCTCCCCCCTCTTCTTCGAGCGATTGACAATGATCAAATGACAGTCTTTTTCCTTCAAACCAAATCCAATGGCCCGGGCTGCCCCTCCTGCTCCAAGAAGCACGATCTTCCTTCCTCTCAGGTTCATCTTTCCTTCCAGCGCTCTTAAAGCCCCATCAGAGTCCGTGTTATATCCGATCAGCTTTCCCCCTTGATTGACAATCGTGTTCACAGCTCCAATCTTCCTCGCTAACCCTTCAACTTTATCGAGAAGAGGCACAATCTCGGTCTTAAACGGGATCGTCACGCTCACCCCTTTCACCCCAAGTCCCCTGATCCCTTTCATAGCCTCTTCAAGATCCTTTACCTCAAAGGCCAGATAGACCGCGTTCCAACCGAGTTGTTTAAAAGCTCGGTTGTGAATTGCGGGACTCAAACTGTGATGAACCGGATTTCCTATAACTCCGTAAAGCTCTGTCCGAGCATCAATCATCTCATTTTCTCCGGCAACAAGTTTCGACCTTATGGGACCGACCGGCAACATCCTGCCGAAGACGGGATTGAGAAAGTTTTGGAGATGCGCTACAGTTTTAGCACTCTCCAGACCGCTTTCACCTCGTCAACCGTCATCTGTCCGGGAGCAGAAGCCTTAGCCTTACTGAGCGAAGCATATGTCCAGGCCGCTCCTAAAAAGGAAGAAAAGATGCGGCTGATTTTCCCCTTCTCACCCATGCAAAAGGCAACGATCTTCTGCCTTCTTCTCTCAGCAAAGGGAATCATCGATAGGATGCTTAGATTATCTCCCCAGGACTTGGCAAAGGGAACAATCTTGACGACATCCGCTCCCAGTCGAACCATTTGGTCAAAGAGCCTTTGTAGTTCCTTCGGCGAGGGGGTCCTATGGAAATCATGGAAGGACAAGATCACTTGTGTTCTTCCTTTATTCCTTATCAGAGCCCGTAGAAGGGACCTCTCCGTTGTCAATTCGACATCGATGTAATCTCCTTCCAGATCAATGGCCTCCTGCAAAATGCCCAACCTCTTTTTCTCCTCCCCTTTGTATTTGCCTCCTTCCTCTCTTCTTCGATTCGTGACGATGAAAGGTTTGTTCCGATCCTCAAGAAAAGGCCCCAGGCTCACCGCTCTTAGATAGTCAACCCGCAGCTCAACCAGGTCTGCCAATTGGTTTGCTTCCTTGACAGCAATGAGAGCTTTTTTTACGGTTGTCTCGACGACGGGGATACAAAGCTTCCCCATATTTCCCGCCTTTCTGCCACGGTATTATCCGTTTGAGCCCAGTTTTCTTGTCCGAACAGAAAACATAACACAGGCCTAGGGATTGAACAAGAACTCTCAACGAATACAAGAATAAAATGGCCAAAGTCATTTGGGCTGGATGTTCATAATGTTAACTGCTGAAAACGTGATTCTTAATCTCGCCTCCCAATGCCATCCCAGGCAGAAATCATTTCAGCCCAATGACAAAAAAGGGCCTTTTCATGTTCTTCATCGGACTCTCCCATTCCGATTTAATCCGTTAGGATTCCAACAGTTTCCCCATTCAAGGGTTTTCTGGCATTGAATTTGCGTCAAAATACCCCAAGTCTTTCTTTGTCCACACCCTTTACCGGGAGGGATGACGATGATCAAGCCTACCGATCCGAAAGAGAAACGGAGACACCCGAGGGTGTTAATCAACATGCCCCTCAATTTCAAGATGGCCGAGGATTCGAATCAAAGCACCGGACTGGTCATTAATGCAAGCGAAACGGGCCTCCTCATTCGGACCTTCAAAGATATGCCTATCGGGGGGAAAATAGCCATTGAAATCTCATCCCCCACCAGAGCCAAGCCCATTGAATTCAGTGCAATGACCGAGATTATTTGGAAGGATCTGTACATTGGGGACGATTGGGAGGCATATCAATATGGGTTAAAATTCAGCCAAATTTCGTATGAAGATTACCTTGAACTAAAACAGATTCTCAGCAGCCAATCGAATCTGGAAGAGGTTATATTAAGTGATGAATCTAATCACAAGGAAACATTAGTCATAAAAACAAGGTTGTAGTGAATAGAAACGACGACCTCTTTTCTATCTCCTTTCGGTTAGCCCCGCCTCATCTCCGGGAAAGATCGAAGCCCAATAAAATCCCGAAACGTTATCTGTTCCCACTTTTATGTGTTGACTTATAAGAAAAATAGTCAGACAATGCAGGGAAAATGATCATTCAGGTAGGTGGACGCCTGAACAAGGGAATGCTACCGGTTTCGAAACTCCTATGGAAAGAAAATTAGCCCCAATTTTTTTAGTCCTTTTGATTTCCCTCTCCATCCCGCTCTTTTCAGCGTATCTTGATTACCACGAATTGACAGGGGTTGGTTTTCTCGCCTGCGATATAAGTTTCGAAAGCCCTGATCAAGACAATCCGCCGAATGACCGGCAGAACGGATCGGAGGTATTCCTGTCCATTGTCTCTTCCATCAGGTTCCCTCCGCGAATTAATCTTTCAGAACCGTTTACCTATTTCCCTTCCGCGACGTGTTCTCTTGATCAAAAGACCTTCGTTCTTCGTTGTTGAAAAAACCTCATAGCCATCCGCATCTTAGGTGACGATACATGCCTTAATCCTCTTCGTAAAAAAACGGTTGTCTGTCGGGATTGGGTCCTTAGGAACTTGGCTGAGTCGGGATTCTATCCAAAAAAATATGTCTATTGATAAACTCCATGAGGTGAAAAAATGACAGTTTACGGAAAAAGTTTCAGAATAGCTGTGGCCGTTCTCTTTTCTCTGGCTGTCGGAGGGTTACTGACAGGGCGGGTTTATTCTCAAGCCTTAATAAAAATCGGATCCGTTGATATCCAGAGGGCGCTCAACGAATGTGACACGGGGAAGGAAGCTAAAAAGGCCCTTACCAAAGAGGTGGAAAAGTTTCAACGCCTCGTCGCCGAAAAGCAGAAGGAGCTTCAAGATATGAAAGAATCTCTGGACAAGCAGGTCATCATGCTCACCCCGGAAGCCAGGAGGACAAGAGAAAAAGAGCTTCAGGCCAGGCTTCGAGACTTCCAGAGATGGGGTGAGGATGTTCAGAACGAACTCAATCAGAAGCGGGCAGAGATGGAGAGGAACATTCTTGTCGACCTCCAAAAGGTGGTTCAAAAGCTGGGGGCAGATGGGGGGTACACACTCATTTTGGAGAAAAACCAAAACATCGTGTTCTTCAGTTCTAAGTCTATTGATATGACGGATCTGGTCATCAAAACGTATGATGGCCAAAAGAAGTAGCCTAAATGAAGGCCGTACGGCATGAGAAGTTTTTTAACGGCGCCGATAACGCCGCCTATGAAGAAGAGCCGTCAACAAACTCTGAGGAGGTGAAACGCAATGTCAGTGAGAATTATCATCGATCGGAAGGTGAAGAAAGGAAAGGAAGCGGACTTTGCTAAACTCTTGAGGACATTAAGATCCAAATCCATTTTTTCAAAGGGCTATATCTCAGGCGAGGTGCTTCGAGACCGGGACGACCCTCAAAATTATATCGTCATCACGGCCTGGCAGAGTGTCGCAGACTGGGAAGAATATGAAAAGGTGCCGGAAACAAGTAAAATCCATGCCAAAATTGAAAAATTAATGGCCAGGCCTACGAAGGTAAGAATATGTGTCCATGCCTAGATCGTCGTTCTTAAAACAAACGTCCTTCTCGTTTTCATTCATCATGACTGATGGCGGCATTGCTAATTCTTTGCACGTGCTTCGGGGAGGTAAGGTAGTCAGGAGGATTCTCATGGTTGAACTTTGGAGATTGTCCGGGCTGGAGTTGAGGGGAATGATAGCTGCCAAAGAGGTGAAACCATCTGAGATCATGGCAGCCGTACTGGCCCGAGTTGAGAAACGGAATCCCAAGCTCAACGCCTTCTGCACGATCAGCCAGGATTTGGCCATGGCCGAGGCCCGGCAAGCCGATAACAAAATGACCCAGGAGAAGGACAAACCGCCACTCTTCGGCCTTCCCGTGTCTGTTAAAGACTTGATTTTCACGAAGGGGATTCGCACCACCTTTGCTTCCAAAATGCACGAAAACTTTACACCGGACCAAGATGAGATCGTAGTAGAGAGGCTCAAGGCGGCAGGGGCTATTATCATTGGTAAGACGAATTCGTGTGAGTACGGTTATAAGGCTGTTACGGACAGCCCCCTTTGGGGAATTACGCGCAACCCGTGGAATTTGGAGATGACTCCGGCAGGTTCGAGTGGCGGCGCAGGAGCAGCCGTGGCCTCCGGCATGGGGTCTTTGGCCTTAGGAAGTGATGGTGGAGGGTCCATCCGGGCGCCGGCAAGTTTCTGCGGAATTTTCGGTCTCAAATCATCCCGCGGAAGGATACCGATGTATCCGTTGCTTCCAGGCTGGGAAACGCTCGACAGACGCGTGGCTCATTATGGTCCCCTCACCCGCACGGTGGCCGATGCAGCCATGATGATGGAGGTGATGGCCGGCCCCGACGACCGCGACCCCTTGTCATTACCGGGGGGAAAATTCCATTACCGAGAAGAAATGAAAAAGGGCGTACAGGGCCTTCGCATGGCCTGGAGCAGAGACCTAGGCCATCTCGTCGTCGATCCGGTAGTCCGAGAGGCCGTTGAAGAGGCCGCCCGGGTTTTTACGAGGATCGGCTGCAAGGTAGAAGAGGCAACCCCTGAGTTCCCATCCATGCATGACGCTTTTCAACTCCTTTTCGCCGCCGATTGCGCGGGCGCCATTGGAGCCCAATTAAACGAATGGAGAGACTGTTTAGATCCGGGGTTGGTAAGATTAACTGAGATTGGTCTCAAGGCCAGTGCTGTCGATTACGTGCGCGCCGTAAACCGATGCCATATCCTCTGGGACAGACTGGAGCCTTTCTTTGCGAAATACGACTTGCTCCTCACCCCCACGCTGCCTCTTCCCCCCTTTCCCGCGGGCATCGATTGGCCCAGGGAGGTTGCCGGGCGGAAAGTCCATCCTTTGAATTACCTCGGCTTTACTTATCCGTTTAATTTAACCGGACAGCCCGCGGCCTCTTTGCCCTGCACCTGGACAGGAGATGGTTTGCCCATCGGTGTCCAGGTCGTCGCCGGGCGTTCCGAAGATCTCACGGTTTTAAGAGCAGCAGCAGCCTTCGAGGAAGCCAGACCCTGGAAGGATAAATGGCCGGACTGATCTTTTCCTTCTCACTTCACCCTTGAACACCTTCACGAGCTGAAACGATCTCGTCCCGTCCCCGATGACTCGAATTCAAACGTCACAGGTTTTAAAGGCTTCCGATTGACATGCAATTGAAAAATGTCCGGCCTCGCATAGTGCCCAACGACATCAAGGCTCCGTCGGGCAGCGCCTACACGATCGGGATCGATCTCTCCGAAGAGAATGCCTTCTTCGTTTCGCATGGGCCCCGAGACAATTTTCCCGCCCGGTTTGATCACGACAGAGTCTCCCGGATTGATCCACTCTTCCGGGTCGGGGTATAGGCTGTTCTTGCCCGGGAATGCCTCTGGGATGTCGCGTCCTCTCAGAACGGTACCGCTTCCAACCACCCAGCAACGGCCTTCCCTCGCAATGTGCTGGAGGGTGCCGATCCAGCCATCCCCGTAATCGTACGTAGGCGCAATGTACACCTCGACTCCTTGAGCATACAATGCGTACCGCGAAAGTGGCATGTAATTTTCCCAGCAGATAAGCGTTCCGATGCGTCCACAGGGTGTTTCAACGACTCTTAGACCGGAGGCATCGCCGACGCCCCACACCATGCGTTCGGGATTTGTCGGCATGAGTTTACGGTGCCTGTTTAATATTTCTCCGTCCGGTCCGATGACGGCGACCGTGTTATAAATCGTCCCACGGCTCAGCTCATGATCGCGTTCGTTCATTCCGCACACGACCGTGACACGGTGTCGCTTCGCCGCCTCACGCAGGGGCCGAAGGTCCTCACTGTCAAGAGTTACCGAATTTTTCAGCAGAAGCGCATGAAGGTCCCCGCTCAAAACATAGTCGCTGCCAGGTCGAAGCCGCCAAATCCATGCAGGATAGCCTGGAATGTACGCCTCCGGAAAAACGACCAACGAGGCTCCGGAGGAAACCGCCTCGCCGATCAGCGAGACCGCTTCAAGCGTTGTCTTTTCTCGATCCAGAAATTTGGAGATTTTTGAACAATGGCTATTCTCGGCATGATCTCATCCTCCGCAAGCGTTTAAAACGCACGATCCGATAAATTCATTTCTGCCCCTACCCTTCCCGATGAACGTGTGAGCTATTCTAATTTAAAATAGAGGACGCCGCAAGGAGGCCTGAAAAAGCCGTTCTTGGTGGAAAAGCAGTCGTGGAACCAACGAGGACACGGCGTGCGGAGCTGCGGCTAAATTTTTCTTGACGTCGCAGAAGAAATTTAGTAGGGTGCTATGAACTGTTTCACATTTTCGCAGTACGCCATGAGGGGGCCAAAATGGGAATAGCGGAAAAAGGAGCCAAACCCCGCTACGGGATCGCCAATTTCGAAAGAAGAACCTACCGGAGATTTCCAATCCGTCTCCCGATAGAGTATTATCGAGCCGACGCGTCAGGCAATCGACCCGGCCAGGCTCTCGACGCCAGCGAAGGGGGATTACAGATTCTTTTTCCAGAGCGGGTGGAGATTGGCCAGAACCTAAAGTTAAAACTTTTTTTCTCCTCTGAATCTGGGTTGAATACCGTCGAAGCGCTTGTGGAAGTGGTTTGGACCGACACTCAAATGAGTGAGGACAAAAATCGTTACCGATCCGGTGTGAGATTTCTCAGTATCTCTCCGGAAGACATGGATAAATTGAAAACGTTTTCAGCAAGTTTTTTGTGACCTTCCGGATAGTCTGGTAGACCGCGAGTTGTTTCTGTTTCCAGCCGCTTTGGGTTTCTTCCCTTATCATTTTGTTGTGAGGTTGCCCTCAAAATACTGTCTTCTCAGGCACAAAATACAATCTACACCCCATTTACGATCAACTTTATCTGAAGTATACTCCAATCAGTAAGTGCGATTTTACGAATCGGCAGGGTCAAGCCCAGGAAGGTCTCGCCTCGATATCATGACGGGATAAGAAAAGGAGACAGGCCTTCCGAGACAGAAAGGATAAAGTAAAATGTTCAAGACAATGCTGATCGAGGACAACTCTCCATTTAGGAATGTGTTCAAAGAAGGCCTTAAATCCCGATTTCCTTCAATGGCGATCACCGAAGCGGGGGATTCTGAGGACGCACTGAAAAAAATTGGGGTGGTTCCTCCCGATCTCATCTTTATGGACATCCGATTGCCAGGAGAAAACGGGCTTGAACTGGCCAGAAGGATTAAGACGGATCATCCTGAGATCACCGTTATCATTTTTACAAGCCACAATTTTCCCGAATATCGAGAAGCAGCCGCCCGATATAAGGCCGACTATTTTCTCTCGAAGAGCTCCGTAGCGACCGAGGAGATTTTCAAGCTGGTCAAAATAATCCTCTTGGAAAAAGGCTTCAAATCGAATGGCTCAGGCAGTTTGAAAGCCACTGCGTAACGGGAGTGCCAACAGCCTGACAACGGGGAGGAAGTGATGGTCAAAAGGAAGACGGTAAAGAAGGTGGCAAAAAAGGGCGTGAAGAAGGGAGACGTTTATACGTGCGGCGTTTGCGGTCTGGCCGTCACAGTGGATGAGGTCTGCGGGTGCGTCGACTATTGCGACATCATCTGCTGCGAAAAGCCCATGAGGCCTAAGAGACGGGCCTGATCAACTCATACAAGCGCATGAAATGCTTATGCATGGTCATTGCGAGCGATCCTGCCCTGGCGGGAAAGCGTGGCCATCTGGTTTTATGAACAAGAGACTGCCTCGTCATTTCATTCCTCGCAATGACACGCTAT
>Ga0187784_10003637_pt1 | contig 12454 bp, 13 predicted proteins | sample 1015_SJ02_MP15_2_FD_132964 | JGI IMG/M metagenome (GOLD analysis project Ga0187784, IMG submission 132964) | Tropical peat soil microbial communities from peatlands in Department of Meta, Colombia - 1015_SJ02_MP15_20_MG | ecosystem: Environmental > Terrestrial > Soil > Wetlands > Peat | place... | reverse complement strand
CGCAAGGGAGCCTAGGCCACGAAGCGGTCCCGCGCCCAAAACGCTCGGGATACATTCGACGAGCTCAGTATTTCGGCGTGCGGCTCAGACGCCGCACAAACGCCTCAATTTCGGTTGCGGGCTCCCGCTCCCCACCCCAATCACGCGAAAGGCGCGCATGCTGGGAACCCCGCTTCGCTCACGCCACAGAGCGCCTCAGCTTCTCCACTTCAGCGTAGCCGGGCCGGCCATCGGGTGCTTCATCTGCCCGCCCGTACGCTTCGCTTCAAGGTGCGCGGCCTTGAGCTGGAAGTACCATTTCGCGGGGCGGTCGGCGTCGTCAATCAGCATCAGGTGCGGATTGTGCTTCAGGCCCTCGGCCTGCATTTCCATGGTGCGGCGGTCCTGCTCGACGAATTTCGCAAACACGAACTTTAGCAGCTGAGGCCCGAAAGGCAGCCAGCGAAAAATGTTCCACGCGGCCACCACATCGATTCGGCAGTGGCTGCGGGTGATGGGCGTGACCGTCGTCAGGCTCGAAAACCAGCATTTGCCGGCGCGAATGGTTTCGGTGCGAATGTTGGGCAGGACAAAATCAATCGTCGTCGTGATCGAGTCTGCGTCAGCATAGAGGCGCAACAGCTTGTAGGGCGCGGAATTCGAGCTGGGCGTGTGCGCGCTCATGCGGAAGCCGTTCGGGATCGGCTCGAAACTCTTCTTCTTTTCGTGAATGCTGCGCCGCGAGCGCCACCACCACGCCTGATGAACAAACGGTCCGTGCGCAGGATCCATCAGGCCGATAATGCCGTGGTCAATGCTGACCGGCATTTCCGCCTGCAGGTAAGCCATCTTGTACTTCGAACTGAACTTCTCGATCTGAGGTGCCGGCTCTGGTGCTTCCGATGGTTTGGTGAAGCCACCGCCCGTAGGCGAGGCGTCGGGAATGTAGACCCAGACGAAGCCGTCCTGCTCTTCGCACGGATAACTGCCGGCGTAAATGCGGTCGACACGCAGAGTCTGATCGCTGGTAAGGGAAGGGATCAGCTGGCATTGGCCATTGTGTACGTCAAACTGCCAGCCGTGATACGGACACTCGAGGTTCTCTCCATCGAACTTGCCGCTGTTCAAGGGCATGCCGCGATGGGGGCAAGCGTCGCGGAGAGCGAAGGGCTGGCCCAGACGGTCACGCCCAATTACAAGAGGGATCTCCAGCAAAGTCGCCTTATACAGATGTCTGCGGCGAACTCGGTCGGCCAGCAGCGCACGATACCAGAAGCCGGTGAGCATCAGGGCATCGGGCGCCTGGCGTTCTAGGAGTTCGGGTTCGGGCATGGCGCGATTGCTGATTGTTGATTTCTTGATTGTTGATTGAAAAGCATATGCTAGCATCCGCTGTTTGGACGGGGGAGAAAATCCCCACCTCTGGCAAGAGTGGCCGGAAGTAGGGCACCCGGCCGAGAAGAAAAGCACGAGGGAGACCGAGAGCACAGGGTCAACTCTCGCGCCGTCGGCTAACGTACTTAGAGCATGGAATTCCTCAGCCATTTTCGCCGGCTTACTGCGGCTCAGCGCAACACGTTCATTGCTTGCTTTCTGGGATGGACGCTGGATGCGTTTGACTTCTTCATTCTCGTTTTCTGCGTCAGCGCACTCGGCGAGCAGTTTCACATGAAAGCTTCGGAGGTTCTGGAGGCAAACTTCATCACGCTGGCGATGCGACCGGTGGGTGCGTTTCTGTTTGGAATGATCGCTGACAGGTTCGGGCGCCGGTCCACGTTGATGGCAGACATCATCGCATACTCCGTGTTTGAGCTAGGCTCGGCTTGCGCGCCGTCATTCAAGGTCTTCCTCATCATGCGCGCCCTGTTCGGAATTGCGATGGGCGGAGAATGGGGCGTGGGTGCGGCCTTGGCTTTCGAAACACTGCCGATAGAGGGACGTGGTTTCTTCTCGGGAGTCCTGCAAGAAGGCTATGCCATGGGCTACCTTATCGCATCGTTAGTCTACGGGACCCTCTTCACCGTCGTTGGCTGGCGCGGCATGTTTGTCATCGGGGCGTTGCCGGCGTTCCTGGTGATCTACATCCGTAGCCAGGTCGAGGAGTCGCCGGCGTGGGTGGAGGGGCGCGGCGCGCGGACGGCCGAGAGCCAACTGGGGCGAAACATCCTGGCCCATCTCGGGGTCTTTGCTTTTCTGGTGGTGCTGATGTTCGCCTTCAATTCCTTCAGCCATGGCACGCAGGACGTTTACCCGACGTTTCTTAAGCAGAACTTGAGTTTCAGTCCGACGATGGTGGGTCTGATTGCGATCATCTACAACATTGGAGCGCTGGCGGGAGGAATTTGTTTCGGGGCGTGGTCCGAGCGCATCGGGCGCCGGAGGGCCATTGTGATAGCGGCGCTGCTCGCCATTCCAGCGATACCACTGTGGGCCTACTCGCACACCGTGCCGCTGCTCGCGCTAGGCGGGTTTCTCATGCAGTTCATGGTGCAGGGGGCGTGGGGAGTAGTGCCGGCTCACCTGAACGAGCTTTCCCCGCCCAATGTGCGCGGAACGCTTCCGGGATTCGCCTACCAGCTTGGCAATCTGCTTTCGTCCCGCAATTCGGTGATCCAAGCGAAGCTTGCTGAGACCCGCTACGCAGGCAGCTATGCGCCGGTTCTGACCTGGACCGTGCTGATCATTGCGACGCTGGTGGCGGTGGTGACCTGGAGCGGCAAGGAGCGCCGCGGCGCCGATCTTTCGCGGACCAGCTAGACGCCGCTGCGGACTGCCTTGCCCCTGCCGCCCCCTGCAATCTCCGGGGACCTGCGGTGGGGGCCCGAAGTTCAGCTGAAACGATATTGCAGGAGTGTGCAAGATCGGTCACACTGAACAGCAGTTCCGCACAACAGGATTGTCAAGAGAAAATTCCTGTGTTACGGTAAGGTAAATCTCACGCCGTCGTTGATTGAATTCCCAGGTTCCCCGGCATGGTGTTGATCCGAATGCATGCTTCCGAGGTAGCGCCCTAATGAAGGAAACGATTGATTCCATACCCGCAACTGAGTTTTCCGAGAAGGAGAGTTTTGGCAACCGCAAGCTGATCCGGCCCACCTTGCCGCGAGAAAATCAAGGCAATCACAGTGCGGCGCCTCCGCAAGTGCAGGAACGACGCCCGGATCGGCATGACCGCGGAGAACGCGGCGACCGAGGCGACCGTGCAGCGGGCGGCGGTGGGAAGAAGTCTGCCCCTCCGGAGCAGACCAACGCCGAGAATTTCTATTATCAGAAGCAGATGCAGTCGCGCACGCCCATGGTGATCGTGCTGCGTGACGGCGAGGAAGTGCGCGGCGTCATCGAGTGGTACGACAAGAACTGCCTCAAAATCAACCGCGACGCCGGCGAGCCCAACCTGATGATCTACAAGCCGGCCATCAAGTACATGTACAAAGAAGGCGAGAACCAGCGGTGACATCCCCCACTTCTCGCGCAGAAAGCACGCGAGAAATGGGCACCCGTGAATTTACAGATCATCAGGCGTAAGACCTGTGTGTTTAGCGATGCGGGCAAGCATGTGCGGGCCAATTTCTTCCTTATCGTGGAACGCCCAGTCCGGAAACTTGGAGTCGCGGTGGCGGAGTTTGACGTGAGAGCCACTCTGCGAAACAACTGACCAGCCGATCTTCAGCAAGGCTTTGAAGACGATCCTGGCCCGCGTGCTGGGCCATGCGCTCATGCTGATATGCAGCCGATGCTGATGGACTGCGGTACGCGCTTCGACTTCTCGACATCATCCGCGATTGCCCGCAATGCAATCGCGTATGCTTTTGCTTTCGCTTGTTGTTCCGTCTTGCCGTAAGCCATAGCGCCGGGAATCTCGGAAATTTCGGCGATCCAGCGTCCGTCTGTTTCGCGCTCGGTTTCGATGTTGAATTGCACGTCGCGGCTCCTTGTGCTGCGGGCTGGCTTACGGTTGGTCATCTCAGTATGATCACGTGGTCTCTAGCGTAGCTCATTTCTTGGCGTCGAGCCAGAAGCTTTCTTATTTCGCTCCTACGGGTTTCCATTTCTCGGCTTCCTCGCGCGTAACGGGACGCGTTGTGCCCAGGTCAGCGGCGCGGACTACTCCGGTCTCGTCGATGGCGAAGCTGCGTTGTCCGACATTACTGGGATCTATTTGCGGACTCCGTTTTTGCCCCATTGATCGCAAAGCTATCCAAAGCGAAGCTCCCGGAACGAGCAGCGGAGTTAAGTTCTTTTTGTAAGTCGCTGGAACTGCTGCGATCAGAAACTTCTGGCCATCCGGATCAACAGTCGCACTAAAGCGATAACCACATCGAATGCGCTCATTGAGGTAAAGGTCATAAATCGCGGGTTCTTGAACGATTCCACTGGATTCAGTTGGCAAGGGTATCTTCGCATCTTGTAGTTGTTTGATCGTTGCGTATCTTTTGCCAGGGGTAGTATTCGCGTATGTTTGTTCGGCTTGCGCCAGGTAGCGGAGATTATCGATGGTCGTAAATTCGTTGAATGGTATGGGCGAATAGATCCATGTCGAGACAACCAGGTCGCTCACCGCGAAAAATGCCCATAAGACACCAGCACGCCAATCAAAATACGCTTGCGACCCTGCCCACGATACATAATCTGAATGCCGCGCCATAGGCCGAATATCACCAATATCAACAACGGTATCGATGCGATTTCGGTGCCTCCAGCAGTGAGAAACGCTGCTAGGCCAAGTAATGTGCCGCGCAGCCAGCGCCACTTGCGCTCGCGTTCGGTATAGCTCGCACCAGCCAGCCGGAATCCGAAAATGACAACGGGAAAAATGAGAATGAGCGAAAACACTCCATCCGGTTGCGGCGGACTGTTGGCCCAAGCTGGCAGCGCTCCCAGCGTCACCATCCAGAGGATCAACTCGACTTTACGTCTTAGCTTCATGGTTTGCTCCGTGCAAGGGGTTTTACGTCGGTCTGCCGCCAGGCAAAGTCCCAGTCTTCGCTGGGATAAAAATCTGTTTTCGAAAATGAATATGTGTTGGCTCCGCCTGTGGCAGCGAGCAGGTAATTGCTCGCCGACAATTCGATCCCCGGCGCAAGGTGAAGAATGTATTCGCCCTGTTCCAGCGGACGATGCCATTGGCGCGTGGTCGTCAAGATGTAGCGCCCGCGCGGGGCGCGCGCTCCCTGCATGTAATCCACGCGTATCCACTTGTCCCCGTGAGGCATAAGGAATATGCGGAAGCCGACTTTGCCTCGCCGCACCGTAGGAGGAACCTGCTCAACTACGCGACCGTCCGCCGTCACCTCGGCAATCGCGTATATTGACGGGCGCGGATGATCGCCATCCACCGCAAACGGCAACCCCAGCGAGAGAAACGCGGGCAGGCGGGAAGGGTTCGCGTAGTGATACAGTCCGCTGACCTGAATCTGTTGCGGCGCCGCCCAGATTTCAATGCGTTCGCGGTCGAAGCGTACCTGCGGAAAAACGTCGCAGCCAACGTAGACGGCGACAGCCGTCAGCGCCATTGCCAGGAATACGTCCGAATAGCGCGGCAAAAGGTCCCGCATTTGGTGAGAATTGTAAAGCGACGCCGACCCGTTTTACGTCATAAATCCTACAGCTTGGGCAGCACGATGCCTTTCTGGGCCTGGTACTTGCCCTTGCGGTCGGCGTAGCTGGTCTCGCAGATTTCGTCCGACTGGAAAAAGATGATCTGGCACAGGCCTTCGTTGGCGTAGATGCGCGCCGGCAGCGGCGTAGTGTTTGAGATTTCCAGCGTGACAAAACCTTCCCACTCCGGCTCGAACGGCGTCACGTTGACGATGATGCCGCAACGGGCGTACGTGCTTTTGCCCACGCAAATCGTCAATATGCTGCGTGGAATCTTGAAGTACTCAACCGAGCGCGCCAGCGCGAACGAATTGGGCGGGACGATGCAGATATCGGTCTTCACCGTGACGAAGGATTTCTCGTCAAAACGCTTCGGGTCAACGATGGTCGAGTTGACATTGGTGAAAATCTTAAACTCGTCGGCTACGCGCAGGTCGTAGCCGTACGACGAGAGCCCAAACGAAACCACGCCCTCCCGCACCTGCTTCTCGGAGAAGGGGTTAATCATGTCGTGTTCCAAGGCCATCTTGCGAATCCAGCGGTCACTCTTCAGCATGGAACTCCTTAGGAAGATTGGGTGATTTCGTAATTGAGTAATTGAAAGGCTCTTGTGCCGGAAGGGCCTCCGCAGGAACGCAACAAATTACACAATCACCAAATCACCCAATTACGCAATTTTCTTGGCTGGGATGCCTGCCAGTTTACGGGATAGATGCTCCCGTTGACAATCTCGGTTATCTCCCTTAGCATCAATGACTTGAAGGATTATTTTGTGCCTGCACAGGGGAGCGGCTCGTGATCAAGCTGGACATCATCAACGAAGTAGTGGCCAAAACCGGCATCACCAAGACCAAGGCCGAACTGGCGGTCGAGACCGTCTTCGAAAGCATGAAGAAGGCATTGGCCGGCGGCAACCGGATTGAGCTGCGAGGATTTGGCGTGTTCAACGTGCGTCCGCGCAAGACCGGAATCGGGCGCAACCCGCGCACCGGAGCCGAGGTTTCCATTCCGCCGGGACGGGCGGTTCGCTTTAAGCCGGGGAAGGAACTGCAGTCGATTGACTAAGTCAGTTTGATTGTCCTTTCCCATCCGTTGCGCTTTCTCCGCTCGTAGTAGCATCAAAGAATCGGCCGGGATTTGGTTCCCGAGCCGAATAATCGCATGTCGGAACCCAATCCCCCGTCTTTTTCCTCAACGCTTGAGTATCACCGGGCGTTGCCGCAGCCTATGGGCCCGCGGCCGCGCCAGCGTTATTGGCTGCACGCGCTGCTTCTGCTGGCAACCTGCTTCACGACGCTCGTCATGGGCGCCAGAATGCAGTACAACTTCGAGCACAACCGGCCCGCGCTCTCAATCAGCGACGAATCGCTTCCCTACTTTCCCGCCAGTTGGGTGGTAACGCAGCCTGCACTGCTCCTCGCTGGCTGGCCGTTTGCGGCCACGGTCATGCTGTTTTTTCTGGCTCACGAATTGGGGCATTACGTCTGCTGCCGCTATTACGGCATTTATGCCACGCTTCCATTCTTCCTGCCTGTGCCAACGCCAATCGGAACAATGGGAGCAGTCATCCTGATTCGCTCCAGGATCCGTACCCGCACTGCGCTGTTCGACATCGGAATCGCGGGGCCGATTGCCGGATTCGTCGTCGCCCTCGGCGCACTCTTCGTTTCACTCAACTGGTCCAAGCCGATGCTGACCAGGCCCGGCTCAGGCGACTACGAGCTGGGGCTTCCGCTGATCTTCAGCGTCGCGCAACGGGCCATGACTATGGTGGCCCCAATGCATGGAGCGCCCGCACTGCCGTTGCAGCGAGTGCTTCTGCATCCTGTGGCCATCGCTGCTTGGGTAGGCATGTTCGCGACTTCCCTGAATCTGCTCCCGGGCGGGCAACTAGACGGCGGGCACATCGCCTTCGCCATCTCGCCTAAAGCTCACAAGTACATTTCCTGGCTCACCATCGGCATTCTGCTGCCCATGGCCTACTACTTGTGGATGGGATGGTGGCTGTGGGCGATTCTGTTGCAGGTGAGCAGCCTGCGGCATCCGCGAGTGGAAGAATGGCCCCGCGTATCGGGCACGCGCGTCTGGTTGGCATTATTGGCGGTTGCAGTGTTGGTTCTCACATTGACGCCTGCGCCTATCGCGCACTTGTCCACTCCCGAGTATGTGCAGCAGTTTCGAGACCAGTGGCGCAGCAGGTAGAGTCAACATCCTGCCTCGCAGGCGAAGCCAGAATGCACACAGCGGCCACCGAGACCGCGGCGCTGTTCACATCAGCCAGATCGCATCCACGTCCACGATCACGTGCGTGCGCGGAATTTTCTGCTGCGCGGCAAAAGCCAGCATGGCGCGCAGGGTCGTGTTGAGCTTTTCCCGGCTGGGCGATTTCAAGACAAAGTGATAGCGATAGTCGCGCTTCAACTTCAGGATTGGCGCCGCCGCCGGGCCTAGCACGCGAACGCCTTCGCGCCGGCTGCTGTCAAACCACTTCCCGAGCAACCCGGACCATTGCAGGGCTTCGTCGAGTTTGTCGCTGCGGATGAGCACATTGGCCAGTGCAGAGTAGGGAGGGTAGTGCATCCAGCTGCGGAAGCGCAGTTCCTTCTCGTAGAAGCCGATGAAATCATGCCGGGCCGCATACTGCACGGCGTAATGGTCCTGAAAATAGGTCTGCAGGATTACTTTGCCCGGCGTTTGTCCGCGTCCCGCGCGTCCCGCGACCTGCGTCAACAATTGAAATGTGCGCTCTGCGGCGCGGAAATCAGGCAAGCCGAGGGCCGCGTCGGCCCCGACCACTCCGACCAGCGTTACGCCATGAATGTCGTGGCCTTTGGCGATCATCTGCGTGCCGACGACTAGATCAAGCTCGCCTTCGTTCAGCGCGTTCAATGTGCGCTCGAAATCCTCGTGACCGCGGACCGTGTCGCGGTCAAGCCTGGCGATCCGCGCCTGGGGGAACATGCCGTGCAGCAGCTCTTCCAGTTTTTCCGAACCAGTCCCCAGGAAATAGACATATTCGCTTCCGCAGTGCATGCACACTTTCGGTACCGGCGCCGTGTAGCCACAATAATGGCAGATCATCTTGTGCTCGCGCTTGTGATGGGTCAGCGCGATGGCGCAATTCGCGCATTCCAGTTTTCTGCCGCAAGCGCGACAGAGGACGAGGGGGGAGTAGCCCCGGCGGTTGAGCAGCACCATAACTTGCTCTTTACGTTCCAGCCGTTCCTTGATCTCAGCCGCCAACCGGCGCGAGACCACTTGCTCTTGGCCGGTCTCCTGGAACTCCTGACGCATGTCTACAATTTCGACCTCTGGAAGCGGTCGCTGTTCGACACGATCAGGCAGCTCCTTTAGCACGTACTTGTTCTTGGTGGCGTTGAAATAAGACTCGAGCGAAGGTGTCGCCGAACCGAGCACGACCACGGCATTGGCCATCTTGGCACGCATGACAGCAACATCGCGGGCGTGATAACGGGGAGTCTCCTCCTGCTTGTAGGAAGCGTCGTGTTCTTCGTCCACGATGATAAGCGCCAGGTCGGCCACAGGTGCGAAAACCGCCGATCGTGTTCCGACTACCATGCGCGCGTCGCCCCGCCGGATTCTGTGCCACTGCTCGGCGCGCTCGCGGTCGGAAAGCGCCGAGTGCAGGATGGCAACTTCGTCGCCGAAAATCTGATGCAGGTCGGCGGCAACAGCGGGGGTCAATCCGATTTCCGGCACCAGCAGGATTGCGGACTGTCCGGCTTCGAGCACTGCACGCATGCCGGCAAGATACACGGCGGTCTTTCCAGAGCCGGTCACTCCGTGCAGCAGCATGCCGGAGAATTTGCGCGCGGCGACGCCGTCGCGTAATCGGGCAAGCGCGGCCCGTTGCTGGACGTTGAAATCGAATTCGAACGGTGACGGACGCGGCGGGGTTCGCGACACAGTAAACTCCGCAGGTTCGGCAATGATCTCGATGAGTCCTCGCCGGATGAGTGTGCACAGGGTCGTGCGCGGGACCTCAAGCGACCGCAGCGCATCGACGGGAACCTTGCCGCCGGACGCGGCCAGCGTGTCCACAATGTGGCGTTGGTTGTCATTCAGTTTGCCTTCCGGATTTGATTAGCGCGATCTTCACGGTGCGCACGGCGGTTTGCGGGGCGGAAATATCTTCGCGCACCAGCCATTTCTTGCGGACCATTCCAGCAAGGATGGATTTGGAGACTCGAGTCGCAGATCGGAGGGTTTCTTCGCGGACCATTTCCTGAACGCTGAGTTCGCTCTCGTGACCAGCCAGATAGTCGAGCACGCGGAATTCTGCAGCCTGTTCCTCGGGAGCACGACGCGAACGGGCTGACGATCCTGACATGCCGGCCAGATGCAGCGCCATCTGGCCCTCCTCGGTGATGCGATATCCAATCGATCGTTTGAATTCTGCGCCCAGCGGCAACATTGTGCGGAAAACCTCACCGAGCGGGGCCAAATAGTAGTCGGCGATCCAGCGCCCGAGGCGCAGCAGTTGTTCGTCGAGCACGGGGGTTGCATCGAGCACGCTGAGGATGGTCTTGGTTGCGACCGACGGTTTGCGGTCGTGCAACTCGACCACGATGCCCGTCAAGCGCTGCTGACGAAACGGAACCAGCACGCGGCCGCCCACAAGTGGAGCGGCATCGGTGGAGGACCGGTAGGTGAACACCGTATCCAGGGGTACCGGCAGGGCGACATCGCAGAATCCGGGCATGCGTCTTAATGAGGATAGCAGCGAGGAGTACAAGGTAGATCACGGGAGCTTTATTCCTGGGCTTTGTTCGACGACTCCAGTCCCAGAAACTTCATCACCATCTGCAAATCCTTCCACGCCTCGCCTTTTTGCCGCGGATCGCGTAGAAGAAATGCAGGATGATAGGTCACTACTAGGCGTGATCCCTGCCACGATGGATCGCTGCTGCGCGTGCCTGCGGGCATAAAATCATAGAAGCGCCCGCGTAGTTCCGCCATCGGTGCGTTAAACGAGAGCAGATTCCTGGCTGCCACCGCCCCGAGCGCCACGACAACCTTGGGCTTGATCACCGCGACCTGCCGCATCAGAAACGGCGAGCAGGTCTCGCATTCATCGCGTTCCGGAGTGCGATTGCCCGGTGGACGGCATTTGACCACGTTAGCAATGTAGACCTGCTCACGCCGCAGGCCCATCGCCTTGATCATGTTGTTGAGCAATTGCCCCGCGCGGCCCACGAACGGCTCGCCCTGCGCGTCTTCGTCGGCGCCCGGGCCTTCGCCCACGAACATCAGATCCGCCCGCGGATTGCCCACGCCGAAGACAATCTGCTTCCGTCCCTGCTTGTGTAGCTTGCAGCGTGTGCAGTCGCCCAGGCCTTCGCGAATCAGCTTGAGCGCGGCTTTAGGATCAGCGACTCCATACTCTGGCTTTGGAGTGAGGACATCGAAAATGTTTTCTTCGCCAACCGTGGCCACCACAGCAGGCTTACTGGAAGTCATTTCTTCTTCCGATTCCGGTTGGGATACAGAGGGCAAGGTCGATTCCGCATCCTCAACTGCCGCAGCGCTCGCGCTCGACTCGACGATGTGCCGCTCGCGTCGGTAAAAGTCATAAATGCCCAGTTCGTGGTAGAAGCGCACGCGATCGGCAAGCGCACGCCGTAAGTCCGGATCGAGAACGTGGGCCATGGGCCACTCGATTGTAATGGAGAAGATTGAAAAAGGTCTCAGACCTTCACGGGCGTTTTGCGCTGCTGGCGCAGCTTCACCACTTGATCAAGGACGCGCTGGGCGACTTCCCATTTCGTGGTTTCAGGGACGTCAACGATCTCGTCGCGGGTAATGATGGTAACGGCATTGCGATCGGAATCGAAGCCCACGCCTTCGCGGGAAACATCATTCACAACAATGGCGTCAAGATTCTTGGCAACCAATTTCTGGCGGGCGTTTTCAAGGACGTTCTCGGTCTCGGCGGCGAAGCCAACGACAATTTGCGAACTCTTCCGGCGGGCAATCTCCTGCAGAATATCCGGCGTAGCCTCGAGCTCTAATGTCATCGGACCTTTGCGCTTGAGTTTCTGCTCGGCCATGGTCTTTGGGCGATAGTCAGCGACGGCCGCCGTCTTGATCACAACATTCGCCTCGGGCAGAAGTTTCAGCACGGCGTCGCGCATTTCTTCCGTAGATTCGACCAGCGTTACTTCCGCCGCTCCCGGCGGCGTGAGCGACGTTGGTCCAGTGACGAGCAAAACACGCGCGCCACGGCGCAGGGCCGCTTCCGCCAGGGCGTATCCCATGCGGCCGCTAGAGCGGTTCGTAAGGTAACGTACCGGATCGATCCTTTCACGCGTTGGACCCGCGGTGATCAATATGGTTTGGCCACTCAAGTCCTGGGACGCCCCGAGCGTCTCCAGCACAGCAGCAACGATGGCCTCGTTATCTGCCAGGCGGCCCGCACCCGTCATTCCACAAGCGAGATAGCCGGTTCCCGGTTCAACAATCTTGACGCCGCGTTTGCGCAGGATGTCGAGATTCGCCTGCGTTGCCGGGTGATTCCACATATTAACGTTCATGGCCGGCGCCACGACGACCGGCGCGGCACTTGCCAGATAGAGCGCGGTCAGAAAGTCGGTCGCGATTCCCTGAGCGAAATGCGCCAGAACATCGGCCGTGGCGGGAGCCACAACCAGCGCGTCAATCGATTGCGCAACCGCGATGTGCTCGATGGCCGAGTCAATGTTGGCTGTATGTTCGTCGCCGGGCGCGAACATACTGGTGATTACCTTTTCTCCGGAGAGGGCCGCGAAGGTGAGGGGCCTTACGAACTCCTGGGCGGCACGCGTCATGATAACCTGCACGCCAATGCCGCGGTCTTGCAGCAGGCGCACAATCTCGG
>Ga0187784_10003636_pt1 | contig 12457 bp, 14 predicted proteins | sample 1015_SJ02_MP15_2_FD_132964 | JGI IMG/M metagenome (GOLD analysis project Ga0187784, IMG submission 132964) | Tropical peat soil microbial communities from peatlands in Department of Meta, Colombia - 1015_SJ02_MP15_20_MG | ecosystem: Environmental > Terrestrial > Soil > Wetlands > Peat | place... | reverse complement strand
GCACGACGCAAGGCGGCGACATCGGGCAGGTCGGCAAGGGGTCTCGCCTCGCGCAATAGCGTGCGCAGGTCGGTATATTTCCACTGCTCGATGCGCCGGTGCGGCAATCCAGTTGTCGCAAACCGCTCGAACGCCGCCTCGCGCCATTGTCCAACCTCGCCGTCGCCGGGCAGCGCCGGCTGCGCTACCGCAAAGGCCTCGGCCAAGGACAGCTCGGCGCTCGTCTTCATGGGGCGGACGGTCGCGGTCATGACGCTATGCCGCCTCCGACTGGTATTGCGCGTAGCCGGTCGCCTCGAGCTCGAGCGCGAGCTCCTTGCCACCCGCGCGCACGACGCGCCCGGCTGACAGCACGTGCACGACATCAGGCACGATGTGGTTCAAGAGCCGCTGATAATGAGTGATGACCACGAAAGCGCGCTCCGGCGCGCGCAACCGGTTGACGCCGTCGGAGACCACCTTGAGCGCATCGATGTCGAGCCCGGAATCGGTTTCGTCGAGCACGCAGAGGCGCGGCTCGAGCAGCGCCATCTGCAGGGTCTCGTTGCTCTTCTTCTCGCCGCCGGAGAACCCGACATTGAGCGGCCGGCGCAGCATGTCCGGATTGATCTCGAGCCGGTTTGCGATCTCGCGCACCCGCTTCATCAGCTCCGGGACCGACAATTCCGGCTCGCCGCGCTGCTTGCGCTGCGCGTTGAACGCGGTGCGCAGGAACGTCATCGTCGCGACACCGGGGATCTCGAGCGGATACTGGAATGCGAGAAAGAGCCCGCGCGCGGCGCGCTCGTCCGGCTCCATCGCCAGCACGCTCGCGCCGTCGAGCAGCACCTCGCCGCCGGTGACCTCGTAACCCGGCTTGCCGGCGAGCACATAGGAGAGCGTCGACTTGCCGGCCCCGTTGGGGCCCATGATCGCATGCACCTCGCCCCGGTTCACGACGAGATCGAGACCGTTCAGAATCTTGCGGCCGCCGATCTCGACGTGCAGATCCTTGATTTCCAGGAGCGGTTTCAAGAGCGGTGCCATCACGGCCTTCCTTCGATCACATGTCGCATTCGGTCGTCGCGTCGTTCCTCGGCAGCCGGGATCACCCGACGCTCCCTTCAAGGCTGATCGAGATCAGCTTCTGCGCCTCGACGGCGAACTCCATCGGCAGCTGCTGCAGCACGTCCTTGACGAAGCCGTTCACCACCAGCGCGGTCGCCTCCTCGGCGGAAAGGCCGCGCTGGCGGCAGTAGAACAGCATGTCCTCGGAGATCTTCGAGGTGGTCGCCTCATGCTCGAACACGGTCGAGGAATTGCGCGCCTCGATATACGGCACGGTGTGCGCGCCGCACTTGTCGCCGATCAGCAGCGAGTCGCAGTTGGTGAAGTTGCGCGCGCCGGTCGCCTTGCGGTGCGAGGAGACCTGGCCCCGATAGGTGTTCTGCGAATGTCCGGCCGCGATGCCCTTGGAGATGATGCGGCTCGTGGTGTTCCTGCCGAGGTGCAGCATCTTGGTGCCGCTGTCGACCTGCTGGCGACCGTTCGAGATTGCGATCGAGTAGAACTCGCCGCGCGATTCATCGCCGCGCAGGATGCAGCTCGGATACTTCCAGGTGATTGCCGATCCGGTCTCGACTTGAGTCCAGGAGATCTTCGAGCGCGCGCCGCGGCAGTCGCCGCGCTTGGTGACGAAGTTGAAAATGCCGCCACGGCCCTCGGCGTCGCCCGGGTACCAGTTCTGCACCGTCGAATACTTGATCTCGGCATCATCGAGCGCGATCAGCTCGACCACCGCGGCATGCAGCTGGTTCTCGTCGCGCCGTGGCGCGGTGCAGCCTTCGAGATAGCTCACGTACGAGCCCTTGTCGGCGATGATCAGCGTCCGCTCGAACTGGCCGGTGTTGCGCTCGTTGATGCGAAAGTAGGTCGACAGTTCCATCGGGCAGCGCACGCCCTCCGGCACATAGACGAATGATCCGTCGGAAAAGACCGCCGAGTTCAGCGTGGCGAAGAAGTTGTCCGTGGTCGGCACCACCGAGCCGAGATACTGCCTCACCAGGTCCGGGTGCTCGCGCAGCGCTTCCGAGATCGGCATGAAGATCACGCCGGCCTTCTTGAGCTCCTCCTTGAAGGTGGTGGCAACCGACACGGAATCGAAGACGGCGTCGACCGCGACGCGCGGGGCGGGCGCATCATCCTCGCGCACCACGCCGGCGAGGACCTCGCGCTCGTGCAGCGGAATGCCGAGCTTCTCGTAGGTCTTGAGGATCTCGGGGTCGACCTCGTCGAGCGATTTCGGCGCCGCCTGGGTCTTCGGTGCGGCGTAGTAGTAGAGGTCCTGGTAGTCGATCCGCGGGTAGTCGACGCGGGCCCAGCTCGGCTCGTTCATGGTCAGCCAGCGGCGATAGGCCGCAAGCCGCCAGGCCAGCATCCATTCGGGCTCGCCCTTCTTCGCCGAGATGAAGCGGACGATGTCCTCGCTCAGGCCCTTCGGGGCCTTCTCGGATTCAATATCGGTGACGAACCCGTATTTGTATTGATCGACGTCGATGCCGCGGACCTGCTCGACGGTTTCCTGCACGGCCGCCATTCGACCCTCCGCTCACCGTCTCGCCGCGCGACCAGGCGCCACGCATTGCGCTCGGCTGCTCGGCGCGAGGCTCAGCTGATGACGGCGAGGGCGGATCATGCGGGCACACAGGTGTCAGGCACCGGACAAGCCGCGGCGCATTGCGGCGTGTCGAAATGCCCCTCGCACTGCGTGCACTTGTTCGGATTGATGATGTAGACGTCGCCCTTCAGGCGGATCGCGGCATTCGGGCATTCGAACTCGCACGCGCCGCACGCGGTGCATTGCGATGCGATGATCTTGTAAGCCATCCGACGGCTCCTGAACGCGCGGACGATGCCCGCAGGATCGCTCTTTCAAGCGCCGTGCCAGAAGCCAAAGATTTGATCTGCAAGGATTATCTGGCCTGCCGCGGAGCGCGCTGCTGTCGCGCCACCGACAACGTGTCGCAAGTGCGACAGAAGTGTCAGAAGCGCTTGAGCTCGATGCCGTACTTCTTCAGCGCGTAGCCGACTTGCCGGGGCGTCAGTCCGAGGATGCGCGCGGCCTTGGCCTGGACCCAGCCGGCCTTTTCCATGGCCTCGACGTAGCGGTCGCGATCCGCCACGATCGGCATTCCGCCGGTGTCCGAGGCGCTCGCCGCGGCAGCGCTCGTCTCCGCGGGCGAGCGAGCGAGTGCCGGCGCCTCGGCTGACCGGCGCGCGGGCAATACCGGAAGCGGGACATCGGGCTGCCAGGCCTGCGGCGATTCTGAGCCCTTCCAGAGCACCGCGGACAGGCATTCGTTATGGCTGCAGGCGAAATCGTCGAACATGATGCACGGACCCGCAGCCATCGTTGCGGTACGCTGAACGCAGTTTTCCAGCTCGCGCACGTTTCCGGGGAATCTGCAGCCGACGAGGACCTCTATCGCCCTCGGGTCAAAGGCGAGCGAGCGGCCGTTCTCCTCGTTGAAGCGCTTGAGGAACTCGTTCGCGAGCAGCGGAATGTCGCTGCGGCGTTCGCGCAACGGCGGCAGCAGCACCGGTACGACGCTGATGCGATAGTAGAGATCGGCACGGAACTCGTTGCGCGCCACCGCCTGCTCGAGATTCTTGTTCGTGGCCGCGACGATACGCACGTCAACCTTGATCGTGTGGTTGCCGCCGACGCGCTCGAACTCCTGCTCCTGCAGGACGCGCAGGAGCTTGGCCTGGAATGCGGGCGAGATCTCGCCGATCTCGTCGAGCAGCAAGGTTCCCTTGTCGGCCAGTTCAAATCGTCCCTTGCGCGCATTGATCGCGCCGGTGAACGCGCCCTTCTCGTGCCCGAACAGCTCCGATTCGAGCACCGATTCCGGGAGCGCGGCGCAATTGACCTTGATGAACGGGCCTTTGGCGCGTGGCGACAGATCGTGGATCGCTTTCGCGATCAGCTCCTTGCCGGTGCCGGACTCGCCGCGGATCAACACCGGCGAATTCGACCGTGCGACGATCATGATCTTGTCGAGCAGCGATCGGATCACCGGACTATCGCCGATGATCCCCTCGATCCGGACCTTCTTGCGATCCCGCGCCGGCTTGAGCTCCGACAGCGCCTTCTGCAGGCGATGGCTCTCGGCCATCAGCCGCTCGCGGTCGCGCGCGACGACGCGATGGAGCTGAACGGTCTGGCCGACCAGATTGGCGATCATGGTCAGGAAGCGTACATCCGCATCCAGCCGGAACACCGACCGGCCGTCCCAGACGCGATCGATCGTGAGCGTTCCGACGACCCGCGCGCCCATTCGGATCGGCACGCCGATGAACGACACGCGTGCGTCAGCCGACGCCCCGAGTCGCGCCGCATCGCCGGCGTTGAACAGCGGATGCGACGCCACGTTCTCGACCACCAAAGGCACCGCGGTCGCAACGATCTGCCCGATCGCCTTCTCCGGCAGGCGCACGCGATAGCGCTCGTCAGTGCCCTCGCTCCAGCCGGCCCCGACCGTGATATCCGGAATGCCATCGTCGGCGAGCAGCGAAATGACGCCGTGCCGCATCTGCATGAACGAGGAAAGGAGATTCAGGACGTTGGAAAGCGTGACCTCAAGGCGGTTCGGCACATTGAGGATTTTCGAAATCTCGTAAATGCCGGTGAGCGCGATCTCGCTCAGCGGGACCGGCGATGTATTCGAGCGAGCGCCTTTGAGCAAGGCGGGGGCTTCGGCCTGGACCATGTTGTCTCCATCGCCCTGGCGTCGTCCTCCCCCGATGGATGTTGGATTTTTCACATTTTGTCCCAGATCGGTAGGAATGTCGTGCTCAACAATAGGGCCTGCTGCTGAAGATTCGGTCCAACTGCTGGCAATGTCTTAGTCGCTTGACGAGATCTGCATCACTTCAAAGATGCTGGCCGCCATTGATCTGCAGCTCTTCGCCGGTGACGTAGCTCGCCGCATCCGAGCAGAGGAAGAAGATCACCCGGGCGACTTCCTCAGGTGTCCCGATACGGCGCATCGGAATGACCGGAGCGAGCCGCGCCTCGGTTTCCGGCGACAGAATGTCGGTCCTGATCTCGCCCGGCGCGATGGCGTTCACCCGAATGCCATGCGGCGCAAAGTCGTGCGCCATCTCGCGCGTGAGGCAGCCGAGCGCCGCCTTCGAGGTCGCATAGGCGGTCCCGGCGAAAGGGTGGACACGCGAGCCGACGATCGACGTCACGTTGACCACGGCGCCGAGCCCCGCCTTGAGCTCCTCGAACAAGCCGCGGGCCAGGAGGATCGGCGCCAGGAAGTTGACGTGAAACACGCTCATCCAGGTTTCCACTGGCGTCGTCAACGACGAAAGCCGGCTGCCGTCGGTGCTCTTTGGTGACAGGCCGGCATTGTTGACGAGCGCATGAAGCGGCGCGCCGCCGAGCCGAGCCTTGATGTCGTCGATCGCACGCGGAACCGCGCGGTGGTCGCCGAGATCGATCTGGACGTGATCGCTCAACCCCGAGTCCCAGGGGCAACGATCCGCCGCAAAAGGCTGGCGCGAGCAGGTGATAATCCGCCATCCGGCCTCGGAAAACAGCTTCACGGTGGCATGGCCGATTCCGCGCGATGCGCCGGTCAGCACCATGGTCTTTCGCGAATCGGGCTGTCGCGCGGGTCGCGGCTGTTGATCGTGGAACGGACAGGACGCGGCACTCACCTGCGCGGACCCGAGGTCAGACTTGCAGTCAGATTCCGTGACTGGCGCTTCGACGACCATCGCGACCCGCCCTTGCTCCAACACGAAGCGTTGTTCCTCTGAGCTTGCAGAATCCAGGCCAAGGCGGACGGCCTCGAGCAATGCAAAATCAAACGTTTGGAGCCGGCTTGACTCGCCTGTCGGAACTGCACGGAGCTACGAATGTAAGCTTTCAAACATTTTGTCCTGTTTGAGCCGTCTTCCGCCCGTGCGCACGCGCCGGCATCTTCGAAAAATCAATCAAATCTCGCCATTCTCGACGCTGTCATGCCTGGTCCGCCTCTTGCTCTTCTCGATCCGCAGCAGACGGGAACCCACCATGACCGTTTCGACGACCCGACCGCCGACCCGGTGCATTCGTCCGATCGTGCGCATGCTCGGCGCGAACGCGATCGCGTCCGCCATCACGGCCCAATTCCGCCGCCGCGAAGCGAGTGTCGTTCTCCTTTACGATCTGCAGGCGCCGCTGCTGCGGCAGCCCGGGATCGATCGACGACGGCGAACGATCGCCGGCGCAGTCGTGAACGCGATCCGTGCTCACAGCGTGCGGAGCGCCGTCGCCATGGCGACGGCCTTCCATCCGATCTAATGCACGCGGCACAGCGATTCCTTCAACGCGCCGCAATCCGGACCGCGACATCCGCTGGCCGCGCCGTGTACGGCCACGAAGTGACGAGAATGTCCGCCCCGGCGCGTGCATAGGCGCCGGCGTTGTCCGGATTGATGCCGCCCGCCGCGGCGATCAGGGGCCGCGGCTTAAGGTTCGCGACCAGCGAGACAAGGCGGGAGATCATCTCTGGAGTGAACTTTTCCGTCTGCACCACATCAAAGCCCGCGGTCGCAGCGGCAACTCCCTCGTCCTCCGAGTTGACCTCGATGACGAGCTTCTTCTCCGGCGAATGGGCGCGCAAAGCCCTAACCATGGCTGCGAGATCATCCGCATCGCGGCGAAACACACGATGTTCAGGAAAGACCAGAACAGTCTCCGACAGCCCCATCCGATGCATCGTGGCGCCTCCAGCTTTGACAGCCGCGACGGCAGCCACTTTCGTGCCGGGCACATTCTTGCGCGTGCAAGCGATCGCGATCTGCGGCCGCACTGCGCGCGCGGCGACCGCCAGCGCCCGCGTCGCCGTCGCCACACCCGACCAGATTTCGACCAGCGTCTGCGCGACTTTCCAGGCACGGTGCAAACCGCGCGCGGGTCCCTCGCCGACGAGCAGAAGCGCGTCGGGTTCGACTGCGTCTCCGCTTCGCACCTGTGGGCGGGCCTCGACCCCGGCGAGAGCAAAGAGCGCGGCCGCCTCTTCCACTGCGGCGACAACCATGGCGCCGCGCGCGGCAAAACGAATCTGCCCGATCTCGGCTCCGATTCCGAGCGCTTCGGTCGTCAGGTCGCCGTAAGGCGCATCCTCGGCGAGAAGCCTCTCAAGCTCGGTGGTCGAGAGTGCGGTCATCTTTCGTCATCCAGTGGCCGGGCCGCTTGGCAAGGTAATTGCGTGATGATTGTTGCTGATGCAAGACGGCGAGCGCAGACCAGGGAGTTTCCGCATGACTCAGGCGGCACACGGTGACAATGCGATCAGCGGCAACGCCGTGACGCATTTCACGCGGATCGGTGGTGCGTCGGCGGTCGATCGTCTGGTCGAGGCGTTCTATGCGCGCATGGACCGTCTGCCCGAAGCGAGAGTGATCCGCGCCTTCCATGCTGCCGATTTGTCCGCCACCAAAGAGGTCCTCAAGCGCTATCTCGGCGAGTGGATGGGCGGCCCGCCGCTCTACTCCAGCGAGCGCGGCCATCCGCGCCTGCGGATGCGGCACCTCGGCTTCAAGATCGGCGAGGCTGAACGTGATGCCTGGCTTGCCTGCATGCGCGGCGCGTTGGGGGAAGTGGTCGCGGATGCCACACTGCGCGACGAGTTGTTCGCTGCCTTCTTCAAGCTCGCCGACTGGATGCGCAACCAGCCTGGCAATCCGCACGATCAGCGTCGTCACGGATGAACGGCGGAGCACCCGCCGAACATGAGATACCTGTAACACGTTGCAATCGTTGGGAGGAAAACATGAACAATGATTCGAAAAAGGCGGTTCTCCGCATGATCCCCTACGGCATCTACGTCCTGACCGCGGACGATGCCAGGGGCAACATCGCGGCTGCGACCGTGAACTGGGTCACGCAGAGCGCGTTCGCCCCTCCGCTTGTGGTGGTCGGCGTCAAGGTCGACTCCGGCACCTACCAGACCGTCAAGGCCGCTCAGACCTTCGCGCTCAACATGCTCGGCAAGGACCAGAAGAGCCTGGCCTTCACCTTCTTCCGGCCGGCCGACGTAAGCGATGGCAAGCTGAGCGGACAAGCCTATCGCAAGGGGGAAACCGGCGCGCCAATTCTGGCTGACGCCCCCGGCGCAGTCGAATGTCGCGTCAAGGCGATCGTGGAACAGGGCGATCATCACATCATCGTCGGGGAGGTCGTCGAAGCGCACCTCAACAAGCCGCTCTCCGGCAGGCCGGACACCGCGATCCTCGAGATGAAGGACCTCGGAGAGAACGTCTTTTACGGCGGCTGACGCGCCTCATTTCAGCGTGCTGAGCGGCACGAAGTTGGCAGGCCGCCGTGGCGCAACCGCATCCTTCAACACCTTGAACACGCGCTGGTCGATCGGGGTTGATGCCACGAAGTCCGCGTAGGCGCGTTCGAGGACCGACTTGCAGCGTTCGGTAACCGCCGCATCCGGCAGTTCGGCGAGGTCTTCCGCGGCGAGGTACTGCGCCATGCGGCGGAGGATATGCAGCCGCGCCACATTGACGATCTTGGCGTCATAGTCGACGCCGAGCAGCGTGAAGAAGTCCTCGGCCGACGACGCGCGGTTGAGCTGCGCAAGCATGCCGGGTGTCGCCGGCGAGGCACTCATGCGCGATCTCCGTCGAGCCCGAGCCGTGGCGCTGGAGCCGCCTTGCCGGTCGCGCCTTGACGCTCCTCATCGCGGAGCCGTTTCTGCAGATGCGCGAGGCGTGCCTCGAGAAATTCGACGCGATCGAGAACGACCGCGATCGCCTGCCCCACGGGATCCGGCATCAGGTGATGGTCGAGATTGATGCGGCCGACATATCGGCGGCGGTCCGGCTCTGGCGGCACCACCTTTGCCGGGATGCCGACCACGGTCACGTCGGACGGCGTGCTCTCGATCACGACGGAATTCGCGCCGACGCGCGTGCCGCTGCCGATCGTGATCGGACCCAGGATCTTCGCCCCCGCCCCGACGACGACCCCGTCCTCGAGGGTCGGATGACGCTTTCCCGGCGACCAGGTCGTGCCGCCCAGCGTGACGCCATGGTAGAGCGTGACATCATCGCCGATCTCGGCTGTCTCGCCGATGACGACACCCGCGCCATGATCGATGAAGAAGCGCCGGCCGATGCTCGCCCCCGGGTGAATGTCGATATTGGTGAGAAAGCGGGAGAGCCACGAGATCAGGCGCGCCGGCCGACGCCAGTTACTGCGCCAGAGGCCATGCGCCAGGCGATGCCAGATCACCGCGTGCACCCCCGGATAGGTGAGGAGTGTCTCCCATTCGCCGCGCGCGGCCGGATCGCGCAGTCGCACGCAGCGGACATCCTCCTTCATCCGCTGCAGCCAGCGCGGCGCGGACCACACCGGCCCGGCCATCGGATCGCGCATCGGCACGTCTATGATTTCGAGCATGGCTTTCTCACGCCGAGGCTTCTGCCAGGGAGGCTGTTGCGAACCGATGATGAATGTCGCGCCAGATCGCGGTGAGCGTTTCGCTCGTCACCGGTCCCTTGCTCGTGATGGCGTGCTCGCGCACGCGCGCGAGAATGACCCGCTGCTCATCCGGGCTCGCCGGCAGACGAAGATCGGAAAGCGAGGACGTGATCGCGGCCAGACCCGAATGCTTGCCGATCACGAAGCGATGCGAGCGACCAAGCAATGCCGGGTCGAGCGCCTGATAGGTGCGCGTGTCCTTGATCAGGCCATCGACATGGATGCCCGACTCATGGGTGAAGACGTGATCGCCGACGATCGCCTTGTTGAGCGGGATCGGGCGGTTCGCGGCGGCAGCGACGACCGCCGCCACCTTGCCGAGCTCCGTGAGCACGATGCCGGTCGGCCGGCCGTAGAGCTGGGCGAGAGCGACCGCAACTTCCTCGAGCGGGGCATTGCCGGCGCGCTCGCCGAGGCCAATCACCGTCACCGATGCGTGCGTCGCGCCGCCCTTGACCGCCGCGAGTGTATTGGCGGTCGCAAGGCCGAGATCGTCATGACCGTGAAACTCGAGCTCGAGGTCGGTCGTCGCGCGCAACGCCGCCATCAGCGCATAGCTCGAATAGGGATCGAGCACGCTCAGCGTATCGGCGACGCGGAAGCGGCGCGCGCCGGCCGCCTTGGCGGCGGCGACGACCTCGATCAAGAAATCGACGTCGGCGCGCGAGGAATCCTCGCCGCCGACCGCGACGGCGAGGCCCTTCTCGCGCGCATAGCCGACGACGCGCGCGATCATCTCGAGCGCGGCTGCGCGCCCGCCGCGCAGCTTTGCGGCGATCTGCACATCGGAAACCGGAACCGAGACGTTGACCATCGAGACGCCGGCGGCGAGCGCCGCGTCGACATCCTCCCGGCGCATCCGGCACCACGCGATCGCCGTCAACGGCAGATCCGCCTCGACGATGGCGCGGATGGCGGTGATCTCCTCGCGGCCCATCGCCGGGGTGCCGGCCTCAACCTCCGTGACGCCGGCGCGCGCGAGGGCACGCGCGATCATGACCTTCTCGGTGGCCGTGAAGGCCACACCCGGCGCCTGCTCGCCGTCGCGCAACGTCGTATCGTTCAGGACGACCGCGCTGGAGTTTGTAGCTACAAGGCCGGGGCGGCCGATTTCGGGGTTGCGGTCTTCGGATTGCATGCCGGCACTCCGCATTGCGAGCTGACGCGTTCTACCGGAGCAACCGTCGTGCCAGCGCCCGTGGCGTCAATAAGCCCATGAAGAGACGATCCTTTTCGAATTCGATTGATTGTCGGGAACACGACAGCGTCGCAAACCTGACGGGTCGAAGGAAGTCACCTGGTGTCTAGCGGCCATTCGGCCTCCGGCGCAGCCGAACGACGACCGCGACGCCTGTGATCTCGAAGCCCTCCGGAATGCGCGGCAGCTTTTCGAGCAGCGGCGCAGTCGGCGGAATGTCGAGCAGCGAGTCCTCCTCCTCGAGGAAGAAGTGATGATGCTCGCTCGGATTGGTGTCGAAGAACGACTTCGAGCCGTTGACGCCGATCTGGCGCAGCAAACCCGCCTCGGTGAGCTGATTCAAAGTGTTGTAGACCGTCGCCAGCGCGACCGGCATGTTGGCCCGGACGGCTTCATCGTAGAGCGCCTCCGCGGTGATGTGACGATCGCCCTTCTGGAACAGGAGGCGGCACAGCGCCACGCGCTGGCGCGTCGGCCTGAGCCGCGCCTGGCGCAACAGCTGTTGCCACGGCCGGCAATCGACCTCCGCCTGCCACATCAGCCTCAGCTGACGCTCGATGCGCGCGCCGGTCCGATCAATCGACGTTTCGGCAGATGGCGCTGTCATCACGTCACCGGGTGATCCCCGGCGGCACACCGTTCGCGCCCTGGAATAACGCGACATCCAGCTCGAGGCTGCGGCGCCGATGCGCGAGACGGCTCTCACCGCTCTCGTCGCCAAAGCAAAGCGCGAAGTCGTTGCATCGTGTGCAGACCGGCGTCGTGCACATGACCAGGCCGTCGTCCTCACACAGCGTGCGATAGAAGAAGCGTTTCCAGCGCATATTTCTCGTGTTGCGCACGGCGATCGACGTGAAGTGGCGATTGAGCAACCGCGTCAGCTCAGACCGGTCGCGCAGCCCCAGATCCTCCCACAGGTGGTTCGGCTCCATCGCGCGGCGCGCGATCATGGCCGCGAGCCATCGGCCGGTGTCACCCTCGATCGCCCGGTGGGCAAGCAGCAGGTCGCGCACCATCGCGATCTCATCGTCGTCGACATGGTCGCCGGCGGCGCGCCATGCTGCGCCGAGATCGCGCACATGCGGAAACCACTGCGTGCCGAGCGCCACAAGCTCGTCGGCCGAGAGCCCGACCCGCGAGGCGACCGGGCCGCCATCCATTGCGGCAGCTGCCAGAATGGAAGCGAGCACATGACGGTCGAACGCATCGTCATGCGTGATCAGGGCCTCGCTCGGATCACAGCCGGCGAGCAGCCGATAGGCGGCTGCCCCGACATTTTCACGCCGCCCTTCCCGCCACTCGGACTCGGCTGAACGCAGGGCCGCTCCCGGTCTAGCCATGGTTTCATGCGGCGCGGCGGCGGTCACATCGCGATCCTCGGATGGCGGTGATGTCGGCCCCTCGGAGGGAGAGGAAGGCCACGAGGGGCCGACATCGTCCGCGCAATACCGCCTCAGGCCGTCGCCAGCTCGGCGGCGGTTTTTCCGATGGTCGTCTCGTCGACCTGCTTCATGATGCCGTGCTCCATCAGCATGTCCTCGAGCTCGTCCATCGTGATCGGCGTCGGGATGATCCCCTTGCCGCCGTTGTTGTGGATCTTCGTCGCCAGCGCCCGGTAATGACCGGCCTGCTCACTGTCCGGCGCATATTCCAGCACCGTCATCCGCCGCAGCTCCGCATGCTGCACGATGTTGTCGCGCGGCACGAAGTAAATGAGCTGCGTCCCG
>Ga0187784_10003635_pt1 | contig 12459 bp, 13 predicted proteins | sample 1015_SJ02_MP15_2_FD_132964 | JGI IMG/M metagenome (GOLD analysis project Ga0187784, IMG submission 132964) | Tropical peat soil microbial communities from peatlands in Department of Meta, Colombia - 1015_SJ02_MP15_20_MG | ecosystem: Environmental > Terrestrial > Soil > Wetlands > Peat | place... | reverse complement strand
GGCGGCTGGAGCGCCTCGGCCATAAAGTTACCCTTGAGCCCGCGACAACAGGGTAAATCTCCATCTCAACCCCTCACCCGGGCCAAGGCAAAAGAACATTTTCAAAGCAGCGAGGAATCTGCCTCTGTTTCTGAGTCGATGAGGCCAGCTCCAAGGAGTCGAGGAGTTGAGGAGTCGATATTCGAGAGTCAACAGTCCATAGAGTCAAGGGGTCGAGGAGTTAAGAGATTGAGGGGTCGACAGTCGGGAGTCAAGAGTCGAGAAGTCGAAAGTCGACTATTCAGACGGTTTCACTCCTCGACTCCTTGACTGCTCGACTCCTTGACTCCTCGACTTCTCGACTCTCGACTCCTCGACTTCGCCGGCGCCTCAGAATTGCACGTAGACGGGCGCGATGGCAGGGGCTGCCTGGTTCCAGTCCACAGGTATGTGCTCGAAGGTGACGCGGAACGCCCTACTTTCACCCGGCTTCAAGGGCGGTGTACGCAGGCTCACGGGATGCGCCCGCTCGAGCAGAATCACCTGGCTAAGCGTGTCCACGAAGGTTAGATCCACCTCCAGCCTCCGCACACTTTTCGTCCCCACGTTCCTCACTCGCGCGTCCAGGTAAGTCACGTTATCCCCAAGGAAATTCTGCGCCACGCTCATGTGCAAGTCCGTGAATTCGAGTTGGTGGAAGTAGGCCTTCTGCTCCTCGGTCGGTATAGGGCTGGAAGAGGACTGGGTGGCGCTGTGTGAATGCCAAAAGTACACGACTACGGCGAGGAGCACCAACATCACGGCCCCAACCAGTAGGATTATACGAAGTGTTGAAATGCCTTTATTATTGAATCGCATGGTCGAAGTGCGTCTGCGAGTCGAGGAGTTGAGAAGTCAAGAAGTCGAAGAGTCAAGCAGTCGAAAGTCGCCGCGTTTGACTCTTTGGCTCCCTCGACCCCTGAACTTCTCGACTCCTTGACTGCTCGACTTCTCGACTGCTCTCCTCACGTCCCCGCCACAGTCAGGCCGGAGATCAGCAATGTAGGAGAGGCAAGGGCGCTGCGGAACTCCAGATCTGAGCCCAGCATTTCGATGTGGATCAGCATCTCAGCCAGGTTGCCCGCCACGGTGACTTCTTCGACCGGATAGGCAAGCTCCCCACGCTCGATCCACATCCCGGCAGCCCCGCGCGAATAATCTCCGGTCACCGTGTTTACCCCAAACCCAATCAGGTCCGTCACGTAAAACCCGCTCTTCACGGACCGCACAATTTCTTCCGGGGAATAAGGCCCAGCCGGCATATAGAAATTCTTGAGCCCCACTCCAGGCGGGCCCGCGATCCCGCGCGACGCGTTGCCAGTAGTCTGCAAATCCAGTTTCCGGGCCGTGTAACAATTCAACAGGTAGTTCTTGAGTACCCCCTTTTCCACAACCGGGGTGATGGAAGATGGTATTCCCTCTCCGTCAAAAGGACGCGAACCGAAGCCGCCGGGGCGCAAGCCATCATCCAGAATAGTGACGTTTTCGTCGGCCACCTTCTGGCCCAGCTTCCCGGCCAGGAATGAGGCGCTGCGGTAAATCGCGTCGCCGCGCACGGCTTCGAACAAATGGCCCAGCAGGGTGCGGGCCGTTTCCGGATCAAAGACCACGGGCACCTGGCAGGTTGAAACCTTGCGTGCTCCGAGCTTGCGCAGGGCACGCTGCGCAGCTTTCTTACCTACTGCCTCAGGGGTCTCGAGTGCGGCCACGCGCCGCGCCACCGAATACCAGTAGTCCCGCTGCATGCCTCCGTCCTGCTGCGCGATCGGCGACACGGACAGGGCACAGTAAGATGAGCGATAACTCCCCGCGAAGCCCAGCGAGTTGACGTAGGCCACAGTCCCCTGGCTCGCCTCAAACCATGCGCCCTCGGAGTTTTGAATCCGCGCGTCGGCCCCCAGCGCAGCCTCCTCGGCGCGACGCGCCATTTGAATCCGATCCTTGATAGATAGCGATTCAACATCGCTCGAAAAAAGAGCCAGATCGCCGGGATGGCTCCCCAATTGGCTGGCTTCAGGAAGGCCACTGGCCGGGTCTTCGGAAGTCACCTTGGCCATGGCCACGGTCCGTTCCACTAGCCGCCCGAGCGACGCGTCCGAGAAATCACTCGAGAAGGAACTGGCGCTTCGGATTCCGAGCAGTACCCGCAATCCCAAAGCCTTGGAAGCCGCCTCCTTCAAGCTCTCGATCTTTCCCAGCCTCAAGGTGGTGGAGAATTCATCCGCGTCGCGCAACACGACGTCGGCCGAGGTGGCGCCCGCGCGCTTTGCCCGATCCACCAGATCACTCGCGATTTGTTCGAGACTGTCCATAACACGAACGAGGTAGCGCGGACCCCCGGTTTTGGGGTTTGCGGCCCGTCCACAAGTCAGGAATGAAGCCGCGGACCCCAAAACCGGGGGTCCGCGCTACCACTCTCGACTACTGAAACGACTGCAGGCGGCCCAACGACGTTCCGCCGACCGTCAGCCGGCTTACTTTGATCGTGGGAATCCCGACACCCACGGGGACGCTCTGGCCATCCTTCCCACAGGTGCCAATTCCGGGGTCGAGTTTCAGATCATTGCCTACAGCGGTCACGCGGGTCAGCACAGTCGGGCCATCGCCAATCAGCGTGGCGCCTTTCACCGGCGTCGTCACTTGTCCATCTTCGATAAGATATGCTTCTGAGGCGGAAAAGACGAACTTGCCATTTGTAATGTCAACCTGGCCTCCGCCAAAAGATACTGCGTAAAGACCATGCTTCACCGAACGGAGGATATCCTGCGGATCATCGTTTCCGGCCAGCATGTAGGTATTGGTCATGCGCGGCATAGGAATGTGCTCGTAGCTCTGGCGCCTGCCGTTCCCTGTCCTGGTAGTCTTCAGGATGTCGGCGCTCAACTTGTCTTCGAGATAGCCACGCAAAGTCCCATTTTCAATCAGCACTGTCTTCCGTGTCGGCTCGCCTTCATCATCCACGTTCAGCGACCCCCGGCGGGCGGGGATGGTTCCGTCATCAACCACGGTGCAAAGCGGGGAAGCCACACGCTGTCCGATGCGGCCGCTGAAGGCGGAAATGCCTTTGCGGTTGAAATCGGCCTCGAGTCCGTGCCCGACGGCCTCGTGCAGCAGGATGCCCGGCCAGCCTGGCCCCAACACCACTTCCATTTCACCCGCCGGCGCGTTACGGGCTGCGAGCTGAACGATCGCTTGCCGCGCCGCTTCGCCGGCAAAATGCTCCGGAGAACGCTCACCTTGGAAGAATTCCAGACCCACCCGGCCCCCGCCTCCGCTGGTCCCCGGCTGCAACTTATTTCCGTCTTTGGCGATGGTAAAGACCGTCAGCCTTACCAAGGGCTGGAAATCGCTCACCACGCGGCCATCCGAGCCCGCAATCAGCACGTGGCGAATCTGGTCCCCAAAGGTGACGCGAACCTCTTTGATGCGCGGGTCGTAAGCGCGCGCCGCGCGGTCCGCGCGCAACACCAGCTCCAGCTTCTCAACCAGCTCGCGTTCCGTGGCCGGCGAGGTTACCGGATAAAAGTTGTGGGCGTTCTCAACCGTGCTCAACCCAACGCTGGAAACGTGCGCAGGCCCGCTGGCAATTCGTGCCGCGATCTTCGCCGCCTTGAGAATTCTCTCCGGCGCAAGGTCATCCGTGTAACCATAGCCCGTCTGCTCGCCCGCCAGTACCCGGATGCCGCAGCCCATGGAAATGCCTTCCGTTGCCGTCTTGACCAGCGATTCGTCAAGGAGGATGGATGATGACGTGGTATGTTCAAAGTAGAGGTCGGCATAGTCGCCGCCCTCCGTAAGCGCCGTCGCCAGATAGCGCGAGAGGTCAGCTTCCGTCAAACCGTAGCGGTCGAAAAAGAAGCGCTCAGGATTCCCCATACTTTGTTATCGTAGCGCCCGCGTCCCGGCAGCATCCTTACCCGCTAGCTGAGATGTGAGCCGTACATTCAGGCACTTGAGGGATTGAATGAAACTTCAAGCTAGCATACGCACCCGAGCGTGTCAATTTTCGGCTTCGCTTGACCATCTCCGTCGGTGGCCATTAGAATGGATAATCTAATCTTTCCGTGGGAACGTGAGAAGAGGAGCCTATGCTTGACGGACCTATTCCGGAGGGGCTTACTTTCGATGATGTTTTACTCCTGCCTGCCCGATCATCAGTCTTGCCAACCGAAGTGGATACCCAAACGAAACTGACGCGCAACATCGCGTTGAACCTGCCCATCGTGAGCGCGGCCATGGACACGGTGACGGAATCGCGTCTCGCCATTGCCTTAGCTCAGCAGGGCGGCATAGGCATTGTCCACCGCAGCATGCCGATTGAGTACCAGGCGGCTGAAGTGGACAAGGTCAAACGCTCCGAAAGCGGCATGATTGTTGATCCCGTCACCGTGAGCCCGGAGAGCAAGATCTACGAGGCGCAGGAGATTATGAAAAAGTACAAGATCTCCGGCGTTCCCGTGACGCGCAACGGCAAACTGATGGGAATCCTCACCAACCGCGATCTGCGATTTGAAACCCGCTTCGACCTGCCCGTCGAACAGGTGATGACTAAAGAGAATCTGATCACCGTGTCGGCGGGCACCACGCTGGATGAAGCGGAGGCGATTCTGCACCAACATCGAGTGGAAAAGCTCCTGGTGGTCGATGAGGATTTCAACCTGAAGGGCCTCATCACCGTGAAGGACATCCAGAAGCGATCGAAATACCCCAATGCCTGCAAGGATTCCCACGGCCGACTGCGCGTCGGGGCAGGGTTAGGGGCGACGGGGGATTTTCTGGAGCGGGCGACAGAACTGGTGAAAGCTAAGGTTGATGTTCTGGTCATTGATACGGCGCACGGTCACTCGTCCCGGGTGATGGAGGCAGTGCGCAGAATCAAGCAGAAGTTCCCGGCGGTGGACCTCATCGCCGGCAATGTCGCAACCTTCCAAGGGGCTGGCGATTTGATCCAGTTAGGTGTGGATGGAGTGAAGGTGGGCGTGGGCCCTGGCTCGATTTGCACCACTCGCGTGGTAACAGGAGCAGGAGTGCCCCAACTAACGGCGATCGCGGAATGCGCGCGCGCCGCGCGTGGCCCTGCCATACCCCTCATCGCCGATGGCGGTGTCAAATACTCCGGCGACATTTCCAAGGCCATCGCGGCAGGAGCCAGTTCGGTTATGATTGGCAGCCTCTTCGCCGGAACGGAGGAGAGCCCGGGAGAATCCATCCTTTACCAGGGACGCAGCTTCAAATCGTATCGCGGCATGGGCTCCATCGCGGCCATGGCCGCCGGCTCCGGTGACCGGTATGCCCAGGAAGCCACAATAGCCCGTGGCGAAGTGACCAAGCTGGTCCCGGAAGGCATCGAAGGGCGGGTGCCTTACAAAGGACTCTTGGCGGACCTGGTCGCGCAACTGGTGGGAGGGCTGCGCTCCGGTATGGGCTACTGCGGGTGTGCCACCATTGAAGAACTCCAGAACAACGGGCGCTTCATACGCGTTACGGCCGCCGGCTTAAGAGAGAGTCACGTTCACGACGTTATTATCACCAAGGAAGCGCCCAACTACTGGCTTGACTGAGCATCCACAGCACCTTCGTCCCATCTACTTGCAGCCCCGCGTCGTTCTGCTTTGGGTAGTCACCGTGGCCTGGGCAGGCACCATCTCGGTGCTTTCCACGGGGGCCTACAGCAGCTCTGTTACGGGATTGCTCCTGGCGCAACTTCTCTTCTCGTTGCACATTCACCTTGCCCCCCACACCTTCGCGACAGTCCATTTCTTTATCCGCAAGCTCGCGCATTGCACCGAATACGCAGTTTTCGCCCTGCTCCTTTACCACTCTTTCGAACCCCGCCACCCTGAACGCTGGGACAATCGCGGCGCCTTAAGTGCTGTAATCATTGCGGGCCTGTTCTCCTTGACGGATGAATACCACCAGAGTTTCGTTCCCGGCAGGACCGCCTCCCTGGTGGACTGTGGCATTGACACGGCGGGAGCGCTCTTGGGGATGGTTCTTCTTTATGCGGGCAGACGCCTTCACGCCCGCAACAACGAGGGCGTGAAGCGCTAACGGTAGACTTCCTTGCGATGGCCCACGCGGAGAACCAGGACCGCCAGTCGGTCGTCTTGGATCTTGGAGATAAGCCGGTAATCACCCACCCGGTACTTCCAAAACTCCCCGAGTTGCGATCCGCGCAGCGCCGCTCCGAGGCTGCGCGGATCGTCCAACTTGGCGATTCGTTGCTGAAGAAACTTCAGGATTCGTTCCCTGTCCTGAGGATCCAGTTTTTCGAGATCCCGGTCCGCCGACTCCGAAAGCTCAACGTTCCAGGCCATGACGTTTCATTGCGTCTTTGAGCGGGATGATGCGTTCTTCGCCGCTGCGAATGCGTTCCAGGGCGCGTTCGGCGAGATAAAGGTCCTCAAGGTCTTCCAGGTGCTCCAGAATGGCCTCGCGGGCGTAGAAGGTTTTGGTGCGCCCGGTGCGCCGGGCGAGCCTCTCCAGGCGCTTCTCGATGGACTGCGGTAGTCGAATCGCCACCATAAGCAGCTTCCCTTCTCCTGTGCGCCTCTAACCGGGGCCGCGAGAACGCTTTCTTGCTCGACAAGTATAGCACGTCCACCGCCAGCTCTGCTCTTTTTCTTGCTGGGCTTCGGCGTCGGAGGCCTTCACACCAGTAACAGCAATATGGCTGCAGCGAATGAGAGCAATGCGGAAATGAAGAACGGGGCAGCGGGAGAATAGTGGCGCCACAACCACCCCGCCAGCAGGCTCGCGGGAAGGGCCGCCACCCCTACCAGCCAGTTGAACACTCCGAATACAGACCCACGGGATGAGCTGGGAACAAGGTCTGCAATCCAGGCGCGAAGCACGCCTTCCGTCATTGCGTAGTACATTCCATAGGCTGCAAACAGGAACCACACAAACTGCGTTCCCCGCACCAGGGAGAATCCCAAATAAACCGCGGCGTAGGTAAAATAGCCAAGAACCACGAGCGTACGCCGCGGGATTCGGTCCGAGAGCCTTCCCGCCGGCCAACTCAGCGACGTATACACCAGATTGAAAAGCAATCCCAAGCCCGGCGCCAGGACAGCCCGCACGCCCAGGTTCTGCGCGCGAAGTATCAAAAACAGGTCCGAAGAGTTGCCGAGCGAGAACAAGCTCACGGCAACCAGCATCACGACCAGACTCTGGTTCCAGTTGACGTGATGTAGGGGCGGTTCGCCGGTTCGGCTTGCGCTCACGGCCCAGAGCAAAGTCGAAGGGCGAACCGCCCCTGCATGTTCCGCAGGACGAACCTCCGACACCCCCAACCAGACCAGCACGACGCAGACCGCTCCCGGAATCGTGGCCAGCCAAAAAACTTTGCGCACGTTACCGGAAAACAAGGGCAGCAAAGCAAGTGCGCTCAGCGGGCCCAGCACTGCTCCGGCCGTATCCATAGCTTGGCGTAGGCCAAAAGCCGCACCACGGTGCGCTTGGGAAACCGAATCGGCAAGCTAGGCATCGCGAGGCGCGCCTCGAAAGCCTTTCGCTGCCCGGTCGGCAAAACGAACGCAGAATACTTGACCCCAGGACGTAGCCACTGCCAGCCATGGCTTGACGATATTGGCCGCCGTGTACCCAGCGGCCACAAGTGGCTTTCGTCTGCGCAGCCGGTCCGAAAGCCAACCCGATAGAAGGCGTCCAAAACTGGACACCGTCTCGGCCGTGCCTTCGATGAGGCCAAGAGCCATCGGGCCCACGCCCAGGACTCCCACCAGAAACTGGGGCAGAAGCCAGTAGCTCATTTCCGTGGCTATGTCATTGAAGAAGGCCACCCAGGAAAGCATCCATACGTTCCGGGGTATCGGGCTGTCACTCCTGACCACTTCTGGAGTCTTATTAGTCCCGGCCATAAGTCATATCTTCGTTTGAGCGGAGGGGGTAAAGTCAAGCAAGTAGCGCATCAGACCTGCTTTGCAAAGCCTGGGGTTTTTCAGATCGCGCCTTTTTGTCCGCCGGCAGAAGCACCAGGTCAATTCGCAGCCAGCACTGTCCGTTCTGGAAAGCAACCTGAGGGGTGCCGCCAGCATCACTGTCACCGGAGAGTTCGTGGCATTGGCACGTTGACGAGCAACGTAAACTTCCAGGTAACCTAACGTGGCGGCGGGAAGCTTCGCAGAGTCAGCCACAAATGAGACACGTCGTCAAATTCATCGAGAGCAACGGAGGAGGTAGTATGATCAAGTTGAGCTCGTGGAAAGCAATCTTCCTACTGTGTGTCTTCTGCGCCGCTACGGCTATTGCCGCCCGCGCGCAAACCTTCACCACACTGGCAAGTTTCGATTTCAATGACGGTTATATGCCCTGGAGCATGACTCTTATCCAGGGCACCGACGGGGACTTCTACGGGACTACTTACTTTGGCGGGGCCTACGGCATGGGAGCTGTCTTTAAAGTTACCTCCGGAGGGGAGCTGACCACTCTTTACAGCTTCTGTGCTCAAACGGGCTGCCCTGACGGTAAGCTGCCTAATGCCGGGCTGGTGCAAGCCGCGAACGGAAACTTCTACGGGACAACCGGCCAAGGCGGGGCCAACAATGATGGCACGGTCTTCGTAATTACTCCCGAGGGAGAGCTGACTACTCTGCACAGCTTCAACGGCTCTGACGGCGCAAACCCCAACGTGGGTCTGATTCAAGCCAGCAACGGAAACTTCTACGGGACAACTTCCAATGGTGGGAACATCAATGCATGCCCCACTGGCCCGGGCTGTGGCACAGTCTTCGAAATTACTGCCGCAGGGCAGTTGACTACGGTGCACACCTTCGACGGGGCTGATGGCTGGATCCCGTCCGGTCTGATTCAGACCAGCAACGGAAACTTTTACGGGGCAACTGCCCGTGGGGGAGTGGCCAGCGACATCTGCAATACTGGTCCTGGCTGTGGCACGCTCTTCGAGATGACTCCCACCGGCAAGCTAACCACGCTTTATAGCTTCAGCGGCGGCGACGGGTGGTCGCCTTACGGGGGACTCGTACAAGGTGCGGACGGGGACTTTTACGGGACAACTGGCTGGGGCGGGACCACGAATCTTGGTACAGTTTTCGAACTCACCCCGGGGGGCCAACTCACAACTCTCCACAGCTTCGATCTCACCGACGGAAGCTTTCCCACCGCCGCGATGATCCAAGCCACCGATGGGAATTTCTACGGAACAACCACCAGTGGCGGGCCGACTGCGGTCTATGGGACGATGAATGCCGCCTACGGCACCCTCTTCAAGATCACGTCTGGGGGCGAGCTGACTACTTTGCACAATTTCGACTTGACGGACGGGGCTGGGCCGTGGGGCGGGCTGGTGCAGGCCACCGACGGGAATTTCTACGGGACGACGATCAACGGGGGGACCGGCGCCAACTGCGGCCCCGGCGGCTGTGGAACAGTCTTCAGCTTGTCCGTAGGCCTTGACCCGTTTGTGAAAACAGAGCCCACCTCCGGCGAGGTGGGAGCGACCGTGATTATTGTTGGAAAGGATCTGACGGGCGCCAGCAGGGTTACTTTCAATGGCGCAGCGGCTGCCTTCACGGTTGTCTCGAATTCCGAGATCAGGGCTACCGTACCTGCCGGGGCGAGCACTGGTAAGGTCGAGGTCGCAACGCCCCACGGCGAGCTTTCAAGCAACGTGTCCTTTCAGGTTGGGCTTCGGCGGCCGCAGCGTGGCCGTTTCCCGACTCCCACTCCCTTGGCAGCTTCGGCGTGCCACTGAGCGAAGGAGTTACTTCTTCTCGTCCTCTTCGGGGGGTGGCGCCTGCTCTTCGGTCTTGGCCTTTTCTGCGGCCTTGCGCTTGGCTTCTGCCCTCTTCGCGCGCTTTTCCGCCAATTTCTGGAGGACCTCGGACCCCAATAACTCCAGCACGGCCAAGTCGGCTCCGTCACCTTTTCGCCAACCGGTGCGCACAATCCGCGTATAGCCGCCTCGGCGTTCGGCATAACGCTGGGCAAAATCACCGAAGAGCAACTTGAGCGCCGCGGGGTCCAGCAGGTAGCTTGCTGCCAGCCGGCGGGCATGCAAGTCACCCCGTTTTCCCAAGGTGATCATCTGCTCGACTACCGGACGGGCCGCCTTGGCCTTGGCCACCGTGGTCTCAATTCGCTCCCTCAAAATCAATGAGGTGACTAGATTGCGCATCAACGCCCGGCGGTGCTCGGTGTTCCGACTTAGTTTCTTGCCGTAATTACGATGTCGCATCCCTAACCCCGAAACTCGAAATTCGAAACGCGAAGACCGAAAAACGAAAGCAGAAAATCGAAGCTAGAAATTAAAATCTGCAAAACCGAAATTCGAAAATCGAAAACCGAGACTCGAAAACTCAAAAAGGGAAGCGATTTTCGAGTTTCGAGTTTCGATTTTCGGATGTTAGACCTGTGGTTTTGGCGGCTCCTGAGGAGGCGGGATAAGGGGATTACCCTTCTCGTCAGTTCTCATACCCAAGCTCAGCCCCATGGCGTTGAGAATTTCCTTGATCTCATTCAAGGATTTTCGCCCGAAGTTCTTGGTCTTCAGCATCTCCTGTTCTGATTTCTGAACCAATTCCCGAATGGTAGTAATGTTGGCGTTCTTGAGGCAGTTGTAAGACCGGACCGAAAGCTCCAACTCCTCGACCGAGCGATCCAGGTTCTCGTTGTAAACCGGAGCGGGCTTCTCCTGGGGGGCCTGCTCCATTTCGGTCTCTTCTTCAATGTTAATAAAGATGGCCATGTGATCCTTAAGAAGCTTGGCCGCCAATCCCGTGGCATCCTGCGGCGTGACGGCGCCGTTAGTCCAGACATCCAGGGTCAGCTTATCGTAGTCGGTCATCTGCCCCAAACGGGCGGCCTCCACGGTGTAGTTGACCTTGCGGATGGGCGAATGCACGGAATCCACAGGGATGTACCCGATGGGCAGGTCTTCATCAAAATTCTTCTCGGCGGAGACATAACCCCGGCCGATCTTGACGCGCATCTCGATATGCAGGTTTCCGCCTTCGCTGACGGTAGCGATATGAACGTCCTTATCGAGAATCTCGACATCTGCATCTTCCTGGATCATCCGGGAGGTCACTTCACCTGGCTGCTCAACAATCAAATGCAAAGTCTTGGGGCCCTCCGTGTGCATCTTCAGAGGAATCTGCTTGAGGTTCAGGATGATGTCCGTGGCGTCCTCCACCACCCCCGGGATGGAAGAGAACTCGTGCATGACGCCCTCGATCCTCACCGCCGTGATGGCCGCTCCCTCGATCGAAGAAAGCAGCACCCGGCGCAGGGCATTTCCGATGGTGGTCCCAAACCCACGCTCAAAAGGTTGGGCCGAGAACTGACCGTACTTGTCGGTCAACGTATCCATGTCACAAACTAAGCGCTTGGGTTTCTGAAAGCCTTTCCAAAGCATTGTGTGCGTACCTCCCTGGGGCCCGAGTTTGCCGGGCGCTCCTGATGCTTACTACCCAACTCACTTCGAGTAGAGTTCCACAATCATCTGTTCCTGGATGGGGAAATTCACATCCTCGCGTTTAGGCAAAGAGATGACCCGCGCCTTCAACGTTTCCCTGTTCAACTCCAACCACGGCGGAACTGCCTTGTTGCCCGTCAAGTCGAGGGCTTGCAGGACCGCAGGTAGTTGCCGGCTCTTTTCCCGAACGGCGATTTCCTGGCCGGGGGAAACTGGAAATGCCGGAATGTTCACTTTGCGTCCCCCAACCTCAATATGACCGTGACGAACCAGTTGCCTGGCCTGGGCGCGCGAGGTGGCAAGTCCCAAACGGTAGGTGACATTATCTAAACGCCGCTCCAGCATGAGCAACAGATTCTCGCCCGTGACACCTCGCATCCGCGCCGCCTTTTCAAAATAGGCGCGGAATTGATCTTCCAGAATGCCGTAAAGCCGGCGAACCTTCTGCTTCTCGCGAAGCTGGAGTCCATAACCGACAAGTTTTGGGCGGCGCGCCTTACCATGCTGCCCCGGCGCAAAGTTACGCTTCTCAATGGCGCACTTGTCCGTGAGGCAGCGGCGCCCTTTCAGAAAGAGCTTTGCCCCCTCACGCCGACAAAGCCGACAAACTGCTTCTCTGTACCTTGCCAATTACTCCCCCTTATTTTCGAATTTCGAGCTTACACCCGCCGCCGCTTGGGTGGCCTGCACCCGTTATGGGGAATGGGGGTCACGTCCTTGATGTTGCGAACCTCCAGTCCTGCGGTAGCCAGAGCGCGAATGGCCGATTCCCGGCCCGCGCCAGGGCCCTTCACTCGCACTTCCACGCTTCGCATCCCATGATCACGTGCCGCATTGGCCACCCGCAGTGCAGCTTGCTGGGCAGCGAAGGGTGTCCCTTTGCGTGACCCCTTGAAGCCGAGCGAACCCGCGCTGGACCAACAGACCAGCTTGCCATCAGGATCGGTGATACTCACAAGCGTATTGTTGAACGACGCCTGGACGTG